>Ga0183260_10003207_pt1 | contig 13220 bp, 15 predicted proteins | sample AntDrymUQ4972206_2_FD_129768 | JGI IMG/M metagenome (GOLD analysis project Ga0183260, IMG submission 129768) | Polar desert sand microbial communities from Dry Valleys, Antarctica - metaG UQ497 (22.06) (version 2) (version 2) | ecosystem: Environmental > Terrestrial > Soil > Desert | place...
CGGGATGTGGTCGCGCCCCGAGACGCGTTCGTAACGCGCATCGGCGCCCTCGCGGTCGGTATGGCAGCGATGGAGCTCGGCGCGGGCCGACGGACGAAGACCGACCCGATCGACCATGCAGTCGGCGTGCTCTGCTTCGCGAAGCGCGGGGACACGGTGGGCAAGGACGACGAGCTCGCCGAGGTGCACGCCCGGGATGAGCAGGCCGCCGAGCGTGCGGCGAAGGCCGTGCTGGCTGCCTACGAGTTCGGCGACGAGCCACCCGCCGAGCGCGGGATCGTGCTCGACGTCGTCGGTTGACGCGTCACCAGTCGAAGGCGATGCGCCACTCGCTGCGAAGCACTGCAGCGTAGCCCTCGCCGGGCTTCGCTCGGCCCGAGGTCGCCTCCTCGATCCTCATGCTGACGCCGATGTCGGTGCGCCCCGACCGCCAGCGCGGCGGTGTTGGGACGGCGCTGATCGAAGACGTCCTTGCACGCGCCGAACGGTTGGGCGAGCCCGCCGTGATGGTCGTGGGCGTGCCGGCGTACTACCCGCGCTTCGGCTTCGAGGGTGCGAGCGCCCTCGGGTTCACACCGCCGCACGACGGAATCCCGGAAGCGGCGTTCATGGTAAAGCGGCTCCCCGGCTACTCCCCTGAGCTGGTGGGACGGGTCGTCAACCCGCCCGCCTACGACGCGCTCGACCACTGACGAGGGCGAGGCAAGCCTCCTGCGAAGTTCAGGTGTCGGACTAAAGTCCGACACCTGCGATGCCCGAGCTGCCCGAGGTCGAGACCGTCCGGAGGAGGATCGCCCCGGTGCTCGAGGGCGCGACGATCGAGCGCGCGGAGATCGTCGACCCGCGCCTGACGCGTCCGTTCGACCCGTCGCTCGTCGCCGCCGAGCTTGTAGGCGAGACGATCGCCGAGGTCGACCGGCGCGGCAAGTACCTGCTCGTCCGTCTCGCGAGCGGGCGCACGCTCACGATCCATCTCCGGATGACCGGCTCGCTGAGCCACGGGCCTGCGGGGTCGCTGCCCGACGATCTTCACCGCCGGGCGACCCTCGGACTCGACACGGGCACGGAGGTCGCCTATCGGGACGTCAGGCGGTTCGGAACGTGGGAGGTCCTCGAGCCGGACGACATCCGGCCGTACCTCCGCTCGCGGCTCGGGCCCGAGCCGCTTGGCTCGTCCTTCACGGGCGCGAAGCTCGCGCGGCTCGCAGCCGGGCGCAGGGCGCCCGTGAAGTCGTTTCTGCTCGACCAGCGACGGATCGCCGGCATTGGGAACATCTACGCGGACGAGGCGCTCTGGCGCGCACGGATTCATCCCCAGACACCGGCAGGCGAGCTCGACGGTGAGCAGCTCGCGCGCCTCCACCGAGCTGTCCGGGCGGCGTTACGACGAGGCGTCGAGCTGCAGGGCTCAACGCTCCGCAACTACGTGACGCCGGACGGAACCCAGGGTGGCATGCAGCACGAGTTTCGCGTCTACGGGCGACTCGGTGAGCCGTGCGACCGCTGCGGCCACCCGATCAAGCGAATCGTGCTCGGCGGGCGCGGAACCTGGTTCTGCTCTCAGTGCCAGCAGCTCTGACGCCCGCCCGCCCTACACTCGATACGTGGCTGCGACGACGTTCACCGAGGCCGTCGTGCTGCGCTCTTTCCCGTTCGGGGAGGCAGACCGGGTGCTCCATCTCTACACCGCTGCGAGCGGACGCCTCGGGGCGATGGCGAAGGGCGTCCGCCGCACGAAGAGTCGATTCGGTGGTCGCCTCGAGCCGTTCTCGCACGTCGAGGTCGGTCTGCATCGCGGCCGCGGCGAGCTCGGCACCGTGACGGGAGCGTCGCTCGTGCGCTCGCACGACCGGATCCGGTCGAACGGCTACCGGCTCCAGGCGGGGCTCGTCGGGCTCGAGGCGATGCTGAAGCTCTACACCGAGGAAGAGCACAACGAGCGGGCGTTTCTCGCGCTCACCCGTTTCCTCGACGCGCTCGACGAGCGCGATCCGCAGCCGGGGCGGCGCCCGGCGCTCGACCCGGTGGTGCTCTCGTTCCAGCTCAAGCTCCTCTGGCTCTCGGGCTTCCTCCCGCACCTCGGGAGCTGCGTCGAGTGCGGTGAGACGGATGGTCTCGTCGCGTTCCTCCCGTCCTCGGGCGGAGCCGTGTGCGAGAGCTGCGACCCGGGGGGGATCCCCCTCTCGCACGAGGCGTTCGTCGGGCTCGCCGGGCTCATCGGCGCGCCGATCGTCGAGGCTCCGGCCGTGGCACTCGGCGAGCGTGCCGCACGCGAGGTGCTCGGAGTCGTGACCTCGTCGTACGAGCACCACGGCGGCTTCCGCCTGCGGACGCTGACCTAGTGCCCGGGACGAAGACCGCGTCGCATGACGACTCGGGTCGGAGAGCGGCGGACGACCTCGCGGAAGCCCGCCCGCTCATAGAGCGAGCGTGACCCGAAGAACATGAAGTCGTCGTGGCTCCTGACTGCCTTGTCGACCGGGTACGCCTCGAGCAGGCGCACGCCGTTCTCGCGGGCGAAGTCGATCCCGGCGCGGAGCAGCTTGCCCTGGAGACCTTTGCCGCGGTACGCCTTGTCGACGAACGTGCAGACGATCGACCAAACCTGCTCGTCGTCGACCGGCTTCATGATCGGCGACCGCGCGAGCTTCGCGTACTCCTCCCGCGGACCGAGGCTGATCCAGCCAACCGGCACGTTGTCGAGGTAGCCGACGAGGCCGGGCTGGACGCCCGACTCGACGAGCTCGCACATCGACCGCCGATTGTCGGTGCCGGCCGGTGCCTTGCCCGAGCGGCGGTAGTACATGCACCAGCACCCGCGGACGATCGACCCGCCGGGGCGGCCGAAGAGCTCCTCGAGGTCGTCCCAGGTCGTCGGCGTCAACGGCCGGGACTCGAAGCGCGGTGCCACGGCTCGACGATATCCAGCGACGGGCGGGAAGAGCAGGTGTCCGACTGAAGTCGAACACCGGGCTAGAACCGCTCGAGCACCTGGTGGAGCGCACCCTGGGCGATGAGCTGTTCTGTGAGCTCGTCGCGACCGGGGCGGATCTCGCGCCGGATGACGCCGTCGTCTCCAAGCCGGTACTGGCCGACCCAGTCGAGCCGCGGCGAGTAGACGTGGATCGTCACCGCCGGGCGTCCATTCGAGTGGCGCACGCGATGGATGTAGCCAGGCCCGCCGCGGCGCGACTCGCCCACCTCGAGGTGCAGTGCGACGTCCTCGCCCCCGTAGACGAGGAGATCCTCGCGAACCCCGCCGGCGGCGACGCAGATCCCGACGCCCGAGATGTAATGGTCGTGATAGCCGGTTGCCTGGCCGGGCATCCACGAGAGCACCCAGGCGTCCATCCGCTCGTCCTCGTAGACGAGCTCGTACTGCCGCTGCGTCTCGTCGACGCGGACGAGAGGCTCCCAGATGTCCTGACGCGCCGCCATGCCGACGGCGACCTCCTCGAGCTCCTCCGGGCTGAGCAGCCCGTCGTGCGGCACGAGGTCGCCGAGCCAGGCGAGCGCGGGCGTTGAGGGCGGCGACGCGGCCATGTCGGTGAGGACGAGTGTAGACCGGCGCCGGATCGGATCAGCCGCGCGGCGGCGGCGACCACGGCGCAGTCAGACGCTCCGCGAGCCAGCCGCGCACGGCGTCGAGCGAGAGACGCTCCTGCGCGAGCGAGTCACGGTCGCGGACGGTGACGGTGTCGTCGACCGCGGTCTGCTCGTCGATCGTGAACGCCCACGGCGTCCCGATCTCGTCCTGCCGGCGGTAGCGACGGCCGATCTGGCCGTTGTCGTCGTACTCGACGCTCGCCTGCCGACGGAGATCTTCGAAGAGCCCGCGGGCCTTCTCGACCATCGTCGCGTCCTTGCCGTGGAGCGGCAGCACGGCCGCCTTGACCGGCGCAAGCTGCGGGTGGAGCCGCAGCACGGTGCGGTCACGCTCGCCGACGACCTCCTCGTCGTAGGCGTCGACGAGAAACGTCAACATGGAGCGGTTCACGCCGAGCGCGGGCTCGATCACGTGCGGCACGAACCGCTCGCCCGAGCCGGAGTCGACCCACTCGAGCTTCGTGCCCGAGGCCGTTGTGTGCTGGGTCAGGTCGTAGTCGCCCCGGTTCGCGATCCCCTCGAGCTCCGACCAGCCGATCGGGAACAGGTACTCGATGTCGCTCGTGCCGCTCGAGTAGTGGGAGAGCTCGTCGGCGTCGTGCGCCCGCACACGCAGGCTCTCGGGCCGTACCCCGTACCGGACGTGCCAGCCGAGCCGCTCGTCGATCCAGTACCGGTACCACTCCTCCGCCTCGGGGGGTGGGACGAAGAACTCCATCTCCATCTGCTCGAACTCGAGCGTGCGGAAGATGAAGTTCCCCGGCGTGATCTCGTTGCGGAACGCCTTCCCCACCTGGGCGATCCCGAACGGCGGCTTGCGACGGGCGAGCTGCGCGACGTTCTTGAAGTTGACGAAGATGCCCTGGGCGGTCTCGGGCCTGAGGTAGACGTCGGCCCCCGTCTCCTCGACAGCCCCGACGCGCGTCCTGAACATGAGATTGAACTGCCGTGGCTCGGTGAGGTCGCAGTCGGGCGTCTCGCCGGGGCGCTTGCTCGGGCGCTTGCCGCAGCGGATCTCCTCGTGCTCCGGATCGGCGAGGTGGTCGGCGCGGAAGCGCTGCTTGCAGGTGCGGCAGTCGACGAGGGGGTCGCTGAAGCCGCCGACGTGACCCGAGGCCTCCCAGACGCGTGGGTTGAGGATGATCGAGGAGTCGAGCGCGACGATGTCGTCCCGCTCACGGACCATCGCCTCGATCCAGCGCGCCTTGACGTTGTCTTTCAAGAGAACGCCGTAGTGACCGTAGTCGTACGACGACGCCATTCCGCCGTAGATCTCCGAGGCCGGGAAGACGAAGCCGCGCCGCCGGCACAGCGAGACGATCTTCTCCATGGTCACCTCGGTCGGCACGGGGCGACAACGCTACCGTCGTGCGCATGGCGGGCAGGCGCACACCGGCGATTGCCGCGGTCGAGCGCTCGGGGATCCGTTTCGCCGTCCACGAGTACGAGCACGACCCCCGCTCGGGCTCGTTCGGGCTCGAGGCGGTCGAGAAGCTGGGGCTCGACGCTGCACGCGTCTTCAAGACGCTCATTGCCGACGTCGACGGGACGCTGACGGTCGCGGTCGTGCCTGTCGAGGCACAGCTCGACCTCGGGGCACTCGGCAAGCGGGCGCGGCTCGCCGAGGTGAAAGCGGCGGAGCGCGCCACGGGCTACGTCCAGGGCGGGATCAGCCCGCTCGGGCAGCGCCGCCGCCTGCCGACGTTCGTCGACGAGTCCGCCCTCGCGTTCGAGACGATCCACGTGAGCGCGGGAAGGAGAGGGCTCGAGCTCGAGCTCGCACCCGGCGACCTCGTCGCGCTCACCGGTGCGCGGACCGCCGCTGTAGCCTCCCGCCGGTGATGACGCCGGTCGAGCTGCACATCGTCTCTGACTCGACCGGCGAGACGGCGGCGCGGCTCGTGCTCGCGCTCGAGGCGCAGTTCCCGGACATCGAGTTCCAGGAGGTCAGGCATCCGCGCGTCGAGTCCGCCGACGATCTCGCGATCGCGGTGCGGCGCGCCCGTGGCCGGCCGGCGGTGATGGTCTACACGATCGTGGAGCGAAGCCTCCGCGATGAGATGCGGCGGCTCTGCCGACGCTCGCGTGTGCACTACTGCGACCTGCTCGGGCACCCGATCGACTCGATCTCGCGCGTCGCCGGGGTCGCGGCGCGGATGGAGCCGGGTGTGCGCGCGCCGCTCGACGACACGTACTTCCGCCGGATCGAGGCGATCGAGTTCGCGGTGCGCTACGACGACGGCGTCGGCGGTGGTCTCGACGACGCGGACATCGTGCTCGTCGGCGTCTCTCGCACCTCGAAGACGCCGCTCTCCATCTTCCTGGGCTATCTCGGTCACAAGGCCGCGAACGTGCCGATCGTGAAGGGGGTCGACCCGCCGCCAACGCTCTTCGAGATCGACCGCGCGAAGATCGTCGGGTTGACGATCGATCCGGAGCGGCTCGCCGAGATCCGCGAGGAGCGGGTGCGCTCGATGGGCGCGCCGCGCCGCAAGTACGCCGATCTCGAGGCCGTGTTCGAGGAGCTCGAGAAGGCCGACCGGATCCACCGCCGTCTCCGCTGCCCCGTGATCGACGTCTCCGAGCTCTCCGTCGAGGAGACCGCGATGCGGATCATCCGTCTCGTCGCCGAGCGCCGCCGTCAGGCCGAGGGGGCCGCGCGTTGAGCGAGGGCAACGCGAAGTACGGCTTCCTGGCGCGCGGAGTCAAGCGAGACATGACGGAGAAGGGCTGGGTGCCGGTGCGGTACTGGGTGATGTGGTTCTCTGCACTCGGCGTCGCGATGGTGGTGTTCTACGTCGTCCTGACCCCGATCTGGCTCGGGCTGCGGGCCGCGGCCTGGGTGGCGGAACTCCGGTCGCGGCGACGCCCGGTGTCCGACTTCAGTCGGACACCCGCTCTTCCGCCGGCTCCCGAAGAGCACGTGTCCGACTGAAGTCGGACACGCGGTCGGACACGGATCGGAGGAATGCGTCGACCTCGCGCTGCGACCGGAGGCGCGCCACGCGATAGCGGGCGAGGTCGTGCGGATAGCGGTGCTGCCGACCGCGATCGTTGCGGAGCGCGAAGAGGACGATCGAATCGTTCCACGAGAACGCCATGCGGAACGACTCGCGATTCCCGTTCCAGAGCTCCTCACGAAGCAACGCGCGGCGGAGGGTTCGCCACAGGAGCCGTGGCAGCCACACACGACGCGGGAGGTCGAGCCACACGACCGTGTCAGCAGCGTCGAGCACCAGATCGCCGAGCTTGGAGCGATACGAGCCGTCGATCACCCAGGTGTCGCCGGCGACGATCGGCTCGACCTCGCGGCGCAGCTCCTCGGCCGTCAGCTCGCGCCAGTTCGCCTGGTGATGGATCGCGTCGAGCTCGACGTACGGGACGCCGAGCGCGGATGCGAGTTTCCGACCGAGCGTGGACTTCCCAGAGCCGCTCGCCGACGAGAGAATCACGATGCGTCGCACGAACCAGGGTTCTAGCGTGCGCCGCAGGCGCACGCCGTGCGTAGGATCCGCGCCGTGCGGCTGGTCTATGCGTTCGACGAGGAGGCACCGGGCGGGCGCGAGCTCCTCGGGGGCAAGGGCGTCGGCCTCGTCGAGATGACCGCGCTCGGCGTACCGGTACCGGCCGGGTTCACGATCACGACCGACGCCTGTCGGGAGACGATGAGGACGGGCGACGTGCCCGAAGCGCTCTGGGCCGAGGTCGACGAGCACGTCGATCGCCTTCAGAAGAGCGCCGGGAAGCGCTTCGGCGACGGCTCTGACCCGCTGCTCGTCTCCGTGCGGTCGGGGGCCGCCGTCTCGATGCCCGGGATGATGGACACGATTCTCAACCTGGGGCTCGACGACGTGGCGGTCGAGGGGCTCGCCACGGCGACCGGGAACGACCGGTTCGCCTACGACTCGTACCGGCGGCTGATCCAGATGTACGGGGAGGTCGTCGACGGGATCGACGGCCACCTCTTCGAGGGCGAGCTCCAGGCGCTCAAGGAGCGACGAGGTGTCGGACTCGACGTCGACCTCACCGCCGACGACCTCCGCGAGCTCGTCGGCTCGTACAAGCAGATCTACGAGCGGGAGGTACGCGCGTCGTTCCCACAGGACGCGACCGAGCAGCTGCGGCGCGCGACCAGGGCCGTGTTCGACTCGTGGGAGTCGCCGCGCGCGAAGGTCTACCGCCGGACGTACGACATCCCCGACGACCTCGGGACGGCGGTCAACGTCGTCCAGATGGTGTTCGGCAACAAGGGCGAGACGTCGGGTACCGGCGTGTGCTTCACGCGCGACCCCTCGACGGGCGAGCGGCGGCTTTTCGGCGAGTTCCTCGTGAACGCACAGGGCGAGGACGTCGTGGCCGGGATCCGTACGCCGGAGCCGATCGAGCGGATGCGCGAGACGCTCTCGGACGCGTACGACGAGCTGGCCGAGACCCTCGAGCGTCTCGAGGTGCACTACCGCGAGATGCAGGACATCGAGTTCACCGTCGAGGACGGTGCGCTCTTCCTGCTCCAGACCCGAACGGGGAAGCGGACGGCGCGGGCCGCGCTTCGCGTGGCCGCGGAGATGACCGAGGAAGGGATGATCTCTCGCGAGGAGGCGGTGGCGCGGATCGACCCCGGCCAGCTCGACCAGCTGCTCCATCCGATGATCGACCCGGACGCCGAGGTGGAGGTCGTCGCCACCGGGCTGAACGCCTCGCCCGGCGCCGCCTCCGGCGCGATCGTGCTCGACGCCGACCTCGCCGAGCAGCGTGGTCAGGCCGGGGAGGACGTGCTGCTCGTGCGCTGGGAGACGACGCCCGACGACATCCACGGGCTGATCCAGGCGCGTGGGGTGCTGACCGCACACGGCGGGATGACCTCCCACGCCGCCGTGGTCGCCCGCGGAATGGGCAAGCCGTGCGTCGCGGGGTGCGACGCGCTCTCGATCGACATGAAGGCGCGGACGCTCACGATCGGCGTCGTCGAGCTGAAGGAGGGCGACCAACTCACGATCGACGGCGGCACGGGGCGGGTGATCGTCGGATCGGTACCGCTCGTCGCGCCAGAGATCGACGACAACTTCGGCACGATCCTCGGCTGGGCGGACGACATTCGCCGCCTGCGGGTGCGCGCGAACGCCGACACGCCGGCCGACGCGGCGAAGGCCCGCGAGTTCGGCGCGGAGGGCATCGGCCTCTGCCGCACCGAGCACATGTTCATGGCGCCCGACCGGCTGCCGGTCGTCCAGGAGATGATCCTGGCCTCGTCCGAGAAGGAGCGGCGGTCGGCGCTCGACAGGCTCCTGCCGGTGCAGCAGGAGGACTTCGAGGGGATCTTCGAGGCGATGGCGGGCTACCCGGTCACGATCCGGCTGCTCGACCCGCCGCTCCACGAGTTTCTCCCGTCGGCCGACGAGGCGACCTCCGAGACGATGCGCCGCCGGATCGAGCAGCTCCGCGAGTCGAACCCGATGCTCGGGACGCGCGGCTGTCGGCTTGGGCTCCAGTTCCCCGAGATCTACGAGATGCAGGTGCGCGCGATCGTGCGAGCCGCGCACGCAGTCGCCGAGCGCACCGGCGACGCACCGCTCGTCGAGATCATGCACCCGCTCGTCGGGTTCGCCGAGGAGCTCTCGCGGCTCCGTCACCTGACCGAGGAGGTCGCCGGAGAGGAGACCGAGGTTTCGTACCTCTGCGGAACGATGATCGAGCTGCCACGGGCGTGCATGCGGGCCGACGAGATCGCCGAGCACGCAGACTTCTTCTCGTTCGGGACGAACGATCTCACGCAGACTGCGCTCGGGTTCTCACGCGATGACGCGGAGGGCAAGTTTCTCACGTACTACCTCGAGCACGGCGTCCTCGAGCAGAACCCCTTCGAGGTGCTCGACGTGCAGGGTGTGGGCGACCTGATGCGGATCGCCGTCGAGCGGGGCCGCGGCGTCAAGCCCGATCTCAAGCTCGGGATCTGCGGCGAGCACGGCGGCGAGCCGCGCTCGGTCGCGTTCTGCCACGACCTCGGGCTCGACTACGTCTCGTGCTCGCCGTTCCGGGTCCCCCTGGCACGGCTCGCGGCCGCCCAGGCGGCGCTCGCCGAGGCCGGCGTCACGTCGGTCGCGGTCGGCGGGTAGCGCGAGCGCGTCGAGCCGCGTCCGGCACGGCCTCGGCTGACGCGCAGCCGAACGGCACACATTCGGCACGAAGTCGGCACACACCCGGCACAGCTTCGCGGTAGCGTGGCTGTAGGGGCTCGGGGGTGCCCCTGGGGGAGGTTGGGGCGAGGCCGGCACTCGAGGCGGGGTGCCGGCGAGGGCGCCGCCTGTCCATCTGACCCGGCCACTACGCTCGCGGCATGGACAGCCTCGATGACTCCCTCGGCGTGCTGATCGTCGCCGCCGTCTTCTTGTTCGCCGTGCTGATCGTGCTGGCGCAGACGGTCCGCATCGTCTCCCAGGGGAACGCGGGCATCGTCGAGCGGCTCGGCCGCTACAGCCGCACGCTCGACCCCGGTCTCCATTTCCTGTTCCCGTTCCTCGATCGGCTCCGGCGACCGCTCGTCGACCTGCGCGAGCAGGTGGTCGCGTTTCCGTCGCAGCCCGTTATCACCCAAGACAACGTGACGATCTCGATCGACACCGTCTTCTACTACACGATCGCCGACCCGTTCCGGGCGACCTACGAGGTCGCGCACCTACTGCTTGCGGTCGAGCAGCTCACGGTGACGACGCTGCGCAACGTGATCGGCTCGCTCTCGCTCGAGGAGACGCTCACCTCGCGCGACAAGATCAACGCCGACCTGCGGATCGTGCTCGACGAGGCGACTGAGCGTTGGGGGATCCGCGTCAACCGGATCGAGCTCAAGTCGATCGATCCGCCGTCGTCGATCCAGGAGGCAATGGAGAAGCAGATGCGCGCCGAGCGCGACCGCCGCGCCGTGATTCTGATCGCAGAGGGCGAGAAGCAGTCCCAGATCCTCACCGCCGAGGGACACAAGTCGTCGCAGATCCTGACCGCAGAGGGCGATCGCCAGGGCCGCGTCCTGCGTGCCGACGGTGAGCGCGAGGCGACGATCCTGATCGCCCAGGGCCAGGCGGAGGCGACTCGTCAGACGTTCCAGGCGATCCACGACGGAAGGCCGACAGCCGACCTCCTGACCTACCAGTACATCGAGGCGCTGCCGAAGCTCGCGGACGGGAAGGGGATGACGCTCATGCTCGTCCCGGCGGAGGCCATCGGTGCGATGGGCACGCTCGCTGCACTCGGCGGAGCGCTCCGCTCGGGCGGTGACGCGGCCGCGAGCGATGGGCCGTCCGGCGCCGCACCGCGCTCGTCGTGACCGGGACGACCGGCGTCGTCGTCTGGGTCGTTCTGGCCCTCGTCCTCGTCGCCGTCGAGACGTTCACGGTCGCCTTCATCGGGATCTACCTCGCAGCCGGCGCGCTCTGCGCGGCCGTCGTCGCCGCTTTCGACGGCGCGCTCTGGCTCCAGCTCGTCGTCTTCGCGGTCGTCTCGGCGGCAACGCTCTATCTCACGCGTCCCGCGCTCCGCTCGCGCTTCGTCAACGCGCCGCTCGTGCCGTCGAACGTTCCGGCGCTCGTGGGCCGGCGCGGCGTCGTCGTCGTCGCAATACCGGCCGGGACGGGGGGTCGCGGTCAGGTGCGGGTGGGCACCGAGGACTGGAGTGCGCGGTCGACCGACGAGGCAACGGTGGCGGTAGGCGTAACGGTCGAAGTCGTGTCGATCGAGGGCGTGGCGGTGATCGTCCGGCCGATTTCTGCGTGACGATCGACGACCTCGGCGATCGCATTGACGACGGTGGCGTCGAACTGAACACCCGCATGGCGGTACAGCTCTGCGAGCGCTTCGGCCGAGTGCGGCCCTTCCGGTACGAGCGGTCGGTGACCATCGCGTTGTAGGCACGCAGGCCATCACCACGCGGCTGACGAGTGGAATCTCGTCGCCCCGGAGGCCATCGGGGTATCCCGTGCCGTCGATGTGCTCGTGGCACGAACGGACGAGCGTTCCGATGTCACCGAGCAGGCCGCCCACACCGCTGGGGAGCAGCTCACCCTCGAGCGTGTGCGTCCTCATGAGCGCCCACTCGTCCTCGTCGAGTGGCCTGCCTTGTTGAGCACCGACGAGGGGATGCGGATCTTGCCGACGTCGTGGAGCAGCGCGGTGAACTCCGCTCGTCGCCTGTCCGCGGGGACGTCGACCCGCTGTAGACCTGGTAACGCCGGCCTGACACACGTGCGGCGCTCCACTCCCAGGGGGCGAGACGAATGTCTCGCCCCTACACGTAGCTCTCGACCCGCACGTATGCGACCACCAGGCTCGCGAACGCGATCAAGGCGACGAGCGCGGGGCCGAGCGAGCGCTGCCGGGCGTATCGGAACTGCGCGAGCGCGAACGTTGCCAGGATGCCGCCCGCGAGACCGCCGAGGTGCCCGCCGATCGAGATGTTGGGGATCGCGAACGTGAGAGCGAGGTTCACCACGATGAGGCCGAGAGCCTGACCGGCGAAGGATCCCGTGGCGCGGTATTCGAGCACGAGCAGCGCGCCCAGGATCCCGTAGATGGCGCCGGACGCGCCGACCGTGACCGCGAAGGCCGAGCTCAGCGCAAGGGCGCCCGCCGACCCGGCGATCCCGGAGACGAAGTACAGGAGCAGGAACCGCCACGTGCCAAGCGCCTGCTCGACGACCGTTCCGAACCAGTAGAGCGCAAGCATGTTGAAGCCGAGGTGGAGGAGGCTCGCGTGGAGGAACATCGCCGTCACGAGCCGGTACCAGTCCCCCTCGACCTCGATCGCCGCGCCGATCAGGGCCCCGTCGAGGAAGACCTCACCGCCGGGCCGTCCGACACCGCCGCCCTGGTAGACGGTGACGATGTAGACGAGCACGTTCAGGGCGATGAGCGCCGTCGTCGCGGGTGCATCGAGCCCGCCGAATTTTCGTCGCGCCGTGCGCATCGTGCGTTGCGGCGAGGGCCGCGCGGCACCGACTCCGGCGTGGTCGGGGCATTTGATCCCGACCGGCGCGAAGTTCATGCACTCCTCGCAGATCGGACGGCCGCACTCGGAACAGGAGACCAGTGTCTCGCGCCCCGGGTGCCGATAGCAATGCGGGGTCTCGGACACCTCGGCGGCTAGCGTACCGGCGTGCAGACGCACGTTGCGTTCACGCCCGACGAGGTCGCCGCGGCCCCGACGGGGATCGTGATCGACGTGATTCGGGCGACGTCCACGATCTGTCAGGCGCTCGACGCAGGGTACGAGCGCGTCTGGTGCGCGGCGGAAGTCGAGGACGCCCGCGCGCTCCGCACGAGCGATGACGTGACGCTCGGGGGCGAGCGTCTCGGCGTGCTGATCGAGGGCTTCGATCTCGGCAACTCACCGCGCGAATACCTCGAGCCGCGCAGCAGGACGCTCGCGATGTCGACGACCAACGGCACCCGCGCGATCGTCACCGCGACCGAGCGCTGCGAGCGCGTCCTCGTCGCCTCGCTCCTGAACCTGTCCGCCGTCGTCGACCGAGCACGGGAGCTCGGCGAGGATGTCGCGGTCTTCTGCGCAGGCGTAAAAGGCGCGTTCGTGCTGGACGACGCCTACGTCGCCGGCCGCGTCGTGGAGC
>Ga0183260_10003208_pt1 | contig 13219 bp, 9 predicted proteins | sample AntDrymUQ4972206_2_FD_129768 | JGI IMG/M metagenome (GOLD analysis project Ga0183260, IMG submission 129768) | Polar desert sand microbial communities from Dry Valleys, Antarctica - metaG UQ497 (22.06) (version 2) (version 2) | ecosystem: Environmental > Terrestrial > Soil > Desert | place...
GCTCATGCTCACGACGCACGGCGGCCCGACCGCGGTGAAGGGCGCCTCGCGCTTCGTCAACGAGGTGCTCGAGGGCGCGCTGGCCGAGGTCGAGGTCATCGACCGCGCCAACAACTGGACGCCGGCACCGTCGTCTGACGAGGCCGATGCGACCGCGACCGCCCTGGCCTTGGCTCGCCGCGTGATGCCCCTGCCGAGTCGCCGGGAGCGACGCCTGGCGCTGCGCCTGCGCGCGGCGGAGCTGGTCGGACTGCTGGAAGGAACCGATACGGCCGATCCGGAGGTGCTGGCGGCACGGGCGGCGTTCGAGACGGAGCTGGCCTCGGTGGGGGAGCGTGCCGGCATGGACGCCGATGCGGCACGGGCTGCGGGCCTCGATCCGCTCACGTTCCGGGAGATCGCGCTCGACGGTGGCGCCGGCATCAACCTGCTCGAGATCGTCCCGCTGCCGGAGCGATTCAGCTACTCGTCGTTCAGCACCTACGAGGCGTGCCCGATGCGCTACGCCTTCAGCTACGTGTACCGCATCCCACCGCCCGCGCGCCCGGTGGCCGCCTTCACCTTCGGCAGCACCGCGCATGACGCCTTCGAGGCATTCACCAGGGAGCGCCGGGAGCGCTTGGCCCGCGGCGAGGAGCCGCCGAGCCGCGAGGACCTGGAGCGCCTCTTCCGCGAGCGATGGACCCCGACCGGCTTCGGCGACAAGACGACCGAGGAGGGCTACGAGCGACGCGTGGAGACCATGCTCGGGAACTTCTGGACGGGCGAGGTGAGCGGACTGGGCCAGGCGGAAGCGGAGGAGCTGCCGTTCGAGCTGATCATCGAGGATCCCTCCGGCGCGCCGCCCGTGGTCGTCACCGGCTCGATCGACCGCATCGACCGCCTGCCATCGGGCGGCATCGAGGTGATCGACTACAAGACCGGCAAGATGAGCTCCCAGAAGGACGTCGCCGAGAGCCTCCAGATGTCAATCTACGCCCTCGCCTGTCGCGACGCCCTGGGCCTCGGCACTCCCGAGAAGGTGACGCTCTACTTCACCGAGTCGGCCACCCGCATGAGCACCACCCGGACCGATGCGGACCTCGATGCCGCCCGTGCCGACATCCTCGCCCGCACCGCCCGGATCCGGTCGGGTGACTTCGCTGCGACTCCATCAGTCAAGGCATGCCAGTGGTGCGACTACGCTCGGCTGTGTCCGAGGCGGGCATAGCAGCGTATGGGTGTGCTGCGAGCTCACTGAGGCGCAGCAGCGGCGCCTCGACGGCCTGCACGCAGCATTCATTTGTCCAGTACGAGAGTCCGGCGGTTTCTTCCAGCCTTCCTTAGTTCTTTCGACCCCCGGATATCCGATCTCCGCGCTTGGAACCATGTCCCGTACCTCGATGCAGTCGACGGCCTGCGGGGCTCGGTGAGCGTTAGCACTTGTCAATCACGACAACAAAGCTGACGTGTCGGATAGGATGATCGACGTCGTGCGCATTCGCGGGCGCTGCGACGAACGGTTGGTCGACTAAGCGGATCGATCGCCGACGACAATTTTGGGGAGGCCAGTCTTGGGGACTTGGGACATCGATGCTGCCTTGATCGCCAAGGTGCGGGGGAAGCCGTTAGATGAAGCGGTTTCGATCTGGGACGGCAACCAGGACCAGAATATCGTGCGGGCTGCCGGTAACCAGCGGGCGTTGGTCATGGAGCGTTTTCCCATCGATGCTTGGCCGGATCTTCCGCTGGAGCGGTACGCCCTGGGGACCGATGTCGACGATTCGTTCTGCAAGCTGATGGAGTTCCGAACCCAAGCGCTCGGCGGAATCGGCGGCGGCTCGGCGCTGAAGCACATGATCTATCGCAAGTCGGATGGATCCTGGTATCACCGTGGTGAGTACAGCAATATCGAGGAGGCTTGGCAGGCCGTCCGCTCAGGGTTCGTCCAGGGGTTTGAGCTAGCCCAACGTGGTGAGTGGGATGCCATCGACCAGATCCCTGCGATCCAGAACGGGGCATCACTTCGAGCCAAGACGTACTGCACTTACTTCCTTGAGGACCACCTCCCGTTCTTTGGAACCGGATGGCAGGCGCACTTTTTCAAAGAGTTGGGGGGGGGTAGGAGATCCGCCGAACGGGGTCGGCGGTACGCGTGCGCTCTATCAGCTCGCGCAGAGGACGGGTCTATTCGATGGCTGGCACCCGGTTGAGATCGCTCGGCTGTTGGGAGCGTGGTCTGACCCGAGAATTGCCAAGCGAATCGTCAAGATCGCTCCTGGCGAAGGCGCCGAATACTGGGACGACTGCCGGTCAGGCGGATACATCTGTGTGGGTTGGGACGACGTCGGAGATCTAAAGCGCTTTGAATCCAAGGAAGAGTTCCGCGCGGGGTTCAGCCGTGCATTTCCAAGTTTCTCGCCTTCCCATGCGACGACAAAGGCGAACGAGGTTTGGACGCTCATGGAGCTTCAGCCTGGAGACATCGTCGTTGCCAACCAAGGTACCGGAAAGATCATGGGTATCGGAGAGGTCGCGGAGCCCGGCTACGCCTGGCGGCCTGACCGAGGCAGGGAATTCTTTCACACGGTTGCAATCGACTGGCAGGACCGCCCGCCGTGGGAGGTCGAGCCCGTCAAGCGCTGGGCGTTCACGACCGTCGCCGATGTTTCTGCAGCGCAGTACAAACAGATTCAGGAGCCCCGCGGATCTGGCGAAGGACGCATCCCTGACGTCCGTATCGAGGTCCCTCCGGAACCTCTGTTGGCGGATATCGGCTCGGCGTTGCGGCGCAAGGGTCAGGTCGTCCTTTACGGTCCACCTGGGACCGGCAAGACCTATAACGCTCGCCGTTTCGGCGTTTGGTGGCTGAGTGCTCAGGCGAGGGTTGGTGAAGCAGCCACGATGCTCGGGGATCCGATAACCTTCGAGCGTGCGGAGGAGCGTCTGTCCACTGCTCAGGCGGAGTCACGCGTCTGGTGGGTGGTCGCCAATCCAGCGCAGTGGAGCTGGGATCGGCTCGAGAAAGAGCAGTTAGTGACTTATCGGTATGGGCGCCTGCAGCGCAACTATGCCCTGCTGCAGCCCGGCGACCTCGTGGTCGGATATACCGCGAACCCCGACAAGCGGATTACAGCGGTCGCTCGAGTCACCAAGGGCCTTCACGCCGTCGGTGAAGACCAGAAGATCGAACTCGAATGGGTCGCGCGAGTTCGGAATGGGCTTACCTACGAGGAGCTCCTTCGCGACCCTGTTCTAAAAGGAAGTGAGCCGATGCGCTTCCGCAATCAAGGCACGCTCTTTTCGTTGACCACTGACGAAGCTGACTACCTGCTCGCGCTTCTTCAGGAGCGCAACCCGGACCTCCCCGTCGAGACCGAGGCCACGGACACCATGGGGCAGTTGACGCGCGTCACGTTTCACCCTTCGTATACCTATGAGGATTTTGTCGAAGGCTACAAACCGGTTCCCACCGGAACTGGCCAACTCGACCTCCGTATGACGGATGGCGTCTTTAAACGCGTATGCCGCGCAGCCCAGTCCGATCCCGACCATCCGTATCTGTTGCTGATCGATGAGATCAATCGTGGGAATATCCCAAAGATCTTCGGCGAGCTCATCACCTTGCTGGAAATCGATAAGCGCGGTATGACGGTGGTGTTGCCGCAGTCGAGAGAGACGTTCTCTGTTCCGCCGAACGTATACCTGCTTGGCACGATGAATACTGCCGACCGCTCCATCAAACTGCTGGATGCTGCTCTTCGCCGAAGGTTCGCATTTATCGAACTCATGCCGGAGGTCGAGACGTTGGCAGGCGGCAAGGTGGGAGACATGGATCTGGCGCTCTTCCTATCGGGGTTGAACGCGAGAATCGCCGCGACCGAAGGCAGGGAGAAGCAGATCGGCCACTCCTTCCTGCTCACGTCGGACGGTCAGCCCCGTTAGTTCCCCAGAGGACTTTGCTCAGAGGTTCCGCTACGAGATCTTGCCGCTCCTTCAGGAGTACTCGTACGAGGACTACGCCGAGTTGGAGTCCTATATCGGCCCGCGCCTGGTGGACGTTCAGGCGCAGACGTTGAATGCTGATCTCCTCGCCAACGCCAGTGAGTTGGTCGATGCTTTGCGCGCCCAGTTCCAGCCTGGGCCGGTAAGTGGCGATACGGTGCCTGACCTAGTTGCGGCGCCTACCGTCGCCGGCGAGGGCGAAGACCATCCTCCGTCCGCTGCGCCTCCCTTGTGAGGCCTGACATACCGGTAGTCCAACTCTCGGAGTGGGAGGCTGGCCGGCGAGCCCCCGTATCGGAGCTGACCGACACCGACCGCCAATTGGCTAGCGCGCTTCGTGAGGCTGATGGGGGCCGTCTTCTTATCGACGAGCGCCGAGATGGCGTCTGGGTCACGGCAAAGTCGTGGGTTGGTGTAGTGAGGTTCTCGACCTTTGAGGTCCGCGTGGTACCGAAGTTGGCGGGCGGGAACCTCGGCGTCATCCGAATGTTGGACTACGCGTCTGGGATTGGCGCCTTGCGGCGTTTTGACGCCGTCCGGCAGCTCGACACAGTCGGAGATGACCTCGTCGAGCTCATCGCTTGGCTATTCGCGGATGCGGCGGGGCGCATCGTCCGCGACGGCTTGCTCAATGACTACGCCGCTCGCGAAGATACGCTACACGTGCTTCGTGGTCGGCTCCGAGTCATGGCACAAGTTCAGCAGCGCTATGGTCGGGTTGACCCGCTGGAGGTGGCATTCGACGAGTTCGAGTCGGACATCCCCGATAACCAGATCATTGCTGCCGCGCTCGATGCCACCCGGCCAATTGTGCGAACGCCAATTGTCCAGCGTCCTATTCGGCGGCTGCACGCGATCTTCCATGAGGCGTGCGATCCATCGACCCTCGACGCTCTCGGCCTCCTCGATGAGTTGGTGTACACACGTCGGAATGAGCATTACCGCGGGGTCCACAGCCTCGCCCGTCTTTTGCTTCGTCGCCTAGCAGTGCGGGATCTATTCACTCGAGGCGGTACGCGTTCGTTCGCATTCTTGCTCGACATGAATCAGTTGTTCGAAGCGTTCGTAACTCAGCTTGTGGCCGACACACTTGGGTCACTTGGCATTCACGTCCACGCGCAACGCCGTGACCGTTCTATCGTCATCGACGAGTCAACGCAACGCGGATACTCGGCCATCATTCCGGACCTCTTGCTCGAGGGCCGATCCGAGGGGCAGACCATCCGGCTGCCCATTGACGCGAAGTACAAGCTGTACGACCAACGCAAGATAGATCCGGGTGACGTGTACCAGACGTTCTTCTACGCATTCGCATATGCCAATGAGTCGGTCGGACGGCGTCCGGCGAGGGCCGTCATTCTCTATCCGCGCGCGAAGGATGGCGCGGATATCGCCTTGAGGGTCGATACACATGCCGGACACCAGAATGCGCGCATTGACGCATTCGGCATCGATATTGATGCGGCGCTAGCTGTCATCGGCCGGGGGAAAATTCTACGGCAGGACGTCCTCGCGATGGATCGGCTTTACGGCGTCTTCCACGAGGCCTGGCATGCGAGCTTGAAGGAGGGGAGATGGCACGCGTTACCGGCGTAATCTTCGAAACGATATCGCAAGGCCGGGCGGGAGCGTTCAGCGTACCGAAGCAGGCTGCGGATGCGCTGCACCTCAAATCCGAAGACCACGTTGAGTTGCGGATCAACTGGGGTGGACATCAGCTGGAATTGCAGACGCAACTGCGGTCGGGCCTCGAGGTGTATCACCGATCGTCAGATTCGACCACTCGCGGTCTCCGAGAGATCGCGCCTCGTACCGAACTGACAGTCACAGTGTGGCGGACCCAAGAGGACATCGATGATCACCCAGCGGAACCCGCCAAAGAGAAGGGTTGGTGGGCTGAAGATGGCGGTGCTGACTTCGAGTCGAGGATCGACCCAGACGACTCACTTGCTCGGCGAGTGCTTGAGTGGGCACGTGCCTTGAAGGACGAGGACCTCGTCCGGCTCTACAGCTACCACAGCGCTAATGAATCGATCTTCACGCTCCTGCCCTACCTCAACCAGCATGATGCGGGACTCGTTACCGTGTGGGGGAGTGGGCGGCTGTCGCTAAACAGGACCGTCTTCAGTCGTTTCGCGCCAACGAGCATTCGTCCCATTGAAGATCTCATCGGAAAGCCGATGCTCCAGCGCACTGGTGTGCGTGAGCCGGATGATCAGCTGCTTGGCGCACTCCACGATGCTTATGTTGCGGCCGCGAATGTTCCGGTTGGCGGTGAGTGGACAGACGAGCGGTTCGATGCGACGTTTGACCAGGCTGCAGGCTCGACTGCGCTAGTTGCCCACTTGCGGGCATGGGCCGATCGCAATGACGTCGCATTGCGATACGGGCAGGGTAAGACGACCGGCCCTATGCACTTCGATGTCCCGACGCCCACGGGCCGGGTGACCCTCTTTAGTCTCGCGGCGACTGGCTGGATCGAATGGGTATTCCGCGACAACCTCGAGAACACTTCCGGATTCGCGAACCGCGATCAACGTTTGCGGGTCGTTCGGGCGGTTGCGACGCTCTTCGGCGTAGAGCGTGCGCAAGATCGAGCCGATACATGGTTCGGCGTCAACGCCGCCAGCCTGGACTCATCGAAGTATTCAGATCTGACGTCGCTTCTGGATGACACTATCGCGGTCGTTACAGCGCCCACGTGACGTATGTTGTCGGCGTTGACGGTGCGCCGGACGGATGGGTAGCTGTCCGGATGCTCGACTCGAAGATCGCCGGAGCCGCAAACTACGGGAGCTTCGCGGACTTGCTGAAGACGCAAGCTGAGGCATTAGTCGTTGCGGTGGACATGCCCATTGGTCTCCCCACCGCTGAAGCTTGGCCGCGAACGCCAGACCAAGCCGCGCGAGACTACATCGGACTCCGACGCTCATCAGTCTTTGCCGTGCCGATCGTGGAAGCGCTGAATGCCCCGACCCACGCTAAAGCTGTTCAGCGGTGCGTCGAGGCGGGAACGCCCAAGCTAAGCCAGCAGGCGTATGCACTGCGCCACAAGATTTTCGAGGTTGCAAATTTCGCATCCGACCCCCGAATTCACGAGGTGCACCCGGAGGTGAGCTTTGCGGCATTAAAAGGGGGACACCTCGACTATGGCAAGCGGACCTGGAACGGGCACCGCGAGCGCATGCAGATCTTGGCACGGGCCAACATCGGTGCGCCCGACGACCTTGGTGATCTGGGTCGCGCTGGAGTCGATGATGTTCTCGACGCCATCGTTGCTGCCTGGTCAGCATCCCGTATAGCGAACGGAATTGCCGGCTACTTGCCTAATGACGCCCCTGTGGGTGCGCCACGCATCTGGTACTAAGCAGGATGTTGGATCCTTCGGGGCGATCCGTCCGCCTAGGTTGGCACGTTCATTCGGAAAGCCACTCAGCCACGAGGCGCGATGTAGGGGTCCAGCCCCGCCGCCTGTGCAGATACGATGGAGCCGTCAGACCACCACGAGACGGATGGGAAGCGTGCGCGACGGCCTCTACGAATCGGTAATCACGGCTGCACTGGCGGCGCAGATCGAAGCCGCGGCCGGCCTCAAAGCGAGCGTCGACGGTGTAGACCCCGCCGACGAGGTGCACGTCTTGACGCACCACATTTCCGAGGCGGTCGGTCGGCGACTGCGTGCGGCGCGGGATTCGAACGAGCGATTACGACTGACGAACGAACTGCTGCGGCTGGTCGAGGCCGATGAGGGATCCGTAGAACCTCCGACGCGCGAACTGCTTGCGATGTATCGGCCTGGGCAGCCCGGGGTTGCTCCGCGCTACCAGTCGCGTCCAATGACGCCATTGAAAGACGCGGCATTGATGACGAACGCGCCGGGTGAGCCCACGCTGGCGAATGAGCTGAAGGCGGAGCTCGACTCCGCTGACTCGGTCGATTTGCTCTGCGCCTTCGTCATGTGGCGTGGTGTACGCCTACTTGCGCCGGCGCTGGAACGTGTGAGGGAGGACGGCGTCCCATTCCATGTCCTCACCACGACGTACATCGGTGGGACTGAACGTGAAGCGCTGGACCGGCTCGTCCGGGATTACGGCGCCGAAGTGCGGGTTCAATACGACCCAGCGCGCACACGCCTCCACGCGAAAGCGTGGTTGTTCCGGCGGAGCACTGGCTTCGACACTGCATATGTGGGCTCGTCGAACCTGTCGACCAGCGCTCTTCTGGATGGCGTGGAATGGAACGTCAGGCTCTCCAATCGGACCACTCCATCGCTCCTACAAAAGTTCGCGGCGACGTTCGACACCTATTGGAACTCGGCGGATTTCGAGCGATACGACCCCGACCTTGATCGCGATCGGATGGACGACGCTCTGCTGGAAGCGTCGGGAAGGAAGAAGCCGGGCCCCTTCCCCTTGTCGGGCCTGGAGGTCCGGCCGTATCCATTCCAGCAGGAGATGCTGGACGCACTCGACGCGGAGCGTGTGGTTCACGGTCGGCACCGCAATCTGGTCGTGGCCGCGACTGGGACCGGCAAAACCGTGGTTGCCGCCTTGGACTATCGGCGCCTGAGCATTGAAGCCGGTGGGACGCATCCGTCGTTACTGTTCGTGGCGCACCGTAAGGAAATCCTTGAGCAGTCGCTCCGCACGTACCGCGAAGTCCTCGGAAGTCCGTCGTTCGGCGAGCTGTACGTCGGGAATGCTCGCCCTGAGCGATGGCGACACGTGTTCGCGAGCGTTCAATCACTGACCGCGTACGGAGTTGATCAGATCCCGGCCGATGCGTACGAGATCGTGGTCATAGACGAGTTCCATCACGCCGAGGCCACGACGTATCGGCGCATCATCGACCATCTGGCGCCGCGCGAGCTCCTTGGCTTGACGGCGACGCCTGAACGCGCCGACGGCACGGACGTGCGCTCCTTCTTTGACGGCCGCACGGCCGTAGAGCTTCGTCTCTGGGAGGCATTGGGCGCCGACCTTCTCTGTCCGTTCCACTACTTCGCCGTCGCAGACGGCACTGATCTCCGATCAGTGAAGTGGTCTCGCGGTCGGTACGACGAGACGGAGCTCTCGAACCTTTTCACGGCCAACGACGTCCGCGTCCGAACAGTGCTCCACGAGCTTCATGACAAGGTGGCCGATGTCGGGGCCATGCGCGCCCTCGGCTTTTGCGTCAGCGTCGCGCACGCGGAGTACATGGCGCGCAAGTTCGTCGAGGCCGGCATCCCGGCCCGCGCGCTGAGCGGCGGGACTCCCGCCGTCGAACGTGCTGCGACGCTCGATGGCCTCCGCGGTGGCACCGTCAAGGCGGTGTTCGCTGTGGACGTGCTGAACGAAGGCCTCGATGTTCCAGATGTCGATACAGTTCTCATGCTCCGTCCCACCGAGAGCGCAACGGTGTTCCTCCAACAGCTTGGGCGTGGCCTGCGCCGGACGCGGACGAAGGCAGTGCTGACGGTGCTCGACTTCATCGGCTACCACCGAAAGGAGTTCAGCTTCGCTCAACGCTTGCGAGCCTTGACCGGCGATAGCCGGCGCGGCCTCGAACGCCAAATCGAAGAGGGATTCCCGTTCCTGCCTTCCGGGTGCCAGATCGTCCTTGATAAGCAGGCGCAAGCCCTCGTGCTCGACAATATTCGGTCGCAGATCGCGAATCGGTGGCAACACATCGTTTCCGAACTGCGCACGCACGGTGAGCGCAACATGGACTTGTCCGCCTTCCTGGAAGACTCCGGGATCGAGTTGAGTGACATCCTGCGCGCCGGCAAACATTCTTGGACGGAGCTCCGCCGTGACGCTGGCCTACCGACGGGCGAAGGTTCGGATCTCGAGGATGCTCTGCTCAAGCGCGTTCGCGCGTTTACGCATGTCGACGACGCTGAGCGTGCTCAGACGTACACGCGCCTGCTGGTAGGCGCCGGTAACGTTGAATACGCGTCCCTCTCGGCAACCGACCAGCGGATGGCTCGGATGCTCTACTACTCCTTGTGGTCGGATGGCGGAGGGTTCGAGTCGTACGGAGAAGGACTCGGAGCCCTCGGCCGAGAGGTCGCGACGCGATCCGAGATTGCGGAGGTCGTGGACTATGCCTACAGCGCCTCCCGGCATGTCCCGATCGGTCTCGGTGGCCACTTGGCTGATATCCCACTGAAAGTGCACGCGAGGTATCACCGCGAGGAGATTCTGGCGGCGCTGGACTTCCCTCGTAGGCCAAACAGCTTCCGCGAAGGCGTCTGGTATTCGGCAGACCGCAACGTTGATGCGTTCTTCGTGACCCTGACCAAGTCGGAGTCCGACTACTCGCCAACGACCATGTATGCCGATTACCCGATCAGTCCGACGCTCTTCCATTGGGAATCGCAGTCGACGACGAGCGTCGCATCTCCGACTGGCCAGCGCTATGTCTCAGGTGCGAGCACCGTCCTGCTCTTCGTGCGGCAGAAGCAGACTGATGAGTTTGGTACAGCGCCCTACCTGTTCCTCGGTCCCGCCACGTACGTGACGCATACGGGAGACCGTCCGATAGCCATGACATGGAATCTCGAGCACCCGATGCCTCCTGAGTTCTTCAACGCCGCAGCAGCGGTAGCCCAGTGACACTGTGGCGTCACGCGGGCGCGCGTGCTCGAGGCGGTCGGGCATTCTCGCCGAACGAGGCATCCTCACCTCCATCGGTCTGTCCGACGTCGGACCTGGCCGTGGCCACGGAAGCGTTGGAGGTTGGCGGACCGAGCGTGACGATGTAGCAGTCGAGCTTCGGCTTCGGGCTCGGCGCAGGGAAGGCTGCCTCCTAAGGGGTGGTCATGACAGCCGCCTGTGGCGATCGTCCGGCTGGTCGGTGGGGATGCTGAGGACGGTCTCGCAGGCGGGACACAAGAGCTGCGTCCCGTCGCCTGGGACCAGGCGCTCGACCAGCGCGGCTCCGCGGCCCCACCAGTCACAGCTCTCGCACGAGAAGTACGCCAGCAGGAAGCCCTCGTTGCGCTCGATGGACGATGGCGGCGGGGATGCCATGACGAACGTGTTCATGAGCTCCTTGAGCAACTCGACGGGATACGCGCCGGGAGCCTCGGTCATGTCGGACGGATCCCAGGCGGACCAGGCCGCTGCATCAAGCCGGGCCGACACTTCGGCCGTCCGTTCGTCGCGGAGTCGGTATCGGCGCCGATCGGACATCTTCGGGATCGGCTCGCCCTGCTCCGCCGCCACGCCCGCATCCCAGCCGTGGGCTGCAATGGTGCCGGCCATCAACGGGAAGACCGACCACGAGTTGCCGATGAAGACCGATCGGGTCCGGAAGGTGCCTCCCGGCTGTGCGCCATCGCTGGACTCCACCAGCAGGCCGCGGCCCAGCGGCCCGGCGACGCACCAGGCGTGGTGCCCGCTGCCGAGTTGGGCGACCGGAAGGTAGGTGAGCCTCGGCCCGACCATCTCGTGGATGCGCGCCACGAAGCCTCTGGCAACGTCGCTCTCGGGAAAAGAGCGCGCTCGGGTGCTTGCGCCTCGGCTTCTTGATGCCGTGCGGCGAGATGGTCACCACCTATCGCCGAGCCTGACCGTCGTCGTCGCGCGAGCGCTGCACGTTCGAGGAGCGGTAGTAGGCGCGCTTCCGGTCGAGCTCGGGCATCGCCGCGGAGAAGGCGGTCTCTTCCGCGACCAGTTGGGCCGACAGCTCCTGGAGCGCGGCATCGGAGCCGGCGTAGCTGTCGATGCGGGACGCGACGCCGCGGAGGGCGTGGCGGGCGCCCCTGAACTCGCCGATGCGGTTGAGGCAAACGGCCTCAGTCCGGGCGCGAGCGGCATGGATGGTGGCCACGGCGCGGTCGACGTCGCGGTCGCGCGGCTGGGCGTCGTTGGCGGCATGGCTGTCGTGGGTCCAGGCCAGGGTGCAGCCATCGGCCTTGAGCACGCCGTCGCGGTCGCCGATGGTGAAGAAGGCGGTCGTGTGCGCGCCCTCCGGCACGTCCGGGAAGCGCACCCGCAGGACGACCTCCACCTGCTGGCCGACGACGAGGTCGCCGATGAGCAGGCGCTGGATCCCCGGGATGCCGACCGCCGCGGCAACGGGGGAGAACGGTTCGACCTCCAGCTCCGGGGCGTGCTTGACCTCGATGGTCACCTCGCGGGCGACGGTGTCGAGCAGCTCGCCGAGCTCGCTGGTCATGTAGTCGGGAATCTGCTCCGGCCGCTCGACGAAGTAGAAGTGGCCACCGCCGGCATCGGCGATGGCAGTCAGGAGCGTCTCGTCGAAGTCGGCCCCGACGCCGAAGGTGCTCGTGCCGATGCTCGACGCGCGCAGGTCGGCAGCGTACGCGGCCAGCGCCGTCGGATCGACGACGCCGTGGTTGGCCAGGCCATCGGTCAGGAGCAGGCAGCGGTTGACGCCATCCGCGCTGAGGTGGGCCTTGATGCCATCGGCCTCGGCGGTCCATCCGCCATGTGGATCCGCGGGCGTCCACGTCCTGAAGCTGCAGCAGCGCCTTCGTCTTATTGGCGGGGCTGGCGAGGCAGGAAGCGACCACCGTCTCGACCTGCTGGTCGTAGGTGACGATTGCGAACCGATCCTTGGGCGCCAGACCGGTGAGCGCGCGCTCGACGGCGTACTTGGCGAGCGCCAGCTTCGTCCCGGCCATGGAGCCGGACCGATCGAGGACGAACGCGACGTTGACCGGGGCGCGCTTCGGAGCCTTGCGGGTTCGCTGCTTGGGCGCGGTCGCCTGGAGCAGGACGTAGCGCGTGGAGCGCGCGCCGGCGCGGACGAGCTGGCGGTCGGTGCGGGCGGTGAACGTGGTCATGCGTGGAGTGTCGTGTGCGCTTGTGACAGCAGTCTGTCGCGATCTCCTGGCGGCTACGCCGTTCGGATCAGTCCCGGTCGTCGGCCCAGTCATGCCGCTGTCAGCCGATATATCACTATTGATATAACCGTTGAGCGCATGCGCGAGGATGGGGTCGTTCCGCCTCCGCCCACGACCACTGCCGGACTGGTCGAAGCCGAGTAGGTCGCGATCTCGTCGAGGGAATCTGAGCGCACCCGGCATCGGGATCGGCAACGTTCCGTCAACCGAGGCGGCGGTCGACGAGCGACCTGATCTCGTCGACCATGTGACGGGTCGCGTCAGCGTGGGGACGGCGGACGTGGAGCTCGAGATCGGGGGCAAGGGTGATCCGCTCCCAGGTCGAGTGGCCCAAGGGTGGGGCGGCCGGAGCCCTCGGCTCCGCGCGCGAGGCTCGGA
>Ga0183260_10003209_pt1 | contig 13217 bp, 13 predicted proteins | sample AntDrymUQ4972206_2_FD_129768 | JGI IMG/M metagenome (GOLD analysis project Ga0183260, IMG submission 129768) | Polar desert sand microbial communities from Dry Valleys, Antarctica - metaG UQ497 (22.06) (version 2) (version 2) | ecosystem: Environmental > Terrestrial > Soil > Desert | place...
CGGGCGGCTGTTAACCGCCATGTCGTAGGTTCGAATCCTACCGCCGGAGCCAACTCTCCTTCCCCTTCACGACCAGCTCCGCCAGCTCAACCGCGTTCAGCGCCGCGCCCTTGCGGAGGTTGTCCGAAACGACCCAGAAAGCGAGACCGCGCCCATCCGGCAACGACGCATCGGCGCGCACGCGGCCCACGAAGATCTCGTCGCGACCGGCCGCGTCCATGGCCAGCGGATATCGATGCGACCCGGGTTCGTCGACGACTTCTACGCCCGGCACCGCGGCAAACAGGCCGCGTGCCTCGGCTGGGTCAATCGGCCTCTCCGTTTCGACGTGCACGGCCTCGGAGTGGCTGATCAGCACCGGGACTCGCACTGCGGTACACGACAAGGGCAGATCGGGCAGGTGCAGGATCTTGCGCGACTCGGTGACGATCTTCCACTCCTCGCGGGTATAGCCGTTGTCCATGAAGGTGTCGATCTCGGGCAGCGCGTTGAATGCGATCGGGTGTGGGTAGACAGCTGCGACGAGCGGCTCGCCGGCGACATGCGCCCTCACCTGGCCTTCCATCTCCTCGATGGCTTCGGTTCCCGTCCCCGACACCGACTGATAGGTGTCCACGATCACCCGGCTCAGTCCGACCGAATCGCGCAGCGCGGCCAGCAGGGGAGCGAGCTGCATCGTCGAGCAGTTCGGGTTGGCGATGATCCCCTTGTGCCAGTCGAGGTCCTCGGGGTTCACCTGGCTCACGACCAAGGGGACATGCGGCTCCATCCGCCACGCCGACGAGTTGTCGATGACCGTAGCGCCACGCGCGACCGCCAGCGGCGCCAGCATCCGGGACAGATCGGCGCCGGCTGAGAAGAGCGCGATGTCGACGCCGTCGAATGCTTCCGATGTCGCCTCGGCGATGGTGAAGGATCGGCCGTCCACCACCAGGTCACTGCCCGCCGAGCGGGCGCTCGCCAGCGCGCGCACCTCGCGCGCCGGAAAGCCACGTTCGAGCAGGACGTGCAGCATCGTTCGGCCGACCAGGCCGGTGGCGCCGACCACGGCCACGGATGGACGCGCCTCAACAAGAGCGCTCACGCCTGCTCCAGCTGAAACGCCAGATGCAGTGCCTGGGCCGCAGCCTGCAGATGCTTTTCATCGATCACGCAGGTGATTCGAATATCGGAGGTCATGATCATCTCGATGTTCACGCCCGCCTCGCCGAGCGCGGCGAACATCCGCGCCGGGTAGCCCGGCGCACTGTGGATGCCAGCGCCGACGATGCTCACCTTGGCCAGCCCGCCGGCGACAGCAAGGTCGCGCGCCCCGAGCTCGGGAAGGAGCCGTCGCAGCAGGCTCTCCGTCCTGGCCAGGTCCGTGTCGAGGACGATGAACGATAGATCGGCGGTGCCCTCACGGCCGACGTTCTGGACGATGCCGTCGACCGGGATCCCGGCCTCGGCCAGCGGCGCAAACACGGAGGCGGCCATGCCCGGTCGATCACCGAGATCTAGCAGGGTCACCTTGGCCAGTCCGTCATCGGTGGCGATCCCGCGAACCTTTTGACGGTTCTCCATCATGTCGATCTCCCTGATTGTCGTCCCCGGCCCGTCACCGCCAGTTTGCCGCACCGCGAGCTCGAGGCCGTGGACCCAGGCCAGCTCGACCGATCGTGCCTGGAGTACATTCGCGCCCTGGTGGGCGAGCTCGAGCATCTCCTCGAAGCCGATCTCCGGCAGCTGGCGAGCCTGCGGCACCAGGCGCGGATCCGCGCTGTAGACGCCGTCGACGTCGGTGAAGATCTCGCATCGGACCGCGCCCATCGCGATCGCCAGCGCCACGGCGCTGGTATCCGACCCACCCCGGCCGAGTGTCGCGATCTCGGCGCCGGTCGAGCCCTGGAAGCCGGCGACGACCGCGATTCGTCCTGCGTCGAGCTCGAGTTGGATGCGCTCCGGCTCGACGCCGGTGATCCGGGCGCGGCCGTGCAGCCCGTCGGTTCGGATCCCAGCCTGCGGCCCGGTAAGGCTGACAGCCTCAACGCCGAGTCCGTGCAGCGCCATCACGAGCAGTGCCGCGCTGATCTGCTCGCCAGTAGATAGGAGCAGGTCGAGCTCACGGGCATCGGGACCGTCGCTCACGCGACCGGCGAGCGCAAGTAGCTCGTCGGTAGTGTCGCCCATGGCCGAGACAACGACGACACGCTGGGCGCCATCGACCCGCTCGGCCGCGAGGGTGTCGGCGACTGTCCGGATGTGCTCCGGGGTGGCCAGGCTCGAGCCGCCGTACTTGGCGACGACTATCGGAGGACGATCGGTCGCGGGCAGGTTGCGCACCCTACCCAGTGATGGTCCGCTGCGCCGGCATCGGTTCGCGCGACGCCCTCAACGCGTTCATCGCCCCGACCGGTGCGATCGGGAAGGCGAGAACGGCGGCAACAGGATGGAGAGCTGCCAGTGCGGGTGCGCCGGCCCGCGACACCAGATACGCGATACGACTCGCCCGAACCACCTTCTCCCTCCGCACCTGTGGGTTAGCCCGCGGCGGAGATTGTCGCGCCCGCCGTCACGTCGAGTCGGCTTGAGCGCGCGCTGATGTCTTGTCCCTCAGGGCCCGCGTCGGCGAACGTGGCCAGATCGGGGAACGTCAGGTCCGGCCGGCCCTCGGCCGGAGGAGTAGCTCCGCCGCCGGGTCGGCCCTGGCGGCGGTTGATCCACACCGTCCTGAGTCCGAGCTTCTGCGCCGGGATGTGGTCGTGGTAGAGGCTCTGGGCCACGTGAACGATGCTTTCTCGAGGGCGATCGATGCGCGCGAACGCCAGCTCGAAATTGCGCGTGGTTGGCTTGTACGACTCGGCCTGCTGCGCGGTGACGACCCAACGAAAGGGCTGGCCGAGACGCCGGTCTGAGAGCCCGAACAGGTCGTCGTCGCAGTTCGTGATGATGCCGAGGCCGAACCTACCCTTCAGGCGCGTGAGAGCTTCGGCCGAGTCAGGAAAAGCCGGCCAATCGGCCACGGAGCCGCCGAACGCCGCTGCCTGGGCTGACGTCGGCATCAAGCCATAACCTCGGCATATCTGGCTCATCGACTCGCGGAGGATCTGGCGGTACGGCTTCCATGGCCCCGCTTCGGCGGCCGCTTCGTGGCCGGCGTACCCGGCCAACAACTCGTCATCGGTCGCGACTTCGGGTCCAATCACGCCGCGCAGTGCGCGTACGATGCCGGTCTCCCAGTCGATCAGCGTCCCATAGCAGTCGAAGGTCAGGACCTCCACGCCGCTCCAGTCGATCTCATTCACGACGATGATTCTGACCGAATTGGAACCACAGGCCGCCAATTGGCGTTGAGGGCACATGCGTACGACATTCGTCCTGATTCTGCTTGCGGCTCTGGTCACGGCCTGTGCCCAGCGCCGCGAGCCCAACGGCGCGCCCAACCGCGGTGCCCACGGGCAGCCCTGACCCGGGCCAGAGTCCGAGCCCGAGCCCAGACCCTGGCGCCGCCTTCTACCTTCGGGCCGGGTACTCACAGGCGCTGCCACCGCCGTCGACCTTCAGCTGGTTGCCGATGCTGACGATCGAGGACGGCTTAGCCGTTGACGGAAACGTGGCCGTCGAGGCGATCTACCCCGGTCCCTTGCTCATCGTGCCCTATGCCCGCACGATCAGCGAGGCCGGGACCGCGGCAATCGTCGACGAGGCGCGTCGACTCGGATCGCTGGGGAACGCCACGGACTTCAGCGGTGGAACGGCAATGCCGGGGTCGCGCACCGCACAGCTCAGGCTGGTCGTGGACGGTGTGACGTACGATCTGACCGGCAATCCAGACCTGGTCGATCGCTGTCGGCGGCGTTCGCTGTGAGGCCGAGGTGGGCTCCCCCGAGGCCTTCGCGGCGTTCTGGCAGGAGCTGACCTTCCTCGATCCGTGGATCGGTTCTGAGTTAGGCCCGAGTGGCCAATATGAGCCGGAGCGGGTCGCGGTGCTGCTCACGGCACCGGCCCGCCCGGAGCCGGGCCTGGAGCAGCCGCTCGCCACGTGGCCGCTTGAAGAGACATTCCTCGAAATAGGCGCGGACTTCCCAGGCGTGGCCGGTGCGCGGTGTGTCACGCTCAGCGGGGAAGATCTCGAGGCGGTCCTGCCCGTTCTGATCGGCGCGAACCAGCTGTCCGTCTTCACCGACACCGTAGACGGGACAAGATCTGCCTACGCGGTCGTCGTGGTCCCAGGGGCGGACTCGCCTTGTCCGGACGAAACCGGAGCCGGGGACCGCGCCCGTTCATAGGTCTCAATGCCGTAGACTGACACCACACCCGATGGTGTCTAGTTGTGGTGTGTGGTGTGACTGTAACGGTCCGCAATCGGACGGCTGTCGCGGATGTTCTGCGGGTCCGTCAGTCTCCTGGTCAAGTCGGTCGGTGGTTCGGCCGTCACCTAAGGAGGCTGAGAGATGACCTACCGCCCTGAGGTCGAGGTCACCGACCCCGGCGAAACCTATGTCCGCGATCGTGTCGTCGAGCGCCAAGTGGTTTCGGCTCCGAACCCGCTGGGCGTCGTACTTCGCTTCATCGTGTTCATCTTCGGCCTGATCCAGCTGCTGATCGGCCTTCGAATCGTTCTGCTGCTGTTCGCCGCGCGCGAGTCGAACGACATCGTCGCGGCCATTTACAACATCAGCGAAATCTTCGTCGCTCCGTTCCGGGGCATTCTCGGCAGGAGTGAGATTCAGTCTGGAGCGACAGAGCTTGACGTGGCGGCCATCGTGGCACTCATCGGATGGACAGTGATCGAGTTGGTAGTACTCGCGCTCGTGCGCATCTTTCGACCCAGTGCACCTGCCTGACTTCATTCGTTGCTGACCACTCGGTCTGGGGCTGAGATGGCAGCGTCAGCGCCCGTCGCGGTGCGATAATCGGCTTCCTTTCACGGAGGCCTCATTGACCGCGACCGGCCTTTCTTCAACGCCAGGCGAATACAGGGAACGGCTGGAAGAGCAGCCGGATGCCCAAATCGACGCATGGGCTGCGGAGCTCATGCGCGACATGTCGATCCGGCGCGGTGTCCGCGAGGTGCTTGACGGCTTGCGCCGTGCGATGGGAGCGGACGACTCTGGACTCAAACGCCTATACGCGACCGGTGGCGGGCCGGTGGCGGCGGTCGGTCGGACCGACAACGGCGAGATGATGGTTCCTGCGATCTCGCTCTACTACTTCGTCAGTGGCGCCCGAACACTGATGCCCGACGCCCGCGGGCGCCTCATCGCCTACCTGGTCGATAACTTCCACGAGATCGTCTACACCTAGACCCGCCGCGCCACCGCGCGAGGCGTCGATTATGGCCCTGCTGCGGCTCGTTCATCCCTTCCCGTCGGCGCTCAACGCGCTTCTGGTTCTGGGGATCGCGCTGATTGCGGGCGCGCCGATCCAGCGAGCTGGGCTGCTGGCCGTGGCCATGCTCGGACTGCAGTTCTGCATCGGGGCCGTCAACGACCTGTTCGACGAGGCTCTCGATGCCGAGAGCAAGCCCTTCAAGCCCATTCCTGGCGGAAGCGTTAGCCGCCGCGCCGCGTGGCTGGTCGCGGGGGTGTGTGGTGGGGGAGGTCTCGCCCTGGCCGCCCTTGCCAATCCGCCAGATCAGCTGTCGCTCGCCATGGCCGCGGCGATGCTCGCTGCAGGGTTGGTCTATGACGCCGTCCTCAAGCCAACGGCGTTCGGCTGGTTGTGCTTCGCGATCGCCTTTCCGATCCTGCCCATCTACGCGTGGTACGGGGCGACGGGCGACCTTCCGCCACGCTGGGAGATCCTGGTCCCGGTCGCAACCCTGGCCGGGCTCGCGCTCCAACTGTCGAACGGGCTGGTCGATCTGGAAACGGACCGCGCAGCCGGGCTGCGTACCCTGGCGGTGGCGCTGGGCCGTCGGAAGTCCCTGACGCTCGTGGCGATCGCCGTTGTAGCCATCCACCTTCTTGCCGGGATCACGCAGCCTGCGGCGCAGGCAGAGGCGGCCGCGTTGGCGGTCGCACTACTGTCCGGAATGGCCGGCGCGCTCGCGTTGGGCGGGCTCATCGCGTCCGCGCAATCGGCGCGTGTCATGCGCGAGATCGGTTGGTCGGCCCAGGCGGCATCGATCGCCGTGCTTGCACTGGGGTGGCTTCTTGGTTCTGCGGGCTGACCGGGATCGAGCCCGCTCGCTCAGTGCTCGAGCGGCTTGCCGCTCCGAACGACGGTGATCGCGTTCTCCAGCCGGATCTTGGCGATGGTCAGGTACTTGGCCAGGTTCTGGCGGTCGACCTCGTGGATCTCCGTGAGGACCGATGCCGAAGCCAGAACGTCGGCGAGCTGATCGAGCGCATCGGCAAGTGTCTGCTTCGCACCGATCAATGCGTTGTCTGACAGAGGTCCCTCGACGGCGCGACGCGCCGGGGTAAGCTCGACCTCCTGGCCGCCGTCGCGATCCTCTTCCGTCTCCGCGGCCTCGGCCGGGGTCGGCTGACGGCCCGTGCGCGGCCGGGCTTCGATCTTTTCGCGCAGCTTGACCAGGCTCAGCTCGCCGGAGGCAACCTGCTCGGCCAGTTTCCGGCGCTTCTTGGGGTCCTCGACCTTCAGCAGTTCGTACGCATGCGAGAGCGTGTCTTTGCGCAAAGACACCAATTGCTTGATCTCGGTGGGGGCGCCGGCGAGCCGCAGCCGGTTCTCGATGTAGCCCTTGTCCTTACCAAGCTTCTGGGCGAGCCGCCGGACGCTGTACCCGTGCTCCTGGGTCATTCGGTCGTAGATCATCGCCTCTTCGAGTGGCGACAGGTCCTCGCGCTGCAGGTTTTCAATGATGCCGATCTCGAGGGCGGTCTCGTCATCGAGCTGCTCGATCAGGGCCGGGATTTCGTGCAGGCCCGCCGCGCGCGCCGCGCGCCAGCGACGCTCTCCGGCGACCAGCTGATACTGGTGGAGGTCTCCCATTGGTCGGACGAGGATCGGCTGCAGGACGCCGTGTTCGGTGACCGACGCGGCGAGCTCCGCCAGGGCGTCTTCGTCGAACGTCATCCGCGGTTGCTCGGGATTGGGCGTGATGCGGTCGAGTGGAATGTTGCGAACGCCGCGCGGGCGATCGTTGCCCTCCGGCGATATCAGACTGAGGACGGCCGGCGAGAGCTCGCGCTCCTCCGCCAGTCGCCGCGCAGCCGTGCTCCGGAAATCGGGTCTAGCCAAGTTCGATTACCTCCCGTGCCAGTCCGCGATACGCGCGCGCCGCGTCCGAGTTGCCCGCGTATGACGTCACGGGCCTGCCGACCAGCGGCGCCTCGCCCAGCCTGACGGTTTGCTTGATCATGTTCTCGAAGATGTGATGGTCGCCCATGTCGCGCAGCTCTTGGAGCATGTCGCGTCCGAGCAATGTCCGGCTGTCGTAGAAGGTTGGCAGCAGGCCGAGGACTCTCAACTTCGGGTTGAGGCCCTTTGTCCGGATCTGGGTGATGACATTCAAGAGCGCTGCGAATCCCTTCAACGCGTAGTACTGCGTCTGGACGGGGATGATCACGCCTTCGGCCGCGACCAGGGAATTGAGCGTGAGAAGTCCGAGCGTCGGCGGGCAGTCGATCAGGACGTAGTCGTAGCCCTCGGTCGCCGATGACTCGAGCGCCTCGCGGAGCGCCTGCTCCCTACCGATCGCGCTGAAGAGCATGTTCTCGGTGGCGGACAGGTCGATCGTCGCTGGAGCCACGTCGACGCCTGCCGTCTGGGTCGGTACGATGATCTCGTCGAGCTTCACGCCAGGGTCAACGAGTGCTTCGGCCATCGAGTTGACGACGTTGCGCAGGTTGATTCCCAGGCCGACGGTCAGGTTCGCCTGCGGGTCCATGTCGACACACAGCACGCGAAACCCCTGCTCCGCGAGCGAACCGGCCAGGTTGATCGCGGTTGTCGTCTTGCCGACCCCGCCCTTCTGATTGGCGATTGCGATGATTCTTGCCATTGGCTCCAACATCCTCCGTGCAGAGCGAATCTAGCAAGAATGCTTCGCACGACACAGTCCGGTTATCCACAGGATGGGCGAGTTGTTCACCGTTTCTGTGGACATCTCTCATTGCTACGATAGGTCATCCGGGCGATCGAGAACCAAGTCATCCGTCCCAGAAATGGAGGCGCACGCGTTGGCGAAGCGCGAAGAAGTGGAGCGCATGCTCGCCATGCGCGATGAATCGCGGGTTGGCGGCGGCGAAGTGCGCATTGCCCAGCAGCACGAACGCGGCAAGCTGACCGCACGCGAGCGACTCGATCTCTTGCTCGATCCCGGCTCATTCGTCGAATTCGACGCTTTCGTGACGCACCGGGCAACCGATTTCGGCCTCGATCGCGAGCGCTACCTGGGCGACGGTGTCGTGACCGGCCACGGCAAGATCGACGGACGTCTCGTCTTCCTCTACAGCCAGGACTTCACCGTCTTCGGTGGGTCGCTCTCAGAAGCTCATGCCGAGAAGATCTGCAAGATCATGGATCTCGCGGTCAACACGGGGGCCCCCATCATCGGGCTCAACGATTCCGGAGGTGCGCGAATTCAGGAGGGTGTCGTGTCGCTCGGCGGCTACGCCGACATCTTTCTGCGCAACACACTCGCGTCCGGCGTCGTGCCACAGATATCGCTGGTGCTGGGTCCGTGCGCCGGCGGCGCGGTGTACTCGCCGGCGATAACGGACTTCACGATCATGGTCGAGGGCACGAGCTATATGTTCGTCACCGGCCCAGAGGTCGTGAAGACCGTGACGCATGAGGACGTCGACCGCGAACGGCTCGGTGGCGCCTCGGTTCATACGACCATCAGCGGAGTTGCCCACCTCGCAGCGCGCGACGAGGCCGAGGCGATGTCGTTCTGTCGGCGGATCCTGGATCACCTACCGCAGAACAACCTGTCGCGGCCCGCGCTGCGCGAGACGTCCGATCAGATCGACCGCGTCGACACGGCGCTGGACGACGTCATCCCGAGTGAGCCATCGCAGCCGTACGACATGCACGAGGTCATCACGCGCGTCGTGGACGACGCCGATTTCCTTGAAATTCAACCGGCTTGGGCGGCAAACATAATCGTCGGTTTCGCTCACTTGGGCGGCCGTAGCGTTGGCATCGTTGCCCACCAGCCGGCCGTGCTCGCCGGTGCCTTGGACATCGACGCGTCGGACAAAGCAGCACGCTTCGTGCGCACCTGCGACGCCTTCAATGTGCCGCTGCTGACTTTCGTCGACGTCCCAGGCTTCCTGCCAGGCGTCGACCAGGAGCACGGCGGGATCATCCGACACGGAGCCAAGCTCCTTTATGCCTACGCAGAGGCGACTGTTCCGAAGATCACCGTGATCACGCGCAAGGCATACGGTGGCGCGTACGACGTCATGAGCAGCAAGCACATCCGCGGCGATGTCAACCTCGCTTGGCCGTCCGCGCGGATTGCGGTCATGGGCGTCGAGGGCGCGGTGAACATCATCTTCCGCGACGAGCTCGCCGCGGCCGCCGACCCAGAGGCAGAGCGGGCGCGGCTGGCGCACGAGTACGAGGAGCGCTTCGCCAATCCGTACATCGCCGCGAGCCGGGGGTACATCGACGATGTGATCATGCCGTCGGAAACGCGCCCGCGCGTTGCTGCGGCGCTGGACATGCTCGACGGCAAACGCCAGGCCAACCACCCGCGGAAGCACGGCAACATTCCGCTGTGATGGCACTGCCGACGTAGTGTCTTTGCGCAAAGACGCCCCGGTCCAGAGACCGTTCAAGACTCTCCTGGTTGCAAATCGCGGAGAGATCGCCGTTCGGATCATCCGGGCGTGCCGCGAATTGGGCATCGAGTCGGTCGCGGTTTACAGCGACGCCGACGCCGATGCGCCGCACCGCCGCGCCGCCGATCGAGCGGTGCGCATAGGCCCGGCACCGGCCAACGAGAGCTACCTCCGCGTCGAGAAAATTATCGAGGCGGCACGGTCCACGGGCGCCGAGGCAATCCACCCCGGATACGGATTCCTCTCAGAGCAACCGGCCCTGGCCGAGGCGTGTGCGGTGTCGGGCATCGTATTCGTCGGCCCGGCGTCGGAAACGCTGTCGCAGCTTGGGGACAAGCTGGCTGCCCGACGCCGGGCGGCCGCCGCCGGGGTGCCAGTGGTGCCGGGCACGTTCGAGGCGCTCGACGTCGCTGGCGAGGGTGGTCGAGCGATGACGCACAGGGAGGCGGAACGTATCGGCTGGCCCTTACTGGTCAAGGCGGCGGCCGGCGGCGGCGGCCGCGGCATGCGTGTGGTCGACACCCTGGATGGGCTGGACGAGTCGATCACGTCGGCAACTCGCGAGGCTGCCGCCGCCTTCGGCGACGGTTCGGTGTACCTCGAGCGGTTGGTGGAAGGCGCCAGGCACGTCGAGGTGCAGCTGCTCGGCGACGACCACGGCAACGTCGTGGCGCTCGGAGAGCGCGATTGCTCGGTCCAGCGCAGACACCAGAAGCTCATCGAGGAAGCCCCGGCGCCGGGGTTGAGCGGCGACCAGCGGCGCCATCTGCATGACCTTGGTGTCAAGGTGGCGTCGACCGTCGGTCTCCGCAATGCCGCCACGGCAGAGTTCCTGCTCACGCCCGGCGGTGAGTTCTGGTTCCTCGAGGTGAACGCTCGCCTGCAAGTGGAGCACGGCGTGACCGAGCTGGTGGCCGATGTGGACCTGGTCCATGAGCAGATCTGGATTGCCGCCGGACGGCCCATCTCTGCACGCGTCCTCGCTGCTGCGGCAAGAGCTGCAGCACCGGAGCGCCACGCGATCGAGGTTCGACTCAGCGCGGAGCACCCGGCACTCCATTTCGCGCCTGCCCCCGGCCGAGTCGACCACTGGCGGACGCCGTCCGGTCCAGGAGTACGGCTCGACTCAGGGGTGGAGGAGGGGAGCGTCGTCAGCGAGCACTACGACCCGCTCGTCGCAAAGCTTCTCGTTGTCGCGCAGGATCGGCCGCGGGCTCTGGCTCGCCTGGGCCGCGCGCTGGATGAGTTCGAGATCGGCGGCATCCAAACAACACTTCCGTTTCACCGCTGGCTGCTGAGCCAGGCCGATTTCGTGGACGGCACAGGGCTCTCGACTGACCTGGTCGACCGCCTCTGGCAACCGATCGACCTTGTTTCCGTCGCGGCGCTGCGAGCGGCGGAGCTGGCGGCGTTGGCTGCCGCGGACTCTTCGTCCGCGGTGGCTGCCGCGCAGGACGTGCACGGCACCGACGGTCACAACGGGCGCGGCAACGATACCTGGTGGCGGGCGGGCATCACCGAGGCCACGGAGCGACTGACATGACGCCCAGAAACCGGACGCGGGTGACGATCGAAGCCGTGCCGCTCGTGATCCAGCCCGACAGGGCAGACATCGCCGCATTCGCGCCCCCGGGTCGCGGCGAACAGGTACGCGCGCTGCCGATTGCCGCAGGAGATCGCGCCGACGGCATCCGTCGCTTCGAGGTCGTGGTCGATGGCTGGATGTTCGAGGTCGCTACTGAGCCCGCCGTTCGCGCTGAGCTACGTGACCGCGTCGCACGCTCGGCGGCTGAGCATCACGCCATGGCGCGTCTCACCCTGCGCGCCCAGATCCCCGGCCGCATCGTCCGGCTGTGGGTCGCCGAGGGCGAGACGGTCGAACGCGGCCAGCGCCTGCTCGCGGTCGAAGCGATGAAGATGGAAAACGAAATTCGCGCCCCACAGCCGGGCATCGTCGAGGACCTTAGCGTGGGGATGGGTGATCGAGTCGAGCGCGGAGATGAGCTGCTCAGCCTCGGTTAGGCATGCCGGCGCGCTTTAGACTCGGTCCGTGACCGACGCACCTGGCAACTTGCGCACGACCAGCGACATCGAGGTCGCCGAGCTCTATACGGCTGACGACCTGAGCGGCTGGGATCCGGAGACGCAGCTGGGCAATCCCGGAGAGTACCCGTTCACGCGCGGAGTTCAGCCGTCGATGTACCGCGGTCGCCTGTGGACGATGCGCCAGTACGCGGGCTTTGCCACTGCCGCCGAGACCAACCGGCGCTTCAAGTACCTCCTGGCGCAGGGCCAGACTGGGCTGTCGACCGCCTTCGACCTGCCCACGCAGATGGGCTACGACCCGGACGCGCCCGCGGCCCTGGGTGAGGTAGGACGGGTCGGCGTGCCGATCAGCTCGATCGACGACATGGAGATCCTGCTGGCCGACCTGCCGCTCGGCGAGATGACGACGTCGATGACGATCAACTCGACAGCCGCGATCCTGCTCGCGTTCTACGTCGCGGTTGCCGACCTGCGTGGCATCCCGCGTGACAAGCTTGGCGGGACGGTCCAGAACGACATCCTCAAGGAATACATCGCGCGCGGCACGTACATCTACCCGACGACCGCATCGATGCGCCTGGTGACCGATATCTTCGAGTTCTCTGCGCGCGAACTCCCACGCTGGAACACCATCTCCATCAGCGGCTACCACATGCGCGAGGCTGGAGCGACGGCCGCCCAAGAGCTCGCTTTCACCCTGGCCAACGGCATCGCGTACGTGGAGGGCGCCCAACAGCGGGGCCTCGACGTAGACGCCTTCGCCGGGAGGCTGAGCTTCTTCTTTGCCGCGTGGAGTGAGCTGTTCGAGGAAGTGGCCAAGTTTCGTGCCGCGCGGCGGATGTGGGCACGGATCATGCGCGACCGGTTCGGTGCACGCGAGCCGAGGTCGATGATGTGCCGCTTCCACGTCCAGACGGCCGGCTCCAGCCTGACCGCTCAGTCGGTCGATAACAACGTTGTCAGGACCACAATCGAGGCACTCGCCGCCGTCCTCGGCGGCGCCCAGAGCCTGCACACCAACGCCCGTGACGAAGCCCTGGCGCTGCCCAGCGAGGGCTCAGCGCGGCTGGCCCTCCGAACGCAGCAGATCATCGCCCACGAGAGTGGCGTCGCTGATACGCCCGACCCGCTTGCGGGCAGCTACTTCGTAGAGGCCCTGACCAACCAGCTGGAGGACGCCGCCCAGGATTACCTCGACCAGATCGGCGCGATGGGCGGTGCGATCGCCGCCATTGATGCCGGCTTCCAGCAGCGTCAGATCCAGGAGGCTGCCTACCGGGTACAGCGGGAGGTTGAGGCGGGGGAGAGGATCGTGGTCGGCGTGAATCGATTTCGCGATGACGAGATCCACACGCCTGACCTGCAGCGTATCGATCCAGCCGGGGAACAGCAGCAGGTAGGTCGCGTACAGAGCCTGCGCGCCACGCGCGA
>Ga0183260_10003210_pt1 | contig 13214 bp, 12 predicted proteins | sample AntDrymUQ4972206_2_FD_129768 | JGI IMG/M metagenome (GOLD analysis project Ga0183260, IMG submission 129768) | Polar desert sand microbial communities from Dry Valleys, Antarctica - metaG UQ497 (22.06) (version 2) (version 2) | ecosystem: Environmental > Terrestrial > Soil > Desert | place...
AACCTGTAACTCCAATTAATTTATATTATTAGTATTACAAAAGTAATAGGGTATTACAAATAAAAAAAGTGTTACTTTTTCTAAACAGCAAAAAAAAAGTTATTAGAAATAGGTTTTATTTTCTATAAGGTTTGCGCCTGATCCGTACAGTACCATTTTGTTCCAGCGTACTTGAAATTGGTACATTATAGCGCCTCTTTCCATCATACACTACCATCAGGGCCGTATTGGGGGGTATGCTTCCAAGATTGTCGGCAAACATAGTAATTTCATTTACCTCTCTTAGCGTATCGAGAGCAACATCAAGGTGAATAGCTCTTACACCCAGCTTTTGTGAAGACGCAAGAAGTTTATCATTATAAAAAACAGAAATAGAATCGCCGTCAATATGCCCGTTGTCATAAAAATCTATTTTCAACGAATCTCCATCTACAATCAATTCTTCTGCTATTATTTTTTCTCTTTGGCCATACTGCCTGGTGACAACATAGTTTGTTACCGGACGCTGTAATATAGTGGCGGCAATGGTTGTATCGCTTCCGGTAGGTGTCCATAGCCGGTATTTTTCTTTGAACTGCCGTAGAGCGGTTAATATAGAATCCTGGTTGGATTCTTTCATCAGGCGCAAATCAAAAAAAACCTGGGGACAGATATGCCGGTAATTACCTTTTGATTTAAAGCTTCCAATCAGATTAGAACCGGACCTTGCTACTCTTATTTTCCCGCCAAGATCTGTGGGACAATCCACTTCCATACTCATGTTCGATCCAAAATAGGTAAGTGGTACATTGAAAAGAGAGAGATAACGATTTTCGTTATTGTAAGTGCCGGTAGTTTTAAAACTCCTGAATGTATTTTTAAAATAATAGTTGATCACTCCGTCAACTTTTTTTCCATTTTGCTTTAATATCAATTCTACAAGATAATTGTTGGCTTCGCCCTTATATTCTACATTGGCGGTGCCGTACCAATATCCCACAATCCCTTGTGCACTTATAGATAAGGATAAAATGAGTGAGAGCAGGGTAAGCAGGTTTTTCATCTATTGGTATAACGAAAAACTCCGGGGTAAATTACTTTACATATCGCTTGATTTCCCTTTCTGTATCCCGTTGCTTAATGGTTTCTCTTTTGTCGTGCATTTTTTTTCCTTTACCCAATCCTATTTCCAGTTTAGCAAGGTTTTTATCGTTGAAAAAAAGACGAAGGGGTACGATAGTATAGCCTTTCTCTTTCTTCAAACGGTTTTCCCACTTTTTCATTTCGCGTTTACTAAGTAAGAGCTTACGGTCACGTAAGGGCTCGTGATTATTAAGATTGCCATGAGGATATTCTGAAATATGAAAACTTTTGATCCACATTTCACCATCCTGGAAAAGGCAGTAACTATCGTTGAAGTTAGCTTTTCCAGCACGTAAAGATTTTACTTCTGTACCAAGCAGCATAATGCCGGCAATATATTTATCGTCAATAAAATATTCAAAATAAGCAGAGCGATTTTTGATTTCCATCATCAGTTCTTAAGCAATGCCAATACCGTGGACAACTTCTTTTTCAATTCTTTTCTGTGAACAATGAAATCAAGGAATCCGTGCTCAAGAAGAAATTCACTTCGCTGAAAGCCGGGGGGCAGATCTTTTTTGATAGTTTCTTTTATTACTCTTGGCCCTGCAAAGCCAATGAGAGCGCCTGGTTCAGCGATATTCAAATCACCTAACATGCCAAAAGAAGCTGAAATACCACCAAAAGTGGGATCAGTCAATAAAGAAATATAAGGAAGTTTGGCATCAGACAATTGAGAAAGTTTGCCACTGGTTTTTGCCAATTGCATAAGTGAAAATGCACTTTCCATCATGCGGGCACCTCCGCTTTTGCTGATCACCATAAAAGGCGTTTTATGCTTAATGCAATAGGTAACTGCACGGGAAAATTTTTCTCCCATCACGCTGCCCAATGATCCGCCAATGAATTCAAAGTCCATGCATGCGATCACAATATCATTACCATCTACTTTGCCTGCTGCTACACGCATGGAGTCTTGCAGATCTGTTTTAGCCCATATTTCATCGAGGCGTTTATGGTATGGTTTGAGATCGGTAAAGCCTAAAAAATCTTTTGAGCGAATATTGTTAAACAGCTCTTCATATTCTTTATCATCAAATAATATCTCATAGTATTCATTGCTGCCAATGCGATGATGAAATACACATTTGGGACATACGAATAAGTGCTCCCTTAAGTCATTTACGGTACAGATGTGGTTACACTCCGGGCACTTGTTCCACAATCCCTCAGGTGTCTCTTTTTTTTCAGATGAGGGAGTGGTAATACCTTTTTTGAGTCTTTTGAACCAGCTTGTTTTTGTCTCTTCCGTTATCCCTTCTTCTCCGGCCAGGTTGGCATCAAAATCTTCAATTGGTTTTGCCATTGCTCCAAATTTGATTCCTTACAAATATAGGAATGAGTTGACAGTTGAAGGGCAGACCATCGTTTCCTGCAAATTGAAAGCATTTCATAAAAAAGCAATGAATGTAAACTCTGTTGACATAGAATCGAAAAAATAACTCTGAATTTTTATTTTCCTTTTTGATTTAAATGCTGTTTTTTATTTCTTTCTCATTATGTGTTATCTCATCCCCTTTGTTTCCTGTTCTTCTCCTTCGCGGTGGTCCATATCATCATGTATTCAGGGCGGTTCTTTCTATTCACGAATTGTTCACTGCTGCTTTGATTTCCTCCAATATTTCTTTTCATAAAAAAATTTAAGGTAACTATATAGGAGTTGGGACAAGACCGTATCTCATTACTCCAATTTTATTGAACCCGATTGCTTTTTTAAAATTAGTATCCCAAATGAATAGTTCATTTTGTTGCAACTCTTTTTTAATTCTTTCTATTATTTCTTGTTTGTTTACTTCGCTTGATTCTTTTCTGGTGCTTACAAAATAAAGCATAGAATCTTGAAAGTATTCGTTAATCGCTTTATCAATAATATCTTCCTTTGTGTCATTCCCAACTCCGCAATACACCCACTCAGTCCAATCAACGATGGTTTTCAAATGAGAACTTACTGAATATATTAAATGCGATTCCATTCAATTCAAAGCTAATAAAAAAAGGCTGCAATAAGCAGCCTAAATAATAAACGAAGATGTGATTAAACCTTTCCTGTCAAAGTATTGTAGGTAATTCTTGCGGTAGAAACTTTTAACAAAGCACTTTCAAATTTTTGCACTCCCGAAAATTTACGGTTGTTATATCTGTATTCAAATTCCTGACAATATCTTTCTAAATGTTTTACAGAAACGAAATGATAAATACCAATGATGCCACGTTTAAAGATGCTCCAAAAGTTTTCAATATTATTTGTATGAAATTTTTCGTTACCAATTTTTACAACATATCCACCTCCGTTCTCATGTTTAACAGTAACATGAGTAAACCTTGCATCTAATCCATTGTAAGATCTGTAAGAATCAGTAATTAATACTGAACCTTCTTCAACATTATTCCCCATAATTGTATGCAATGTTTCTGCACTTGTATCACTAACAACAAATGTTTTTACTTTACCATTGATTTGTATTAAGCCAACAACGGGAGTTTTATCTACGTGTGAACGTCCTTGTGATTGCGGTGCTTTTTTATCGGCATGACGATTTTTATTTTTTCCACCAACGAAAGTTTCATCAGCAGCAACAACGCCTGATAATTTTTCATTGCTGTTATCTTTCAGCATTTCACGAATGCGATGATTTACAAACCATGCAGTTTTTTGTGTGATGCCTAACTGTTCTGAAAGTTGTAAAGAGCTAACACCTTTCTTTGATGTAGAAATTAAATACATAGCAGCAAACCAAACTCGCAAACTGATTTTTGTATTTTCAAATATAGTCCCAACGGTTACGCTGAATTTCTTAGCACATTGTTTTTCACCACATTTAAAGCCTCTATTTGTACGATATACTTTCAGGCTTCCGCAATGAATACAAGCAACATTACCACCCCAACGTTTTTGTTCGTAATATGCTCTACATGTTGCATCATCCTTAAAGAAGTCCAGTAATTGTTGTAAGTTTTTAAATTCGCTTGTCATATATTGGGTATTTGATGGGACAAATATATATCGTATTTTATTATTTACCAAATTTTATTCATTTATTTACTCTATATTAATCAATGTGTTATAAATGAATTTGGTTATATATTTTAAATATTGATTTTCAAATGAATTTTTAACCTTATTTTTGAAATGAAATTTTAAATAGTTTAAATAATGGAAAATTCTGCAAATCAGCAGCATGAAACTGCCATCAAGCAATCACGTATCAGAAGTGTTGCTTATCCATCAAATACTATTGAGCATTGTGTTAAACTGGCTTCTACTATTTACAGGCTATTCGGTAATGTATTTGCAACCCGTGAGGCAATTTCAAAGAAAACAGAAATAAGCGACAGCCACTTACAAACACAACTAAGTTCCTGTGTTCAGTATGGACTTCTCGAATTAAAATCTAATGAAGGCTATAAGCACACACCTTTATTTATCAAAATTTACAAACCTCTACCAAGTGAAAAAAGAGAAGATGCGGTATTGGAAGCATTTAAAAATGTAGAATTGTATAAGAAAATAATAAAAGAACATAATGAACAGATTCTTACAGTAAACGGTTTGGCAATATCATTATTTAGAAATTTTAAAGTATCCGAATCGGCCTCAAATTTAGCCGCTAAAATTTTTCTCGAAAACGCAAACGGATTGGGTTTATTAAATAACGAAAACATTTTCTTGATTGAGAATAAAGTGGCTATTGCAGAAACTATTGAAAGTGAGCAGCACGAAAATAATGGCAATGGTTCTAAGCAACAAAAAAATGAAACGGAAGTTATTTATTTACCTCCTGCTAATAATGGTAATGAAAATAAGAATACTGAGCAGAAAAAATACAACTTCCCCCCCATACCTATTTTCGTAGATGATGAAGGATCGGTAGCCGAAGTGTATTTACCAAAGGGCTTTAACAAGCAGCATATTGAAAGAGTAATCAAAGTTCTTAAAGCGCAAATTGAATAAAAAAGGCGATGCAAGAATGCACCGCCGTATGAAATTTTAAATAGTTTAAACTTAAACAAAGGTAATAAAAAAAGGGCAATTAGCCCTAAAAATAAGTCGTGACAGCGACAGGAAATAACGGTATCAAAGTATGTGTCGTGAACCTTGCACATCAGCCATCTCATGTGTGGTCTCTCATTAGGCGTAAGTGATGTGTAAGGATTTCCTTTTTACAAAGATACAAAACAAAGTAAATTTACAATATGGCAAAACCAGTTAAAAAGAAAGCAACAAAAAAAAGAGCATCTACATACGAGCCTAAAGTAAAATTCAATGGTACATTTGATGATATGATTGCTATATCTACAACAGGTGCAGGGGTGCGGAAAAAAGAAGAAAAGAAAGACAAATGAAATCAATAGGTATTTCCTCTGTATTTATATTTCTTACATTACTGATACTTGCTTTTTGGTTGTCTGGCTCTCATGGCAACATAAGGTTTAGATACTGGATGTTGGAGGATTGGATATTGAGTTTTTTGTTTCTATCCTGTATAAGTGTTCCTGTAATTTTATTTGTAAAGTGGCTTAGAAAATTAATAGAAAAAAAATAATGATTTATTTTTTTTCTTTGTTAGTCCCAACTGCTATATAGTTACCAAATTTAATAATTTATCCCAAAAAATGAAATATATATTGAGGATGCTCAACAACCCTAATATTAGCAATGCATAATAAATTAGCTCTTTATTTTTGAAGCATGAAAGGATGCCCTTCCTTAAAAATACTGATACCCCTTTTTCTTTGTTTATTGTTCAGCTTCATGGCTATGGCGCAACCCAAAATGATAAGGGGAGTTGTAAAAGATGCATTTAATAATGAAGCCATTTCTTTTGCCTCACTTCAGTTTAAAATAACAGGTGCAGGTAAATTGGCTGATTCTTCCGGAGCCTTCAGATTTTTTTTCGACAACTGGCCACAAGACACCTTGATCGTAACTTCTGTGGGATATGCAGATTTTAAAGCAGCCATCACTCCTCCTGCAGGAGATACTTTGAACCTCATTATTGCGATGGTTCCCGGCAAGTTCAATGTAGAAGCCGTGGTACGTGCTAAAGTAAACAGGGGCTTGCAAATGTGGAAGCGTATTGTAAAAAACAAACCACGAAACGACCGCTATCGTTTCCAGAATTTTTCTTACGAATTATACAATAAGCTGGAGCTTGATCTAAATAATGTAAGAAGAGAAAAAGTTGCGAATATCGGGCTGATAAAAAAATTCGGTTTCCTTCTGGATAATATTGATACTACAGAAGAGAGCCCCTTTCTTCCACTTTATATCACCGAAGCTGTTTCCCATTATTATTATCAAAAGCAACCGCTTAAAAGAAGAGAAGTTTTCAAGGCAATAAAAACTGTTGGTATTGACAATGAAAGCATCAGAAAATTTTTGGGCGGCACCGACCAGGTAGTCAATATTTATAACAACTATATCGCCGTATTTGATAAAACTTTTATCAGCCCTATCAGTGACAACGGCGATGCGTACTACAATTATAAAGTAGCAGATACGCAATATCTCGCCGGAAGAAAACTGATACATTTTTTATTCACACCAAAACATAAAGGACAAAATACTTTTGAAGGAGATTGCTGGGTGCAGGACTCTACCTGGGCTATTCAAAAAATGAACCTGCGCCTCGGTAAAGAAGCCAACGTAAATTTTTTAAATAAGCTGAACCTGATACAGGAATACAAGTTGATCAACGACAGCACCTGGTTTTTAGCCAAGGATAAATTCGTAGTCGATATAGCGCCGCTTGGAAACGAAAAGCTTTCATTCATTGGTCGCAAGACCACTACTTATGAAGATATTGTTATTAACGATTCTTCGGTGATCAATGAATTGTCCCGTAATAAAATAATGGAGGAAATACTGGTGCCAGAAGAAGCTGCTGCTGTGAGTGATACAGCATGGCAAGCTCTCCGGCATGAAGCACTGAGCAACACCGAAGCTTCTATCTATAAAATGATTGATACGCTTACAAACCTGCCTTCCTTTCAGCGACTCACTAAAACACTTGACTTTATTGGAACAGGTTATGCAACTGTTGGAAAATTTCAAATTGGCCCCTGGCAGAATTGGATATATTCCAATGCGATCGAAGGTTTGCGTTTGCGTTTTGATGTAAATACCAATGGAAAGTTCAGTAAGAAATTTCAGTTACACGGATATGCAGCTTATGGTTTTGGCGATCAGAAATGGAAAGGTGAGTTTGATGCCTTTTACCTGCTGAACAAAAATCCGAGAATGTATTTGTATGCATCTTACCTCAATGATTTTGACTATGGTCAGAATTACTATGATGAAATCAGCTCCGATAACATTTTTGCGCTTGCCATACGCAAAAAAGATGTACCGATCAAGTATATCAAATTACAGGAAGAAAGATTTGATTTTTTCAATGAATGGAATACGGGTTTTTCAATACTCACATCATTGCGGCATAGGCAATATGACCCCGTACAAAATCTTCCCGGCAAAGCTTTTTTTGAAAAAGCATCAGGAATTCCATTAGCAGGTTTTGAAGCTTCAATAAAGTTACGTTATGCCTACCTCGAGCGTTTTTTGGAAAAGACATTTTATCGTACAAGTTTAGGAAGTCCTTATCCTATTGTAGAATTAAAATATACGAAAGGACTTTCCGGTGTATTTGAAAGCAGCTATGATTATAGTAAATTATCTGCAGGCATTAGTAATACTAGTAAAATACCTCCATTAGGTAATATTTACTTTAATTTATTTGGTGGTAAAACATTTGGCGCTGCTCCATATATGTATCTGGATGTGGCACCGGGCAATGAAATTCATTATTACAATAAATATGCATTCAACCTGATGAACAGGTATGAGTATATCCACGATAGTTATGTTGGATTAAATCTTGAACACAATTTCGGTGCAGGTATTTTTCGGTTTGTACCGCTCACACGTAAATTGAAGTTCAGGCAATTCTGGACAGCAAAGGCTTTATGGGGGAATCTTAGTGATGAAAATAAAACGCTCAATTTTGTACCCGGTGCACCTTTCAAATCACTCGATGGTAAAACTTATGCTGAATTAGGAACCGGTATTGATAATATTTTCAGAGTGCTGCGCATTGACTTTTTATGGAAAGTATTACCTGCTGAGAAAATAAATAATTCTGAAATGAGCTTTGGTGTTTTTGGAAGTTTTCGTTTTTCTTTTTGAGTTTTTCTTTCACGGATAAACACAGATGATACAGAACCAAAACCGTATAAAATACCGATGTAGTTATCAGCCGTTATATTGGCACTAATGTTATGCGCACTAAATAAAATTACCAATACAATTAGTGGAATTTTGTAAATTTATCTTTCTAAACTCGTAAGAATATGAAATCTATACTACCTATTCTATTTGTGCTCACTTTCATGGGCGCTTGTCAGAATGCAAAGACTACAGATGTTGAATCAAAAAAGGCCGATGTAACGCAATTTTTAAGTGAAAAAGTTACAGAGGTAAATGCCCAGTTAAAGAGAGATCCTAATAATGCCCAATTAAAGGCTGTTCGGGATTATCTTACTAAACGCCAAAGCGAGCTTTAAGGCCAATACTTGTTAATATCTAAGAGAACTGCTCAATTTTAGTAGATACGACATTTTGGAGGTGAATTCGACTGAATGAAACTCTTGGAATTAAATTAAATTTTCCCTAATTGAGTCTGATGTGCTCAAGACTATACAAGGAATTGCAAATCTCAGCATGACATACGCAACAAGCCCAATAAAAAAATTTAGGTTACGCAATAGTCACCGACTCATCCAAATACACATCCTGAATGGCATTTAGCATTTTTACTCCCTCAGCAAACGGACGTTGAAATGCTTTTCGACCAAGTATCAAACCCATACCACCTGCACGTTTATTGATTACTGCAGTGGTAACCGCTTCTTCCATATCACTTTCACCTTTGCTCTCACCGCCGCTGTTGATAAGCCCTACACGTCCGTTGTAGCAATTCAGCACCTGGTAGCGGGTAAGGTCAATCGGGTGGTCGGTTGTGAGTTTTTCATAAACCAGCTTATGCGTTTTTCCGTGTTTGGTTGCATTATACCCACCGTTGTTGGTAGGTAATTTTTGTTTGATTATGTCAGCTTGCAGCGTTACGCCTAAATGATTTGCCTGGCCTGTAAGATCAGCTGCGGTATGATAATCTTTATCATCAACCTTAAATGAATTGTTTCGCAAATAGCACCAAAGAATGGTGGCCATACCCAGGTCGTGTGCAATTTGGAAAGCTTCACCTACTTCTTTCAATTGGCGTGCACTCTCTGCACTTCCCCAATAAATAGTTGCTCCTACGGCCACAGCACCCATTTCCCATGCATTTTTTATGGTTCCGAACATTGTTTGATCATAACGATTGGGCATGCTTAAAAATTCATTGTGATTGATCTTTACAATGAATGGTATTTTATGTGCATATTTCCTGCTCATAATGCCTAGCACACCGAAAGTAGAGGCTACTGCATTGCAGCCACCTTCTATAGCAAGTGTAATGATTTGTTCCGGATCGAAATAAATCGGGTTCGGGGCAAAAGCAGAACCTGCACTATGTTCGATACCCTGGTCCACAGGAAAAATACTGCAATAACCCGTATCAGTAAGCCGTCCATTGCTTAATAATGTTTGAATACTTCTTAGCACGGGGTTACTCCTGTTACTATTGATCCAAATATCCTCTACATGTGTCGGCGACGGCAAATGCAAGGTGCCCCTTTCAACAGTTTCACATTTATGATCTAAGTAGTATTCGGCTTTTTTGCCCAGTATGTCAGCTATTGATAAACTCATTAAGATGATTTAAAAAGAGCGCCAAAGATAGATTCAAAGCTTTAAAATGCCAATGATAATTAGTGCCTTTGCGAAAGGCTAATCAGTAATCTTCCCCAGGTTTTTTTGTATGCGTGCCAGGTGCGGCCCAAGGCTGTATCTAAGTGTTTGCTTTACTACATCACCCATAGTTTTACATGTTGGAAATTTATTGTTTTTGTAATGAAGTGATAACTCTTTTTTAAGTTGTAGCTTCTTTTCATTTGTAGATATAGTGTCTCGGCGCATAATGTTTAAGATATCCATAATCCGGTATCTCGTTGATGCCATGCGAAGCGCCATAAGGGTTCTTTCTTCTGCCTGGTATTGTGCAATACTCTCGCTATTGAGATGCTTCACAGAAAGTTCTACGAGTTTACTATTTTCTTTGAAAAACTGGGGCAGGTATAAATTTTTTCTGCCTTCGTAAGATTGCTGGTCAAAGTCAATGGCACGTATGCGGTACTGGAGGCCTTCAATGTCCGGTGTGATGTTTACAACAAAATTATAACTGCGCATATCGCCTAAGAGCCGCACAAAACATCGTTCATTAAACTTCACGAATTCTTTTGCTAATCGTATTTTGTTTGTATCTGGCTGGTGCAGATATTTATCAATAAACACATCGCCGGGTAGCCCTGGAATATGTTCTTCCATCAGCGTTTCATTGCCTGTGAAAAATGTAATGCGGTTGGGAGAAAGAATATGCTCGAGTTCTAAACCATATATCCGCGAAGCATCTTCGGTCTTAATATAAAAATGATCATAATTATCATTGAAGCGGTTGATTATTCTTATGCGAAATGGATTTGAATTTCCAAACGAACAATAATCAACACGGGCTACGTCAAGGTGTTTGCTGTACGAATTATCGCCTTCTGTTTTTAATATTGCATACAGTTTCAGAAGTCCTTCACGCAGGTTTTCCCACTCACGCATGTCATAGCTTGTTTTTTCCCATAGTGTATCATTACCCAACTTGTCAATGATAGGAACTGAATAAGAAAAATGAAGCAGGTCTTTATATGAAATAGGCAGTGCAACTTCCCTTCCATGTGTTTTAAGGTAGGTGCGTAGTTTTTTATTAACCGGAAAAAAAGGTTTCTTTCGTGAGGGTTTGTCACTTTCGTTTTCTGTCATCTGCTCAATTTATGAAATAGCTATTTCATCCCGCAACCTTTTAAAATATTGTGGTGCATAAGCTAACCTGCTTCCGTACCAGCTAAACACTTCTCCATCGCAAAGCATAATTTTGGTGTCTCGTAATGCATGTTGCAACTCAGCTACATGTTTTTCTTTGAATGGATATGGTTCTGAAGAAAGGAGTAACAATTGAATGTTCATGTTTTTCAACTTAGTAACAGTAATCTCCGGGTACCTGTTCTTTGATTTATATACATTTTCTAAGCCGGCATGCTCAAGCATATCATTGATAAAAGTATCACCACCTGCAGTCATGTATGGATCTTTCCAGATAAGGTAACAAGTTCGCACTGCTGTAGGCATTCCCTGATTTCTAAAATGTTCAAATTCAAACTGTATATTTTTTATTATTCCCATTGCCTTTTCTTGCTTATCTACCAGTACACCAACCTGAGATATCATTTGAACAGCATCGGTAAGGTTGCAGATGTCGCTTATCCAAACAGGAATGTATTTTGAAAGAAGTTCTATCTCTGATTGAAGATTTTCTTCTTTGTTTGCAATTATAAGATCGGGATTCAGGCTTTGTATTTTTTCAATGTTTAGTTTTTTTGTACCACCCACTCTTGTTTTAGAGCGAAACCATCCGGTGGGATGAATGCAAAACTTTGTAATACCAATCACTTCATCATCAAGGCCCAACGCATATAATAGTTCGGTTTGTGATGGTACCAGGGATATTATGCGGGAAGGTTGAATTTCTAAATTAATAATTCTCCCTAACTGATCTTTGAATGCAGGCAATTTTTTTGTGCAAGATAAATAAAGACAACTGCGGTGGGTATAATCTAAATATCCCTGCTAACAAAAGGTAGCAGTGGATAATAGATCTTTTAGAAGTTTTAAAAAATGGAAGCTTGAATGGGGCTTCGCGTACGGATTAAAAACGAGCAGTTTTAAGATTGGGTTTCTTAAAAGTCTAAAAAAGAAGTTGATTGTTAGGGACTTTGATCTTTGGTTTTTTTAAAGGATTTGAATCAAAATTTTAATGGACGGTTTAGATATTGGATATTAATTTTTTCAGTTTGGATATTGGATTCTGTTACAATCAACTTCTGCTACAAATATAGATTGTGGAAAAGTTCTGGACAATCGGAGTAATGCTCAATTTTCGAATTATGGTTATTACCCGATTATAGATGAGTTCGAGCGAAACTTCCTTAGTAATAAATAGAAATCTGCCAACGTAATAATACGAGTAGAATACATTTCTAAAATTTCCTTTTCTTTTGAAATTATCAATCAGGTATAATGAAATGGAATTGTAATGCAACAAATTCAACACGCTTTTTTTAGTTTAGGCCAAAGCCTGCAATACATCGTATTTAGTGACGATGTGATAATTCCCACTTTCATCTTTTGCCAGCACTGCACCATTTTCTTTATTGATCAATGTACCTAATTTTTCAACCGGCGTTTCAAAAGTGACAATAGGAAAAGCTTTATCCATAACACTTTCCACCTTTTCAGTTTTTATCTCTGGGTTGTGAAAAACGCGTTGAAACAGTCCGTTCTCACTTATAGATCCTATAAGCTCTTCATCCCTTAAAACCGGTATATGTTCGATGTCATATTTTTTCATCAGTTCTACTGCTTCTGCCACCGATTGTGTAGGTTCGATCGTGATCAGTTTTTGTTTGCCTCTGGCATTCACTACATCTTTAAAAGACTTTACATCAAAAAATCCGCGTTCTGCCATCCATTGATCGTTATATACTTTGGCTACATAGCGGCTTCCATGATCGTGAAAGATGGCAACAACAACATCATCCTTTTTTAATTTATCTTTTAATTGCATTAAACCCTGTAAACAACTGCCCGCACTGTATCCGCAAAAAAGTCCTTCTTCTTTTGCAAGTCTTCTTGTCATTACGGCACCATCTTTATCCGTTACTTGTTCGAATTGGTCAATCACACTCATATCATAATTATCAGGAACGAAGTCTTCACCAAAACCTTCAGAGATATAAGGATGCACTTCGTTCATATCTACTTCACCTGTGCGGAAATATTTTGTAAGCAGCGAACCATATACATCAATGGCCCATATTTGAATATCAGG
>Ga0183260_10003211_pt1 | contig 13211 bp, 10 predicted proteins | sample AntDrymUQ4972206_2_FD_129768 | JGI IMG/M metagenome (GOLD analysis project Ga0183260, IMG submission 129768) | Polar desert sand microbial communities from Dry Valleys, Antarctica - metaG UQ497 (22.06) (version 2) (version 2) | ecosystem: Environmental > Terrestrial > Soil > Desert | place...
CTGACCGCCCGCCCGGCCCACGCGTAGATACACGCCTCCGCGACGCCACGCGCCCAAAGACCCTGCTCAGCCCACGTTTCCGTGCCTACCGCCAACCATCAGCTGCGGAAGTCGGGATAGAGGTGCCGCCGGAAACCGGCGTCGCTGCGTAACGGGCGCGATAGACGGCGAGGCTGCCGATGGCGTCGTCCCGACAGGCGTCGATCCACCGGGGCGGCAGGTCGGGCGCCGAGGCGGGATAGGAGATCGGCGTCGGGGTCCAACCGGGCGGCGGCGGCGATGGTCGCCTCCGCGTGGCGCCGGGGCCCGGTCGGCGATCGGGGGCGGCGAGCGAGCGCGACGAGGCCATGGCGTCGAGCTCGGCCAGGCTGTGGCTGGCTCCCATGGCCGCCACCGAGGCCGCCATGGGATCGACCTCCGTGCCCAGCAGCTCGTCCCGGTCGGAACTGATCTGGGCGGTGACGGCAGCCAGAGCGTTGGTCTGGGGGCATCTGCGGGTGGTCGGTGGGCTCGGGCTCGAGGTCGGCCTCCAACACGACGTAGAGCCGAGCGTCGTGGGTGCCCCGAGTCATGCCGACATAGATGCCACTGGCGCTGGACGCCTCGGTGGCCACGGTGCGGGCCGCGGCGTAGGTGTCGCCCTGGGCGGCATGGGTCGTCAGGTCGTAGCTGTGGGCCAGGGCGCCGGTGATGCCCCGGTCGAGACGGCGGGTCAGGTACTCCATGGGGACGACAACCGGTCCCCGGCGCGCGGAAGTCGACCACCAGCGAGCCTGGATCGGTCGTGTCCCGGGGCAGGCGCACCTCCGTGACGGTGCCGCGCTCGGCGGTGTGGACGTTCGTCCACACCGTGCAGGGTCCCGTCGCCAATGAGGCGGTCCCTGGCCAGGGCGTTGAGCTCGCGCCGGTCGCGGTGGCGCTCGGTCATCATCGACGACGGCTCCAGGCCGGGGTTGGCCCGCCGGCGCAGGCGATCGCTGCGCCGCCTTGGTCGAGGGGGATGTACCCGACTCCGAGAATATCGGTCGGCACCTCGACGCCCTCTTGCACGAGAGCAGCAACGCGTTGACGCCCGAGCTTCGCCATGAAGTAGCCGAGTTCGAGTAACACATTCTGCCTGGCGCGATTCGGATACGGAGGAGGCTCATCCTTAGGGCCGTAAGCGAAATCCTCCGGCGTGAGAAGTACAATCTCTCGTTTCCTCTTCCTGGCCGGACTGGGATGGCTCGGTATCCTCGTCGTCACGCGACGAGAGGGTGTGTGGGTTCCGATGATCGGCTGAGCCGCCCGTGCCAGAGGTAACACCCGTACTCAAAAAGGAATGCGCTGATGCGCCGGGTACGTGTCGGCAACCCTGTTATCGCCTGGTTCGCTTGGTATTGACCCGGTTGCTGGTTGACATTCCCAGGTTGCCGGGTCTCCCCTCTTTCGCCGGCACGCGAGCGGGCTGACGCCGGGCTGACGGCCCTCGGGTGGGCCGTGGCGGGCCCAGGGGAGCGGCCGCCGCCGGCCCTCCCACTCGCTCGCTCGCCACTCGCACGGCGTCAGCGGAGACTCCCGATGGCCGAACACCTACCCCGCGTTGCGCATCTCCGGCTGCGACAGCCGTGGCACACCGGGAATCGTCCCGAAAGCGGATCGGCCTGCGGGACGTTCGAAGCTTGTGATGCCCCGCGGCCCCTCGCTGCAGGCCGGCGACGGGTGATCAAGACTTTCCCACTGTAAGTCAACGTTCTCCACGCGGCTGTCCCGATCAGCGTCGGCTCGATGCCAGTCGAGATGGCCGACCGCTGGCGGCAGAGCCCGGCGGCGGAAATGTGGATCGACAACAGCCAAGCTCGATGCGCGACTATGTGTCGTGGCGAGGTTGGCTGGCGCTGGACCACCAGGAGGGCCTCCTCCTTCAGCATTTAGCCGGCCAGTCCAGGTCGCGATGCGGATGGTCGGTTTGCTCGTGGCTCCCATCACATGGCCAGCGTGGGGGCATTGAAGCGCTCTCTCGGAGGATGGGCGGAGCCTTCGTGTTCGGGATCGTCAACTCCACTCCCTACTTCGCCTGTTGGGGTGTTCGAACCACTGCGAGCCGACCGCGGGTTGTTCGCACAGGTACGGGTGGATCCTGAGTTGGGCACGATCGTGTGGCCGAACTGGGCCGACATCGCTCCCGAGACGTTGTACCGGGGAGGCGCGGGCCGCCAGGGCGTTGTGAGCGTGGACGAGGAGTCTGGCCGGGGCAGGCGCCCCATGTCGCCCAAGCCGGGCACAGAGGCGGACAGACGCCGCTGGCGGGGCATGCCGACTCGACGGCGAATGGTCAGGCTTCGAACGCGTCGATCGCGGCCGTCAGCCGGTGAGTCTCCAGCCTTTCGAGCTGGTCCTGGGCGCGCTGTACCAACCGGTCGAGGTCGACGGTACCGCTCGGCTCGGCGCCGGCGCCGAGGGTTCCCGCACCGGAGCCGGACGCCGCCCGCAGCGCCTTCCACAGGGCGAGCTTTCCCTCGACGCCGATGCACAGCATCTCCAGCTGCATCAGCCGGCTCAGTGCCTCGCTGCCGGTGACGGTGTTGCTGACGCGTACCCTGGTCAGCTTCTCGGCCACCCACCCGCCGGTCTGCTTGAAACGGCTCCTCTCGATCCCCAACTGCTCCATGAGGGCTTCAAGGGTGGCTTTGTCGGCGGTGATGTCGGCCACGAGGCCGCCCATGGCCAGTCCCAGCGGCGTCCCGGCGTTGCCGGCCTCGATCTGCTCCGCCAGGTCGACGCCGGCGACGGAGCCGGCCAGATGGTCGTTGAGGTAGTGCCCGAGCAGCCCATTCGAAGCCATGTCGATATCCTCCCCCCTTCTACTCCTGCCAATGCCGGTGCCAGCCCATAGCGGTGATGACCGCGTCGGTGAAGCGCTTGACCACCCGCTCGCCGGTGACGACGCCGGGGGCCTCCGGGTCGATCCCCGACGCGACCAGGGTGTCGACGCCCGAACCCCAGGCGGCCAGGGTCTTGTGATGGCGGTAGGCCTCCTGGAGCATCGCCGTTGACTTAGCGTCGAAGGGGCCTGAGCCGCCGGCGACTGCGAGGGCGTCGTAGACCACGGCGTCGGTGTTGAACACGGTGGCGTCGGCGGCCAGTGAGGATCGGCCGCGGCCGTTGACCACGCCCCCGTAGGGGGCGATGACGTGCACTGCGGAGCCGGCGGCGGCCAGGGCCTGGCGGAGGGCGGTGACCCCGGCGACGTCGACGCCGGCAGTCACGAGCACGCCAACCACGCGCCCGACGATGGGGCCCGGGGCCTGGGGCGCCATCGACAACGCCGGCGAGCTCCCGATGTCGTCGCCGGGCCGGCCGGCGGGCGCCTCCAGGCCCAGGTGGAGGGCGACACCTCCGGCGAGCTCGGCGTCGACGTTGGCCAGGTTGGCGACCATGCGGGCCACGATGGCCGGGTCGGCCACCTTGGACAGCTCGAAGGATAAGGCTCCGACCTCATGCTCGCGCTCGGGCGCGCTCAGGCTGTTCCAGAACAGGGTGGCCTGGCTGTAGTGATCGTCGAAGGACTGGGGCCGCTGGCGCACCTTCGCGCCCTCGACGGGCTGAGGGAAGTGCACGTAGCCGGCGTCGCCGGTGGCGAACGGGCATCCCCCGCCGATGGTGTTGGGCGAGTAGGCGGAGCGACCGGTGTGGACGGCCTGCTGGGCGAAGCCGTCCCGCAGGTTGTCGTTGACCGGGGCGGCGGGCCGGTTGATGGGCAGCTGGGCGAAGTTCGGACCGCCGAGGCGGGTGATCTGGGTGTCGAGGTAGGAGAACAGCCGGGCGTGCAGCAGGGGGTCGTCGGTGAGGTCGATGCCCGGCGGCACGTGGCCGGGATGGAAGGCCACCTGCTCGGTCTCGGCGAAGAAGTTGGCCGGGTTGGCATCCAGGGTCATGCGCCCAACCAGGCGCACCGGGCACAGCTCTTCGGGCACCAACTTGGTCGGGTCGAGCAGGTCGATGCCCTCGAAGGTCTGGTCTTCGGTGTCGGCCATGACCTGGACCCCGAGGTCCCACTGTGGGAACGCCCCGGCCTCGATGGCGTTCCACAGGTCGCGGCGGTGGAAGTCGGGGTCGATGCCGCCGAGCTTCTGCGACTCCTCCCACACCAGGCTGTGGATGCCCGCCGTCGGCTTCCAGTGGAACTTGACCAGCGAGGACTTCCCGGCCGCGTTGACGAGGCGGAAGGTGTGGACCCCGAAGCCCTCCATGGTCCGGTACGAGCGGGGGATGGCCCGGTCCGACATCACCCACATGAGCATGTGGGTGCTCTCGGGCTGCAAAGAGACGAAATCCCAGAACGTGTCATGGGCGGACTGGGCCTGGGGGATCTCCCGGTCCGGCTCGGGCTTCACCGCGTGGACGAAGTCGGGGAACTTGATGCCGTCCTGGATGAAGAACACGGGGATGTTGTTGCCGACCAGGTCCCAGGTGCCCTCCGTCGTGTAAAGCTTCACCGCGAAGCCCCGCACGTCACGGGCGGTGTCGGCCGAGCCGCGGGAGCCGGCGACAGTCGAGAACCGGACGAAGGTCCGGGTGACGGCTGCCGTGTCGGTGAGCACCGCGGCGCTGGTGATGTCGGCGAGGGACTCATAGAGCTCGAAGCGGCCGTGGGCGCCGGCGCCTCGGGCGTGGACCACGCGCTCGGGGATGCGCTCGTGGTCGAAGTGCATGATCTTCTCGCGCAGGTGGTGGTCCTCGAGCAGCGTCGGGCCCCGTGAGCTGACCCGCAGCGAGTTGTCGGTGTCCTCCACCCGTTGGCCCTGCGTGGTGGTCAAGGCGTCGCCCTCCTGGGCCCAGGCCGCGCCGACCGCCGCGTCCCGGGGTGCCGAGCCGACGCTCACGGCGGCCTTCGCCGGTGCGGTGGCGGGGGCAGTGGGGTCGCTCACGAGGCCGCCTCCGGGGGCGGCGCCAGTCGGCTGCGGCTCGGTCGAGGTTGTACGGGCCTTGAGGGTGGGACGCCGACGCGTTGAGGACGCGGCCGTCCCTCTGGCTGGTCGTCTCGTCTCCGCCATGGCTGCCTCCTGTCACCGCGGGCATGGGGTCCGCGCCTCACGTTGAAGCTACTTGTCAGATTGAGCCGTCAGGACGAAGCCACTCCCAACCACGGTCCGCCTGTGTGGCTGGCCGAACACGCGGTGGATCCGGCGACGCCTTCTCCGTGAACCTTGACGACCTCCAGGTCCTCAGGAACCCCCAACCCGGGACCGCCTGTCAGCCGTCGAGCTCGAACCAGACGGTCTTGGCGCTGCCGGGGCGGTTGGCGACGCCCCAGCGCGAGGAGAGCTTCTCGAGCAGAAGGCAGGCCGCGTCCGCCCTCATCGAGTGGGCCACCGTAACGAAGCTCGGGCTGCTGTACCGAGTCGTCGGTGACCTCGACCCTGACGCGCTCGGGCGTGCGGTCGATCGTGACGAATCGGCGGCCGCCACCGTGGAGGATGGCGTTGGTGATCACCTCGGAGGCGAGCAGCTGAGGTCCTCGACCAGGGTGTGATCCAGACCGGCGGTGAGCACGGCGATTCTGGCCCGTGCATCGCGGACTTCGGCCGCGTCGCCAACCAGCTCCCAGCTGGCTCGGTCCGCGGTCATCCGGTTTCGTGCTTCCCCAATGAGGACGTGGCCTACCCCGGGGCGCGGCATTAGCTAAGGGCAACCCCATCCTCCGGTTCGAACACCCAGACATGACGGTCTACTCGCAGGACGGGGTCCCGCAGGACGTCGCCGGTGTCGTGATGGCGCTGACTGCAGTCATCCGCGCCGTCCGATGGATCGCCCAGCAGGGCGGAGCCATCACGTTCCCAAGGAGCTGAAGCAGGCGCCGTCGGATCCGCGGCAGCCGCGATAAAGACGTGCTACGTCCTCCGCTGCGCTGGCCCGTCAAAGGATCCCGTTACGGACGGCGACCTGCGAGGTGGAGGAGTTGCGCGAGCGACGATGTGTCGTCGCCGGCGCGCGTCGGAGGGCTGAAGTACCCGCCCCGTTCGAGACCGGTGCCCGCGGCCGACAGCCGCTTCGACATCTCGTCTGCCAGCGTCGCGTCGATCTGCTCGTCCGCACCGATGGCTCTGGCGAGGTCCCACGCATGTACCGCGAACTCGGTGACCCGCAGCTCCAACAGCTCCTTCCCGGAGCGGTCGCCCGCTGGATGGTGCACTGTTCGCGACAGTGCGCCCGGCTCTCGGAAGGCGCTGGAGACCTCGTGTGCCCTCCGCTCGAAGGCTCCCACCGCATCACCGCCGAGGTGGTCGAGGGATCGGGTTGCGACGATCTCGTCGGCGGTCGCACCGTGCAAGAGCATCGTGTAGCGGAGGGCCCCGCCGACCACGTGGTTCACGAGCTCACGGACGTCCCACTCCTCGCATGGAGTAGGCAGGCTCCAATGCTCGGTGTGGACCAGCCGTAGCCGCGTCCCGAACTCCGAGATCGACCGCGTGAGCTGCTCGAACAGGTCCATGCCGAGCCACCATAGGAGGCAGGCCTCGGTCCGGCCACAGGGACCTCCCAGAGGAGAGCCTCCTGGCCCACCCGCCTCGTGTTGCTCGGCTTGATGACTATCCCGCATCGGCATCCCGTTGCGGGATGGGGTACCGAGACGGGATGAATGCTCCGGCGCTCGACGTGCGCTCGAGCACACGGGGTGGGCTGAGGTCAGTCGTGCGCCAGCACGCTGATCACGACGCCTTGCGGATCGCGAACGAAGAAGCGACGGACGCCCCAGGGCTCGTCAACCGGACCGTAGATGACTTCGTGCCCGCCCCGGACTGCCTCAGCGTGCGCCGCGTCGACGGATTCGCGCGAATCGACGTCCACGCCCATATCAGGGAGCACGGGCTCCACGCCTGGTGGCCCGAAGACGACCTGCGCCTGGCCGGAGCCGAAGCCGATGTAACCGCCGCCGAAGCTGCCCTCCTCGAGACCGAGAACCCGCTTGTAGAAGGTGCGCGTGGCCTCGAAGTCCAGCGACTCGTGGTAGGGCATGATGCGTCGGATAGCCATACGGACAGAGTATGGCAGGACCTGCTCAGCGGCCGGGAGGTGTGCACGCTACCGGCCGGTGTCGCGACCCGCTAGAGGAACGACGACCGGGTGCCGCAGGAGGAACGACGACCGCTTGCGGGCCGGAAGGCACAACGCGGTCGCGTTGCTCGACCAAGACTCGCAGCCACCACCTGAGGGCACTGTCAGCGGCGCGATGCCGAAAGATCCGCCGTGCACGAGCCGTCTGGTCTGGTATCGGCAACTACGTCCGGGTCGGCGCGCTGCCCCATAACGATCACGAATGCCGGGTCCGCGCCGTTGGCCTCTGCTGCGGCGACGGGCAGTATCGAGTGGAACCTCCGTTACCGCTCGGGTGACCCCCGAACTGCCCCGGTGAGGTTCGGCACTTTCTTTGTCCCGGCCGATGAGTCGATGCGGTACCGCCGCCACCCGAATGCGACGAGACCAACCAGTGAAGGCCCGAGGACGAGCGCGTGGATGAAGAGCCACCCGAGGACGGTGTCGGGGCTGACCTCGTTGCCGCGAACGAGGACGAAACGGACGCCGGAATCGAAGAGCGGTCTGTAGCCCTGGAGGTTCGAACCGACCTTGACGGCATACAGGGCCAATTGGTCCCACGGCAACAGGAAGCCGGTGAACGTGGCGAGCAAGGTGGTGACGGCGATGCCGGTGCCAAGTGTGACGCCAGGCCAGCGACGAATGTTCTTCCCGCGACACACGGCGATGACGACACCCGCCACAATCGCTGTCGGGACTGCGAGCCATGAGGCAAGGCGGTGGACCAGTCGGAGTCCGTCGGCAAGACGGACATTCCAGTCGTGGTTCTCGGCGACGAGGCCGGGCCAGGCCTGCCCGGCTGTAGGCCGATAGACGAAAAGCAGGGCGATGCCAGTGACGATAAGGACTGCGATCTCGACGCTGAGGACGGCCAGAAGGACCGAGCGGGCACGGGAGGCGGCGTCCTGCCCATGACTCTGGTTCGGTCGCTGGTTTGCGGGAGTCTCTGCCATCGGGTCCTATTTCACGGTATCCCAGCGGTGGGACCTCTGAACGGGCCGCCAGCGTCCCGTAAGACGAACGACGACCGGGTCCCGCAGGAGGAACGGCTTCCGTGCGCTCCCGACTCGATCCCCGACCAGCAGCTGTAGTCCGACGTCATCCCGGAGGCGGATCCGTGCACGGCAACGAGGGCGACCCGAGGGTGGGGCCCCATGAAGGGAATCGACGGCTCCTCGGGAGCTGGTTTCGAACGCGAGGTCGATGACTTTGACGGACGAAGCTGGGGCGGGCCCGAGAGACGAGATTTTCGAGCGCGAAGGAGTCATGCTCTTCGCTCAATGACGCCGAACCAGGTCTTCATCTCCTACGGACGGGCCGACGACGAGCTGTTCGTCTCCCGGCTGCGCAGTGACCTCGATGCCGCGGGCATCGCGGTCTGGTGGGACAGGGAGGCAATGGAGAGCCGGGGGCTGACGTTCCTCCAGGAGATCAAGGACGCGATCGCCGCGCCGGGGCTCGACAGGGTCGTCTTGATCGCCGGTACCCACGCCCTCGCGTCGCGCTATGTCGAGGACGAGTGGAGGTGGGCGCTCGAGCAGTGCAAGGTGGTCGTGCCTGTACTGCGGGACGGCGACCACGGGGTCTTGCCCAAGGAGCTGGCCCTCTTCGACGCGGTCGACGCACGCGAGACAAGGCCCTACGCCGACGCGCGGGATGACATCGTGCGCCAGCTGTCCAGCCCCGCGCCGATCGCAACGCCCGCCGGCGTGCCCCCACCGATCGCGAACTTCGTCGGCCGCCCCGCGCTCTCGAGCGGGATCGTCGACGCCCTGCTTCGCGACGTCACCACGCCGACGCTCGTGGAATCGAACGATCGGGTGATCCTCCTCGCCGGAATGGGCGGCGTCGGCAAGAGCGTGGTCGCCGGCGCGGTAGCCCGCGCCTGCCCGGTCCGCCGTAGCTTCCACGCCGGCGTGGTGTGGCTGTCACTCGGCCGCCGTCCTGACATCTCGTCGGCGATCGTCGGCCTGGCCGAGGCTCTTGGGGTGGACGAGGCCGCCCGTGCTGCCAACCCTGACGCCACGTTGGCCCTCCTGCAGAAGGCGCTGGCTTCGCGCCGCCTGCTGATTGTTGTGGACGACGTCTGGGACGTGCACGACGTCCAGAGCTTTGCGACGGTCATCGGGCCCGGCGGCCGGCTCCTGCTCACGTCGCGTGATCGGGCGCTCGGACGTGCGCTCGGCGCCCAGGTGGTCGATGTCGACATCTTCACCCGCGCCGACGCGACCGCACTCCTCGCCGCCTGGATGGGCGTGTCCGTACGCCAGCTCCCAGCGGTGGCGGCCGACGTCATCGACGAATGCGGGCTGCTGCCGCTCGCCCTCGCGGTCGTCGGCGCGACCGCCCGGGGCAAACCCGACCGCCTGGCGATTGCGTTGGCGCGCCTGCGGGGAGCCGATCTCGACCGGTTGCAGCACGCCTTCCCCCACTACCCCCACCCCTCCCTGTTCGCCAGCATCGAGATCGGCGTCGAGGCCCTGGCGGACGACGCCCTCGGGAGGGCGCTCGACGGCGCGGCGCGCTACAGAGAGCTCGGGATCCTCGTGGGCGCAGGTCCGGTGCCGGTCACGGCGGTGTTGTTGCTCTGGGAAGGCGCGGGCGTCGACGAGCTGGACGCCCACGACCTCCTCGAACTGCTCGCCGACCGGTCGCTTCTCCGCATCGACAACGGGTGGATCGCCCTTCACGACCTCCAATGGGACTACGTCAACCACGCCGCGGGTGACGGTCGGGGCCTTCATCACCGTCTCGTGGCTGCCTACCGGGAGCGGTGCCCGAACGGGTGGGCCAGCGGTCCGGACGATGGATATTTCTTCCAGCGCATGCCCGTGCACCTCGTGCGCGTCAAAGGCCAGCCGGCGCTCACTGGTCTCCTTACCGACCCGGCCTGGTTGGCAGCCAAGCTCTCGGCCACGTCGGTGAACGACTGTGCCGAAGACTCCGCGCTCTCCGTCGACCCGGGCATTCGCCTCCTCGGTGTGACGCTTCGCCAGGCCGACGACATGCTGTCCCCCCATCCCGATCAGTTGGCGACGCAATTGTGCGCCCGGCTGACGGGCGAGGAGTCGTCGTCGTTGACCAAACTGGTCTCGGTCACCGGGCGCCGAGCCGGCGGTGACGTGTGGCTGCGCCCGCTGCGTGCCAGCCTCGGCCCTTCCGGCGGACCATTGATCCGGCGCCTACCCGGCGGCCCGACGGGCCACGCCGGCACGGTTCGCTCCCTGGCCATCTCCGCCGACGGGCAGACCATGGCTTCGGCGGGGAACTCCACGAACGACCAGACCATCGGTGTGTGGGACCGGGGCCGCGGCCGGCTCCGATGGGTGCTTGCCGATGCCGCTGAGGCTGGCGGATGGACGGCCATGACATTGTCGGCCGATGGCCATCGCCTGCTGAGTGGCCACCGCGAGACGGTGATTCTGTGGGACCTCGTGAGCGGGCTCAGGACCGGTGAGGCGGCGTTGGACGGCGGGATCCGTGCCCTGAAGTGGCTTGGGGGAGGCTCTCGTCTCGTAGCCGCCACCATCGCGGGCACCGTCTGGCGGTTCGGCGCCGACGGTGAGGAGCCCGTGGCCGTCACCCGTCTCGGCCAACCCGTCGACGCGCTGGCGGTGTCGCCCCGCGGGCGTCGAGTGGTGGTGAAGGCCGGCCCGGGCGTGGCCGTGTTGGACCCGACGTCCGGTGCGGTCGAACGCGACTGGGAATGGCCGGACACCTGCCTGGCATCGTCCCGGCCATGGGACGTGCCCCTTGCCGTTGACGACGACGGGACGACCGTGTGGGTCGGGGGGACCGCTGTCACGTTCGGTCCGGAGGGAGCCAAGCCGGCGGCGACGGTGCCGCCGGGTGAGGAAGTCGTCGTCATCTCCGCCGCCGCCGACCTCATGCTGACCACTCGGTCCGTCGATGCCGATGGGTGTAACGCTCCATTTGTTCTGTCCGTGCGCAGGCTCAGGTCGGGCGATGCGATCGGCACACTTCCGCTTCTGTGGCGGGAGACCTCTGCCGGCGTTCTCGCCGACGACGGCTCGGTTGCGGTCACTGCCGACTTCGAGCACGACATCCGGCTGTGGGACCTCGCCAAGGTCGCGAGCTGGCCGGGCCGGGCGAGAGAGCGACTCATCGGCTTTGACCGTACGGGGCGGTGGGCGGTGATCGAAGCCGAAGGAACGATGGTCGCCATCGACACGTCCTCGGGCCAGACGAGCAGCGACGTGCCCGAGGTGGCCGTTCCACCGCGAACCCCGCCGTCGCCTCCCGACGGTGCCCGCATCAAGAGGGTGGTGAAGCGTGCCGCCATGAAGCGCCAGGCGGCGCCACCCCGGGCCCAGCCACCGGCGCGCACTGGTGGTTGGAGGATCTCGACTGACGAGTACGACGTGTTGTTGTGGGCACCGCACGACGATCGCGTCGTCGCCCGCTTCTCTGTGGACGCGCCCATCGACACGCTGACCATGTCTCCCGACGGGCTGAGCATCGCCTGCCAGGACCGGGTCGAGCGCGTCCACCTGCTGCGGATCGCCGACTCCCCGTAGGGTCCTGAGTCAGCGAATCGCGGGGCTTGAGCTTGGGCTGCTTGCCGCGCAGGCGTCCCTTGAGCGCAGATTCAGAGGAGCCCCGGCGCTCCGGAGCCGGCCCAGCTCGCCGGGTCAACTCTGGGGTCTCCTCTCCACGAGGCGTATCCTTGGGTATGGCCCACGCCGCGTCGGCCGCCTACGACGTCGAGGACCTGGACTAGCTCCGGCCCGAACTGGGCGTCCCCCGCGTTGAGCTCGACCCTTGGGGGAGCCTCGTCGTGACACCGGCCGACGACGCCCACGAGATGGCGGTCGCCCACCTGCTCGACCAATCGGTTCGCCAGCTGCAGCTTCCGGAGGGCCACGTGTTCACCGGCATCGCCTGGAAGGTCCCGGGCGGCAGTGGCGACCTCAACGTGCCCGATCTCACGGTGCTCGACGAGGGTTGGCGACGGGTGAGCGACGTTGCCTTCGACCCGCCTCCGCTCTTGGTCGTTGAGGTCGTGTCGCCGTCCACCCGGCGTGCCGACCGGGGCCACAAACTCGCCGACTACCGCCTCGGCGGCGCCGGCGCCGACGTTTTCGTCGACCTGGCCGTGAGCGACGCCGACGACGTCGTGTTCGAGATCCACGACTTCTCGGCCCCGTTCACTTCGAGTGCCAACGTGGCCGACCTGGTGGTAGGCGGGCGGCCGCTGCGCTTCGATCTGACCTATCTCGCCGTTCCCCGGTAGCCCGCAACCTTCACGATCGGATGGGCGCCCCCCCGTGGGCAGGCCTCCGTGTCCGGGTGCACCCAGGTCGGAAGCGGATCCGCCTCCGGGGCAACATCGACTGCGATCAGCAGCCGAGCGTCGCCTTCTCCCGGTGGACGGTCGCATCTGCGACGGTTCACCGACCGCGCTTCCTCGGATCGCTCAACAGGCTCCCGAGACGGCGAATGTGACCACCGCCTCGTTTCCGCCTCGGCAGGTCACGTTGTCCCCGGTCCGGACGCACGACATCGTGTAGGTCTTGCCGGTGACGGGGCTGTGGGCCTCGATCTCGACGGAGTCGCCGGGTACAGCGAAGTACGCTTCCCGAACGTTGTGGGCGAACGGACACGAAGTATTGGGTCCGGCGAGGATCCCGTCTCCACAGTCCTGCATGAGAGCCTCCTTCTCGCTGTGTTGTGCGTCGGGTGAGCGAACCACCGGGACCTGATCACCCGGTCATTTGGTCAAGCTCGGTGACGCCTTCAGGTAGAAGAGTCCGCCCGTCTCGATCTGATACGTCGGGCAGGCCTCCCGATTCGATTCGGGATCCCACTGCGGGACGGAGGAATCGAAACCTCAAGCCCGAAAAGGTCAGGGGCGGGAGTTCTTCCCCTCGGGACGGACGATTGCACAACCCGCCGTCACCGACCGCCTCACCGTGGGGTCGCGAGGGCGACGGTAGGGAAGTAGGTCCGATATCGAGACGGGTCGCGAGTCAGTAGCTGCAACCGCGCTAACAGCCGCATGGGCGCCGATGAAGAAGTCGGGAAGGGTCGAGGTTCTCGTCCCCCGATTGCGCCGGTAGTTGAGGAACGCCTTCCCCGCAAGAAACGCTGCTTCCCATGGCAGCGCCAGACGC
>Ga0183260_10003212_pt1 | contig 13209 bp, 11 predicted proteins | sample AntDrymUQ4972206_2_FD_129768 | JGI IMG/M metagenome (GOLD analysis project Ga0183260, IMG submission 129768) | Polar desert sand microbial communities from Dry Valleys, Antarctica - metaG UQ497 (22.06) (version 2) (version 2) | ecosystem: Environmental > Terrestrial > Soil > Desert | place...
ATGCCGGCGTGGTGCGACTTCTTCAGCGCCTCGTCGTAGTCGGTGGACTCCATCGCGTCGGCGAGCTCGACGGGGAGGCCCACCTCGTTCAGTGCCGACTCCACCGTGGCCCGGTCGTGCGGGGCTTCACCGGGGTGGAAGCGGGTGCCCAGCGCGGTGTAGAGGTCGGGAAGCACCTGGTCGCCATAACGCTGAGCGGCGGCGATGCACACCCTGGCCGGGCCCCAGGCGTAGGCCATCGCCTCCCGGTACTCCTCCGACAGGTCCTTGTCCGCGTTCAGGTAGCCCAGGCTCATCACATGGAAGCGGGTCTCGACCGGGCGGACCTGCTCGACCTCCAGCATCCAGCGCGAGGACATCCACGCCCACGGGCACATCGGGTCGAACCAAAAATCCGCCACTGCCCGCTTTGTGTCGTTCATAGTTCAAGCATAGGCGCGAATGCCGTGCCTGGGGTATGGCGTGTCAGGCTTGGCCCCATGCCTGGCCAAAATCTGACCCGCGACGAGGCACAACGCCGCGCCGGCGTCTTGTCGGTCGACTCCTATCGAGTGCAGCTGGACCTGACCTCCTCGCCGCACACATTCGGCTCGACCACGACCATCCGCTTCCGCTGCTCCGAGCCCGGCGCCGAGACCTTCGCCGAGCTCGTCAACGCCACCGTGCACGAGATCGAGCTCAACGGCCGGTCGCTCGACCCGGCCGTGGTCTACGCCGACAGCAGGATCCAGCTGGACGGTCTGCTGGCCGACAACGAGCTGCGAGTCCTGGCCGAGTGCACCTACTCGCGCGTCGGCGAGGGACTGCACCGCTTCGTCGACCCCGTGGACGACCGGGTGTACCTCTACAGCCAGTTCGAAGTGCCCGACGCCCGACAGATGTACACGACCTTCGAGCAGCCAGACCTCAAGGCGACCTTCGAGCTGCACGTCACCGCGCCAAACGGCTGGACGGTGGTGTCCAACTCGGCGACCCCGGATCCTGAGCCTCGCAGCCCCGACGACCCCGGTGGTGCCGCGGTCTGGCGCTTCGCGCCGACCGGGCGCATCTCGACCTACATCACGGCGCTGATCGCCGGCGAGTACGACGTCGTGCGCGATGTCTACTCCGGTGAGCACGGCGACATCCCGCTCGGGCTTTTCTGCCGTCAATCGGTGGCCCAGCACCTCGATGCCGACGACATCTTCGCGATCACCAAGCAGGGATTCGCCTTCTTCGAGTCGCTGTTCGCGATGGCCTACCCGTTCGGAAAGTACGACCAGCTGTTCGTGCCGGAGTACAACATGGGCGCGATGGAGAACGCGGGCGCGGTCACGCTTCGCGACGAGTACGTCTTCCGCAGCCGGCAGACCCGCGCGGCCTACGAGAGCCGCGCCAACGTGATCCTGCACGAGATGGCGCACATGTGGTTCGGCGACCTCGTCACCATGCGCTGGTGGGACGACCTGTGGCTCAACGAGTCGTTCGCCGAATGGGCCGCCCACCACAGCTCGGCGCGGGCGACGGAGTACACCGACGCCTGGACCGGCTTCACCAACGCGCGCAAGAACTGGGCCTACAAGCAGGACCAGCAGCCGTCGACGCACCCGATCGCCGCCGACAACGCCGACCTGGAGGCGGTCGAGGTCAACTTCGACGGCATCACCTACGCCAAGGGGGCCTCGGCGCTGCGTCAGCTGGTCGCCTGGGTGGGCGAGGAGGCCTTCGTCGCCGGCCTGCGGGCCTACTTCCAGCGCCATGCGTGGGGCAACACCGACCTGAGCGACCTGCTGGGAGCCCTGGAGCAGACGTCGGGTCGCGAGCTGGGCTCCTGGTCCAAGGAGTGGCTGCAGACGGCCGGTGTCAACACCATGCACCCCGTGTTCGAGGTGGACGACCACGATCGCTACACCTCCTTCGCCATCCACCAGACCGCGGCCGCGGAGTTCCCGACGCTGCGCCGGCACCGGCTCGCGATCGGCTTGTACGACCGCGCATCGGGCCGACTCGTCCGCCGCAGCCGACTGGAGCTCGACGTCCACGGCGCGACGACCGAGGTGCGCGAGCTGCTGAGCCAGCGCCGACCCGACCTGCTGCTGCTCAACGACGACGACCTGACGTACACCAAGATCCGGCTCGACGAACAATCCCTGGCGACCGTGGTCGACGGTATCGGCGACCTGTCCGAGTCGCTGCCGCGCGCGCTTGTCTGGGGGTCCACCTGGGACATGACCCGCGACGCGGAGATGGCCGCGCGCGACTACGTCACGCTGGTGCTGCGCGGGGTCGGCACCGAGAGCGACCTCACCGCCGTCGCTGCGCTGTGCCGGCAGGCGCATGCCGCGGTGTCGACCTACTCCGACCCCTCGACGCAAGCCCGCCTGAGCGCACGGTGGGAGTCAGGGCTGAGGGCGCTCGCCGAATCGGCCCCGGCCGGCAGCGACCATCAGCTGGCCTTCGTCCGCGCGTATGCCGCCGCAGCAGGCAGCGACGAGGCCATCGCTCGACTCCGGGGACTGCTCGACGGGTCGGCGCCGCTGGACGGGCTCGAGGTCGACACCGACCTGCGCTGGACGCTGGTGACGGCGCTCGCGCGCTGCGGCGCGCTGGGACCCGATGACATCGCCGCCGAGCGGGCGCGCGACGACACCATCGCTGGGCAGGAGGAGGCGGCCGCGGCCCTGGCCGTACGGCCCGTCGCCGAGGCGAAGCAGCAGGCATGGGAGGACGTGGTGGTCCGCGAGGACGTGGCCAACGAGACCCAGCGCTCGATCGCAATGGCGTTTCAGGTGCCGGGGCAGAGCGAGGTGCTCGAGGCCTACGTCGAGCGCTATCTCGGTGTGGCGGCGTCGGTGTGGGAGGCCAAGGGCACCTATCGGGCGACGCTGATCTTGAGGTTCATGTTCCCGTCGGCGCTGGTCGACGCGGCCACCGCGGCGCGGGTGCGCGAGTGGCTGAAAAGCACCGACGCCAACCCCGCGGCGCGCCGCCTGGTCGGCGAGGGTTTGGCCGACCTCGAGCGGGCGCTGCGCTGCCAGGCGCGCGACGCGCAGTCCTGAGCGCAGGCGGGCGGGCAGCGCCACACAGAGCGGGGTCAGTGTTCGGCGGTGTGCAGGCTCTCGGGCCGCCGAGCATGGTCGGCGAGCTGGTGCAGACCATGGATGATGCCGCCCGCCAGGTCACCGGCAGCAAACGACGTCTGCATGGACAGCGCGACCAGCGAGCACGCGGAGTCGTCGAGCACGAGGGTCGCCTCGGGACCAGTCACGATCTCCAGCGCACGTGCCGGTGGATCCACCAGCACCAGCACGGCCGAGGCCGGCCCCGGCAGCGCGGCCTGCATGCGGCGCCCAGCCACCCGCGGGTCCTCCCCGGTGGCACCGACGAAGACGTGGAAGGTCAGCTCGGACACCCGGGCCGCATCTTGGCGGGCACGTTCGATGCCGCGGCGCTGATCGAACGTGAACTCACCAGCGGGCACCTGCACCACCTCCCTTGTCGGCCGGTGGTGCTGCTGGCCGCGTGTCGGGCGCAGCCAGCACCGTGGACCCCGTCGGCGTCGTGCCGGCGTGCGGGCCAGGGCTGGTCGTGGCGCCAGACTCCAGGGCGGTCCGGTCTCCCGTGCCGCCCTGCGACGGGCCCGCGTCGAGGACGGCCGGGCCGCCAAACCATTGCGGCTGGGACCACCGCTGCGCACCGGAGCCCTGTTGCGGGCCGCGCAGGATTGTCGGGATCAACACCAGCAACGCGATCAGGACGATCAACGCCACCGGGATCCCACCGAAGAGCAGCAGCGCCCGCAGCGTGGACACCGACTCGGTGTCGGGCCAGCCAACGGGGGTAGCCGCGGCCGCAGGCCCGGCGAAGGTCACAGCGCCAACAGCGACGAGCACGGCAATGCACCCGACCACGAGCACCCGAATCGCACCGGCAGACCTCGTAGGCATGCCCGAGACCTTAACGCCATCGCGAGGCACGGTGCGATCGGGACGCCCGGAGCGACGCGGGGTCCCCGCCGGCAGTCAGACTGGCCCACATGACCGAGTTGCACGAGCTCACCGCCCTGGATCTCGCGGCGGCATACCGTCGCCGTGACACCTCACCCCGGGAGGTGGTGGACCACTTCCTCGCCCGGATCGAGGCGCACTCCGATGCCGTGGGCGCCTTCGTCACCGTCACCGCCGCGACGGCTCGACGCTCCGCCGATGCGGCTACCGAGCGACTGCGGCACGCACCGGCGGTCGCCCCGCTGCTGCTCGGAGTGCCCACCGGCATCAAGGACCTCAACCAGACCGCCGGCGTGCGCACGACCTTCGGCTCTGCGGTGACGGCCGACACGGTGCCCGAGGTGTCCGACGAGCTGGTGGTGCGCATCGAGCGGGCCGGGCTGATCAGTCTCGGCAAGACCAACACCCCGGAGTTCGGCAGCCCCTGCTACACCGAGCCGGAGGTCGCACCACCCGCCCGCACCGCCTACGACCTGGCGCGATCGGCCGGTGGGTCGTCCGGCGGCGCCGGAGCCGCCGTGGCCGCCGGGCTGCTCCCGCTCGCGCAGGGCTCCGACGGTGGCGGGTCGATCCGCATCCCCGCCAGCGTGTGCGGTCTGGTTGGCCTCAAGCCCAGCCGGGGACGGGTCAGCGCGGCGCCGGTCTACGGCGACGTGAGCGGCCTGTCGGCCGCCGGTCCGCTGGCCACGACCGTGCGCGACGCCGCCGCCCTGCTCGACGCGATGACCGGCCCGGCGGTAGGCGACCCGACCTGGGCAGCACCGCTGGTTGACGGCGACAGCTTCCTGGCCCACTGCGACCGCGCCCCAGGCCGGCTGCGGATCGCCCGCTTCAGCACGCCGCCCATTGCAGACGGCCCGGTTCACCCCGAGGCGCAGGCAGCCTACGAGCGCGCCACGATGCTGCTCACCGAGCTGGGCCACCAGGTCGAGGACATCGAGCTGGGGCTGCCAGCCTCGACGGTGCCGGTGTTCGAAACAGTCTGGTCGGTCGGCGCCGCGTCGTGGCCCCTGCCCCCGGCGGCGGAGGCCCGGCTGCGTCCACTGACCCGATGGCTGCGTGAGCGTGGCCGGGCAGTGTCGGGTCCGGGCTTCGCCGGAGCGCTGGTCGGCATGCGCCAAGCCGCGGCGACTGTCCTGCGCGGCCTTGCCGAGTACGACGCGGTGCTCACCCCGACGCTGGCCCAGCCACCGGCGCTGGTCGGCGGCCTGCGCAACGACGAGGACCCGGCCGCCGACTTCGAGGCGCAGAAGCGGTTCACCCCGTTCACGGCGATCTGGAACGTCACCGGCATGCCCGCGGTGTCGCTGCCCTTGCACTGGACACCCGCGGGGCTGCCGGTCGGCATCATGCTGGCCGGCCGCCCGGGCGAGGACGCCCCCCTGATCCGGCTCGGCGCGCAGGTCGAGGCGGCGTGCGTCGTGGACGGCCGATGGCCACATCCGGCCACCCCGTTCACCGGTGCACACCGACCACCCTGGGCATGAGCCTGGACACAATGCGGCCCGCCAGTTTGAGCCGATGCACTGTCCTTCTCTAGCGTCTGGGCCGTGCCCCCGACCTCTGTGCCCTTCGCCGATGGCGACCTCGACTGCGAGACGACCGACAACCTGTGTCAGCTCGTCTTCGACCTTACCGACAACGAGACCACCGCCGAGACGGTGCAGTGGCTCGTGGCCAAGCCGGCCGCCATCGTCGGGCTGCTGGTCGGCGCGCTGCTCATCCGGTGGCTCGTACACCGGCTCATCGACCGAATTGTCACGAAGGCCGCCGGCGGCAGCGTCCCCGGCGTACTGCAGCGCACCAAGACCCACGAGAAGCTCGTCGGCGCCAACCCGGTGGCCTTCGAGCGGCGGAGCCAGCGCGCCAACACGATGGGCTCGCTGCTCAAGTCGATCTTCACCGGCGTCGTGGTTACCGTCGTCAGCTTCATGGTCGTCGCCGAGCTCGGCTACAACATCGGCCCGTTGCTGGCCAGCGCCGGCATCCTCGGCGTCGCCATCGGTTTCGGCGCGCAGAGCCTGGTGTCGGACTTCCTGTCCGGCGTCTTCATGATCTTCGAGGACCAGTACGGCGTCGGCGATGTCATCGACATCGATGAGGCGTCCGGCTCGGTCGAGGCGATCGGGCTGCGGGTCACCCGGTTGCGCGACGTCAACGGAACGGTCTGGTACGTCCGCAACGGCGAGATCTCCCGCGTCGGCAACATGAGCCAGAACTGGGCGCGCACCGTGCTCGACATCCCGGTGGCCTACGGCGAGGACCTCGCCCGGATCCGTGGGATTCTCGCCGAGACCGCCGAGGAGCTGTACGCGGACGAGGACTACCGAGAGCTCATCCTCGAGCAGCCGGAGGTGTGGGGGGTCGAGCGCTGGGACCCGGACTCGATCGTGGTGAGGGTGGTGCTCAAGACCGCACCGCTGGAGCAGTGGAACGTCGCCCGCGAGCTGCGCGAGCGGATCAAGGCCCGCTTCGACGAGCTCGGCGTCGAGATCCCCTTCCCGCAGCGCGTGGTCTGGATGCGGCAGGGCGAACCGCTGGTCGACCGGCCCGACAGCGACCCGCCCGAGCACCCGTCCGACGGCCCGGCCGACAGCGATCACCGGGGTCCCGCGACGCCCACCTGACCTGCGCGTCGGGCCCCGAACGGCGACGATGAGGTCATGACGACACCGACCCGCCGCTGCCTGGTCACCGGCGCCACGGGTTACGTCGGCGGCCGCCTGGTGCCGGCGCTGTTGGCCGCCGGCCACGAGGTGCGCGTGATGGTGCGCGACCCGGGCCGCGTCCGCGGTCACAGCTGGGCCGACGAGGTCGAGGTCGCCGAGGCCGACGCCACCGACCCCGACGCCGTGCGCAAGGCGCTCAGCGACGTCGACGTCGCCTACTACCTGCTGCACTCGATCGGCAGCGGCACCGGTTTCGCCGACACCGAGGCGGACATCGCGCGCACGTTCGCCGCCGCTGCCGCCGATGCGGGGGTCGGACGGCTGGTGTACCTCGGCGGCCTGTCGCCCCAGCACGAGGAGCTGAGCACGCATATGGCGTCGCGTCAGCGGGTGGGAGAGATCCTGCTCGAGTCGCCGGTCCCCACCGTCGTGCTGCGCGCGGCGGTCGTGATCGGCTCGGGCTCGGCGAGCTTCGAGATGCTGCGGCACCTGACCGAGCGGCTACCGATCATGATCACGCCGAAATGGGTCGACAGCCGGCTTCAGCCGATCGCGATCCGTGACGTGCTGCGCTACCTGGTCGCCTGCGCGACGATGCCGACAGGGCTCAACCGCGCCTTCGACGTCGGCGGACCCGATGTGCTGACGTACAAGGAGATGATGCAGCGCTATGCCACGGTCGTCGGGCTGCGGAAGCGACGGATGCTGCGGGTCCCGGTGCTCACACCACGGCTGTCCAGCCATTGGGTCGGCCTCGTCACGCCGGTGCCGAGCGGGCTGGCAAAGCCGCTGGTCGAGTCCGTCAAGCACACCTCGGTGACCTCCGAGCACGACATCGCCGACTACGTCCCGGACCCGCCCGAGGGTCTGGTCGGGTTCGACCGCTCGGTCGAGCTGGCGCTGTCCCGCATCCAGAGCTTGCAAGTGCCGACACGGTGGTCGTCGGCGAGCACCGCCGGCGCCCCCAGCAACCCGCTGCCGTCCGACCCCGACTGGGCCGGCGGCGACCTCTACGTGGACGAACGCAGCCGGGAGGTCGACGCCCCACCGGCCGCGCTGTGGCGAGTGGTCGAGGGCATCGGCGGCGAGAACGGCTGGTACTCCTTCCCCCTCGCTTGGCGGGTGCGCGGCTGGCTGGACCGGCTCAGCGGGGGTCCGGGCCTGCGGCGCGGTCGACGCGACCCACGCGACCTCGTCGTCGGCGATGTCCTCGACTTCTGGCGGGTGGAGGAGGCCGACGACGGTCGGATGCTGCGGTTACGCGCCGAGATGCGCCTGCCCGGCCTGGCCTGGCTGGAGCTGGAGGTCGGGTCGACCGACGGCGGCACCACGACCTTTCATCAACGGGCGTTGTTCCACCCGCGCGGCGTGCTGGGCCGGTTGTACTGGTGGTCGGTCTATCCCTTCCACGGCATCGTCTTCGGCAGCATGCAGCGCAACGTGGCGCGGGCCGCCGAGCGGCTGGCCACCGACCCGGCGGCCGACCTGCGACCGTGAGGCAGGTCGAACGCGCCGCCCTGACACCGCCCTCGTCGCCCACCATCGGCGACGAGGCAGAATAGGGCCGTGACTGCAGCGAGCGAGCAGACGTTCTATGCGGCGATCGGTGGTGCCGACACGATCCACCGCATCGTGCACCGCTTCTACGCCGGGGTCGCCGACGACCCGGTGCTGCGGCCGCTGTATCCCGAGGACGACCTCACCGCAGCCGAACGCCGCTTCGCCATGTTCCTCGTGCAGTACTGGGGTGGGCCGCAGGACTACTCCGACGAACGGGGGCACCCCCGGCTGCGGATGCGCCACGCGCCGTTCGCCGTCACCCCCGAGGCACGTGAGCACTGGCTGCGCCACTTCCGCGCCGGCCTCGACGAGGCGGCGCTGGCCCCTGAGCTCGACGCCGAGTTCTGGGCCTACGTCGAGCGGGCGTCGTTGTTCCTGGTCAACTCTCACGACCCGGTCGTCGACCCGGAGACACCGAGCGGGTTCCGGCTGTGAGCCCGACGATCACTCGCGCAGCATCGCCAACACAGTCCGCTCCTGCACGGTGACCCGCCTGGGGCGGCCGTCGCCGAGCGTGATCGGCACCAGCACGGTGGCGGCGCGGGCGTAGACCGTGCGCGCGCCGTCGGCGTGCACGTCGAGCACCTCGTACTCGACGGTGAAGGACGCGGCGGTGACCTTGGAGACCCACATCTCGATGCGCACCGGCTCGGGACGGAAGATCAACGGTCGCAGGTAGTCGATCTCGGCACGGGAGACCACGACTCCCTCGACCAGCTTGTCCGTGCCGCGCTGAGGGGCGTGGGTGAAGAACATGTCCACGCGCGCCTCCTGCAAGTACTCCAACCAGGTCACGTTGTTGACGTGCCCATAGGCGTCCATGTCCGCCCAGCGGGGTTTGAGCTCGACCACGTGCCTGACCATCCCGCCATCCTGCCGGGTCGGGCTGCCCACTAGGTACCGTGGGCAGGGTTACCCCTCCGGCCCATCCCAAGGAGCCCACATGCCCGAAGCCGTCATCGTCGCCACCGCCCGCTCCCCCATCGGGCGGGCCGGACGCGGCTCGCTGCGCGAGATGCGTCCCGACGACCTGACCGCCACCGTCGTGGGCGCGGTGCTCGAGCGGCTGCCAGAGCTGCACCCGGACGACATCGACGACCTGCTGCTCGGCTGCGGCCTGCCCGGTGGCGAGCAGGGTTACAACATGGCGCGGGTGGTGGCCGTCAAGCTCGGGTACGACCGGTTGCCGGCCGCGACGATCACCCGCTACTGCTCGTCCAGCGTGCAGACGACCCGAATGGCCTTCCACGCGATCAAGGCCGGCGAGGGCGACGTGTTCGTGTCCGCCGGGGTCGAGACGGTTTCGCGCTTCGTGAAGGGCAGCTCCGACGGTCTGCCCGACACGATGAACCCCTACTTCGCCGAAGCCGGTCACCGCGCGGAGGCCGCTGCGGTCGGCGGGGTGGCCTGGCACGACCCGCGCGAGGACGGCGACGTGCCCGACATCTACATGGCGATGGGTCAGACCGCCGAGAACGTCGCCGAGATGCGCGGGTTGACCCGCACCGAGCTGGACGAGTTCGGCGTCCGCAGCCAGAACCTCGCCGAGAAGGCGATCGCCAACGGCTTCTGGGCGCGCGAGATCACGCCGGTCACGACGCCGGACGGCACCGTGGTGTCAACCGACGACGGGCCGCGAGCAGGCGTCACCATGGCGGGCGTTGCCGAGCTGAGGCCGGTTTTTCGCCCCGACGGGGTGGTCACCGCCGGCAACTGTTGCGCGCTCAACGACGGCGCAGCGGCGCTGGTGGTGATGTCGGACACCAAGGCCGCCGAGCTCGGTCTGACTGCGCTGGCACGGATCGTGTCGACCGGAGTGACCGCGCTGTCGCCCGAGATCATGGGCCTCGGGACCGTCGAGGCCTCGAGACAGGCGCTGGCACGAGCGGGGATGAGGCTCGGCGACATCGATCTGGTCGAGATCAACGAGGCGTTCGCCGCTCAGGTGGTGCCGTCCTACCGGGATCTCGGCGTCGACATCGATCGGCTGAACGTCAACGGCGGCGCAATCGCGGTCGGCCACCCCTTCGGCATGAGTGGCGCCCGGCTGCAGGTGACGATGCTCAACTCGCTGGACTGGCACGACAAGCAGACTGGGCTGGTCACGATGTGTGTCGGCGGTGGGCAGGGCATGGCGCTGGTGCTGGAGCGGCTTGCCTGACCGTGTCAGGCCCAGCGCCCTGCCCTGCCCTGCCCTGCCGTGGCACGGTCAGGCCTGCTTGGCGGCCTGCACCGTCAAGGTGAGGGTGACCTTGTCGCCCACCATGAGGCGGCCGCTGTCGAGTGGCATGTTCCAGTCGATGCCGAAGTCCTTGCGGTTCAGCTCGCCGGTGGCCTCGAATCCGGCGATCGTCTGACCGTAGCCGTTGACCTCGACCCCGAGGACCTCTACGGCCAGCTCGACCGGGCGGGTGACGGCGTTGACGGTGAGGTCGCCGACCAGCGTGAAGCCATCGTTGCTGGTCGGCCGCAGCGCGGAGGAGGTGAAGGTCATCACCGGCTGGGTATCGACACGGAAGAAGTCACTGGAGCGCAGGTGGTCGTCGCGCTGGGTGGTGCCGGTGTCGACCGAGGCCAGCTGGATGCGCGCGCTCGCGCTCGACGCCAGGGGGTCGTCGGCAACAACGATCTCGCCCTCGAACTCGCGGAACACGCCACGGACCTTGCTCATCAGGTGGCGGACGGTGAACGAGATCTCGCTGTGGGTGGGGTCCACGGCCCAGGTGCCGGCTTCGAGACCGGGGGCTGCGGCGACGGTGAGCTCAGACATGGCGGTGGCTCCTCGAGGTACGTTGTTGAACTATCAATCTCTACCGTACGCCTCAGAGGTTCAATCGTCAACTACCTTTGGGCTACACTGGCGCCATGATGGACACCAAGACGGCACGCTGGCTGGACAGCGAGCAGCAGGCGTCGTGGCGCGCCTTCTTGTCCGGGACGACTCGGCTTTTCGAGCGGCTGGACCGCGAGCTGCGCGACCGCTCGGGCATCTCCCTGCCGGAGTACGAGATCTTGGTCCGCCTCTCGGAGTCACCAAGCGGGCAGCTCCGGATGGCGGAGCTGGCGAGTTCCCTGGCGCACTCCCGCAGCCGGGTGACCCATACCGTGGCCCGCCTCGAGGCGATCGGGGCGGTGCGCCGGCGAGCCTGTCCGACCGACGGTCGCGGAGTGGTCGCCCTGCTGACCGACGAGGGCTGGCAGGTGCTCGTCGAGGCGGCACCCGGGCACGTGGATGCTGTACGCGACTACCTGGTGGACGTCGCGAGCCCGGAGGACTTCGCCGCCGTCGGCCGGGTGTTCGGTGCGACCGCACAGTTGCTTGGCGACGACCGCTGACGAGGCCGGACCGGCTCAGTCGCGGGTCAGTCGGCGGTAGGTGACTCGGTGTGGCCGGGCAGCTTCCGCCCCCAGCCGGCCGATCTTGTTGGTCTCGTAGTCGGCGAAGTTGCCCTCGTACCAGAACCACCGTGCCGGGTCCTCGTCGTTGCCCTCCCAGGCGAGAATGTGCGTGGCGACGCGGTCGAGGAACCACCGGTCGTGCGACACCACGACCGCGCAGCCAGGAAACTCCAGCAGCGCGTCCTCCAGCGACTGCAACGTCTCGACGTCGAGGTCGTTGGTGGGCTCGTCGAGCAACAACAGGTTGCCGCCCATCTTGAGCGTCAGCGCCAAGTTGAGCCGGTTGCGTTCACCGCCGGACAGCACCCCGGCAGGCTTTTGCTGGTCCGGGCCCTTGAACCCGAACGACGCGACGTAGGCCCGGCTCGGCATCTCGAAGTGCGCCACCTTGATGTGGTCGAGCCCGTCGGACACGACCTCCCACACCGTGCGGGTGGGGTCGAGCCCGCCGCGGCCCTGGTCGACGTACGACACCGACACGGTGTTGCCGAGGCTGAGGCTGCCGGCGTAGGGCTGCTCCGCACCGACGATCATGCGAAACAGGGTCGACTTGCCGACCCCGTTGGGACCGACGACGCCAACGATGCCGGCGCGGGGCAGCGAGAACGACAGGTCGTGCATGAGGGCACGCCCCTCGAAACCCTTGGCCAGCCCCTTGGCCTCGAGCACGATGTCGCCGAGGCGGGGGCCGGGGGGGATGTTGATCTCCTCGAAGTCGAGCTTGCGGTTGCGCTCGGCCTCGGCGGCAAGCTCCTCGTACCGGCCTAGCCGGGCACGGTTCTTGGCCTGGCGGGCCTTGGCGTTGGAGCGCACCCAGGCCAGCTCCTGCTCGAGGATGCGCTGACGCTTGGCGTCCTTTCGGCCCTCGACCTTGAGCCGCTGCTGCTTGGTCTCGAGGTAGGTCGAGTAGTTGCCCTCGTAGGGAAAGGTGCGGCCGCGGTCCAGCTCGAGGATCCACTGGGCGACGTTGTCGAGGAAGTACCGGTCATGGGTGATCGCCAGCACCGCACCGGCATAGCTGGCCAGGTGCTGCTCCAACCACTGCACGCTCTCAGCGTCGAGATGGTTGGTCGGCTCGTCGAGGAGCAGCAGGTCGGGCTGCTGCAAGAGCAGCTTGCACAGCGCCACCCGGCGTCGCTCACCACCGGAGAGATGGTCGACGGGCGAGTCCGGAGGGGGGCAGCGCAGGGCGTCCATCGCCTGTTCGAGCCGGGCGTCGATGTCCCAGGCGTTGGTGTGGTCGAGGTCGGTCTGCAGGTCTCCCATCTCGGCGAGCAGCTTGTCGTAGTCGGCGTCGGGATCGGCCAGCTCAGCGGAGATCTCGTCGAAGCGCTCCTTCATGGCGAGGATCGGGGCCACCGCCTCCTGCACGTTCTGCAGGACGGTCTTGTCCTCGGTCAGCGGCGGCTCCTGCAACAGGATGCCGACGCTGGCGTCGGGGTCCTTCACCGCGTCGCCGTTGTTGGCGTGCTCGAGGCCGGCCATGATCTTGAAGAGCGTGGACTTGCCGGTCCCGTTGGGTCCCACGACACCGATCTTGGCGCCGTGCAGGAACGCCAACGTGACGTTGTCGAGGACGAGCTTGTCCCCGAGCC
>Ga0183260_10003213_pt1 | contig 13208 bp, 15 predicted proteins | sample AntDrymUQ4972206_2_FD_129768 | JGI IMG/M metagenome (GOLD analysis project Ga0183260, IMG submission 129768) | Polar desert sand microbial communities from Dry Valleys, Antarctica - metaG UQ497 (22.06) (version 2) (version 2) | ecosystem: Environmental > Terrestrial > Soil > Desert | place...
CGGGCAGCGCCTGTCGCAGCGGGGACAGGAAGCGCTGCATGAGCAGGCCGTGCCGCAGCGGGTCGACCCCGGAGATCCCGAGCGCGTAGTTGACCAGGCTGCCGGCTCCCGAGCCCCGGGCCGCGACCCGTACGTTCATCCCGCGGATCAGGTCGCACACGTCGGCGACGGTGAGGAAGTACGCCCCGAAGCCGAGCGTGCCGATCGTGGCGAGCTCCTCGTCGAGCCGCTCGTGCACCCCGGCGTCGACCGGACGGGACAGCGCGCCGTAGCGGCGGTGCAGCCCGGCGGTGCAGCGCTCCCGCAGCAGCCGGTCGGCCGACAGGTCCCCCGCGGCGACCGCACCCGGTCCGGTGCCCCGACCCGCACCCGTGAGGTCGAGCTCGGGGAAGTGCACCTCCCCCAGGCCGAGGTCGGCGCGGGGGTCGAGCGCGGCGCGCTCGCCCAGCCCCCGGGTGCGGGCCAGCAGGCGCCGGGCGGCGTCCTCGCCCAGACCGGCGGCCCGGCAGACCTCCTCGGCGACCTCGCCCATCTGCTTGCCGGACTTGAGCCACCCCTCGTTGTTGCGCCGGTCGAGGTGGCGCAGGTCGAGCGGCACCAACCGGCGGGCGGAGTCGAGGACGTCGAGGACCGCCGCGTCCTGGGGGTCGGTATGGCGCACGGCGTTGGTGAGCACGGTCGCGAGCCCGGCCCGCTCGGCCGCCCCGGCCATCCGAGCGGCGTGCACGGTGCTGCCCGGCCCGGACCCGGCGACCCGGTGCGAGACCAGCTCCACCCGCAGGTCGGCCGGGCCGAGCAGGTGCCGCCACCGCTGCAGCACCGCCGAGGCCAGGTCGTCGCGGCGGGCGCTCACCGCGCGGCCGACCTCGGAGGCGGGGCCGAGCAGGACGACGACGTCGCGCCCGGCGACGTGCTCGGCGAGCAGCTCGGCGGTGGTCACCGGCACCCCGCGCGTGCCACGCAGGTGGGTGGCCGAGACCAGCCGGCACAGCACCGCCCACCCCCGCCGGCTGCCGGCCAGCACGGTGACCCTGGGCGGCTCGGGGTCACGGAAGGCGCCCCCACGGACGGGCCCACGGACGGGCCCGCGGACGGGACCGCGCACCGGGGTGCGGGGCGGGGTCCGGGTCCGGCCGCTCCCGCCGCCGGTCCCAGCCGGGCTCCTGCCCGGACTCCCCGTCTCCGCAGGTCCGCCATCGGGCAGCAGGCCGGAGGGCTCGACCGCGAGGTCGACGCCGAGCACCGGGCGCACGCCCGCCCGCAGACAGGCCTTGGCGAACCGGACCGCGCCGTAGACCCCGTCGCGGTCGGTGAGCGCGAGGATGTCCTGCTCGAGCTCGACGGCACGCTCGACCAGGCGGTGCGGGTGGGAGGCGCCGTGGCGCAGCGAGTAGCCCGACGCGACGTGCAGGTGCACGAACGGGTCGCTCACCCGGCTCGCCTCTCCGCACGGCCGGAGAACCCTCCCGGGTCCCGGCCCCCGGCCCGGCCGGGGGGTCCGTCGGGATCCCGGCCGCGGACCGCATCGGGTGCCTGCCCGGGCAGCCGCGGCTGGCGCGGCAGGGCGAGCAGCTCCTCGACGACGTGCAGGAAGGACGCGGCGTCGCGCAGCAGGTCGTCGGCCTCGCGGGTGGTGACGACCCGGGACAGACCGGCCTCGGCCGCCTGCCGCTTGGCGGCGCCGGCGGAGAAGAACCCCGCCCACTCCGCCAGCTCGGGCGCGACCCGCGCGAGCAGCACCCAGGCGTTGCGCTCCCCCCGCGGGTGCGGACGGGTGCGGACGGCGAGCACGGCCGCCGCCGTGCGCAACGCGGCGACGTGGGCACTCGCGTACCGCGCCGTGTGCTCGGTGGCGGCGTCCGCCTCGAGCAGGGCGTGCTCGGCCCGGTCGAGGGACTGCACCGCCGCGGCGGAGCGGACGGGCGCCGGGAGCGGGGTCACGGTCCGGGTCCGGGTCGAAGGAGTCCGGGTCGAAGGAGTCCGGGTCGAAGGAGTCCGGGTCGAAGGGGTCGTCGACGTCGTCATCGGGGCACCGGTCAGTCCTGGCACCCGACGAGCCGCCACCGGCCGGCCGCGCCGTCGTGGACGAGGTCGAACACGCCGCGCACCTCGCGGTCGTCGGGCCGCACGATGCCGAGCCGTCCGCGGGTCGCGTCGACCCGCCAGAACTCCTGCTCGACCACCAGCGTCGCGACCGACGTCACCGGGAAGCCGTCGGCGCCCGGCTCGGCACCGGGGTCCGGGGGACCCTCGGCGCCGAGCAGACTGCGGACCGCCCGGCGCTCCCACCACGGAGCGGTCTCCACCCAACGACCCACCACGGCACGTACCCGCCACAGCCGGTCGCGCCAGCAGAACTGCTCGGGACCCTCCGTCCCGTCGACGAGTCCTCGGCGGACCTCGACGGGGTCGTCGTAGCGACGCATCGCGCACCTCCCGGCACTCGCACCCGCCCGCGCCGGTCGGTGCGGGCAAGACGCCAGGGGAAGTGGCGTCGGACGGCGGACCGCCGGACCGGGCGAGGGACTTCCCCTCACCCCGCCCGGTCCGGCGACCCGCACCGGCGGTCGTGGGGTCGAGGCACGATCGCCGGCGCGGAGTCCACCGCGAGACGGTGCCATAACACCGCCAGTGTTCGAACAGGTGTTCGAACACCGAGAACAGTAGACCCCGGCACCGACACCCGCGTCAACCCGCGGCACCCGGCCCGCGCCGGGACCAGCAATCATGCATTCGTGTCCTCCGGGCGACAGGAATGCAGGATCGCCTTCGGGCTCCGACAGCCGGGCCAGGCGGGGTAAGGACTACTATCCGGACCATGACCACGATGTCGGTGAGTGCGGCCAAAGCACGCCTGAACGAGTTGGCGCGGGTTGCCCACACCCAGCACGAGCGATTCACCCTGACCAGGAACGGCAGACCTGAGGCGGTGCTCCTGTCCGTGGATGACCTGGAGGGGTTGGAGACGACCTTGGAAGTGCTGACGGATGCCGCCTCGGTCGCCGCCATCGCCGAGTCACTCGCCGAACGTGACACAGGCGCACCGGCTATCGACGTCGGGACCGTCGGGCAGCAGTCACGTCCACGGCACGCCGCCACCGGTTGAGCGAGCCGGCCTATCGCGTCGTCTTTCGCAGCCCGGCTCGTCGGGCCGTCGCCGAGCGCCTGCCCGAGCCGGTAGCCGCGGCCGTGCTGGAGTTCTGCTACGGACCGCTGACCGACAACCCGCACCGTGTCGGCAAAGCCCTCTCCGGTCCCTTGACCGGTCTGCACGGCGCGCGACGCTCGACCTATCGGATCGTCCATCTCATCGACAACGAGCACCACGTCGTCGAAGTCCTCGACGTCGCGCACCGAGGCGACATCTATCGGAGACGATGACGCCGCAGCCGTGACCACGATGCGCGGCGGCGGCAGCCGTCGCCCTCGAGGAAACGCCGGGGGCTCATCCCCGCAGGAAGGTGAGCACCGCCAGCACCCGGCGGTGGGCATCAGGGGATTCCGGCAGCTGCAGCTTGGCGAAGATCTGGGTGACGTGCGCCTCGACGGTCCGCTCGGTCACGCTCAGGCGGGCGGCGATGGCCTTGTTCGACAGGCCCTCCGCCACCAGCGCCAGCACTTCGCGCTCCCTCGGGCTCACGACCGCCAAGGGATCCAGGCGGCGACGCCGGCCGAAGAGCATCGAGACGATCGTGGGGTCGACCACTGTCTCCCCCTCGTGGACCCGCTGCACGGCGTCCAGCAGGACCTCACCGGTGAAGATTCGCTCCTTGAGCAGTTAGCCCACCTTCTCGGGATGCTCGGCGACCAGACGCATGGCGTACGTCGCCTCCAGGTACTGCGACAGCACGAGCACACCGACGCCGGGCTGGCCCGCTCGTATCCGCCCCGCGGCCACGAGTCCCTCGTCGGTGTGCGTCGGCGGCATTGCGACAGCACGAGCACACCGACGCCGGGCTGGCCCGCTCGTATCCGCCCCGCGGCCACGAGTCCCTCGTCGGTGTGCGTCGGCGGCATCTTGATATCGACGACCGCAACGTCGGGCTCGTGCCGGTGGACCTCGCGCAGCAGCTGCTCGGCGTCCCCCACCTGGCTCACCACGTCGGCCCCCGACGCGCGCAGCAGCGCGGTGATGCCCGCGCGGACGAGGACCGCGTCGTCGGCGACGACTACCCGCACGGGATCTCCGCCCGCAGACCCGACGAGCCGGCGTGCAGGCGACCGCCCAGCGCACCGACCCGGTCGAGGAGATGAACCAGGCGTGCGTAGTCGCGTTCCGACCCGTCATCGCCGACGGCGACGACCAGATGGGCTCCCTCGTGGCTAACGTGCACCGTGACGTAGCCGGCCGAACGCCCGCGTCGCGTCCGCGACCGCCTCGATCACGACGACGTACGCGGCGTTCTCGGCCGCGGGGTCGAAGCGTCGGTCGACCACGTGCTCGACGTCGACGGGGAGGGCAGCACCCTCCGCGAAGGTCCGCAGTGCCGGACCGAGGCCGCGTCGGCCAGGATCGCGGGGAAGATGCCGTGCGCCAGCTCCCGCAGCTCGGCGAGCGCCAGGACCGCCTCGGTGTTGGCTCGCGTCAGCAGCGACACCGCCTCCTCGTCGCCCTGCGAGCGGGCGTCGGCGAGCGCCAGCTGCAGCTCGTAGGACACGGTGAGCAGGCGCTGTTGGGCACCGTCGTGCAAGGTCACGTTCGAGCCGTCGACGAGTCGAGTCCGAGCGATCGACGATGCGTCCCTGGGACGCCCGCAGGTCCTCGAGCCGGAACAGCACCTCGGCGCGCAGCCGTTCGTTGTCGACGGCCAGTCGAGCGGCACTCCCGATCTCGCGTTCGAGGTCGTGGGTCTCCCGCAGGCTCCGGTCGTGGACGACGACGGCCAGCTGCTCGTCCCCCGCGTGATGGTGGTGACGAGTTGGTCGCCCGCCGGACGCGGGTGGACGGCTCGCCCGTCGGCATCGACGTAGCGCTGCGGACCGACGAGCGTCGCCGGGACGAGCACCGGAGCGGTCGCGGTCCGCGCTGCCGGGCTCGCGCGGACCAGCGTCCAGACGGCGGCGACCGCGAGCAGCGGGGTGGAGCGACTGCGCGAGAGCGGTCATACAGGACTTCATCCGCCGACCGCGCTCGAGGGTCGGCCGTTGCGACGAGCCGGCGTACGTTGCCCCGGCGGTGTCCCGCTTCCCTCGGACTGCGGCCGACGCACGTGCGGCGACGCCGCGGCCGGGTGACGAGTCGACCAGGACCGACCACCGGGTCGCCACCGTCGCGGTCCGGGCGGTGCTCGACGGCTGGCTGCGCAGCTTCCGCATCCCCGGGGCGACCGGGACCGGACCGGGCTGCAGGGCGGGTCGTTCACCTTCGACTACGCCTCGTTCGGCAACCATGCCGCCGTCGGGCTCGACGGCGCCCGGTTCGCCCGCGACGTCGCCGTGCACGGACGCAGCACGTGGACGTACGGCACGAACACGGTCCGCATGCACGTCAGGGTGACCGGTCTGCCCGGCCACCGCGGCCGGCTCACCGCCACCGGCGGGTTCGGGTTCGGCGGTCCGTTCCGGCCCTTCGCCGTGACCGGGACACTGGGCGGACGCAGCGTGGACGTCCGCGTCCCGGCCAGCTGATCCCCCACCCCGGACACCCGTGCTGCACGACCCACGAGTTGTCACCGGCACACCGGGCTAGAGCACGGTGTGCCGGTGACAGGTGACGGTCAGCCCCACGGGCCGGGGCCGTCCGCGAGCCCGGTTGTGGCGCCAACCGCACCCGGCGCCCGGCGTGGCGCGGGCGTGTTGGCGCCACAACCGGCGGAGGTAGCGTCGCGCGCGTGACCACGACGACTCCCCCGGACCCAGCCGAGCGCACCGAACCCCCGCTGTTCGGCGACGAGCGCGCCACGATCGAGGGGTTCCTCGACTACCAGCGCGCGACGCTGGCGTGGAAGTGCTCCGGCCTGAGCGGCGAGCAGCTCGCGAGCCGGCCGCTGCCGTCCACGACGCTGAGCCTGCTCGGACTGGTCCGCCACCTCACCGAGGTGGAGCAGGGGTGGTACCGCACCATCCTCGCCGGCCAGGACCTCCCCGACCCGTACTCCACGGCCGACAACCGCGACGGCGACCTCGACGACACCGACCCTGCCCGTGCCGAGGCCGACCTGCAGGCCTGGCGGGACGAGATCGTGCGGTGCCGCGAGTCCGCCGCCGCGTACGACCTGGACGCGACGAGCGTCGGGAAGTCCCGGCGGGGAGAGCGGTTCAGCCTGCGCTGGATCCATGCGCACATGCTCGAGGAGTACGCCCGCCACAACGGCCACGCGGACCTGCTCCGCGAGGCGATCGACGGGGCGACCGGTGAGTGAGGGCGAGCACCGGGCGGTCGCGTCCATGCGCGCGGCGCTGTCCGCGCTGGGCGCCACCGGCCAGGTCCGGGTGCTGCCGGACTCGGCGCGGACCGCCGCCGAGGCGGCCGCGGCGCTGGGCTGCGAGGTCGGCGCGATCGCGAGCAGCCTGGTCTTCGACGCCGACGGCGAGCCGGTGCTCGTGGTGACGTCCGGGGCGCACCGGGTCGACACCGCCGCGGTGTCCGCGGCGTACGACCTGCCGCCGTTGCGCCGGGCCGACGCGGACTTCGTCCGCCGAGCCACCGCGCAGGCCATCGGTGGCGTCGCACCGGTCGGCCACCCGTCGCCGGTGCGCACGCTCGTCGACCGGTGGCTGGCCGGGCACGAGACGGTCTGGGCCGCCGCCGGGCACCCGCACGCGGTGTTCCCGACGACGTACGACGAGCTGGTCCGCATCACCGGCGGGACACCGGCCGACGTCGGACCCTGACCCGACCACCACACCCCACACGACGATCCCCATCCCGCCACGCCACCGAAGGCGTGACGCTTCTGCACGACAGGCCGGCGTGTCGTGCAGAGACGTCACGCCGCGGGACGGGAAGCGGGGCGGGAAGCGGGGCGGGAAGCGGGGCGGGAAGCGGGGCGGGAAGCGGAGCCGGGCCGGAGGCGGGGCGGCGGATGCCGGCGCTGTCAGCCTCTGGTCAGCTGTCAGCCTCTGGTCAGCAGTGGTGCGCCAGGGTGTACTGCCCGGACCCGTCCGATCCACCTCCGACCCCCTCACCCCACCGACACCCCGGAGTCGCCATGCGCGTGCTGGTGGTGGAGGACGAGGTCGCGCTCGCCGACGGCATCCGCCGCGGGCTCGAGGCCGAGGGGTACGCCGTGGACGTCACCGGCGACGGCACCGAGGCGTTGTGGATGGCCACCGAGTACCCGTACGTCGCGCTGGTCCTCGACGTGATGCTCCCCGGCACCGACGGCTTCAGCGTGTGCGCGCAGCTGCGGGCACGGGACGTGTGGACTCCCGTCCTGGTGCTCACGGCGCGCGACGGGGAGCAGGACGAGGCGCGGGCACTGGACACCGGCGCCGACGACTTCCTCGCCAAGCCGTTCAGCTTCGTGGTGCTCACCGCCCGGCTGCGGGCGCTGCTGCGGCGCGGCGCCGCCGAACGACCCACCGTGCTGGCCGCAGGCGACCTCACCCTCGACCCGGGGGCGCGCCGGGTGTGGCGCGACGGCACCGAGGTCGAGCTGACCGCACGGGAGACGTCGCTGCTGGAGTTCCTGCTGCGCCGCAAGGGCGAGGCCGTGACCAAGACGTCGGTGCTCGACCAGGTCTGGGACGACCGCTTCGACGGCGACCCCAACATCGTCGAGGTGTACGTCCGCCGGCTGCGCAACAAGCTCGACCGCCCGTTCGGCCGCGCGGCGATCACCACGCTGCGCGGGGTGGGCTACCGGCTGGAGACCGACGGTGGCTGAGCGGGCGCGCGACCGGCTGCGGTCGGTCCGCGTACGCACCACCGCCGTCGTAGTCGGCGCCGTCGCCGTGGTCGCGGTCGGCGGTGGGGCAGTGCTCGTGGCCTCGCTCGGCGGGTCGCTGACCGACGAGCTCGCGGCCACCGGTCGGCTGCGCGCGGTCGACCTGGTGCGCGACCTCGAGGACGGCGAGCCGCCGGCCGGCCTGGGACTCGCCGGCGAGGAGGACCGCTTCGTCCAGGTGGTCGACGCGCACGGCACGGTCGTGGCGGCCACACCGGAGGCGACCGGCCCCGTGCCGGGCGACGCACCGGCACCGGGTGGAGCGTCGGTCGAGACCACGGGCCCACCCGGCGACGACGACGAGCGCTACGTCGTCGTGGCCGAGGTCGCCACCGGCGCCGGCCCCGGGGGCGAGGACCTCACGGTGCTCGTCGGTCAGGAGGCCGAGACCGTTGAGGAGGCCACGGACGCGCTCACCGCAACGCTCCGGACAGCGGTGCCACTCGTCGTCGCGCTGGTCGCGCTCGCCACCTGGTGGCTGGTCGGACGGGCGCTGGCGCCGGTCGACGCGATCCGCCGCCGCGTCGAGGAGGTGTCCGCCGACCGGCTGGACGCGCGGGTCCCGGTGCCGCCCACCGGCGACGAGGTGGCGCGGCTGGCCACCACGATGAACGCCATGCTCACGCGGCTGCAGCTGGCGCAGGACCGGCAGCGACGGTTCGTCTCCGACGCCGGGCACGAGCTGCGCTCCCCCGCCACCGCCATCCGCCAGCAGGCCGAGGTCGGGTTGGCACACCCCGGTCGCACCAGCACCGACGAGCTCGCCCGTACGGTGCTCGCCGAGGGGCGCCGGCTCGAGCAACTGGTCGAGCACCTGCTGTGGCTGGCCCGCGACGACGAGCGCGGGTCCGCCGGACAGCTGCCGACAGCGGGGTCGCGGCCGGTCGACCTCGACGACGTGGTGCTCGAGGAGGCCGCCCGAGCGCGACCTGGTGCGCGAGTCGCGATCGACACCGCCGCGGTGTCGGCGGGAGCGGTCCGCGGCGACGCCGAGATGCTGCGCCGCATGGTCGACAACCTGCTCGACAACGCCGTCCGGCACGCCACCGGCAACGTCCGTGTCGGCCTGCGCGACGACGAGTCGGGCACCGTCCGGCTGAGCGTCGACGACGACGGTGCCGGGATCCCGGCCGCCGACCGCGACCGGGTGCTCGAGCGGTTCGTCCGCCTCGACGACGCGCGGACCCGCGACGCCGGCGGGTCCGGCCTCGGGCTGGCGATCGTCCGGGCAACAGCGCGCTCGCACGGGGGTGAGGTGACGGTCGGTACGTCGGTGCTCGGCGGTGCCCGCCTCGAGGTGGCGCTGCCGTCGCTCGACGGCCCCCCGGACCCCGTCGACGGCCCCGGCGCAGGTTCAGCGGGGCGTCAGGATCCGACGGCTAGCGTCGTGGACAACGACGAGCACGGAGGTTCCCCATGAAGCGCAGGACGAGCATCGCGGTGGCCGCGGTGGCCGGGCTGGCCGCCGCCGGCACCGCCACCGGGGTCGCGACCGCCAGCGACGGCGACAACGAGACCGCGATCACCGGCAGCGCCCTCGACCGGGCCGAGCGGGCCGCCCTCGACGAGGTCGGCGAGGGTCGGGTCACCGAGACCGAGGTCGGTGACGAGGAGGGTGCGTACGAGGTGGAGGTGACCCGCGGCGACGGCACCCAGGTCGACGTGCACCTCGACCAGGACTTCCAGGTGCTGTCCACCGAGGCCGACGGCGCCGAGGACACCGAGGGCGCCGAGGGGGACGAGCCGGCCGAGTAGGCCACCCGCGAGCGATCATGGCTTCCCGTCGCCAGGGCAGCGGGAAGCCATGGTCGTTCGTGGGTGCGGCAGGGGTCAGCGGCGCCACTCGTCGACGAAACCGTGCACGATCGTCTCGAGGTAGCGGGGGTCGTCGTCGGGGTCGGTGTGCTCCTGGGCGGCGGCGACCGCCAGCACGGTGGCCGCCAGCCCGGTCGCCCACGCTAACGCGACCACGAGGTCGCGCGCCGCGCCGTCGACCCGGTCGCGACCGAGGGCACCGACCAGCAGGCAGCAGCCCACGGCGCCGGCCACGGCCAGCAGGCCAAGCGCGTAGCGCGTGGGTCGACGCAGGGTGCTCATGGGTCGAGCATCGCCCTGTCCGCGGGGCGGCGCGGGCAGACGCGCCGACATATGGCCCGTTCGGACGAGCCGAACCACCCGCGCTGACCATGCAGCCCGGGCCCGGGGCCCAACCGCTACCCGACGAGCCGGGCGTGGATCTCCCGCGTCGCCGTCGAACGGTTGAGCGTGTAGTAGTGCAGCCCCGGTGCGCCCTCGGCGAGCAACCGGTCGCACAGGCGGTGGCGAGCTCGACGCCCGCCGCTCGCACCGAAGGCGGGTCGTCCGCGTACGGCGACAGCCGGTCGACGACCTCGGGTGGGACGACGGAGCCGGACAGCTCGACGAAGCGCTGCACCTGCACGAGGTTCGTGATCGGCATGATCCCCGGCACGACCGGGATGCCGCATCCCAGCGCGCGGACGCGGCCGACCAGGCCGAGATAGTCCTCGGCGCGGAAGAACAGCTGGGTCACGGCGAAGTCGGCGCCTGCCTCGGCCTTGGCGACCAGCACCCGCGCGTCCGCGTCAAGGTCCGCGGCCTCCGGATGCCCCTCGGGGAACGCCGCGACGCCGACGTCGAAGTCGCCGAGCGAACGCACCAGCCGGACCAGGTCCACGGCCCGGTCGAGCCCGCCGGGGTGCGACCGCCACGGGCTGGCCGGACCGTCGGACGGGTCACCGCGCAGCGCCAGCACGGCGCGCACCCCGGCGTCGGCGTAGCGGCCGACGACGGTGCGCAGCTCGTCGATGTCGTGACCGACGCACGTCAGGTGCCCGACGGCGCGCAGCGTGGTCTCCTCCGCGATCCGCCGGGTGACGCGCACCGTGCGGTCGCGGGTCGAGCCGCCGGCGCCGTACGTCACCGACACGAAGGTTGGCACCAGCGGCTCCAGCCGGCGGATCGTGGTCCACAGCACCCGTTCACCGGCGTCGTCTCGGGGCGGGAAGAACTCGAAGGAGAACGACCGCCCCCCGAACGCGAACACCTCACGCAGCCGGGGCGGGTGGCTGGCTGCGGACGGTCCGGTGGCCATGCCGGCCAGCGCATGCCGCGGCAGCTTGTGCCCCCGCGGCTAGTCTCGCGGGGTGCCCGCGCAGACCGCCGAGACCGACCCCGCATCGTTGGTCCTCGGGGTGGACGCCGAGGTCGGCGACTTCCTCGCCGCCCGCCGCCGCATGCTCGAGGCGGTGGGTCCGGAGACGGGCGCCCTCGTCGACGAGGCGACGGTCGCGGTGGCCGGGGGCAAGCGGCTGCGCCCCGCGTTCTGCCTCGCGGGCTGGCGGGCCGCCGGCGGTGCACCCGACGACGAGCGAGCCGTACGCGCCGCCGCCGCCCTCGAGCTGCTGCAGGCCGGCGCGCTGGTGCACGACGACCTCATGGACGGCTCGGACACCCGGCGGGGCAGGCCGGCGGCGCACCGTGCCTTCGAGCGGCGTCACGACGAGGCCGGCTGGTCCGGCGGCGCCACCCGCTTCGGTGCCGGCGCCGCGATCCTCCTCGGCGACCTGCTGCTCACGTGGGCGCACGAGATGCTACGTACCAGCGGCTTCGACCCGGCGACGGTGGACGGCGCGGCGCGGTACTTCGACGCGTGCACGACCGAGGTGACCGCCGGGCAGTACCTCGACCTGGTGAGCCAGTCGGTCGGCCGCAGCGACGAGGACCTGGCCCTGCGGGTGGTCCGCTTCAAGTCCGCGTCGTACACCGTGGTCCGGCCCCTGCACCTCGGCGCCGCGCTCGCCGGTGCGGACGACACCCTCCTCGCCGCGCTCACCGCGTACGCCGAGCCGGTGGGGGTCGCCTTCCAGCTGCGGGACGACGTGCTGGGCGTCTTCGGCGACCCCGAGGAGACCGGGAAGCCGGCCGGTGACGACCTGCGCGAGGGCAAGCGGACCGTGCTGCTCGCGCGGACCGCCGAGCGCAGCGGCGCCGCGGAGCGACGGCTGCTGGACCGCTGCGTCGGCGACCCCGACCTGGACCCGACCGACCTGCGACGCCTCCGTGCCCTGATCGTGGCCAGCGGTGCGCTGGCCAGCGTCGAGCAGACCATCGCCGGGCTCGAGGCGCGCGGACGCGAGGCACTCGACGCCGTGCCGCACCACGTCCGTCCGCTCCTCGACGCGCTGGCCTCGGCCGCGCTCCGACGCAGCCGCTGACAGCCCGTGCCACCGTCGGGCGGTCCAAGCGGCACCGGCTAGGGTCGCCTGCGCGGACCGCAGCCACGTACCGCCGTCTACGCCCTGGTCACGACCGGGCGCTCGTCCTGGTCAGGAGCAGCAGATGGTCGTCGTCATGGGCCCGGACGCCACCGAGGCGGACGTCGAACGGGTGGTCGAGCGCGTCGAGTCGGCCGGCGGGGACGCGTTCGTCAGCCGTGGCGTCGCCCGGACGATCATCGGCCTGGTCGGGGACATCGATGCCTTCCGCGACCTCGAGCTGCGCAGCCTGCCCGGCGTCTCCGACGTGCACCGGATCTCGGTGCCGTACAAGCTCGTCAGCCGCGAGCACCACCGCGAACGGTCGGTCGTGTGGGTCGGCCGTGGTGAGCGCCGGGTCGCGGTCGGACCGGGCACCTTCACCTTCGTCGCGGGGCCGTGCGCCGTCGAGAGCCACGAGCAGACGGCTCAGGCCGCGCACATGGCCCAGGTCGCGGGGGCGCAGGTCCTGCGCGGCGGGGCGTTCAAGCCGCGGACGTCGCCGTACGCCTTCCAGGGGCTGGGCGTCCGCGGGCTGGAGATCCTGGCGGAGGTCGGAGCGTCGCTGGGGATGCCGGTGGTCACCGAGGTGGTGGACGCCGGCAGCGTGGCGGTGGTCGCCGAGCATGCCGACATGCTCCAGGTCGGCACCCGCAACATGCAGAACTTCGGGCTGCTGCAGGCGGTCGGCGGCGCCGGACGTCCCGTCCTGCTCAAGCGGGGGCTGCAGGCCACGATCGAGGAGTGGCTGATGGCCGCGGAGTACATCGCCCAGCGCGGCTGCCTCGACGTCGTGCTGTGCGAGCGCGGCATCCGGACCTTCGAGACCGCCACCCGCAACACCCTCGACGTCTCCGCCGTCCCGGTCGCGCAGGCCACCTCCCACCTGCCGGTGATCGTCGACCCCTCGCACGCCAGCGGCCGACGCGACCTGGTCGTGCCGCTGTCGCGGGCCGCGATGGGAGTCGGCGCCGACGGGATCATCGTGGACGTGCACCCGCAGCCCGAGGAGGCGCTGTGCGACGGCCCGCAGGCGCTGGTGGGC
>Ga0183260_10003215_pt1 | contig 13201 bp, 11 predicted proteins | sample AntDrymUQ4972206_2_FD_129768 | JGI IMG/M metagenome (GOLD analysis project Ga0183260, IMG submission 129768) | Polar desert sand microbial communities from Dry Valleys, Antarctica - metaG UQ497 (22.06) (version 2) (version 2) | ecosystem: Environmental > Terrestrial > Soil > Desert | place...
ACGAGGACGGCCTCGGGCTCGCGCCACTGCGGCAGCGAGTGGGCCATGTCGCCTCCGACGATGAAGGTCAGTTGATCCTCTGGGCACGCTTCATGGAGCCTGGAGAGGGTATCGACCGTGTACGACGGGCCCGCGACGTCCGCCTCGGAGCGCGAGACGCCGAGCCACTTGTCGTCGCCGCCGGCGGCGGCGATGCAGAGCCGCACGCGGTGCTCGACACCGGGATCGGCCTCGGTCTCCTTGTGGGGCGGCGTGTGCACCGGCAGCAGCAGCACGCGATCGAGCCCGAGCTGGGCGCGGGCGTCCTGCGCGCAGACGAGATGGCCCAGATGCGGCGGGTTGAAGGTCCCGCCCAGCAGCCCGATCCGCGCCACGCGCCCCGCGCGGCCTCAGTCGCGGACCTGGCCGTCGCCCTCGACCAGGTACTTGAACGTGCAGAGCTCGCGCGAGCCGATCGGCCCGCGGGCGTGGAGCTTCTGCGTCGAGTTGCCGATCTCCGCGCCCATCCCGAACTCGCCGCCGTCCGTGAAGCGCGTCGAGGCGTTGACGTAGACGCAGGCGGCGTCGACGCCGAGCTGGAACGCCCGCGCCGACGCGGCGTCGCCGGTGACGATCGCCTCCGAGTGCCCCGATCCGTACGTGTTGACGTGCTCGATCGCCGCCTCGGCCGAGTCGACCACCTTCACGGCGAGCACGAGCGCGAGGAACTCCTGCGCCCAGTCCGCCTCGGTGGCCTCGCGCAGCCCGCCGTCGACGGCCCGGGCGCGCTCGTCGGCGCGGACCTCCACGCCGGCGTCGCGCAGCGAGCGCAGCACGCGCGGCAGGAACTCGTCCGCCACGCGCTCGTGGACGAGCAGCGTCTCGGCGGCGTTGCAGGTCCCGGGGCGCTGCGTCTTGGCGTTCAACACGATCGCCTCCGCTCGCGCGAGGTCGGCGCCGGCGTCGACGAAGACGTGGCAGTTGCCCGACGCGGCGTAGATCACGGGCACCTTGGCCACGGCGCTGAGGGCCTTCTTCAGTCCCTCTCCCCCGCGCGGGATGATCAGGTCGACCACCCCCTCCTGACCGGCCAGCTCGGCGAGCTCGTCGCGGCCGCCGCCCGCCACCAGGGCCAGCGAGCCGGGAGGAAGCCCGGCCGCCTCGGCCGCCTCGATCGCCACGCGGGCCAGCACGGCGTTGGAGTGCGCCGCCGAGGACGAGCCGCGCAGCACCACCGCGTTGCCCGACTTCAAGCACAGCGCCGCCGCGTCGATCGTCACGTTGGGCCGGGCCTCGTAGACCACGGCCACGACGCCGAGCGGCACGCGCACCTTCCGCACGTCGAGCCCGTTCGGCAGCCGGAAGCCGTCGATGACCTCGCCGACCGGGTCGGGAAGCGCGACGATCGCCCGCACGCCGCCGGCCATCGCCGCCACCCGCGCCTCGTCGAGCGCCAGGCGGTCCATCAGCGCGGCCGAGAGCCGGGACTCGCGCCCCGCCTCGAGGTCGCGCGCGTTGGCTTCGAGGATCTCCGGCGTGCGTGCGACGAGCGCGTCCGCGATCGCCAGCAGCGCGGCGTCCTTGACGGCCGAGCCGGTGCTCGCCAGCCGGCGGGCCGCGGCCTTGGCGGCCAGGCAGACATCGGAGACCGAGCGGGCGGGCGCGGCGGCGACCGGGGGCGCGGTGACGGAGGCCATGGCGGGAAGTCTAGGCCGAGCGTCCCGCGGGCGCTCGGAGCGAGGGCGGGCCGAGCGAGGGTTCGAACCTAGCTCAACACGAAGTAGTCCCGGTGCACGGCCTCCTCGGTCGCGCGCGGGAGCACCTCGCGGACCGCGGCCGACTTCATGCCCATCACGCGGCGCAGCTCCGCGGCCGAGTAGTTGCAGATCCCCTTGCCGATCGGGACGGGGCCACCGCCGCGGACCTCGACGGCCTCGCCGGCGTCGAACGCGCCCTGCACGTCGACGATCCCGACCGGGAGCAGGCTCGTGCCGCCGTCGCGCAGCGCGCGCGCCGCACCGTCGTCGATGGTCACCGTCCCCCGCGTCGGCTTGGCGTACTTGAGCCACAGCTTGAAGCTCGAATGGCGCACCGGCTGCGGCGTGAAGAGGGTGCCGGTCCGCTCGCCCGCCCACGCCCGCCCGAGCACCCCCGCCTCGAGCCCGCTGGCGATCACCGTCGGGATGCCCGCGGAGGCCGCCATCTCGGCCGCGACGACCTTCGAGCGCATGCCGCCCGACCCCAGCGGCGACATGGAGTGGCCGACGTCGAGCGCCGCGAGCGTCTCGGCGTCGGAGACCTCCTCGACCAGCTCGGCCGCCACCTCCAGGCGCGGATCGGCCGTGTAGAGGCCGCCGGTGTCGGTCAGCAGCAGCAGCAGCTCGGCGCCGGTGAGCACCGCGACCTGCGCGGCCAGGAAGTCGTTGTCGCCGAAGGAGATCTCGTCGGTGGTGGTCGTGTCGTTCTCGTTGATGACCGGCACGATCCGCCACTCGAGCAGCTTGCGCAGCGTGCGCCGCGCGTTGACGTAGTGGGTGCGCACGCTCATGTCGAAGAACGTGAGCAGGACCTGGGCGGACTGGATCCCCCGCTCGCGCAGCAGCTCGTCGTAGGTCCGGTACAGCCGGCCCTGCCCGACGGCGCTGGCCGCCTGCAGCGCCTCGATCGCCGACGGGCGCACCGGGAGGTCGAGCAGGTGCACCCCGCGGGCGATCGCGCCCGAGGTGACCACGACGACGTCGATCCCCGAACGGTGCATGGCGGCGACCTCCTCGCAGATGCGCGCGACCACGGAGAGCCGCAGCTCCCCCGATTCCTCGGCGACGATCGACGAGCCCAGCTTGATCACGGCGACGGGCATGACGGCGAGGAACCCTAGAAGGGCGTGCTGGGATCCAGCTCGAACACGACGCCGGCGATCTCGACGTCGTCGCCGGGCTCGAATCCCTCGCCCTGAAGCGCGGCGATCACTCCCATGCGCCGCAGCCGGTGCTCGACGTGGGCCAGCGCCTCCTCGTTCTCGAGGTCGTGGCGCGCGACCAGGCGCTCGACCGCCTCGCCGACGACCCGGAACTCGCCCCGGGCGACCCGCTCGACGTCGAACGCTCGTCGCGAGGCCGGGCGGAAGACCTGGAACTCGGCGACCTCGCTCTCGCCGCCGACCTCGTCGGCGACGCCGGGCTCGGCGACCGGGACCCGCCGCATCAGCTCGCGGGCCAGCTCGTCGAGCCCCTGCCGGGTGGCGCTCGAGGTGACCAGCACGGGCACGTCGACCCGCTCCTGCCACGCCTCGGCGGCCGCGCCCGCCTCCTCCGGCGTCACGAGGTCGGCCTTCGAGAGCGCCAGCAGGCGCGGCAGCCCCGCCAGCCGCGGGTCGTGCTCGGCCAGCTCGCGCTCGATGACCCGGTGATTCTCGGCCGGGTCGCTGCCGTCGAGCGGCGCGAGGTCGAGCACGTGGACGAGCAGCCGCGTGCGCTCGACGTGCGCGAGGAAGTCGTGGCCGAGGCCGGCGCCGGCGCTCGCGCCCTCGATCAGCCCGGGGATGTCGGCCACCACGAGCTGGCGGTCCTCGGCCTCGAGCGTGCCGAGCACCGGCTCCAGCGTGGTGAACGGATAGGCGGCGACCTTTGGATGGGCGCGCGTGAGCCGCGCCAGCAGCGACGACTTGCCGGCGTTCGGGAGGCCGACCAGGCCGACGTCCGCGAGCAGCTTGAGGTGGAGCTCGATCGTCCCCTCCTCGCCGGGCAGGCCGCGCTCGGCGAGCCGCGGCGCCTGGCGCACCGCGCTGGCGAACTGCTTGTTGCCGCGACCGCCCGGCCCGCCGGCGGCGACGGTCACCTCCTGCCCGGGGCGCACGAGGTCGTAGTGCGTCCCGTCCCAGCGCCTGACCTGCGTCCCCGGCGGCACGCGCACCACCATCGGCGTCCCGTCGGCGCCGTGGCGCTGGGCGCCCTGCCCGTGCCCGCCGCGCTCGGCCCGGTAGTGGGCGCGGCGCTTGAAGGACTGCAGGTCGCGCAGCGAGTCGTCGCAGCGCAGGAGCACGTCGCCGCCACGGCCGCCGTCGCCCCCGTCAGGGCCGCCCTTGGGCACGTGCGCCTCGCGGCGGAAGGACAGGCAGCCGTTACCGCCCGCTCCGGCGCGCACCTCGATCCGCGCGCGATCGGCGAGCATCAGGCGCGCCTCCGGCGCGCTGCCGCGGCGGAATCGTGGGCGGCGGCGGCGGCGCGCGCCGCCCGCGGCGCGATCGTGGCGCTCTCGCAGGACATCTGGGGGTAACGGTAGCCCCATGCCTTCAGAGTCCCCCGTGTTCCTGATCACCGGCGCCTCCACCGGCATCGGCGCCGCCACCGCCCGCCAGGCCGCCGAGGCCGGCTACCGCCTCGTGCTGGCCGCGCGCTCCGAGGACAAGCTCTCCGGCCTCGCCGAGGAGCTCGGCGGCGACGAGCGGGCGATCGCCGTCCGCTGCGACGTCACCGAATGGGAGGACCAGCAGGCGCTCGTCCAGCGGGCGCTCGACGCCTACGGGCGCCTCGACGTGGCCTTCGCCAACGCCGGCTTCGGGGGCCCGCGCGGCTTCGACAAGGGCGAGGTCGGCGAATGGAAGCAGATGGTGCTCACCAACGTCTACGGCGCCGCCCTGACGATCCGCGCCACGATGGCGGCGCTGAAGGACAGCCGCGGGCACCTGCTGCTGACCGGCTCCGTGGCCGGCCGCCGCGCGCTTCCGGGCTCGCTCTACTCGGCCACCAAGTGGGCGGTGACCGCCATGGGCGAGGCCGCGCGCCAGGACTTCAACGACACCGGCGTGCGGGTGACGCTGATCGAACCGGGCATGGTCGACACGCCGTTCTTCGACTCACCCCCGTCGATCGAGGCGCTGAAGGCCGAGGACGTCGCCCGCGGCGTCATGTACGCCGTCTCGCAGCCGCCGCACGTCGACGTCAACGAGATCCTGATGCGGCCGACTGACCAGCCCACCTAGCGCGCGAAACGTTCGAGCGTCGAGTTCGTCCGGCTGAGCCGGACGAACTCGACGCTCGTCGTTACTCGGCGGCGGCGACCGGGTCGACGGAGATCACGCGGCCCCGCCGGCCCTCGCGGAACTGCACGATGCCCGCCGAGGTGGCGAAGATGGTGTCGTCGCGGCCGATGCCCACGCCCTCGCCGGGCTTGAACCGGGTGCCGCGCTGGCGGACGATGATCTCGCCACCTTTCACGACCTGGCCGGCGAACACCTTCACGCCGAGCATCTTCGGCTTGGAGTCACGACCGTTGCGGCTGGAGCCAAGGCCCTTCTTGTGTGCCATCAGGAACCCTCCTCCTCGTCGGCCTTCTTCTTCTTCGACCGCGAGCCGCCGCCGGAGACCTTGATGCCCGTCACCTGGATGCGGGTCAGCTCCTGGCGGTGGCCCGTGCGGCGCTTGTAGCCGCGCTTGGGCTTGAACTTGAACACGCGCAGCTTCGGGCCGCGCTCGTGCCCGACCACGGTCGCCTCGACCTTGATCTTGGCGAGGTCGTCGGCGCCGAACAGCGTCTGGTCGCCGGCGTAGAGCAGCGGCTCGAGGGCGATCGTGGCGCCCTCGTCGTCGGTCAGGCGCTCCACGAGCAGGGTCGTGCCCTCCTCGACGCGGTACTGCTTGCCGCCGGTCTTGATGACTGCGTAGGCCATATCTGTCAGATCACTCGCTGGCTTCGGAGACTTCCGCTGCGTCGGCGGTCGCCGTCGCGCGCGAACGGCGCCGTCCGCCTCTGCGGCCGCGGCGCCGAGGCTTCGATTCTACCGCGTCGTCGTCGGAGTCGGCGTCCTCGGCCTCGTCCGCACTGTGGCCGGCGGGCGGGCGGGAATCCTCGGGCGGGCGGGAAGCCTCGCCCGCGCCCTTCTCGGGTGGGCGGGAATCCGATCCGCGCGCCCGTCCGCGGCCCCCGCGCCGGCGGCGCGGCCGGCTGGTCTCCTCCGTGGCGTCCCCGGCGTCCTCGGCCGCCGCCGGGCCCGTGCCGGCCTCCGGCTCGCCCTGGTCGGAGAGCGCCTCGACGGCCTCCGCCTCGGCCTCGGCGTCCCGCTTCTGCGTCCTCGCCCTCGGCGCCGCGCCCGACTCGCGCTCCTTGCGCCTGGCCGCGCCCTTCTTGGCCGCCGCGCTGCGGCGCGCGCGCTGCTCCGCGGCCTCGCGCTCCTTCGCACGCTCGGTCGCGGCCTCCGCGGCCGCCTCGGCGTCGGCGCCGGTCAGCACCGCCGTGGCCGTCGTACGGCGCGCGTCCTCGATGCGCACGAGCTTCTTCTCGCCCACGAACGCGACGCCGTCGGTGACGGTGATGACGTAGCCGTCGACCTTGGCCACCGCGTCGTCGGCGTTGTACATGTGCGGCTCGACGATGTCGACGTGGACCTCCTCGCCGCCGCGGAAGGGCACCGCCTCCTCGGAGACCTCGTCGCGCGTGCCCTCCATGACCACCGAGAAGTGGTCCAGCGGCAGCCCCTCGGAGCCGGTGAAGTGGAAGGAGCGGCCCGTCTCGGCCTCCAGCGCCTGCAGCTCGCGCGCCCCGTCGGCGACGAACCACGCCGTCACGCGGGAGTTCAGCCGCACGAGGTAGGCCTCGGGGGCGTTGTCGCCGGCGTCCTGGACCATCTGGCGCAGGTGGCGCGCGGCGTGGATCGCCATCGTCTCCTCGGACTTGACGACCCCCTCGCCGCCGCAGACCGGGCACGTCTTGGTCATGATCTCGCGCACGCCGTCGGTGACGTTCTGGCGGGTCATCTCGACCAGCCCGAGCGGGGAGAGCTCGACCACGAAGGTCTTCGTGCGGTCCTCGTCGAGCGACTTGCGCAGCGTCTTGAGCACCGCGTCGCGATTGCGCGACCGGGCCATGTCGATGAAGTCGATGACGATGATGCCGCCGATGTCGCGCAGCCGCAGCTGGTTGACGACCTCCTCGGCGGCCTCGAGGTTGGTCTTGGTGATCGTGTCCTCGAGCCGGGCGGCCTTGCCCTTGCCGGTGAACGAGCCCGTGTTGACGTCGATGACCGTCAGCGCCTCGGCGTAGTCGATCATCAGGTAGCCGCCGCTGTCCAGGTCGACCCGGCGGGAGAGCATGCCCTCGATCACCGGCTCGGCGCCGTAGGCCTCGAACAGGGGCTGGTCGGCGTCCTCCCACAGCTCGACGCGGTCGACGAGCTCCGGCGCGGTGCGGGCGAAGAAGGAGACGAGCCGGTGGTGCTGCTTGGAGTCGTCGACGACCGCCCGCTCGAAGTGCTCGGAGAAGATGTCGCGCACGACGCGGATCGAGAGGTCGGCCTCCTGGAAGACCAGGGCGGGCGCCTCGGCCTCGGCGACGCGCTTCTCGAGCACCTCGTTGAGCTTGAACAGGTACTGCAGCTCGCGCTCGAAGTCGCCGCGCGTCGCGCCGTGGGCCGCGGTGCGGATGATCGCGCCGCCACCGCCGAGGTCGAGCTGCTTGGCCTCCTTGCGCAGGCGGTCGCGCTCGGAGTCCTCGAGCCGGCGGGAGACGCCGACGCCCTCGCCCGTGGGTGCGTAGACCATGTAGCGGCCCGCGATGGTGACTTCCATCGACAGGCGGGCGCCCTTGGTCTTCAGCGGGTCCTTGACCACCTGGACGACGATCTCCTGCCCGGGCTTGAGCAGGTCGGTGATCCGAGGCCCGCCCGCCGAGCCGCGCCCGCGCTTGGCCTGCTCGACGCCCGGGATGACGATCTCGTCGACGTGCAGGAAGCCGTTCTTGTCCAGGCCGATGTCGACGAAGGCGGCCTCGAGGCCGGGAAGGACGTTGTCGACGACGCCCTTGTAGATGTTGCCGACGATCGACCGCCCGCCGCGGCGCTCGAAGTAGACCTCCGCGACGCGATAGCCCGCGGGGATCTCCCCCTTCTTCCTGCCGCGCTTACGCGAACGTGACTTCGACGGTGCGGCGGGCTCTCCCGCCGCTTCCAGCATGGCGACGCGGGTCTCGCCGCGGTCGACCGTGACCAGCACTTGCTTTTTCAAGATGATCCCTCATTGGAAGACGGTGGCCCTCCCCTTGCCGGCTGCCGTCTCGCGCGCCTGCGCGTGGACGGAGTGCAGGAGGCCGAGGGCCAGGAATGTTGCGAGCATCGACGAACCGCCGAAGCTCAGGAGCGGGGCCGTCACGCCGGTTATCGGCATGATTCCCACGTTCATGCCGATGTTCACGAAGAGCTGGAACAGCAGCATCACGGTGATGCCCCCTGCCAACAGGGCGCCGTAGAGGTTCTTCGCGATGGTCAGGATGTGCAGGCCGCGCCATATCAGCAGCGCGTAGAGCGAGAGCACCAGCGCGGCGCCGGCGAACCCGAAGGTCTCGCCGACCACCGCGAAGATGAAGTCCGTGTGGTGCTCGGGTAGGAAGTTCAAGGAGGTCTGGGTGGCGTTCTCCACGCCGCGGCCGGTCTTCTCGCCCGAGCCGATGGCGATCTTCGACTGCATCTGCTGGTAGCCCTCCTCGCCCGGGCTCTCCGACGGGTGCAGGAAAGAGGTCAGGCGATCGACCTGGTAGGGCTTGAGCACCTGCACGCCCATGGCGGGCAGGGCGACGAGCGCCAGGCTGAGGGCGACCGCGAACAGCGCGCCCAGGGCCGCGAAGTGGCGCCACGGCGCACCGGCGACGAACAGCACCGCCAGCGTGGCGGCGACGTAGACCATCGCCGAGCCCAGGTCGGGCTCCGCCATGACCAGCATCGTCGGGATCAGCCCCAGCAGCATCACGCGCGCCGTGGTCTGGCGCCCCATGGAGCGCATGCGGTCGACCACGAAGCCCGAGAGGGCGAGCACCAGCAGCACCTTGCCCAGCTCGGAGGGCTGGAAGTTGAAGCCCGGCAGCGGGATCCAGGCCTTGGCGCCGCGCGTGGCCTGGGCGATCACCAGCACGATCGCCACCAGGCCGATCATCAGCCCGTAGATCGGGTAGCGCAGCTCCCGCAGCCGCGAGTAGTCCAGGCGCGAGGCGCCGTACATGAGGACGAGGCCGATCGCGGCGTAGATCGCCTGGCGGTAGACGTAGTAGTTCGGATCGCCTGGGATGTCGTTCCGCGTGGCGCCGTTGATGGCGATCACCGAAACGACGACGAGGCCGAGCGACGCGAGCAGCAGCAGCGGGTCCAGGCGCAGGCGCCACTCACGCGGCACCAGCGGGGGCGGCGGCTCGGAGGCCGGTCGGATGGTGGACTTGGCGCTCATCGGGTCTGGCTGGAGCCCGCGCGGAACTCGCGGTCGGACAGATGGAACCACTCGGAGAGGATGAGGCGCGCCGCGGGTGCCGCAGTCTCCGCACCGAACCCGCCGCGCTCGACGGTCGTGACGACCACGATCGGGCGCGTCGGGTGCGGCACGTAGGCCGCGTACCACGACTGGTCGGGGTTGGGAGCGCGCTCCGCGGTGCCGGTCTTGCCGTAGACCTGGTAGGGGAAGTCGCGGAACACGTCGGCCGACGTGCCGCCGTCCTCCTTGGCCGCGCCGCGCAGCCCCTCCATGATCGCCGCCCGGTTGGCGGGGTCGAAGTCGACCTTCCGCCGCGCGGGCTTGCGGATCGCCTCGACCTCGCGCCCGTTGCCGTCCTCGATGACCTGCCCGAGGTGGGGCCGCACGACGCGGCCGCCGTTGGCGATCGTGCTGTAGGCGGTGGCGAGCTGCAGCGGCGTCGCCTGCAGGTCGCCCTGGCCGACGGCGAGGTTGACGTTGTCGCCCGTCGACCACGGGCGCTCGATGCCGCCGCACGCGTACAGCGCCTCCTGGGTGCCGACCGGCACCTTGGCCTTCCGGGTGCACTTGAGGTACTCGTCGTAGCCCTCGTTGCGCCACTTGGCGTCGGGCACGAGGCCGGCGAACTCGCCGGGGATGTCGATCCCGGTGCGCCGGCCGATGCCCAGGCGCCGCGCCCAGTCCTGGATGATCGCGCCGCGGGCGTTGGCGCGCGCGCCGAGCTCGTAGAAGAACACGTCCGAGGAGACCTTGATCGCCTGCGGCAGCTGCAGCGCGCCGAAGCGGGCGTCCTTCGCGTTCTTGAACTCGCGGTCGCCGAGCGTGAACACGCCGTCGTCGAAGATCGTCGAGCCGGGCGTGATGATGCCCTCCTCGAGCGCCGCCATCGCCGTCACCGGCTTGAACGTCGAGCCGGTCGGATACGTGGCCGCGATCGCGCGGTTGAACAGCGGCGCCCCGTTCGCCTCGGAGTTCAGCGCGTCGTACCGGCGCTGCGACAGCGGCTTGGCGAACACGTTGGCGTCGAAGCTCGGGTAGGAGCCCAGCGCCAGCACCTCGCCGTTGCGCGGGTCCATCGCCACGTAGGCGCCCGCCTTGGCGCCGTTGACCGCGGCGGCCGAGATCGCGCGGCGCAGCGCGTTGTTGGCCACCCGCTGGAGGCCGAGGTCGAGCGAGAGCTTGAGCTGGGAGCCCTGCTTGGGCTCCACGCGCGTGGTCTCGCGGCGCTCGTCGCGGTTGCCGAGCGCGTTGATGACGACCTTCGTGAAGCCGTCGGTGCCGCGCAGGAAGCCGTCGTAGGAGTACTCGATCCCGCTGGCGCCGATGCGCGTGCCCGCCGCCACGCCGCGGTAGCGGCGCTGCTCGAGCTCCTTCGGGGAGATCTCGCGCAGCGTGCCGAACAGCTGGGCGGCCAGCTCGTCGTGCGGGTAGTTGCGCAGGTAGAGCTTCTCGACGGCGATGCCGGGAAACTGCTCCTTGCGCTCGCGCAGGTAGTTGAAGGCCGCGGGATCGACGTCGGTCTTGATCGTCACGTTCGAGTAGGGGGTCTCCGCCACGCCCTCGACCACGCGCTGGTGGATCGTGCGCTCGCTGACGCTGATGACCCGGCCCAGGCGGCGGTAGAGCCCTCGCACGCCGGGGGCCGAGGCCGGCAGCGGCGGCACCGCCACCGGAGCCGCCCGCCGCGACGTCCGCGTGAGGCGCCGCCGCTCGCGGCGCTCGACGCGGCTGGAGCGCCGCCCGTCCTCGTTGAGCTCCCGCTCGAGGTTGCGCAGCTGCGATCCCGCGCGCAGGCGCGCCCCCTCCGACCGGGAGCGCGCCTCGCGGTAGCCGTCGGCGAGCTCGAGCACCGCGTCGGGCAGCTGGCTGGGCACGACCTGAACGACGGGCGCGACGCGCGTCTTGACCAGGGTGCGCCCGTTGCGGTCCACGATGTCGCCGCGCGGCGCCTCGATGCGCACCTTGCGGACGCGGTTCTCGCGCGCCTGGCTGACGTAGTCCTCGCCCGTGAGCACCTGCAGGAACCACAGGCGGAAGAACACGACGCCGAACAGCACGAAGGCGAAGCCGCCGAGCACGGCGATCCGCACCGCGAGCTGCGGCGTGATGGCGGGGCGGCGCTCCTCGAGGCTCGGCGGCATCGGGCTACGCGCGGGAGAGCGGGCTCAGGCCGCCGGTCGTGTACGCGCGGCGGCGGCGGCGGCGCGGGTCGTCGGGCAGGAACGGCAGCAGCACGCGGCGGCAGAGCGCGTAGACCGGCAGGGCCAGCAGGGTGTTGAGCACGACGGTCATGAGGATCTGGCGGCCCACCTGCAGCGAGAGCGGCGCCTCGAGGCCCAGCAGGAACTGCAGCAGGGTCAAGCCCAGCGCCGCGACCGCCGTGGCGGCCGCGCCGACCGCCACCGGCGCGAGCCCGTGCGCGGGGTCCCGCAGCTCACGCACCCGGCCGGCGCCGTAGCCGATCGCCGTGAGCACGAGCGAGGTCACGCCGAGGGTCTGCATCAGCGCCGTGTCGGCGAAGAGCCCGAAGCAGAAGCCGAAGACCGCGCCCGGGACCGAGCCGGTGAGGAACCCGACCGAGGCCACGATCAGCGGCGAGAGGTCGGCGGGCACGCCGAAGATGCTGACCTGCGAGATGGCGGTGAGCTGGAGGACGGCGGCGAGCAGCCCCAGCAGGGCGAGGCGGCCGACGGCCTGCGCGGTGATCGTCATGGAGCGCGAGTCGCGTCGGCGCGAAGGTTGGCGTCGGGCGAGGTGAGCACCTGGACGATGTCCAGGTGCAGGAGGTCGGCGGCGGGCGCGACGTGGACGCGGCGGTCGAGCTCGCCGTCGCCCTCCTCGATCCGCTTGACCGTGCCGATCAGGATCGAGCGCGGGTAGACCGACGGCAGCCGCGCCGAGGACGTGCCCGCCGTGACGATCAGGTCGCCCGTCTGGACCTCCTCGGCGTTGTCGACGAGGTCGAACAGCAGCTCGCCGCTGCCCGAGCCGGCGATCGGGGTGATCGAGCCCGGCTCCCCGCGCTTGGGCGCCAGGGCGGAGACGCCGAAGTCCTGGTCCGTGAGCAGCATCACCACGGCGTTGCCGTCGGAGACCGACTTGACCTTGCCGATCAGCCCCTGGCCGTTGACCACCGGGTCGTCGACGGCCACGCCGTCGCTCGAGCCCTTGTTGATGGTCACGGTCTGGAACCACGTGCTCGGGGAGCGCTGGTAGACCCGCGACTGCACGGGGTCGTACTGCTGCAGGCCGCCCGTCGTGTTCATCTCCTGCAGGCCCTTGAGCTGCTCCAGCTCGCGGTTGGCGACCTGCAGCTGGGCGACCTCGCTGCGCAGCGCGTCGCGCTCGCCGGCCAGCCGGTCGCGCTCGTCCTGCGCGTCGAGCGTGTCGCCGAACCACCCGAACAGGTCGCGGGCGGGCTTGAGCGCCTTGTTGGCCCCCTCCTGGATCGGCGCGAGCGCCTCCAGCGAGCCGCGCTGGACGGCGTGCAGGCCACCACCGGAGGACTCGCCGAAGTAGGCGGTCAGCAGCAGGAGCGAGAGCGCGACCAGCAGGGCCAGGACGGCACGGCGCCGCCTAACGACCTTGTCGTGCATACGGGAAGGAACTCCGAAAGCGTGGAAGGTTTCAAGGGCTGCATCAGCGTCGGGTGCGCCGGTGCCGGTTGTTGCGGTTGGAGCGGTGGATCGCCTCGAACTCCTCGAGCGAGCGGCCGGAACCCACGGCGACGCAGGTCAGCGGCGACTCCGCTCGGTGGGCCGGCATCTGCGTCTCGTCGCGCAGGCGCTCGTCGATGCCCTGCAGCAGCGAGCCGCCGCCCGCGAGCATGATGCCACGGTCCATGATGTCCGACGCCAGCTCGGGAGGCGTGCGGTCCAGCGTCTCCTTGATGGCGTCGATGATCTGCACGAGCGGCTCCTCGAGGGCGGCGCGGACCTCCTCGGAGGTCAGCACCACGGTCTTGGGCAGGCCGGAAACGAGGTCGCGACCCCGGA
>Ga0183260_10003216_pt1 | contig 13200 bp, 14 predicted proteins | sample AntDrymUQ4972206_2_FD_129768 | JGI IMG/M metagenome (GOLD analysis project Ga0183260, IMG submission 129768) | Polar desert sand microbial communities from Dry Valleys, Antarctica - metaG UQ497 (22.06) (version 2) (version 2) | ecosystem: Environmental > Terrestrial > Soil > Desert | place...
CTTCGCGACGTCACCCCGATGGTGCTCGAGCACTTCGGGCTCGACGAGGCTGGAGCTCTACACTGAGGCGTTCGATGCACGACGAGGCGACGACGTACCCTCCGCCCGCCGCGCCGCCTTCGCCCGCGGGCGTCCGGGGCGCAGACCCGAGGCAGCGGGTCCTCCGCCGCCTGCATCTGGGTGTACGTAAGCCGGGAAACTGGGTCCAGCTGGTCCGCTTCGGGCTCGTCGGGGCGAGCGGTTACGTCGTCAACCTCGCGACCTTCGCCATGCTCGTTCACGGCCTGGGCACCGACTACCGGATCGCAGCCGCAGCTGCGTTCCTGGTCGCCGTCACCAACAACTTCCTGTGGAATCGGTACTGGACCTTCCACTACGCGCGGGTCGACCACGCCGGCTTTCAGGCCGCGCGGTTCTTCGTGGTCAGCCTGTGCGCGTTCGCCTTCAATCTCCTGGTCCTCGAGGTGCTCGTCTCCGCGCTCGACATGCGCGAGGTCCCCGCCCAGGCCATCGCGATCGCCTGCGCCACCCCGCTGAACTTTGTCGGCAACAAGCTCTGGAGCTTCCGGACCTGAAACGGGTCGCGGTCCTCGTCGCCGCGGCGCTCATGCTGTGCCTCGCGCTCGCGCCGGCGGCGGGAGCCCAGACCCCCGGGTCAACCCGGGGCGGGGCGGCCACCGAGCGCCGGGCCAGCGTGGCGAGGGCGGATCCCAACGGGCTCACATCGCCTGGGACGCTGACCGAGCGGCCAAGGGGGCACGTCCTAAGCGCGCAGCGCGCACGGGCCATCGCGCGCAACGTGCCCAAGATCCTCGCCGAGCGCCGCCGCCTTGGCCAGGGGGTGTCGAGCCGCGCCTTCCTCAAGGGCCAGACGCGCTGGCAGGTCTCCTACTACAAGGGGGGCAAGGAGGTCGGGCAGGTCCTCATCGAGGACCGGACGGGCCGCGTGCTCGAGGCCTGGACCGGCTTTCAGGTCGCGTGGTCGATGGCCCGTGGCTATCCCGGCGCCTTCGGGCGCAAGGTAGGAGCGTGGTACGTGTGGATCCCGCTGTGCGCCCTCTTCGTCGCGCCGTTCGTCGACCCGCGCCGGCCGTTCCGGCTCCTGCACCTCGACCTGGCCGTACTCGTCGGGTGGCTGTCGGCCTCGCTGGCCTTCTTCAACCACGGCAAGATCGGCGTGTCGGTGCCGCTGGCGCTACCGCCGCTGGTCTACCTGCTCGTGCGCATGCTGCTCGCCGCCTTCCGGCCGCGGGCGCCGGCGACCCCGCCGCGGCTGCTCGTCCCGTGGACCTGGCTCATCGTCGCCACGGTGTTCCTGGTCGGCTTCCGGGTAGCGCTCAACGTCTCCAACGGCAACGTCATCGACGTCGGCTACTCGGGAGTGATCGGTGCGGACCGGCTCATGGACGGCGACTCCCTCTACGGGAGCTTCCCGAAGGGAAACGAGCACGGCGACACCTACGGCCCCGTCAACTACTACGCCTACGTGCCCTTCGAGCAGGCCATGCCGTGGAGCGGGCGCTGGGACGACCTCCCCGCCGCGCACGGCGCCGCAATCGCCTTCGACCTGTTGACCCTGGTCGCGCTCTTCCTCCTCGGCCGCCGCGTGCGAGGACCCCCTGCGGGAGCGGCGCTCGCCTACGCGTGGGCGGCGTGCCCGTTCACCCTTCTCGTGTCGAGCTCCGGGGCCAACGACTCGCTCGTCGCCTTCCTGGTCGCCCTCGCCCTGCTCGTGGTCGTCCCGCCACTCCCGTCCCCTGCCACCGCCGCCCGGCGGAGGAACGCCCTGGGGACCGGGGCCGCCCGCCTGGCGGCTGGCGGCCGACCGAGGAGGGCGCTGGCGACCCTGGCCCGCCTGGCGGCCGCCTCGTCGGCGGCCCGCGGCGCGATGATCGCGCTGGCGGCCATGACCAAGCTCGCGCCGGTCGCGCTCGCGCCGTTATTCGCCACCTACGCGCCAGGGCGGCGCAGCCTCGCGCCGCGGAGACTGCTCGCCTTCGCGCTCGGGCTCGTCGCGACGCTTGCACTCGTGCTCGCCCCGGTCCTGCTGGCCGGTGACCTCGACACCTTCTACGACCGGACGCTCGCCTACCAGAACGGTCGCGGCTCGCCATTCTCGGTGTGGGGCTACTACGGCGGGCTGGGGGGCCTGCAGACGGCGGTGAAGATCGGCGCTGCGGCGCTCGCCGTGCTGGTCGCCTTCGTTCCCGGCCGCCGCGACCCGCGCGTGCTCGCCGCTCTGGCCGCGGCGGTCGTCATCGCGATGCAGATCGGGATCACCCACTGGTTCTACCTCTACGTCGTGTGGTTCCTCCCGCCGCTGCTGCTCGTGCTGCTCATACCGCCGGAGCGCCCGGCGTCGCTCGTCACGCCGCTGCTGCGGGAAGCAGGAGCTGCTCGATCGCGATCGCCCGTCGCCGCCCCGTCGCCCGGATGAGCACGGCGTTTACCCACGGGTCCTCATCGGCGGTCTGGAAGCGCACCGGCATGTGGGTTCGCAGCGACTCGATCGCCTGCTCGCGGCGGACGCCGATCACCCCGCCGCGAGGTCCAGTCATCCCGACGTCGGATATGTAGGCGGTCCCTCCGGGCAGCACGCGCGCGTCGGCCGTCGGGACGTGGGTGTGGGTGCCCACGACCGCGGTGACGCGCCCGTCGAGGTGCCAGCCGAGGCCGACCTTCTCGCTCGTCGCCTCTGCGTGCATGTCGACGAGGACGTGGTCGGCCTCCTCCAAGCGCGCCAGAGCCGCCTCGGCCTCGGGGAAGGCGGCGCGGCCGGCCTTCATGAACAGGTTGCCGCTCAGGCTCACCACGCCCAGCGTCACCCCCTCGTGCTTCACCAGGCACGTCCCGTGCCCGGGCTGGGCGTGGAGGAAGTTCGCCGGGCGCAGGATCCGCTCGGTCTCGTCGAGGTAGGCGTAGACCTCGCGATGGCGGTAGGTGTGGTTGCCCAGCGTGATGACGTCGGCGCCCATGGCGAAGAGCTCGTCGGCCACCTTCGGCGTGATGCCCACGCCGCCGGCCGCGTTCTCGCCGTTGACCACTACGAAGTCGGGGGCGTGGCGTTCGCGAAGGTCTGGCAGGAGCGCCCGCAGGGCGCGTCGCCCTACCCCCCCGACTACGTCGCCGACGAAGAGGATGGAGGTCGCGGCGGTTTCGCGATCACGCGCGTTGTCGGGCGTGGGCACCGGCGGAGGGTACCCTCCGCCCGGGGGACCTCCATGACCGACGAGCCGGCGACGCGACCGCATCCCGAGACGTACGAGCCGCTGGCCGACGCGCCGCGGCGGCGCGACGGCGCCGGGGATACACCGGCCAGCGCCGCATCGGAGCGCCGCGAGGACGTTCCCGCCGACGCCCCGGCCACGCTCCGCGCCCAGCTCGCCCAGCCGGTCGTCGTCCCGCGCTGGGTCCAGCTCGTCCTGCTCCCGCTCGGCCTGCTCGGGCTGTGGGGGCTGGCCCGCGCGGCGGGGCCGGTGCTCGTCATCTTTCTCATCGCCGGGATCATCGCCCTGATCCTCAACCCGCTGGTCAGCCTGCTCCAGCGCCGCCTGCGCTTCCCACGCGGGCTCGCGGTGGCCGCGGTCTACCTCGGCTTCTTCATCGCGCTCGCCGGGGTGGGCTTCCTGCTCGCCAATCCGGTGGCCGATCAGATCGCGGCCTTCCAGGCCGACGTGCCCGGCCTCGTCGACGACGCGACGGCCACGCTCGACGACGTTCAGGTGTGGTTCGACGACAAAGGCATCGACGCCAAGGTCTCAGAGCAGGGGTCGACCGCCCTCCAGACCCTCCAGAAGAACCTCCTCCGGCGGTCGGGCGACCTGGTCGCCTTCACGCGCGACCTGCTCCAGCGCATCGTGGAGGCGACGCTCGCGCTCGCGCTCATCCTCGTCGTCTCGATCTACATGCTCCTCTACGGGGCGCGGATCGGCGCCCGCGTCCGCTCGATCATGCCGCCGGGCAACGGGACGCCCGAGGACGACTATCCGACGCGCGTCCAGCGCGCCCTCTTCGGCTACGTCCGGGGGCAGTTGCTCTTCAGCCTGGCCATGGGAACCGGGGCGGGGGTGGCGCTGTGGCTCTTCGGGGCGATCGGCATCTTTCCCGACGGCAAGACCTACGCGCTGTTCTTCGGGGCCTTCTTCGGACTGATGGAGCTCGTCCCCTACCTCGGCCCGATCATCGGCGCGCTCCCGCCGATCATCGTCGCGCTCCTCCAGGACCCCCTCACCGCCCCCCCTCACCGCCCTCTGGGTCACGCTGCTCTTCGTCGCGCTTCAGCAGGTCGAGGGCCACGTCGTCGCCCCAGTCTTCTTCGGCCAGGCCCTGCGCATCAACCCCCTGCTGGTGATCTTCTCGCTCGCCCTGGGGGCCCAGCTCTACGGGATCGTCGGCGCGCTCATGGCCCTTCCTCTGGCGGCGATCGCGCGGGAGACCGTCGTCTACCTTCAGGCCCATCTGGTCCTCGAGCCGTGGGGAACGCCCACCGCCGAGGCGATATCCGGCGGCGAACCTCCTCCTCCTCCTCCGGCGCCGGCTCCGCTTCCCGCCGAGGAGCCGCCGGAGGTGGAGCCCGAGGTCGCGGCCCGTCAGTAGCCTGAGGACGATGACCACGACCGTCGCGACCGCCTCCTTGAGCGTGCGGGAGCTCGGCAAGCGCTACGGCGAGCGGTGGGCGCTGCGGCGGGTGTCCTTCGAGGCGGCTCCCGGCGAGCGCGTGGCCATCACGGGGCCCAACGGGGCGGGAAAGACGACCCTGCTCACGATCCTCGCCGGCATCCAGCCCCCCACCGAGGGGTCCGTCGGCCAGCCGGGGGGCGAGGTCGGCTGGGTCCCCCAGCAGCCGGCCGTCTACTCCAAGCTCTCCGTGCGCGAGAACCTCGCCCTCTTCGCCCGGCTGGAGCGCGTGCCCGACGTCCGCTCGTCGGTCGAGGCGATGCTCGAGCAGACCGGCCTTGGCGATCGCGCGGGCGAGGAGGTCGGCCGGCTCTCGGGCGGAAGCAAGCAGCGACTGAACATCGCGATCGGCCTGCTCGCGGGGCCAGCCGCGCTGCTCCTCGACGAGCCGTCCTCCTCGCTGGACCCGCGCCAGCGCGAGCGCCTGTGGGAGTTCATCGGCGACCTCGCGCAGGGCGGGACCACGATCGTCTGGTCGACCCACAACGTTCAGGAGGCAGAGCGCTGCGCCGACCGGCTGCTGGTCCTCGCCGACGGCGAGCTCGTCTTCGCCGGGAGCCCGCGCGCGCTCGAGGAGGCGGTCGGCGCGAGCGAGCGCGAGCTCGACTTCGAGGCTGCCTTCGTTGCCTTCCTGCACGAGCAGGGCCACTGAGTGCGCTGGCTCCTGCTCAAGGACCTCCAGATCCTGCGGCGCTCCCCACTGCTCGTGGCGCTCTTGATCCTCTCCCCGGTGATCATCGCGCTGCTCATCGGCTTTGCCCTCTCGCGCGGCCCCGACGAGCCTCGGGTGGCCTTCCTCAACCTCGTGCCCTCCAACGAGACAACCTTCGACCTCGGCGGACGCACCGTCGACGCCACGCAGTACTCGGGGCGCCTGTTCGAGGCCATCGATCCCGTCCGGGTCAAGACGCGCGCGGAGGCGATCGAGAAGGTCCGCTCGGGCGACGCGCTCGCGGCGGTGATCGTCCCCGAGGACGCCGCCGACAAGCTGCGCGCCGAGCTGCAGGGAGCAGGCGAGCGCCCGACGATCGAGGTCTTCTACAACGCCTCAGACCCGGTGAAGGCGAGCTTCGTGGAGTCCACGGTCAAGTCGCGCCTCGCCGACGCCAACCTCGCGCTCTCGGGCCAGTTCACCAAGGTCGCCGCGAGCTACATCGGCCTGCTGCTGCGCGGCGGTGGCTTCTCGCTGCTCGGTCAGCGGATCGACGTCCTGGGGCTCCAGCGCGCAAAGACGATCCTCGAGGCGGTCCAGGCTTCGCTGCCGGCGCGCGACCCAGGGCGCCAAGCCCTCCAGCGCGCGATCGACTTCGCAGGCCTGGCCATCGACAACCTCGACCTCTCCAACAACGTACTGGCCTCGATCAACCAGCCCATCCGGATCCACCGCACGGTCCTCGGCGGAAAGCGCACGCCGCTCGAGTCCTTCGCGGTGGCGATCTCGGTGACCGTCTCGCTGATGTTCGTCACCGTCCTGCTGGCGTCGGGGATGCTCGCGCTCGAGCGGGAGGAGAACGCCTTCCCGCGGCTGGTGCGCGGGCTCGTGAGCCGGATCGGGCTGCTCGCCGAGAAGATCGGGCTCGCCGCGGTGTGCGCGGGGGTCGTCGCATTCGCGATGCTCGCAGGCGTGGGGCTCTTCGTCGACCTCGACTGGGGTCGGCTGCCGCTCTGGCTGCTCGCCCTGGGGGCGGGCGCGCTTGCCTTCGCCGCGCTGGGCGTCGCGATCGGCGGCCTGGCCCGCGAGGTGCGCGCCGCCTCGCTGCTGGCCATCATGCTCTCGCTGCCGATCGCCTTCCTCGCTCTCGTCCCCAACGGCGCGGTGGCCGGCGGCCTCTACGACGTCATCCGCGTCGTCTCGGCGCTCTTTCCCTTCAAGCCGGCGCTCCAGGCGATGAACGCCGCCCTCAACGACTCAGACCCCGCGCTGCCCGTGCCGCTGCTCCACCTCCTCGCCCTGACCCTGGGCTTCGGCGCACTCGCCCGGCTGGCGCTGCGTCGCTTCGGCTGAGCCCGGCGGGCCTCAGTCCAGCGGGTGGCGCCAGCGCAGGCCGGGAAAGCGCGCGAAGTCGCGGTCGGTGGTGACCCACTCGCAGCCCGACTCGATCGCGAGTGCTGCCAGGTACGCATCGGGCACCAGGTTCCCCTTCGCCTCCACGGCACGGCACAGGCGCGTGAAGATCGCCCAGTGGCGCTCCCCGGGGCCAGAGGCACCGCATTGGGCGCGCTTCTCAGGGCGTCGACAAAGCCGATCGCGTCGGAAAGGCTCGCGGGAGTGGGAAAGATCCGCGGGCTCGTGACGATGCGCAGGAACGCGCTCAGGACGAAGTCCGAGACCCCGAACGCCTCATCGGCATCGACGACCGCCTGGAGCCAGCGTGCAAACTCGGAGTGCCGCGAGGCTTCGCGGCGGTACGCGTAGACCGCGACGTTGACGTCGAAGGCGATCAACGCCGCTTGTCGAGCGGCAGATCCGCCTCCATCAGGTCGAGCAGCGCCGCGCCGTCGTCGAGGTCCACGCCGGGCAGGGGCCTCTCGGCGGTGTCACCGAACGCCGGAAGCCGGGCACGTTCCCGCTCGTCCACCGCGCGCCGGGCGAGATCCGCGCGCAGCGCGTCCTCGATGACTCGGGTGAGCGTCGTGCTCCTCTCGCCGGCGCGCCGCTTCGCTGCCGCGAGCAGGTCGTCGTCGAGCCGTATGGTGGTGCGCATGACATCAGAGCATATCTAGTAGACATCCGATATGTCTCCGGTCGGATTGGAGTGCCCGCAGTTTGGCGGTCGCGGTCAGGGGCCGGGCTCGATTCGGAGGCCCCACTCGTCGCAGACCCGTTGGAGGACATCGACGTCGGGTGTCAGCTCGAGCAGCTCCTGGTCGTTATCGGCGATGAGTTGCGCGTGGCCCTCGAAGAGGGCGTAGCACGGCTGGTCGTCGTGACTTGAGCCGAAGGCCACGCCGCTCGCACCGGCCTCGTAGAGCGATCGGCCAATGGTCTGCGTGACGATGCGCGTGCCGCTGCGGATCGCCGAGATGTCGAGATGGTCCATCCCGTGAGCGGCGAGCAGCGCGGCGTGGCGCTGCTCGAGCTCGTGGCGCGTGGCAGGCTCGTCCACATTGACCAGCTCGCCGTCGAGCTCAAGTTTCGCCAAGACCAGAACCCACTGGCCTCGCAGGTCGGCAGTTATGGACCGATAAGTCAGCACGCCCTTCGCACGAAGTGATGCGCTGTCGGTTCGATGTGTAATGTGTGGAACGACAGCCGAATGACAGGGCTGAGCGGCCGCGCCCGTTGCTCCGGCGTTCGTGTCCCGGGCTAGGGCTGCGCCGTCGGGCCGAGCGAAGGGAGTCCATGTGCCCGGGCCCCGGCGGCGAGTCGCTCGTCGTAGGTCAGCAGCGTCGTGACCAGACCGGCGTTGGTCAGATGTAGCGCTGTCGCCAGATGGAGCGCGTCGAGTGTCGCCACGGTGGCGGGCATGACGGTCTCCGCCTGCACCAGGATCGCCTCGTCGAGCGGGACCAGCGCCACGCCGCCGAGCAGCGCGTCGGCGACGGCGGGAATTGTCTCGCGCAGCGCGACTCGCCGCAGTTCGATTGCGAGCAGCCGGCTCGAGAAGTGCTGCTCGAAGTTCGCGAGGGCTGCGGTGATCGCGGGCGTGTCGGGCTCGCCGAGCATGACGCGCGCCAGAGCGCTCGTGTCGATGTAGAGGCCGGCCACGCTAGGCGCGGTGAGTGCGTCCCTCGGCGAGGATGGCGTCAGCCCTACCGGCGGGGGCGCTCCTAGGGGGCAGGCGCGCGATGGCGTCGTCCAGTCGCGCTGTCGGGATGGTCGCGCCGAAGCGAGCCGCCGCGTCGGCGTATACATCCCAGGGGTCAGTGGCCGGCGAGAGGCGTGCCACCAGGCGGCCATGCTCGGTCACGTCCAGCGCCTCGCCGGCCTTGACCCGCTCCAGGTACCGGCTGAGATTCTGACGAAGTTCGCGTACCCCAACGCTCAGCATGTGCGTCGCAGTGTAGCACACAGACTGGGCGCCAGCCAGATGTCGCCTCCGGCGCGCCCGCGCGCCGCCGACCTAGCCGAGAAGCTGTGCCGAGCTCGAGGCGCCCATAGGCTTGGCGTGGCTCGAGAACAAGTGGGGTGACGGCTGGCGGCCGTGCTCGTCGCGCCGCTCGCTCCAGCCACGGTCGGCCAGGATGCGGTGAACGTGAGCCCTATCCTCACCGCATGGCCTTCCCGCAGACGCGTCTGCGCCGACTGCGCCGCACCGGCGCGCTGCGCGACCTCGTGCGCGAGACCGACCTGCGCGCCAGGGACCTGATCCTCCCCATGTTCGTCGTCGCCGGGCTCGACGGGCGCGAGCCGATTGCCTCGATGCCCGGCATCGACCGGCTCTCGATCTCGGCGGCCGTCGAAGAGGCGGGAGAGGCTGCCGCGCTGGGGATTTCCGGCGTGCTGCTGTTCGGGGTGCCATCGGCCAAGGACGAGCAGGGCTCGCAGGCGTGGGACGACGAGGGCGTCGTGCAGCTTGCGACGCGAGCGATCAAGGAGGCCCATCCGGACCTGTTGGTCGTGTCTGACCTGTGCTTATGCGAATACACCAGCCACGGGCACTGCGGAGTCCTGCGCGACGACGGCCAGGTCGACAACGACGCGACGCTCGAGCTGCTCGCGCGCACGGCGACAAGCCAGGCCCGCGCGGGCGCCGACGCCATCGCTCCCAGCGACATGATGGACGGGCGCGTCGGGGCGATCCGGGCGGCGCTCGACGAGGAGGACCTCGCCGAGACGCCGATCATCGCCTACAGCGCAAAGTTCGCTTCTGCTTTCTACGGGCCCTTCCGCGACGCCGCGGGATCGACCCCGGCCTTCGGCGACCGTCACGGCTACCAGATGGACCCGGGCAACGGAGACGAGGCCGTTCGCGAGGCGCTCCTCGACGTGCAGGAGGGCGCCGACGTGCTCATGGTCAAGCCTGCCCTTCCCTACCTCGACCTCGTGCGTCGGGTAAAGGACGCGACTCGCCTCCCGGTGGCCGCCTACCACGTCAGCGGGGAGTACGCGATGATCAAGGCGGCGGCCGCGTGCGGATACCTCGATGAGCGCGCGGCCGTGCTCGAGGCGATGACCTCCATTCGCCGCGCGGGCGCCGACATCGTCATCACCTACCACTCCAAGGACGTCGCCACATGGCTGCGAGCAGGGCAGTAGAGGCCGTTCCGAAGATTCGCAGCCGCAAGGACGGCGCTGCGGTGCCGCTCGACGACCTCGACAAGCGGCTGCTCAACCTCATGCAGGGAAGCTTCCCGATCGAGGAGCGCCCCTTCGCCTCGGTGGCGCGCGCCGCCGAGGTCGCCGAGGACGAGGTCCTGCGCCGCATCTCGCGCCTGGTCGACGAGCGCATCATTCGCGAGATCACGCCGATCTTCGACACACGCGCGCTCGGCTACAAGTCGATGCTGGTCGCCGCCAAGGTCCCGGCCGCAAACCCGCATCGCGCCGCCGGGATCATCAACGCCCACCCAGGCGTCTCGCACAACTACCTGCGAAACCACGAGTTCAACCTGTGGTTCACGCTCGCGGTCGAGCCCGACTCAACGCTCGGCCTGCAGGGCACCCTCGACGCTCTCGCGCGTGAGACGGGCGCCGAGTCGATCCGCCAGCTCCCCACGCTCAAGCTGTTCAAGATCCGCATGGACCTCGAGATGGTCGGCGACACCAAGGCGCTGGCCTCCGCCGCCCAGGCGGTCGAGCCCGCCGAGGTCGAGCCCCAGCCCTACGACGACGTCGACGTTGCGGTCATCCGCGCGACCCAGGGCCCGTGGGAGGTGACACCCGAGCCCTACGCCGGGCCGGCGCAGGAGCTCGGCATGCCCGTCGAGCGCCTGCTCGAGCACATGCGCGGGATGCAGGAGCGCCGGCTGCTGCGGCGTGTCGCCGCGATCCTCTTTCACCGCCGCGCCGGCTTCTCGGCCAACGGCATGGGGGTGTGGAAGGTGCCCGACGAGCGCATCCTCGAGGTTGGCGGACGGATGGCCAGCTTCCGCGGAGTCTCGCACTGCTACCAGCGCCCGACGTACGAGGACTGGCCCTACTCCGTCTTCACCATGGCCCACGGGCGCTCCAAGGAGGAGTGCGACGCGATCCTCGACTCGATCGCGCAGGACACGGGCATCCACGAGCGCTCGACGCTCTACTCCTCCACGGAATTCAAGAAGGTCCGCCTGCTCTACTTCACCGACGACTTCAAGAGGTGGGAGCGCGAGCGCTCGTGAGCCTCGCGGCCGGGCCGGAGCGGGCCGCCTCGGGGGCGAGCTTCGCGCCACGGCCCGAACGGGCCGCCTCGCGCCGTCGGTGACCGCGTCGCTTCGCGACACCCGCTCCGCTGCCCTCTACGCACGAGCCGTAAAGGTGCTTCCGGGCGGCGTGAACTCCCCGGTGCGCGCCATGCGGTCGATTGGCCGCCAGCACCCGGTGTTCGTCGACCGCGCCGCGGGATCAGAGCTCGTCGACGTCGATGGCAACCGCTACGTCGACTGGGTGTGCTCGTGGGGACCGCTGATCGCAGGTCACGCCCACCCCGACGTCCTGGCAGCGGTGGCCGACGCCGCCTCGCGCGGCACGACGTTCGGAGCCGCGACCGTGGGGGAGGTGGAGCTCGCCGAGGAGGTCGCCGTCCGCGTGGAATCCGTCGAGATGCTGCGGATGACCTCGTCGGGGACCGAGGCGACCATGAGCGCGATCCGCCTGGCGCGCGCCGCGACCGGGCGCGAGCGGCTGCTCAAGTTCGCCGGCGCCTACCACGGCCACGTCGACGGCCTGCTCGCCGAGGCGGGCTCCGGGCTGGCCACGCACGGCATCCCGGCCAGCCCCGGGGTTCCCGAGGCAGCCACCGCGGCGACGCGGATCGTTCCCTGGAACGACCTCGAGGCGGTCGAGGCAGCCGTCGCCGCAGAGCCGTTCGCAGCCATTCTCGCCGAGCCCTATCCGGCCAACATGGGGCTCGTGCCCCCGGCGGCGGGATTCCTCGACGCGCTCCGGCGGCTCGCCGACGAAAACGGCGCCCTGCTGGTCTTCGACGAGGTGATCTCGGGCTTCCGGGTGGCCCGCGGCGGCGCGCAGGAGCTCACGGGGATCACGCCCGATCTCACGATCATGGGCAAGGTCATCGGCGGTGGGCTGCCCGCCGCGGCCTATGGCGGCCCGGCCGAGCTCATGGAGCTGATCGCGCCTGCCGGCGAGGTCTACCAGGCGGGCACGCTCTCCGGGAACCCGCTCGCCGTGGCCGCCGGGCTGGCGACCCTCCGCATGCTCGACGAGGGCGCCTACGCCCGACTCGCCGCCATCACCGCGGAGTTGGCGGATGCCCTCGAGCAGGCGGCGCAGGGCCGCGCGGCCGTACAGGTGGTCACCGCACCGGGTCTACTGACGGTCTTCTTCTCCGATGCGCCAGTAACCGACTACGCCGATGCGGCGGCCTGCAACCTGCACGCCTACGGCGCGTGGTGCCGAGCCCTGCTCCAGCGCGGCGTCTATGCCCCGCCATCGCAGTTCGAGGCGTGGTTCCCGAGCCTCGCGCACACCCCCGAGGACGTCGCGCGAACGGCGGCGGCCGCAGCCGCCGCGTTCGCCGAGGTGGCCGCAGCGTGAGCGCGCTTCGCGACCTTGCCCGTCTGCTGATCGAAGAGGGCGGCCTTCTCGCCGACGCCGTCATTGGGCTCGACCCGCACGTCGATGCGCCCGAGCGCCTCGGCGCCCTCGCCGCATCGGGGCCGCGCGCCGAGGGCCACGAGGCCGACTACGCGCTGCTTGTCGAGTCCATCCGCGAGGGCTACCTCCTGCACTACGGGGTGCCCCGCGTGGTAACGGGCGCCGATCCGGACCTCGCCCTGCTGGCCGGCGACCGCCTCTATGCCCTCGGCCTCTCCCGCCTCGCCGAGCTCGGCGACCTCGAGGCAGTCGGCGAGCTCGCTGACGTCATCTCGCTCTGCGCGCAGGCTCAGGCGGCAGGCGACCCAGACCTCGCCGAGGCGGTATGGGAGGCGGGCGCGATCGCGGTGGGGTGGGGAGCGACGGCCGCCCATGACGCGGCCAAGGGTGCGGCCCGCGCTGGCGATGACGAAGCGCCCGAGGCGCTGCGCGCCGCCGCCCGTCGATGAGCCGGGACCCCGCCCCTCGACCGCCCCGTCCCGCCGCCCCGCGCTTCACGCGAGCCGTCGCGCGACGGCTCGCACCCCCGCCGCTCCGCGCTCGCCAACCTGGCGCCGCCGCGTCCATCTCCTGAGCCGCCCGCGACGCCACGCGCGTAGGCTTGTCGAAGGTATTGTTCAGCCGGGATTTCCGCCTTGCCCGATCGCCGCCAGAAGACCGAGAAGCCCTATACCGCCGACCGGAGGATTCCGGGGGCGTTCGAGGGCGAGACCGTCACCCGCCGCCGCTTCATGGTCGGCTCGACCCATGCGCTGGGCGGGATCGCCGTGGCCGCCTTCACGCTGCCCGCCCTCGGCTTCGCCTTCGGCCCCGTCTTCGAGCGC
>Ga0183260_10003217_pt1 | contig 13200 bp, 11 predicted proteins | sample AntDrymUQ4972206_2_FD_129768 | JGI IMG/M metagenome (GOLD analysis project Ga0183260, IMG submission 129768) | Polar desert sand microbial communities from Dry Valleys, Antarctica - metaG UQ497 (22.06) (version 2) (version 2) | ecosystem: Environmental > Terrestrial > Soil > Desert | place...
CCGCGACGTCGAAACCCGCACCGCCCGCGCAAGACCCTTCGTCCACAGCACCGCCGCCGTCCGCCCCGTCGCTTTAATAGGCGGCAAACCCTTCAGCAGAAAAAGTTGCAGCGTTACTTCTCGACGAAAGTTTGTGAAGCTGAAATAGAGCGACGGACGAGTTCTAAAAGCTCGCGTTCGTCGTCAAACTCAAGATCAACATCAAGCACGTAACATGGCACATCGAAGCGGAGTGACCTTAGCTTAACGGCGTCCTTAGCGGTTGTCAGAAGCGCCTGCGCGCCGTGCTTCGCGGCCTCGCGCGTGAGTGAGTCAACATCGCTCTGCGTGTAAAAGTGGTGGTCGGGAAAGGCGCGAGTATGAGTCGCTTGATAGCCGTCGCGCTGAATGTGTGAGAAGAACGCTCGCGGATTGCCGAGCGCGCAAAACGCGATGACGGGTTGCGGCGGCGGTTTGCCGGCGGGCGTCTCGTCAAAAGCTGAAGATGAGAGCGGGCGCACGCCAATTGTGCGCGTCCGGCACGAAAGCACGGACGCGCGTCCGCCGCTCAAACGCCGTGCTTCAGCGCGCAGCGCGTCAAGATTCGGCGTTTGTTCGGCGCGGGTGATGATGATGCAATCGGCGCGGGCGAGGCTGCGCGGCGATTCGCGCAGAAAGCCGCGCGGCAAAAGTTTCCTGCCACCCCACGGGTCAATTCCGTCGAGCGTGACGATGTTTAGGTTGCGCGCGATACGTAGATGCTGAAAGCCGTCGTCGAGGATGAATGCATTGCTGTCCAAATTTTGTATCGCCCAACGCGCCGCCGCGACACGATCCGCGTCGCTGACGACGGCGGCAACGCCGAGCAACATCTCAGCCAGTAATCGCGGCTCATCCCCGCCTTCACGCGCGTCCGCGAGCAAACTCTCGCCATCAGACACGACGACGCGCGACTTCGGATCAGCGCGTCCGTAACCGCGCGTCAGAACGCACACGCGGCGTCCTTCGGGCGCGAGGACGCGGGCGAGCCACGCGACGACGGGAGTTTTCCCGGTGCCTCCGGCGGCGATGTTACCGACGCTGATTACCGGAACTCCGACGTTATGCGTCGTCAGCGCGCCCGCTTCGTACAGCGCCGCGCGGGCGCGCGTCACCGCGCCGTAAATGAGACTCAGCGGCATCAATACAGGAGAAGAGTACATAGGGTCAGAGGTCAGAGGTCAGAGGTTAGTAGTGAACAAAACAACTGACCTCTAACCTCTGACCTCTGACCTCTGCATAAGAAGTGGCGCGAGCATCTCGACGGTGCGCTCCGTCGCGCCGCGATTTTGTTCGAGCGTGCGGCGCGCGTTTTCGCCGTAGCGCCGCCGCCGCTCGTCATCAGTGAGTAATTCTTCAAACGTCTGCGCCAAAATGCCGGGCGCTTCGGCGACGGTCACGGGAGGGAGTTGGACGAGTGCGTCTTGTTGAAGAAAGCCTTCCACGATTGCTCTGAAATTCGAGGTGTGCGCGCCGGTAACAATGCATCTCGCCGAGGCCGCCGGCTCCAAGACGTTGTGCCCGCCGACGGGCGCGATGCTGCCACCGACGAACACGATGTCAGCAAGTGAATAGACGGCCCGCAACTCTCCGATGGTATCGAGCAGTGCCACATCACAATCAGCGTCTTCCGCTTTCGGCTCGGCGGTGCGGCGTACACAATTGAGGCCGGAGCTTTCGAGAAGCGCGGCGACCTCGGCGAAGCGTTCGGGGTGGCGCGGCGCAAGCAGTAGACGCGGGCGTTTCCCTGTCAGCGCGTTGCGTAAAATTTTGAAAGCCTCGATTATCACGCGCTCTTCTGGCGCATGTGTGCTGGCAGCGACGATCAGCGGGCGTCGTTCATTAAATTGAAAACGCGCGCGAAGTTGTCCGGTCAACTGTTCCTGTCCATCTGCCTTCACGTCAGCGTCGAATTTGATGTTGCCGGAAACTCTGATGCGTTCGCGCGTGAGGCCGAGCGCATTGATTCTTCCGGCGTCAGCTTCCGTCTGCATAATCGCCAAGTCAAGATTGTTGACGACGCTGCTGATGAACGGTTTGATAGTCCGGTAACGTCGAAAAGAAGCTTCGGAGATGCGTCCGTTAACGACGGCGACGTGTACGCAACGCGCGCGGCACTCACGAAGAAAGCGGGGCCACAGTTCCGTCTCCATCACGAGCACGGCGGACGGGTTAATCGCATCAAGGGCGCGACGCACCGTCATCGCCCAGTCGAAAGGGAAGTAAAAGATTCGTGCGGCGACTTTGCCGAAGACTTCACGCGCAACGCGCTGCCCCGTCAAAGTCGTGGTCGAAACGACCAGCGTGTGCGAGGGGTAATGTTCGGAAAGCTTGTCCACCAGCGGGCGTGCCGCCTGCGTCTCACCAACCGACACGCAATGAAGCCAGATGACGGGCTGTTTGACCGGCGTTAAGGACGGTAATCTCCCGGCGCGCTCACCGAGGCCGGCGGCATATTTCCCATGACGCGCCGCGTCGTAGAGGAAGCGTGGCAGCAGCACGCCGACGCCAATGGTGAGCAGGAGACTGTAGAGGAAATACATCAGTACTGAGTACTGAGCGCTGAGTACTGAGTGCTGAGCGAGGCAACTACTCAGTACTCAGCACTTCGTTTACTTAGCTCGTTCGATGTAGCGGCTCTCCGCCGGGTCAACTCGGATGCGGTCGCCTTCGTTGACAAAGGGCGGGACGGAAATGATCACGCCGTTTTCGAGTGTCGCGGGCTTGTTGACGTTGGAAACAGTCGCGCCTTTCATCGTCGGCTCGGTGCTGGTGACGGCCAACTCCAATGACGGTGGAAGCGTGATGCCGATGGGCGCGTTTTCGTAAAACTCAACCTGGATACGCAAGCCGGGCGTCAACCACTGTGCCATCTCACCGAGGTCTGCTTCGCCCAATGCGGTCTGTTCGTAATTCTCGGTGTTCATAAAGTGGTGCTGCGAGCCGTCGGAGTAGAGATACTCCATCTCGTGCTGTTCGAGCGAGACGCGCTCGATTGTGTCGGCGGAGCGGAAGCGGTGTTCAAATGAGGCTCCGGTGCGCAGGTTGCGGAGTTTAGTCTGCACCATCGCGCGCAAATTACCGGGCGTGTGGTGGCGAAATTCAATGACTTTGCACAGCGAACCCTCGAAAAGAATCACCATGCCGCGCCGAATCTGAGTTGCGGGAATTGCCATCGGAAAAAATCATCTCCGTATTTAATTGAATATATCTCGGTGATAGGAAACACACCCTTTAAGGAGAGCGATGAGCCGCTCTAACAAACTGCGTAGTCTAGCGACGGGCGCGTCCGTTTGTCCAGCCGGTAACAACCGCAATTCACACGGAACTCGCCGGGTAATCTCGTTTGATTGATTGTGGCAATTTCGGAGATGTTCGTGCCGGTGCGTGAGAAGTTACCGCCGGGGATGAGTGTGCATCAGGAACAGAAAGCATAAAGAACGGGCGATCACTCAAAAAAGCGCCGGAGGGATTGGAGCTTTTTTGTGCGACCGCCCGTTCTCTTCGGAGGAGCCCACCTTCCTGTGTGAATAAACGCTCTTCGGCAGGCAAAGTTTCGTAAAAAATTGGCTCGCGCCATCCGAGCTTAAGCTGCTCGAGCGCGGGGAGTGCGGCGCTGTCTAGCAATCCGGTCGAGCCATTCTTGCGCCTCCTCGAAATGAGGAAACCGCTGCTCTTCAGCGCGAAAAGCCTTCGTGTGGTAATAACGTCGCCCGTTAATCAGCCGCGCCGGGTGTTTGATGTGAAGCATCTCGTGATAAAGGATGTATTCAACAAACCACTCAGGGACGTCACTCGAATCTAAGGTTTTGCTAATCACAATGGTGTCATGCACGCCGTCGTGATGACCTAGAATCGTCCGCGTCCGGCGTTGCGACCACGTGAGCGTCGGCTGATCGAGTTGCCCACCAAAGTACTGGCGATTCAAACGCTTGAACATTCGTTCAAGATCATAAGCACGACCTTGAGCCGATGACACTTTTTTATGCCCGCGCCGTCGCCGGGCGATGTCTGAAGCGCGTAGAATCTGCGGCGTACACGCGTAATCACGGTAAACGCGATCATGAGATTCGGGAATTTTCCGGCGGAGGAGCTTCGCCACGAGGATGAAGGCTAAAGCACGATGCACGCTTAATGGGGCGGATGTGAAAATATCCGACACGCGGACGTAAATCCGGCCTGAACGCAGACGAATCGTGTGATTGATACCGGCGTATGGATAATAGCGAACCTCTACGGCGGGCACGGCGCGAGTTGGCGCAAGTTGGCGAAATGCGTCTATAAAGAGCGCACGGAGCAGTGGCTGAGACTCTGACATGATCGGAAACCTCTGAAGACGAATCATTAAGCTGGAGCGAAGGAGCCTCAACTGCCAGGACATAAGGGGCGATTAATCTCTTATTCCGAGAGCGATGATTGGCTGGCTGAGATATTACGGGCGGACTGAAGGGGCGTCAAATGCCTTTTCGAGTGGAGCCTTTAAGCCGTTGAATTGACGACACATCTTCTCTCACGGCTTGGCAGAGATAATTTCCCGTCAGTTATGAGGCTATGTTAAGCTCAATGAAAACACACATTTACGTCCTGATATCAATGCTCTTGCTAACTTATCATCAACTATAATGATGCCTTATATGGAGTTAAGGGAGTCTCTGAGAGAGGCCATGTGTTTGTCGCACGGCTGAATCTGTCATCCTAAATCGAACCACGTTAGATTGGCCCAGTAGCACGGACTATTAGTCTGTGTTCGAGCCGCGCCGACACAGACTAAAGTCCGTGCTACTCCGAGCGAACCATCACGCCCGAAGGCCAATGGCATTAAGTTAAGAAAAATCACCGACCGTTTAGAATGCCCGCCTTTGCGCGGGCGGCGGGTAGGAGCAAAGCCTCTAACCTTAACTTAGTGCCATTGGCCTGAAAGCGTAACTTCAGAACTTTCCTCTCGACCGCGTAACTTCCAAACTATTTATGCGAAACGGGAGTTTGCACGCCTTTTGCTCTATCCCTTATACTTATCCCGCGTTCCGGGTAACGCGCCGGAAGTCATCTGAAAAAATCCTTGACAGGCGTTTGGGGGGACGATATTGAGGTAACAGTTCGTGAGCGTGCGCTCATCGGCGCTCACGCTTGTCCGCCCCGGCAAGCCCCTCCACGCGACGCACTCTAAATGGTTATTCGCAACGCAACATCACAGACTCCCACTGACCACGCGCTCGATTCGCGCGCCCGATCCGTGCTTTCCGCGATTATCAAGGAACATCTGCGGACAGGGGAGCCGGTCGGGTCGCGGACAATTTCCGAAGGGGGCGGTGCGCTGGCCGGCTGGAGTTCGGCGACGATTCGTAACGTGATGAGTGAGTTGGAGAGTGCCGGGTTGGTCGAACAGCCGCACACCTCCGCCGGTCGCGTCCCGACGGATAAAGGATACCGCTTTTACGTGGATCACCTCATCGGAGATGCGCGTCTCTCGAAAGCTGATCTCGCAACCATAGACCGGGCGCTGAGCGGATCGGCGGCTGATGCCGGGGCGACGCCGGGCCGTTTGATGGAAAACGTATCCCATCTGCTTTCGGAGTTGTGTGAGAATGTCGGGATCGTCGTTTCGCCCTCGCTGGCCGACAACCGTTTGCAGCACATCGAGTTTTTGAATCTGGCTGACGACCGCATTCTCGTCGTCCTCGTTTTTTCGTCGAACATCATTCAGAACAAAATAATTCGCATTGACGAGCCTCTTAGCCAGACCGAGCTTGAGCAGACGGCGCGCTACCTGAATGCCGAGTTCGGCGGTAAGAGTTTGCTCGCAATCCGGGCTGAGATACTGGCAATGATGCTTGAGGAAAAAGCTCTCTATGATCGGCTGTTGCGCAACGCCGTGCTGCTTTGCGAAAGAAGTTTGGCGGGTGAAGAGTCCGCGACCGGAGACGTTTATGTTGACGGCGCGTCGAACATTCTCGCCAAGCCGGACTTTGTTGATGTCGAACGACTGCGCGATTTGTTCCGCACCTTTGAAGCCAAATCGCGCCTCGTTAAAATTCTCAACGAGTGCATCGCCCGTGATTCCGCGTTCGGCGATATTCACGTCGTCATCGGGCGTGAACACACCGCGCCCTCAATGCAAAGCTGCGCGTTAATCACGACTCCTTACCGCCTCGGCGCGGGTCATATTACCGGGACGTTGAGCGTCATCGGGCCGATGCGTATCGAATATGCTCGCACCATCGCTGTGGTAAATTACGTCGCCCGCCTCGTCGAGCGAATGCTGTGCGAAGAGGCCGCGCGCGCATGAGTCAAGTGCGTCTGAGTATAAAAAGGAACTTGGCTTGGGGAATTGGGAACATCACTTACTGCGCCTGAAGAATTGCCCACCAGATAAATAATTATGAGTCCTGACAAAACAACTGCGAATTATATTCCGATCCGCTTTACCGACGAAGACGAGAGCCGCATCAGCGATGACCGTCAGACGCCGGAGGTGCGAGACGGCAGAAGCGCATCCGATCCCGAAGACCGCGACAGCGCGATGGCTTATGCTGATGCGGAATCAGGCGGCGGGCAAATTGATGAGACGGGCACGGCGGGCGACGTGTTTTCTTCTCGAGCGGTGGAAAATAACGACGACCGTGACGCCTTCGCGTCTTCAGAAACACACGATTCGCTGAGCGGGGCGGCGCACAATGCTCCCGCCATTGTTGATTCTTCGGGGCCGGCGATGGCTGAGTTGGTCGCCACCCGTGCCGAGCTGCGTCGAGTTGAGGTCGAATTACAAAAGGCTCATGAAGAGGGGCAGGAGTTGCGCGAGGCGGCGACGCGACGGCAAGCCGACTTTGAAAATTACCGCAAGCGCGTCGAACGTGAGCGCGGCGAAAGCTACCAGCGCACTCTCGGCGAAGTCGTCGCGCAACTGCTGCCGGTGGTGGACAATTTGCGCCGCGCGGTGGTAACGGAAACATCCGTCAAGGCAGAGGAGTCTGAAGAATTTCGCCGGTTCCTTCACGGCGTTGAGCTAATCAGCAAACAACTGAGCGGCGTGCTTGAGACGTTCGGCGTCGAGCCGGTGGCGACCGTCGGCCAATTGTTCGACCCGCACATTCACGAAGCCGTCGCAGCGGAACAAAGCGACGTTCATGAGCCGGACACCGTTGTTGAGGAGATCGTGCGCGGCTACCGCTTGGGCGGCAGGCTTCTGCGTCCGGCGATGGTCAAAGTGGCGAAGTGAGTAGCAAGGCAAAAGTGAAAAGGCAAAAGTGAAAGTCAATCAAGACGGTATATTTGTTATGCGAATCAAGGGTAGGAAGTGGCTACTCTCTGCGCTCTCTGCGTCATGTCTTTGCGTTCTCTGCGGTTAAAGAACAGAACCTTAACCGCAGAGAACGCGGAGAGCGTCGCCGAGGACGCAAAGGTGAAGCCGCTTCCGCCGGACAAGTTTTCCACCCTTGATTCGCATTTGTTCAACCCTTATCCTGTTAAACTATTGCTCAAATGTTTACGTAACTCCCGGCCTTTCTTCGTTTTCGTCTCGACTTCGTAAAGTCTGAAATCCCTATGGGTAAAGTTGTCGGAATTGATCTCGGAACGACGAACTGCTGCGTCGCGGTGCTCGAAGGCGGCGCGGTGCAGATTGTGCCGAATAAAGAGGGCGGGCGCACGACGCCCACGGTGGTCGGCTTCACCGACAAGGGCGAGCGCCTCGTCGGGCAGATTGCAAAGCGACAGGCGGTGACTAACGCGGTCAACACCGTCTACGCCGTCAAACGACTCATCGGCCGCAAATTCAATTCGCCCGAAGTGCAGCGGGCCGGCGAGACCGTGCCCTTCGAGATCGCCGATTCACAGAACGGCGACGCGCGCATCCGCGTGCAGAATCGCGTCTATAGTCCGCAGGAAATCTCCGGCATCGTCTTACAGCGCCTGAAAGCCGCCGCCGAAGAATTTCTCGGCGAGGCCGTCACGGAAGCCGTCGTCACCGTGCCCGCATATTTCGACGACACGCAACGACAAGCGACGAAGGATGCAGGCAAAATCGCGGGACTAAAAATCGAGCGGATTATTAACGAGCCGACCGCCGCCGCGCTTGCCTACGGACTCGGCAAATCAGGGTCAGAACGTATCGCCGTCTACGATTTGGGCGGTGGCACATTCGACGTTTCTATCCTCGAGATGAACGACGGCGTGTTTGAAGTCCTCTCGACTTCGGGGAACACCTTTCTCGGCGGCGAAGACTTCGACGAGAGGATTATAAATTGGATCGTCGAAGAGTTTGTTGCCGAGTCGAAGATCAATCTGCGGCAGGATCGGCTCGCGCTGCAACGTCTGAAAGAAGCCGCCGAGCGCGCGAAGTGCGAACTGTCGTCGCTCACTGAAACCAACGTCAACCTCCCGTTCATCGCGGCGGACTCTTCCGGCCCGAAGCACTTCAGCAAAATCCTGACGCGCGCAAAGTTTGAGGAGTTGGTCGGCGATTTAATCGAGCAGACAATCGAGCCGTGCCAGAAGGCTTTGTGGGATGCCAAACTTCAGCCGGGCGATATTGACAAAATACTCCTCGTCGGCGGCCAGACGCGCTCACCCGTCATCGCGCGCACCGTGCGCGAAATTTTCGGGCGCGAGCCTTCGGCGGAGATTAACCCGGATGAAGTGGTGGCGATGGGGGCGGCGATTCAGGGCGGCGTGTTGAGCGGCGACGTGAAAGACATCGTGCTGCTCGACGTGCTCCCCTTAAGCCTCGGACTTGAGACGCGCGGCGGATTGTTCACCAAGCTGATCGAACGCAACAGCACAATCCCACTCCGTAAAAGTTTGACCTTCACGACGGTCGTGGATAACCAATCTTCCGTCCAGATTCACGTCCTACAGGGCGAGCGCGAGATTGCGAAGGCCAATCGCTCGCTCGGAAAGTTTGAGTTGATCGGCATCCCACCGAGCGCGCGCGGTGCCGCGCAGATCGAAGTCACCTTCGAGGTGGACGCCAACGGCATCCTTAACGTGTCGGCGCTGGACAAGATCGGCGGGCAGCAACAGCAAATGCAAGTCACGCCGACATCCGGCCTTTCGACCGACGAGATCAACCGTTTGATTGCCGAAGCCGCCGGCTCCGTCGAAGCGGATCAGCGCGCCAAAGAATTGATCGGCTTGCGCACCAAACTGGACGGTCTTGTGCGCAACGCCTCGCGCACCTTTAAGGAGTTTGGCGGCGGGCTGACGCCCGACGAGCGGCAGGAAGTGACGCGCGTGTTGGATCAAGGCGAGCAGGACATCTACGCCGAAGACCCGGCGGAGGTGCGCGGCGCCATTCAATCGGTGGAAAAAATTGCCGGGCTGCTAACAATAGCGATGCTTAACCCGGCAACCACCGCCGCCACGAAGGAATCAGAGGAACCTGACGAAAGGCTTTAGAGAAGTGATGGGTGGTAGGTAATAGGTGATGAGATAAGAACTGTTTTTACTTATCACCTATCACCCATCACCTATCACCGCATTCAGATGAGTAAAAGAGATTATTACGAAATTCTAAGTGTCAGTCGGAGCGCTACGGACGGAGAGATAAAGAGCGCTTACCGCCGTCTCGCGGTGCGTCATCACCCGGACAAAAATCCGGGCGACGCGGAGGCTGAGGAAAAGTTCAAAGAGGCGGCGGAAGCTTACTCGGTGCTTTCGGACGTGGAACAGCGCGCTCGTTATGATCGCTTCGGACACGCCGGCGTGTCCGGTGGCGGCGCGACTTGGGGTGCTTCCGGCTTCGGCGGCATCGAGGATATTCTCGGCGACTTATTCGGCTTCGGCGACGTGTTCGGCGGTGGACGCGCCGGCGGCTCACGGCGTTCGACCGCACAACGCGGCTCAGACCTGCGTTACGATTTCGAGATGACGCTCGAAGACGCCGCCGCCGGAATAACAGCACAGTTGCGTATCCCGCGTCTTGAGACTTGCGACAACTGCAAAGGCTCCGGCGCGGCGAAGGGAACACAGCCTGAGACCTGTTCGACGTGCGCGGGCGCGGGACAGGTTCGCTACCAGCAAGGCTTCTTTTCCGTCGCGCGCACCTGCGGTACGTGTCGCGGCACGGGACGGATCATTAAGAATCCGTGCGAAGAATGTCGCGGCGCGGGGCGCGTCGAGCGCGAAAAATCTTTGGAGATTAAGATTCCCGCCGGCGTCGAAACAGGATCGCGTCTGCGCATCGCCGGCGAAGGCGAGTCGGGCGCGGGCGGCGGGCCGGCGGGCGATTTGTACGTTGTCATTCACGTCAAGGAGCACGAACAATTTGAACGGCAGGGAAGTAATCTTTACTCATCCGTGCCGGTGACATTCGCGCAGGCGGCGCTCGGCGCGGAAATCACAGTTGAAACGCTCGGCGGGCAGCAGCAGTTGAAAGTTCCGACGGGCACGCAGACCGGAACTGTTTTTCGCCTCAAGGGTAACGGCATGCCCGTGCTCGGCGGTCGCGGTCGCGGCGACCTCTTCGTTTCCGTGACCGTCGTCACGCCGACCACGCTGACGCGCGAACAACGTCGCCTGCTTGAACAACTCTCCGAAATCGAAGACCGCGATTTACAGGATGCCGGTCTGATGGACAAAGTGCGGAACATCTTCGGCTAATTTGAATTGGCGTAAAGGAAGTAACATGAAAGGCCGCCTCTGTTCGGGCGGCCTTTTCTTCGAGCCATGACATATATGGACGGCACACCAAGATACGGAGTTCGTTGCGAGACAGGTCAGTACCGGGAGCGGTCGCGACCGGGTGGTGACGCCGCCCCGGAACCCGGTCGCGACCGCTCCCGGTACTGACACATCCACTTCTTGCTGTGCCGCTCATATAGTTGCATCAAAATAAAACGTCCTCACACGTTACAACCGCTCGAACGGTGACAACCGACGCCCATACCCATCCCGCGCATATTTCCCTCTTTTCCCAATAAACTCAACAGGTAGAGCCGGCTCATCAATGTCATTTTAGTCCCGGCACAACAGTTGCCGTCTTAAGTGTTGGAGACGATGGAGAAACTTTGGTAATTGAATCCTTTAACGCGGGGAGCGGGTCATGATGAGAACAAACCAACGAACAATTACAGTTTTTTTGTTTACAGTAGTATTGACGACATTTTCAATTACAGGAACGGCTGCAATCAGTAATGACCCGGATACCGACACACGTATTGTTGAGGCGAGAGTTGTTGAAGCAACAGACGCGCGGATTTCAGTAATCGCGCAAACCGGCGTAGAACATGTTATCGCTGTTGATGGCGCGGGAACGAAAGTCAAAGTTGACGGTCAGGCCATGTCGCCGAAGGATGTGCGTGTGGGAGACATCATCACGGTCGAGCTTGACGAGATGAATCCTGTTAAGTTTGCTAGGAACATTGATGTAACCCTCTCCTCTGATAGTCAGGTAGCGCGCGCAAGACCGTAATATAGAGATCAAGCAAGTTCGCCGGTAGAAGCACCGACGCCATAAACGTCGCCTCGCAGACTACCGGTAACAAAAGCCGCCGCGACTCGTAAATGAGTCGCGGCGGCTTTGAGTTTGTCCATGCCTTTAGTAAATCAGACTACAAACGATAGCGAACACGATTCCGCCTTAATTCCCCATCTTCGACCTCGACATTCTGTAGACGCATTGACACATCGGCATTCAAATCGAGACCGGCGCGCTCTCCGGCTTGGAGTTTGACTGTCCCGGCGGCAGCGATCATCGCGGCGTTGTCAGTTGAATAGTGAGGCGAGGGAAAGTAAACCGGAATACCAAGTCGCTGCCCCGACGCGCGCGCCGCCTCGCGCAAAGAGTTGTTGCATGCGACACCGCCGGCAACGATCATCGTGCGCGGGCGATGTTCTTCCGCGAGGCGTTCGGTCGTACCGACGAGCGAGCGAACGACGACGCTTTGAAAACTCGCCGCGAGGTCTTTGATTTGTTGCGAGGGTTCAGCATCACCCGAAGCGAGCGGCACAATCCCCGCTTCACGGACATGCTTCGTGACGGCGGTCTTCAGTCCGCTGAAGCTGAAGTCGGGGCGACCGTCGCCCATGCGCGGCACTCTGAAACGGACGGCGCGTGAATCGCCCTCGCGCGCCAATCTTTCGATCACGGGGCCGCCGGGATAGCCGAGTCCGAGCATCCTCGCAACCTTATCGAATGCTTCGCCCGCCGCATCGTCGCGCGTCCGCGCGAGGACTCGGTACTTGCCCGGCTCCGGCACGAGGAAAAGATTCGTGTGCCCGCCGGAGACGATCAGCGCAAACGCCGGATATTCTATCGGCGGATTCTCAAACACCACCGAGTGAACGTGCCCCTCAATATGGTTGACGCCGACAATCGGCTTCTCAAGCGCGTAAGCCATACCCTTCGCGTAAGAGACGCCGACGAGTAGCGAGCCGACCAGCCCCGGCCCCACCGTCACCGCGATGCCCTCAATCGCTTCCTTCTCCACACCTGCGCGCGTGAAAGCCTCGTCAACGACCGGCACAATCTTTTCGAGATGCTCCCGCGACGCGAGTTCCGGTACCACGCCGCCGAAGCGTTTGTGAATTTCAATCTGCGACGAAATCACGGACGACAGCATCTCTCGCCCGTCGCGCACAATCGCCGCCGCCGTCTCATCGCACGAGCTTTCAATTCCGAGTACAAGCATGATTACTAAACTTTACAACATCCTGTATCTTTCAAGAAAAAGGATCAGCCACGAATGAACACAGATGAACACAAATGAGAGGAGATAGAGCAGGGAGTGTTGCGCATCTAACAGTTCCGGTCGGCGTAGATGCTTTTCTTTCGTGCTCATTCGTGTTCCTTCGTGGCTCAACTCCTTGAGGTCTATATCTCACCTCGCCTAAATGTAGATGATCAAAACTTAACGAACTCGAATTTCAGTCTAATGCTCCGGCGGACGCTGTTGTAGAAGGTGCCGAAGTCGGGCGCGGCGCTGTTCTCTTGCACGTCGCGTGGGTTCCAGTGGTTGCTGATGTTGAAGAGTTTGACGCCGGCGCAGCCTCTGACTTTCCGGCCTCTGAAGGTCGCGGGAATGACTTTCGTCTTCTCCGTGAACTCTGTGTTAAGGACGAGGAATCTTTAACACAGAGACCTGAGTACAGGACAAAAATTGATCTTTGAAGCTGCATAAAAGGCCACTGTGCCGCTATCCTTAACAAGATTTGCTGCCAAACATTTCTTGAAAGGACTAAAACACA
>Ga0183260_10003218_pt1 | contig 13199 bp, 11 predicted proteins | sample AntDrymUQ4972206_2_FD_129768 | JGI IMG/M metagenome (GOLD analysis project Ga0183260, IMG submission 129768) | Polar desert sand microbial communities from Dry Valleys, Antarctica - metaG UQ497 (22.06) (version 2) (version 2) | ecosystem: Environmental > Terrestrial > Soil > Desert | place...
CGTCGAGAAACTCCTGCGTGCTGACGGGATCGAGCGTCAGGCCGAGGGCGTCCGGCGCCCGCGTGAGCGCCGGTGCCTCGAGCCCGTCGCTACGAGTCGTCGCCGGTGTCACTCGTATCGGCCGCGTCGCCGGAGTCGTCGCCGGTGTCGGTCGCGTCGTCCCCGGTATCCGTCGTATCGCCGGCGTCGTCGCCGGTGTCGGTCGCGTCGTCGCCGGTGTCGGTCGCGTCGTCGCCGGTGTCGGTCGCGTCGTCGCCGGTGTCCGTGGTGTCGTCGGTTGCGGCGACCGGGCTCCCGAAGCGCTGCGTCTCGATCTCGTCGTCGGTCAGCGTTCCCGGCCCGTCGTGTGCGTCACTCATGCGAGCTCCTCGAGGTCGTTGCAATGAACATCGTCTACCCCTTCCGCACGCGCGGCGTGCGTCGGGTTTGTTACGCGTCGAGCTACTTGATCAAGGCACAGTCCTGAAGGCGCTCGACGCGCAGCACACCTAAGCGCCTGACACCGCATGTCGTCAAGGGCGAGCGCGACGGACGCCTGGCGTCATCATGCACGGCATGTTCTCCGGGCACCGCACGCTCGCCGTCGTCGTCATCACGCTCGCGAGCATCGGGGTACTTGGCGAATCACAGCACACGGAGCTGCAGGCGCCCGCCGCCGACCCCGCTCAGCGCGAGACGCCGACGGCGAATGCGAGCATCCCATCCGGCCCGCAGGCGCTCGCGACGCTGATCGAAGACGGCGACGCGGCGCTGCGCGCAGCGGCGATCGCGTGGCGCACCGATGGGGATCAGCGCAAGGGCTCGCCGCCACCGGCCGTGACGCTCGAGGCGCTCTACCTGCAGCGGATACTTCGCCGGCTGTCACACAACCCGATGCTGGCGCGCGTGGTGACCCGGCGCCTGCCCGCGGTGCTTGCGCACAACACGCGCGAGATCGTCGCGTCGTTGATCGACATCCGCCGCCTCGCCGCCGGCCACCGGCCGCGGCCGGAGCTCATCCGGACGGGCGCGCCCGAGCCGCTCGGGGTCCTCATCGGCCACTACCGCAAGGCGCAGCGACGCTTCAAGGTCGGCCTGCACGTGCTCGCCGCGGTGAACCTCGTCGAGACGGCCTTCGGTCGCCTGCGCAACGACAGCTACGCCGCTGCCCAGGGACCGATGCAGTTCATCCCCGCCACGTGGCGCGCGTACGGCCTCGGCGGCGACGTCCGCGACCCACGTGATGCGATTCTCGGCGCGGCGAACTACCTGCGCGCGTCCGGTGCGCCCAACTATCGGCGCGCCCTGTTTCACTACAACCCGTCACGCCTGTACGTCAACGCGGTGCTGCGCTTCGCGCGGCTGATCACCCGCGATCCCGAGGCGCTCGAGATGTTCTACAGCTGGCAGGTGTTCGTGCGGCTGCCCGGCGGAGGCGACCGCCAGGTCACCGGCCCGGGGTCCAAGCTTCGATCACGCTGACGGCGGATCGGCCGGAGGCGATTCGCTACTCCCACTCGATCGTCCCCGGGGGCTTTGACGTGATGTCCAGCACGACCCGGTTGATGTCGCGCAGCTCGTTGATCATCCGCGAAGCGATCTGCTCGAGCAGGTCATAGGGCAGCCGCGCCCAGTCGGCGGTCATCGCATCGTCGGAGGTCACCGCGCGGATGACGACGACGCTGCCGTACGTGCGCTCGTCGCCCTGGACGCCGACCGTGCGGACATCCGGCAGAACGCAGAAGGACTGCCACAGGTCGCGGTACAGGCCGGCCTTGCGGATCTCGTCCTGCAGGACGTAGTCGCACTCGCGCAACAGATCGAGGCGCTCCTTGGTCGCTTCGCCGCCGACGATGCGGATCGCCAGGCCGGGACCGGGAAACGGCTGGCGCCAGACGAGCCGCTCGGGCAGGCCGAGCTCTGCACCGACGGCGCGGACCTCGTCCTTGAACAGCGCGCGCAGCGGCTCGACGAGCTCGAACTGCAGGTCGTCCGGCAGGCCGCCGACGTTATGGTGGGACTTGATCGTCGCCGCGCCGGTCCCGCCACCGGATTCGATGACGTCGGAGTACAGCGTGCCCTGGACGAGGTACTTCGCATCGCCGAGCCTGGCCGCCTCCTCCTCGAAGACGCGGATGAACTCCGCCCCGATCGCCTTGCGCTTGGTCTCGGGATCGCTGACCCCGGCAAGCCGCGCCAGGAAGCGATCCTCGGCGTCGACGGCGACGAGCGGCACCTTGAAGTAGTCGCGGAAGGCGGCGACAACCTGCTCGCCCTCGTTCTTTCGCATCAGGCCGTGGTCGACGAAGACGCATGTGAGCTGATCGCCGATCGCGCGGTGCACGAGCAGCGCGGCGACGCTCGAGTCCACGCCGCCGGACAGGCCGCAGATGACCCTGCCGTCGCCGACCTGCGCGCGGATGCGCTCGATCTGCTCGGTGACGATCGACTCCGGGCTCCAGGTGCGGTCGGCGTCGCAGATCTCGCCGAGGAAGCGCTCGAGGATCGTCTGGCCGTAGGGCGTGTGGATGACCTCGGGATGAAACTGGATGCCATAGATATCGCGCTCGACGGACTCCAGCGCGGCGACGGGCGACCCCGTCGACGAAGCGAGCGCGACGAAGCCCGGCGGCGGCTCGAAGACCGTGTCGCGGTGAGACATCCAGCACGTCTGCTCGACCGGAAGCCCTGCGAACAGGCGCCCCGGCTCGCGAACCCGCAGCTCGGAGCGGCCGAACTCCCCCACCTCGGCCCCTTCGACCTTGCCGCCAAGCTCCGTGGCGAGCAGCTGCATGCCGTAACAGATGCCCAGCACCGGGATCCCGAGCTCGAGCAGCTCGCGGTCAAGCCGCGGCGCGCCCTCGGCATAGACCGACGCCGGCCCGCCGGACAGGATCAGCCCCTTGGGCTTGCGCCGCCGGACCTCCTCGGGCCCGACATGGTGGGGCAGAAGCTCGCTGAAGACGCCCAGTTCGCGCACGCGCCGCGCGATCAGCTGCGAGTACTGACCGCCATAGTCGAGCACGACGACCTCGTCGACCGCCCGCGGCGCCGTGAACTCGCGGACATCCTCCGCCACCAGTTCGGTGGCGGCTGTGGCCGCGGTCACGACGACGCCGTCGGTCATGCGTCGTGCAGGACTGGCTCTGGCTCCGGCGTGTGGACGCCGTTGCCGTTGGACGGCTCGGACGGCGCCGCGGTGGATGACCCGCGCGCCCCCATCCCGACGCCCTGCGCGGTCTGAAGCTGCTTGCCCTCGGTCTGCAGGGCCGGCGCAATCATCAGCTCCGCGCGGTTGAACTCCGCGATGTCCTTGTAGCCGCAGGTCGCCATCGACGTCCGCAGGCCGCCGATCAGGTTGAACGTGCCGTCGTTCTGATGCGCGGGGCCCGTGAGGATCTCCTGCAGCGTGCCGTTCTGCACCGTCTTGACGCGCGCACCGCGCGGAAGCGTCGGGTGGAACGTCGCCATGCCCCAGTGGTAGCCGCGACCCGGCGCCTCGTGAGCGCGTGCCAGCGGTGAGCCGATCATGACCGCGTCGGCGCCGCATGCGATCGCCTTGGAGACGTCGCCGCCGTTGCGCATTCCGCCGTCGGCGATGACCTGGCAGTACTCGCCGGTCTCGAGCATGTTCTGCGAGCGGGCGCCCGCGACGTCGGCGATTGCCGTCGCCTGCGGAACACCGATGCCGAGCACGCCGCGCGTCGTGCACGCCGCGCCGGGGCCGACGCCGACGAGCACGCCGGCCGCGCCCGTGCGCATCAGGTGCAGGGCGGTGTGGTAGCTCGCGCAGCCGCCGACGACGACCGGCAGCGGCACCTCGCGGATGAACTCCTTGAGGTTCAGCGGCGGGCGCGACTCGTCCATCGAGACGTGCTCGGCGGAGACGACCGTGCCCTGGATGACGAGGATGTCCAGCCCCGCCTCCATCGCGAGCTCGTAATAGCGGCGCACGCGCTGAGGCGTCAGCGAGGCGGCAACGACGACGCCCTGGTCCTTGATCTCCACGATCCGCTTCGCGATCAGCTCGGGCTTGATCGGCTCGTTGTAGATCTTCTGCATCTCACTCGTCGCGGTGTCCTTGGGTAGCTGCGCGATCCGCTCGAGCTGCTCGTCGGCGTCCTCGTAACGAGCGAAGATGCCTTCCAGGTTGAGCACGGCGAGGCCGCCGAGCTTGCCGATCAGCCCGGCGGTCGTCGGCGAGACGACGCCGTCCATCGCGGACGCCAGCAGCGGCAGGTCGAAGCGGTAGTCGCCGAGCTTCCAGGAGATGTCGACGTCATCCGGGTCGCGTGTACGCCTCGACGGGACGATCGCAATGTCGTCGAAGCCATATGCACGACGGGCCTTCTTCCCACGGCCGATCTCAATTTCCATTCGCGAATCCTAAGGACGTGGGCGGACAAAAAGACCCCGCTCGGGCGGGGTCGGAGACAACAAATGACGCACGTTGCGGGGGCGTTGCCAGCAAGTACATCGAGCTTAGCAAGCGTTCTTTATGACGACGGACGGTGTGGTTAGAGCCGGCTTTATGCGACGAACTCGATGTCGACCGGCTCCCCCGCCGCGATGAACTCGCGGTCGGCGGGAACGAGCGCGAGCGCCTCGACGCCGAGCATCGAGGTGAGGATGTGCGACTCCTGAGACTTCGTCGGATAGACATGCCAGCCGTCGTCGTGAAGGCGCGTCCTGCAGCGCACGACGGCGGTGCGGCCCAGCGCCCCCGGCAGGTCCTCGGCCGCGATTGCCCGCACCGGGTGAACCTCGCGGTCGCGGCCGAGCATCGCGTCCATCGCCGGCACGACGAAGAGCCGAAAGGCCATCAGGGCCGAGACGGGGTTGCCGGGCAGCGCGAAGACCAGCGTGCCGTCGTCGCCGACGGCGAACGTGGTCGGCCGGCCAGGCTTGAGGTCGACGCCGGCGAAGACCTCGGTGAACCCCAGGCGCTTCAGTGCCGGACGGACATGGTCATGCGGGCCGACCGAAACGCCGCCGGTCGTGATCAGCATGTCGACGTCGCGCAGTGCGGCGCTCAGCACCGCGACCGTCGCGTCGAGGTCGTCGCCCGCGCGCAGGCGCGCCACGAGCTCGCCGCCCGCGCGATGGACGGCGCCGCCCAGCGCCGGGCCGTTGGAATCGCGAATCGCACCGGGCTTCAGCGGTCGGCCCGGGTCGGTCAGCTCGTCGCCGGTGCCGACGATCGTCACGCGCGGGCGCCGAACGACCATCGGGCGCGGGATGTTCAGCGAAGCCAGCACGCCGAGCTCGGACGGCCCGAGCAGCGCGCCGGCGTGCACGATCAGCTCGCCGACGCGAATGTCCTCGCCGGCCGGGCGCACGTGGTGGCCGAGCCTGACGGCTGTTTGCACGGTCACGGTGGAGTCCTCGATGTGCGTCAGCTCCTGCGGGACGACGGCATCCGCGCCGGGTGGGATCGGAGCGCCGGTCGAGATGCGCACGGCCGTGCCGGCTTGGACGGTGACGCCCGCGCCAGTGCCGGCCTTCGCCTCGCCGATCAGCTTCAGTCGCGCGGAGCCGGCCGCCGTGTCCGCTGCGATGATCGCGTAGCCGTCCATCGCCGAGGCGGCAAACGGAGGAACGTCGTTGGGCGCCGTCGCGTCGAGCGCCAGCGCGCGCCCGAGCGCATCATCGAGCGAGACGTCCTCGGCCTCGAGCACAGCGATGTGTTCGAGCACGGCGCTGCGTGCCTGCTCGATCGAAACGGCCATCACGGCGGACGGTAGTACACACGGCGGGGATCGACGAACTACGGCATCGACAGACAGGGAGCGGGACGGCGAGGATTTCCTCCGACCTGCCGGCCGCCTGGGGGGCCGTTTCGGCGCGTTGTGTCGAATAGTGTGCGTATCGCGCACATAACTCGACATGACCGGTTCCGCGCGCGCCTAAAGACCGGCCCGATCGCCGGGCAGGCCGGCACCGGAGCACAGGTCGGACTGGAAGATCCCCGAGTCCCGCCGATATCGGCGGGACTCAGCCTACGCCCACGCGGATACGAGCGCCGCGTCATCGGGATTCACCGACGAGCCCTGCTCGACGCGCAGCGACCGCTCAGCCGCCGAGCAGCGCCTCGAGCGTCGCGCTTGCGCGGCCGTCGTCGACGGCGGCGCGCGCAAGCGCGATACCCGCCGCGACGTTCTCACAGCGGCCCGCTGCGTAGAGCCGCACGCCGGCGCTGAGCGCCGTTGTCTGGCCGGCGACGCCGTGGTCTTCGCCGGCGAGGATCGCCCGCGTCAGCTCGGCGCTGAGTTCGGGATCGCCGTCACCGCGCAGCACCGCGCCGGGCGCCTCGGGGAGATCAAGCGGGCCGCGCTCGTCGGCCGCAGAGGGGCGCCCTGGGCGCAGCACGTCGGAGCCCTCGATCCCGCGAACGGCGACCGCGCGCTGCGCGCCCAGCAGCGTCAGCGCGCCGAGGATCCGCCCGCGGTAGGAGCTGTGCGTGTGCCCGACGACGAAGCGCGTCGCGCCGAGGTGGTCGACGAGTTTCTCGGCGCTGTGCAGCGGACCGCGCAATCCGATCTCGTCGCGCATCGACGCCAGCGCGTCCCAGCCGGGGATCGCGGCGCCCGCGTGGACGAGGGCGACGTCGGCGCGCTCGAGCATCGCCAGTGACTGCGCGGGATCCGGCCGCGCTGGACCGCCGAGGGCGTCCAGCACGTCGGCCGGCGTGGTGCCGCGCTTGGGGCCGATCGTCGCGCCGCAGTGCACGACGATGCGTGCGCCCGCCGCCGCCGCCATCACGGCTGCCGCGAGCGACAGGTGCGGCGTTTCGGACATGCCGTCGAAGGCTCCCGCGCAGGCGACCACCGGGCGAGTGCCGGCGACCCCGGCACCGCCTGACACCGACGGACCGCCGCTCGGCGGGTCGGGCGCGATCGAGCGCGCGGCGTCGCGCAGCGCCTGGGTCATGCCCGCCAGCTCGGGTGGGGTCTCCCCCTTGATCCGCATCGCGACGAGGAATGCGCCGGCCTGCACCGGGCTGACCTCGCCGCACAGCAGCGCGGTCATCGCCGCGTGCGCCTCGTCGAAGGTCAGCGCGCGGCTTCCGCGCGGACCGGTTCCGACGACCTTGATGACGGAGCGGAAGCCGGCGTAGTCGCTGCGCCCGCGGCGCTCGGGAAGTGGCTGCACTCGGTCCTCGGATCTTGCAACGCTCATGTGCCCTCCCAGCGGTAGCCGACACTGCGCACGGTCTTGATCCTCGATGCATGCTCGGAGCCAAGCTTCGCGCGCACGCGCCGCACGTGGACGTCGACCGTCCGCGCACCTCCGTAGTAGTCATAGCCCCACACGCGGTTGAGCAACGCCTCGCGCGAGAACACGCGCCGCGGATGGGTGACAAGAAACTTCAAGAGCTCGTACTCCATGTACGTGAAGTCGACGGGCCGCCCGTCGATCGCCACCTGGTAGGTCGCGAGGTTCATCTCGAGGCTGCCGACGCGCACGATGTCGTCGTGGTCGATCCCGTTGACGGCGCGCCGAGCGCGCGCGATCCGAGCCTGCAGCTCCTCCGCGCTGAACGGCTCGACGAGCAGCTCGTGGCCCTCGGCGACGCCGAGCCCGTCGGCGAGACCGCCGCAGCCCAGCGCGACGAGCACCGGCACCTCGCCGAGGTCCTCGTCGGCTGCCAGCCGCGCGCACAGCTCGGCGCACGATGGACGCTGCAGTCCCGACGCCAGCACGACGGCCAGCGCGGGTGCGCGGTTGTCGCCCTCGGGCGGGCGCAACGTTCCGTTCGCGGCGACGCGGTGCGGGCTGAAGCCAAGCTCCGCCAGCAGCCGCGCGGTCATCTCGCCGCCATGCTCGCCGTAGATCCAGGCGTCGCTCACGACTGCGCGCCGTCGCTCGTCGGGAGGTGCTTGGCAGGTATCAACGCGTTCACTCGCTATAGCAGCCGCAGGTAGCGCGATCGGTCGAACTCGGTCACGGTGCGGCGCTCGTCGTCGAGCTCGCGGCGCTTGTTGGCGACGAAGACGTCGCAGAGGCGATCGCCGAGCGTCTCGCGCACGAGCTCTGACGCATCGAACAGGTCGGTCGCCTCGCGCAGGTCCAGCGGCAACCGCGCGCCTTCGGCGGCGTCGTCGAGGCTCTCGGCCTGAAGCTCGTAGCCGCGCTCGACGCCACGCAGGCCGGCGGCGAGGATCAGCGCGAGCGCGAGGTACGGGTTGCAGGCCGGATCGGGCGAACGCAGCTCAAAGCGCGTACCGCTCGCGCGCCCCGGACGCCGCGACGGGACGCGTACGAGCGCGGCGGCGCCGCGGCGCGTCCAGCTCACCGTGCCGGGCGCCTCGAAGCCTGTCGCGAGCCGACGGTAGGAGTTGATCCACTGATTCGTGGCGGCGGTCAGCTCGCAGGCATGGGCCAGCACGCCCGCGAGGAACGACCGGCCGGCCGGCGATAGCGGCTGCTCGGCGTCGGGCGCGTGGAAGGCATTGCGGTCGCCTTCGAACAGCGAGATGTGCAGATGCAGGCCGGAGCCAGGATGTGACGCCAGCGGCTTTGGCATGAATGTCGCGTAGGCGCCGAGCTCGTGCGCAGCCTCCTTGACGGCCACGCGGAAGGTCATCACCGCGTCGGCCATCGAGAGCGCGTCGGTGTGCGCGAGCTGGATCTCGTGCTGCGATGGGGCGACCTCGTGGTGGGACGCCTTGACCGGGATCCCCATCTGCTCGAGGTAGTCGATCGTGCGGCGGCGAAAGTCGCTGCCGACGTCCTGCGGCGTCAGGTCGAAGTAGGCGCCGTCATCGAGCGTCACCGGCTCGGCGCCGTTTGATCCGAGCGTCTCGAACAGGAAGAACTCGAGCTCGCAGCCGACCTGCATCGTGTAGCCCAGCGCGGCTGCCTGATCGAGCACGCGCCGCAGCACGAGCCGCGAGTCGCCGCCGAACGGGTCGCCGTCGGGCTGGCGCACGTCGCAGAACATGCGCCCGACGATCGAGCCGGGCCGCCACGGCAGCAGCTGGAAGCTGCGCGGGTCCGGATAGGCGATCACATCGTGCTCGCGCAGCCGCGAGGCGCCCTCGAGCGACGAGCCATCCAGACCGACACCCTCGTCGAGCGCTGATTCGAGCTCGGATACGGGGATCGAGAAGCTCTTGAGCAGGCCGAGCACGTCGACGAACCACAGGCGGATGAACTTCACGCCTCGTTCCTCCGCCGTGCGCAGCACGAATTCCCGGTGACCGGACATTGATCTGCACGCTATGGACCGCCGGTCGGGGTGTCTTTGGCCGTGTGTCGAAGTTCGCTCACCATTCGGTCCGGCTGTTCACACGCCGTTCATCGAGCCGACGCCGCGCCGTAACGCAGCCCTTGACAGCGTCGCGACATCTGCCCTCGGCGCCGGGTCTACGCTCGCGACTCTTCGAGTGTCCGCATAGAAGATGCGCATGCCGCGCCGTGGATTCCGTCGCCTGGCATAACCCCTAATAGCACAGCTAGGGGTTATGCCGTACAGTCTGCATGGACATGCCGCTCCAGGTCCTCCACGCCGCCGACGCCCATTGGCGCCCCTCCAACCAGCTGGGCGTCCTGAACACCGACCTCGCCAAGCAGCACGGTGCCGAGACGCTGGCCGCTCGGCTCTGGCTCCTGCGTCCCGGCCAGGCCTCGACGAAGCACCGCCACACCGAGCAGACCGAGCTCTACGTCGTGCTGACCGGCACGGGCCGGATGCGGATCGGCGATCAGGTGCACACGCTCGAGCCTCACTCGAGCGTGCTGCTCGAGGCCGCGACGGTGCGCCAGGTCTTCAACGACACCGGCGAGGACGTGCTGTGGCTCGTCGTCGGCGCGCCGCCGGAACTTGCCAACACGCTCGAGATGACGCCCGAGCTACTCGCACTGATGTATCCCGACGGCCCAAAGGCGCTACCGCCCGAGCTTGCGTGAACGCCGATCTCGAGCACGCCGAGCAGCTCGGCACGCTGCTGAGCACGCGCAGCACGCAGACCGCGCGTCAGCCTGCCGCGCGCGCCCGCTGGCGATGACGGCGCGCCTTGGCGACGTTGCCACAGCCGCGCATCGAGCACCACATCCGGCCGGCCGCCGGTGAGCGGTCATAGAAGCGCGCGCTGCAGGTGTCCGATGCGCAGATCCGCGCTCGCCCGCGCTGCTCGCTGCCAAGCATTTCGGCGGCGTCGAGCGCGACCAGGCCAAGCGCGTGCTGGACCGGATCGGTGGGCTCGGCCGTGCGCAGCACCGGCTCGTGCCGTGAGTCGAGCCCGAGGGTCCTCGGCAGCGCGGCCGCCGGCAACGATCGATCGATCGTCTCGACGCAACCTGCCGGGATCTCGCGCCCGTCGATCGACGCGGCGACTGCAGTGTCGATCGCCTCGCGCAGCGCGCGCGCCGAGCGCAGCTGCGCCTGCGACGCGCTGCCCGGTGACTCGGGCGACGCAAGCCCCGCCTGTCGCAGCCAGATCGCGAGGTCGGCGGGCGTCACGAGCGTCTCGACGTTGCGCCACCAGCGCTCACGCAGCGTGTTGACGAAGTCCAGCGACGGCCGGCCGCCGAGCCAGTACCACCACGGCTCCCCGCTGCGCAGCGGCAGCACAAGGTCGTCGGGCAGATCCATAACCCCATTATGGCGCAGCAGCCGGTTAGAAGCGACTGCCCGACGATCTCTCCCCCGGCCAACGGCACGCCGTCGGCCAATGACCCGGCGTGGCGACTCAAATCTCCCTACGCGAAGATGTTCCCGATCACGACTATGGAGACGGTAACGAGGATTAACAGCACCAGGATGATTACGACCAAGTCCATGGGTCCAGCCTTCATCGCTTCACGATCCTTTCTAGGGAGCCCGGTTGCGCGCGACTATATAGCTGCAACCGTTCACGAAGCGTTCATCGAACCGACGTGGGAGGGAAACGGGCGACGCCCACCCTGACCGGTAGTGCAGAGTACCCGGACTCAGTGCCCTTACTGCGGCGTCGGTTGCGGGCTGCTCGCAGACGTGCAGGACGGCCGCCTGACGGCCGTCCGCGGCGACCCGCTGCACCCCGCCAACCGAGGCCGCACATGCCGTAAGCCGCTCGAACTGCCGTTCGCGGTGCATGCGCCCGATCGCGCGACCGTGCCGCTGTGGCGCGCGGACCGCGAGGCGCGCTTCGAGCCGACGACCTGGGACGGCGCGCTCGGAACGCTCGCGGCGCGCATGCAGGCGATCGTCGCCGAGCACGGCCCTGACGCCATCGCGTTCTACATCTCAGGCCAGCTGCTGACCGAGGACTACTACGCGATCAACAAGCTCGCCAAGGGCTTTCTCGGCACCAACAACGTCGACTCCAACTCGCGGTTGTGCATGTCCTCAGCGGTCGCCGGCTACTCCGGAGCGTTCGGCTTCGACGGGCCGCCCCCGGCCTATGCCGACCTCGCCCTGGCCGACTGCTTCCTGCTGCTGGGCACGAACACGGCGGCGTGCCACCCGATCATCTGGTCGCGGATCCGCGATCGCCAGGCCGAGGGCGCGTTCGTCATCTGCGTCGACCCGCGCGCGACGGCGACCGCGCGCGCGTCGGACCTGCACCTGCCCGTCCGGCCCGGAACCGATCTCGCGCTGCTCAGCGCGCTGCTGCACGTGATCGACCGCGACGGCCTCGTCGACCGCGAGTTTGTCGAGCGTCACACGAGCGGCTGGGAACAGGCGCGCGCGGTCGCGCGCGAGTGGTCGCCGCAGCGGGCCGCCGACGTCTGCCAGATCGACGCGGCGCTGATTGAGCAGGCCGCGCACCGCTTCGCGAGCGCCGGCTCGGCACTCGCGCTGTGGTCGATGGGCGCCAACCAATCGACCGTCGGCACGCTGAAGAACCGCGGGCTGATCAACCTCTGCCTGGCGAGCGGGCAGATCGGAAGGGCGGGATGCGGGCCGTTCTCACTGACGGGCCAGCCCAACGCCATGGGCGGTCGCGAGACGGGCGGCCTCGCGCACCTGCTGCCCGGCTACCGCAAGGTGACGGAGCAAGCCGATCGCACCGCGATGGCGGCGCACTGGGGCGTCCCCGGTGATCGCCTGTCGGCGCAGCCGGGCTTGCCCGCCGTGGCGCTCTTCGACGCGCTCGAGACGGGGCGCGTCAAGGCCGTCTGGGTCATGGCCACCAACCCGCTCGTGTCACTGCCCGACAGCCAGCGCGCGCGGGCCGCGCTCGAGCGCGCCGAGCTCGTCGTCGTGCAGGACCCGCATCACCCGACGGAGACGTCGGCGCTCGCGCACGCCGTGCTACCCGCCGCCGCGTGGCCCGAGAAGGACGGCACGATGACGAACTCCGAGCGACGAGTCGGCCTCGTGCGCCGCGTGCTGGCGCCACCCGGGGAGGCCCGCGCCGACTGGGAGATCGTCGCCGGCCTGGCGCGCCACCTCGGTCACGGCGACGACTTCGCCTGGCCCGACGCGGCCGCCGTCTTCGATGAGTTCGTCGCCTGCACCGCGGGGCGCCCGTGCGACATGACGGGCATTTCGCATGAGCGCCTGCGCCGCCAGGGAAGCCTGCAGTGGCCGTGCCCGGCACAGATCGTCGACGAGCATCCCGGGACCGAACGCCTCTACACCGACCGTCGCTTCCCGACCCCTGACGCCCGCGCGCGCTTCGCGCCGACGCCGCATGTCGCACCGGCCGAGACGCCCGACCCCGCGTATCCCGTGCTGCTGACGACCGGCCGCGTCGCCGACCAGTGGCACACGATGACCCGCACGGGGCACTCCCCCACGCTGCGAGCGGCGGCCGGTGAGCCGACCCTCTCCTGCCACCCGCTCGACGCCGCCGCGGCGGGCCTCGACGACGGGGTATCGACGCGGGTCGTGTCACGTCGCGGCGAGCTGCGCCTGACCGTGAGCTACGACGACAGCATGCCGCGCGGCGTCGCGTTCGCGCCGTTTCACTGGGGCGCGCTCAACGCGGCGGCGGGCGCCGGCGCGCTCAACGCGCTGACGCTCGGCGCGGTCGACCCGACGTCCGCGCAGCCCGAGCTGAAGGCGCTCGCCGTACGCCTGGAGCCCGTGCGCCGGCGCGACGAGCCCGTGCGCCGGCGAGCGCCGGCGCGACCGAAGCGCCTCGTCGTCGTGGGGACCGGCATGGCCGGCGTCGCGGTCGTCGAGGAGGCGCTGCGCCGGCGTCCCGCCGAGCACTGGAAGATCGTGATGCTCGGCGAGGAGCCGGGGCCGACCTACAACCGCGTGCTGCTGTCCAAGCTGCTGGCGC
>Ga0183260_10003219_pt1 | contig 13193 bp, 10 predicted proteins | sample AntDrymUQ4972206_2_FD_129768 | JGI IMG/M metagenome (GOLD analysis project Ga0183260, IMG submission 129768) | Polar desert sand microbial communities from Dry Valleys, Antarctica - metaG UQ497 (22.06) (version 2) (version 2) | ecosystem: Environmental > Terrestrial > Soil > Desert | place...
CCGCCGTGGGTTCAGCGAGCCCACCAGCACGCCGTCCTCGGCGAGCGCGGCGGTCAGGGCCACCGCGTCCGGCACCTCGAAGATCACGATGTTCGTCTCGACGCTCGACGGGTCGATGTCCACGCCGGGCAGCGCAGCGAGGCCGTCGGCCAGGGTGCGCGCGTTGAAGTGGTCGTCAGCCAGCCGCTCCACGTGGTGATCCAGCGCGTGCAGGCAGGCCGCCGCGAGCACTCCCGACTGCCGCATCGACCCACCGAACATCTGCTTCCACCGCCAGGCCCTCTCGATGAGCTCGGCCGATGAGGCGAGCACCGCGCCGACCGGCGCCCCCAGCCCCTTGCTGAAGTCCAGCCAGGCGGTGTCGAAGCCGGCGGCGAAGGCGGCGGGGTCGTCTCCGGAAGCCACCGCGGCATTCATCAGGCGGGCGCCGTCCAGGTGCGCCCGGAGGCCGTGGGACCGGGCCACCTCCAGCACCTCGCGAACCGACGCCAGCGGCCACACGCGCCCGCCGCCCATGTTGGTCGTCTGCTCCACCGAGACCATCGCCGAGTCCGGCGAGTAGCGGTCGCCCACCGGGCGCACCGCGGCCTCCACCTCGGCACCGCTGTAGATGCCGGTCGGGGCGTCGATCTGGCGCGTCATCGCGTGGGAGATCGCCCCCGCGCCGCCGCCCTCGAACGAGGCCACATGTGAGTTGGCGGCCAGGATGATCTCCTCCCCCGCCGGCCCCACGTGCAGCTTGCACGAGATCAGGTTGCACATCGTGCCACTGGGCAGGAACAGCGCCGCCTCGTGCCCCAGCAGCTCTGCAACCCGCTCCTGCAACGCGGTGGTGGTGGGGTCCGCGAGCTTCTGCTCGTCGCCAACCTCCGCCCACGCCATCGCCTGGCGCATCGCCTCGGTGGGCCGCGTCTGGGTATCCGAGACGAGGTTGACCACGCCAGCGCTCACGCGCCGAGCTCTCGCCTGATCGCCGCCAGCGCGAGCACCGCCTCGGCGGCGTCCTCGCCCGAGTGTCGCTTCCCGCCGCCCGAGCGCGCCAGCGCTTGGTCTGAGTCATCCACGGTGAGCACGCCGAAGGTGCACGGCACGCCGGTGTCGAGGGTGACCCGCGCGATGCCGCTCGCGGCCTCCGAGCACACGTAGTCGTAGTGGTCGGTCTCGCCGCGGATGACTGCTCCCAGGCAGGCCACACCCGAATAGCGGCCCGACTCCGCGCAGTACTTCGCGGCTGCCGGCAACTCGAAGGCTCCGGGCACGGCGTGGATCTCAACTCCCGCGCCGGCGTTCTCGAACACCTTCACCGCCCCCTCGACGAGCCGGTCGGCCAACTCCTCGTAGAGGCGCGCCACCGCGATCGCGTAGAGCGGGGGCTCCGAAGCCACCTACTCGGCCTCGTCGCGCTCGACCGGGGTGGCGCCGCCCTCGCGCTCGCGGTCGGTGCGGCGCTCCTGCTGGATCATCTCCTCGTCGAGCGCCAGGCCCTGGTGATGCAGCAGGTGCCCGAGCTTCTGGGCCTTGGCCCGCAGGTAATCGCGGTTGTGGTCGCCGGCGGGGTGCTCGATGGGAATCTGGTCGGTCACCTGCAGGCCGTAGCCCTCCAGGCCCACGATCTTCTTGGGGTTGTTGGTAAGCAGGCGGATCGAGCTCAGGCCCAGGTCCACCAGGATCTGTGCGCCGATGCCATAGTCGCGCAGGTCGGCGGGCATCCCCAGCTGCAGGTTGGCGTCAACGGTGTCCAGGCCCTCCTCCTGCAGCTTGTAGGCCTTGAGCTTGTTGAGCAGGCCTATTCCGCGGCCCTCCTGGGCGAGGTAGAGAAGCACGCCACGCCCCTCCTCCTCGATCCGCAGCAGAGCGTCCTCGAGCTGCTGCCCGCAATCGCAGCGCAGCGAGTGGAAGACGTCGCCGGTGAGGCACTCCGAGTGCACGCGCACCAGCACGTCCTCCTCGCCGTCCACGTAGCCCTTGACCATCGCCACGTGATGCTTGTCGTCGACCATGGTGCGAAAACCCACCACGTCGAACTCCCCGAAGGCCGTGGGCAGGGCCGTCTCCACCACGCGCTCCACCAGCTTGTCGTGGCGGCGGCGGTAGGCGATCAGGTCGGACACCGTGATCATCTTCAGGTCGTGCTGCGCGCAGTAGCGCTCGAGGTCGGGCACACGGGCCATCGTGCCGTCGTCGTTCATCACCTCGCAGATCACGCCCGCAGGCGTCAGCCCGGCGAGGCGCGCGAGATCGATCGCGGCCTCCGTCTGGCCGGTGCGCTCGAGCACGCCTCCGGCCTTGGCCTTCAGCGGGAAGATGTGCCCCGGCTGCACGAGGTCCTGTGGGCGCGACCGCTGGTCGATCGCCACCTGGATCGTGCGGGCGCGGTCGTGCGCGGAGATCCCCGTGCTGATCCCCTCGCGCGCCTCGATCGAGACGGTGAACGCGGTCTGGAACGGCGACTCGTTCTTGGCCGCCATCAGGTCCAGGCCGAGCTCGTCGCACTTCTCCGGGGTGAGCGCGAGGCAGATGAGCCCGCGCCCCTCCTTTGCCATGAAGTTCACGGCCTCGGGCGTGGCGAACTGCGCGGCAAGGGTGAGGTCGCCCTCGTTCTCGCGGTCCTCCGCGTCGCAGACCACGACCATCCGGCCGGCCCGGACATCCTCAAGGGCCTCCTCAATCGTGCTGAAGGGGGCATCGCTCATGGCATCAGCTTCTCTACGTACTTGGCGAGCACATCTACCTCCAGGTTCACGGCGCGCCCGGGCGTCAGGGCACCGAGGGTGGTGTTTTCCAGCGTTTCGGGAATGAGCGAGACCGAGAACGACTCCGCGTCGAGCGAGGCCACGGTCAGGGACACTCCATCTACGGCGATCGAGCCCTTCTCGACTACGTAGCGCAGCAGGTCTGGCTCGGCGGTGATCCGCACGACACGGGCAAAGCCCTCCTCCGAGATCGTCTCGACCGTGCCCACGGCGTCCACATGCCCCTGCACGATGTGGCCGCCCAGCGGGTCGCCGAGACGTAGCGGCAACTCGAGATTCACACGGTCGCCGTCGCGCAGCTGACCTAGAGCGGTGCGCCGGAGCGTCTCCGCCATCACGTCGGCGTCGAGGCCGGCCGATCCGTCGCCGGTGGCCGTGAGGCACACGCCGTTCACCGCCACGGAGTCGCCCTGGGAGATCTCGAGCCGCGGCTGCACGTCCACCACCAGCCGGCCGTCAGCGAGCGATGAGACAAGTCCGGTGCGCTGCACGAGGCCCGTGAACATCCGCTCACCACTCTCTCAGCCGCGCGGTGATCAGGACGTCGTCGTCGATCCGCTCCACCTCGGTGTGCAGCGAGCGCAGGGAGTCTGAGATGAGCTCCACCCCCTGCCCCTCGATCGCGGCCTTGGCCTCGCGGCCGCCGGCGAGGATCGGGGCGATGAACATGCGCGCCTCGTCGATCTCGCCCGCCTCGAGGAAGCTCCCCGCCAGGTGCGGTCCGCCCTCGAGGAGCAACGACTGGACGTCGCGCGAGCCGAGCTCGCCTAGAGCGTCGGCCAGCCGCGCGGCCTCGTTGGGCCCGGTGCTCACGATCACCTCCACGCCCGCGTTTCGCAGGCCGTCGGCCGCGGTGCGCTTGGCGGCTCGCGAGCACACGAGCACCACCGGCACCTCTTCGGCGCCGGCCACGAGCTGGGAGGTGAGGGGCAGGCTGGCCTCGGAATCGAACACAACGCGGATGGGCTGGCTCCTGACCCCTGGCAGCCGCGCGGTGAGCAGGGGGTCATCGGCCCGGGCGGTGTGGATCCCCACGGCCACGGCGTCGCACTGGGCACGCCAGCGATGGGCGCGTGCGCGGCTGGCCTCGCCCGAGATCCACTGCGAATCGCCGGTGCGGGTGGCCACCTTGCCGTCGAGTGTCATCGCGGACTTGAAGATCACGAGCGGGCGGCCCCTGCGCGCGTGCTTGCGGAACGGCTGGTTGATCAAACGTGCACGCGCGGCGATGTCGCCGTCCGCGATGACCACCTCCACGCCCTCGTCGCGCAGGATCCCGAGCCCGCGACCCGCCCCCTTGGGCGTCGGGTCGTCGGAGGCCACCACCACGCGCGCGATCCGCGCCTCGAGGATCGCGTCGGTGCACGGCGGGGTGCGGCCATGGTGTGCGCACGGCTCCAGCGACACGTAGAGGGTGGCTCCGGAGGGGTCCTCCTCACAGCCGGCCAGCGCCATGCGCTCGGCGTGGGGTTCGCCCGCGGCGGCGTGGAAGCCTTCGCCGATGCGGCGCGCCCCCTTCACAACCACCGCGCCCACGAGCGGGTTGGGAGAGGTGTGGCCGAGTGCCGACGCGGCCAGCTCGATCGACCGCTCGAGGTGGTGCGCGTCGCGCTCGGTGGCCGTTTGCGAAGCGGTCATCGGGGAGCCTCGCGAGCTTCGTTGACTCGCGAGTCAACCTTACCAAGGGTGAGCAAATCCTCCTCGCGATGGGATGGGACGGGCTGGCTTGCGCGAGCGTCAGCCGCCGCGCAAGGCGGCCCGGTACCAGCTCGCTCGACGCACCATCTGCAGCGCGCGCGTCATCCACCACGAGCCCACCCGCTTCGGTCCGCCGTTGCACGCGCCGTTGGAGAAGCCGGGACGTTCGACCCAGAGGTACGCGTCCACCAGAGGATGCGCCGTCACGGTGGTCGGTCGCGCGCCGGCCGCGGCGTTGGGCGGGGTGCACCAGACCGTGCCGCGCTTGTCCTCCGCGGTGCGGGCGTAGAGCGGGCCGTTGCCGTTGTGCGAGGTGTTGACGATGAAGTGCTTGCCCCCCAGCTTGCGGGAGAGCTTCAGCCCGTAGCTGATGTTGTGCGCCGTGGTGTCCTGGTGGGTGGCGTTGAGCATGAAGCCGCGGACCTTGCTCACGCCCACGGCACGCAGCTTGCGCGCCGTCGTGGGCACGCCCTGCCAGTCGGAGGCGCCCGCGTCGATGTAGACGGTGGCGTTGGGCAGCTTGGACAGCTGGTCCACGCCGTAGCGCAGGGCGCGCAGTCGATCGTCGCGGCGGCTGCGCGCAAGGCACTCCACCGTGCCCATCGCATCGGGCTCGAAGGCGATCACCACCTCGCGATCGCCGATGCCCTCGGCGAAGCGGCGGATGAAGCTGCGGTAGCGGGCGTCCTCGGCGGCGCCGCCCCCCAGGTAGCTCGGGCTGCAGCCGTCGCCCTTGTGGCCGAAGGCCGCGATCAGCGGCACGAGGCCGGGTGACTGCTCGTCCATCGTCTGAAAGCTGTTGCGCAGGTTGACCTCGATCGGCTTGGGCTTGGCGGGCCGGTCCTCGTAGGTGCCCCACCAGCGAAACTGCGGCTGCTCGGCCAGCAGGTGGACGTCGCGGGCGTCATCGCGCCGGCCCTTTCGCAGCAGTGTCCTGTAGCCCGCGTTCCAGGTGAGGTTGTACTTGGTGTTCTGGTTCCACCAGACTTGGCCGACCAGTGGATTCGGGTCGCCAGGGCCGGGGGCCTGGCCACCCGACGCGAGAGCAGCCGGCGCGGCGAGGGCGAGAACCACGAGGGCTAGGGGGAGGACGTGCAGGCGACGCATGAAAGCCAATATCGGCGCCCGCATCCGTGTCAATGAATGTAAAAGGCGCGTTCGGCAAGGCCGGAGCGCCACCTATGCTCGCCCGATGCCCCACGCCGTGGACGCCGCCGGCCTGCTCGCCCTCGGCCGGGAGGCGATCGAGGGCTAGGGCTGGTACGTGCGCGTGGGCGGTCAGTGGTGGAGCGGGGCCTTCTGTGCTTCGGTTTCCGGAGCCTCGATGTAGGGCTGCTGTGAGTCCTGCTCCTCGGTCTCGTGGTAGACCGACTCGGCGTTCACAGCCCAGATGTCGTGCTCGGTACCCTTGACGAGGTTGTCCACCGCGCGCATGGCGGTGAGCATCGAGTGGTCTGAGTTGTTGTAGCGGTGCAGGCCGTTGCGGCCCACCTGCTGGAGGTTCTCGATGCCGTCGAGCCATCCCCGGATCGCGTCGATGCGCTCCGAATAGTCCATGTCGTACATGGGGTAGGCCTTGGGCACACGGGTGGCGAAGCCGAACTCGAGCATGTCGGGCTTGGCCAGACCGAGCTGCTCCAGCTCCCTCATGCCGAGCTCCACGAGCTTGTCGTCGTCCATCTCCCACAGCTCGTCGCCGGCGAAGCAGAAGTACTCGAGGCCCACACACGCCTTAGAGGGGTCGGGCACCATCCACGGGCTCCAGGAGCGGAAGTTCTGGATCCGGCCGACCTCCACGTCGGGCTCGTGGATGTAGATCCAGTTGTCGGGGAAGAGGTCCTCCCCATCGAGCACGAGAGAGACCGTGAGGAAGTCGCGATAGCGGATGCCCTTCGCGGCGGAGACCACCTCCGGCTTGGCATGCGGCTCGGCCATCCCCACCACGTTGCGCAGCGGCAGTGAGGAGATCACGTAGTTGGACTCATACGTCTTGCCCTGAGCCACCACGCCCTTCACACGGCCATCCTCGATCAACAGCTTATCCACGGGAGTCTCCATGAGGATCTGCCCGCCGAGCTTCTGGATGTCGTCGGTCATCGTCTCCCACATCTGTCCCGGGCCGTAGCGCGGGTAGTGGAACTCGCCGATGAGCGTCTTGATATCGCCCTTGTTGCCGAAGAAGGCGGCCTTTGCGGCGCTGAAGAACGACAGGCCCTTGATGCGCTGAGCCGCCCATTCGGCGCGGATCTCAGAGGTGGGCACGCCCCACACCTTCTCGGTGTAGGACTTGAAGAAGAGGTTGAACAGGCGCTTGCCGAACCGGTTGGACACCCATTGCTCGAAGGTGTCCTCGCGGCCCTTGGGCTTGATCTGGGCCCACAGGTAGGAGAGGAAGGCGCGTGTGAGCTCGACGGGGCCGAGCTTCTTGATCACGTCCGGCCCGCGCAGCGGGTAGTCGAGGAACTTCTTGTTCCAGTAGATGCGCGACATGCGGGGACGCAGCAGGAATTCCTCGCGCATGATCTCGTGCCAGAGGTCGTCGACCTCCTTGACCTTGGTGAAGAAGCGATGGCCGCCGAGGTCGAAGCGATACTCGCCGCCCGGGCCGTCGCGGACCTCGGTCTTGGCGATCCCGCCGACCTGGTCCTCGGCCTCGAAGATGATCACTGGCAGGCCCTGCTTGGCGAGGAGGTAGCCGGCGGTTAGGCCCGCGGGACCCGCCCCCAGGATCAGGGTGGGCTGCTCGCGCACGCCGGGGGTGGCGGGCTCGACTACGGGGGCCCTCTGCGAAGCAGCCGGCTCGGCCGGCTGCGCACGATCGGTCTCGTTGGTATCGCTCATTTGCCTTGGTCAGCTCCGAAATTAGGTTCCGGCTCTGCCGAGCGCATGGGCGTGGCTGGCAAGCCGGGTGGGTGAGTCGATGCCTGGGCATCGGCGAATCCCGCACGGCGAAGCCAGGCGCGCCCATGCGCCGGCAGAACGGGACGTAGTTGAGGTGATGGCCATTAGTCGTCGATCTTGGTGTAGAGCACGCCGCGCACACCGATGCGTGTTGCGCGGCGGTAGAAGGTGGGCACGGCGCCCATGGGCACCGTGTCGTCTCGTTCGAAGCGCCGGTCCAGCTCCATGGCCTGCCCCCACTGGGCTGCCCTGCGCCTCACGAGTGACGTCCACGGTGAGTCCCAGTCGCCCAGATTGCTGGTGACCGGATGCACCATGAGCACACGTCGCGAGCGCGGCAGCCTATCAAGGAGGGGCGTGAGGTTCGCGGCCGGCGTGGCGTCCTGGAGCTTCTCGTACGCGTCCCGCCAGTCCATGACGCCCTGCATCTTGACCTCGCCCAGTTGGGTGGCCTCGGACAGCCCGGGCGGCAGCGTGTAGTCCATCAGCGGGGCCTGCTCCGGCTGGAGGGTTATCACCAGGTCGCCGGGCCGCAGCCTGTCCTCCACGGCGGCGCCGAGGTCGGACGCGTTGGACTTGTTGTTCAGGCCGCCCGTGCGTGGGATCGCCCAGATGCCGAGCACGATCACCAGCGCCACCATGCCCATGTAGCCCGCGCGCGAGAGACCGTAGGCGGCGAGCAGGAAGATCGGGCCCAGCGCCACGCCGAGGTAGCGCGTGGTCCAAGCGGGAGAGATCTGCGAGAACAGCCAGGCGAAAGCGAGCATGCCCGCGCCGATGGTCAGCGCGGCGATCATCGCGTCGCGGTCGGCCTTGTGCTCTGCGTCCCGCGTGGCCAGCACTGCCGCGATCGCCGAGCCCGCCGCCAGCAGCAGGGCCACCGTCACGGTCCCGCCGCCGAGCAGTCCCTTGGCGATCTGCACTACCACGCCGAAGCGAGGTGGGTTCAACCACGGCGCCCCGGTGTGCGCCGTCTGATAGAGCAGCGTGGGTATCCACGGGAGGTAGAGCACGAACGCGAAGCCGTAGGCCAGCGCCGCGTCCTTGAGCATCGAACGCCGGTCCTCGGCTCGGTACAGCAGCGGGGCCAGCGCCAGCAGGGTGCCCACCATCACGAAGATGCCCCAGCTGTGGGTGTAGAGGATCAACGCCACCGCCACCGAGAACACGGGCAGGTATCTGCGCCGCCCGTACACGAACACGTGCAGGAAGAGCGCTGACACCGCCAGGCTGAGCACCGCCAGCAACGAGTACATCCGCGTTTCCTGCGCGTAGTAGGTGAGGAACGGGTTGAAGGCGGCCAGCGCGGCGCAGATCAGCCCGGCGCGGCGGCCGAAGAGGCTCCAGCCGGCCCACAGGCCGAGCGGGACCGCCAGCAGGGAGATCGCCACCGACAGGCCCTGGGTGTCGGCGGGGCCGTTGCCCACCACGTCCATCCACACCGACAGCAGCAGGTAGTACAGCGGCGGGTTGCCGTCCTGGCGCAGCACGCCGGGGATGTCGAAGAACGGCTGCGAGGCAATGCCTATGGACAGCCCCTCGTCCATCCACAGCGACGCGCCGAGCGCGCGCGTTCGCAGCACGAGTGAAGCCAGCAGCAGGAACCCCACGAGCAGCACCACGCCCACGACGCCGGTGCGGATCGAGTGCAGTCCGGGAAGAGTGCGGGCGCGAGTGCGAGCGCGCGATGCGACGGATGCCATCGGCGGAAAGATAGTCAGCGCGAAGACGCGAGATCGGGGGTTGCACGGGTGGGCGCCGCGCTCGGAGCGCCGGGGCCTCCCGCCGGGCAGTCCCGGCCGCGCGCGTCGGCGCGCGGAACGGTCTCCACCTGCCAGCGCCGGTTGCCAGCCACCTCGCGGAAGCGGGGGTCGTCGACCGGCGTGAGGTCGGCCTTGGGAATGGTGTTGGTCCTGAAGGCCACGCCTGGCGGCCGCGTGCCGAGGTTGGCGTCGGCCACGTCGAGCCCGTGCACCCCGAGCTCGTAGGCCAACATCTGCGTCTGGAAGGGGCCGGTGTAGAGGCTGCCGCAGCGCAGCAGGCGGTCGCGGCCGCCGGCGCGCTCAATCGCCTCGGGAAGGTCCTCCCAGAGGCTGGCTTCGTAGCCCAGCTTGTCAACCACCCGCTCGGTGTTGTCGACCTTGTCGCGGATGGCGGGGATCAGTGCCAGCGAGCCGAGCAGGAACACAGCGGCGGCTGCGGCCAGGCCCAGCCTGGGGCGGTCTCCCACCATCCGCGCGGTGGCTTGCCGGAGGCCCTCGAAGATCCGTCCCACCCCCACCCCGCCGAGCACGCAGAGCGCCGCCGTGGTCACGATCAGGTAGCGCTGGTTGCCGGCGTAGCCGAACTGGGTCATGACTGCCACGAGCCCCAGCCACGCCAGGCCGGCCGCCGCGAGAAACAGAACCGTCCCCTGGGCGCGGCGGCGCACGAAGGCGACGATGGCCAGGATCAGCGCCAGCGCCGCGCCCGCCGAGATCGGCCAGATCGTGCGCACCTGGAATCGATAGGCCACCTCCAGCCCCGGGTTCTCGGCGAACGCCGCGCTCTGGGGGTTGGGATCGTTCGCACGGGTCGAGGCGCGCAGCGCGTCGCCGGATCCCCAGATCTCCGGGCCGAACCACAGCAACGGGATCAGCACTCCCACAGCCACGACCCGCGCCCGCAGCTTAGGCTCGCGGACCATCAGCCACAGCCCGTAGAGGCCGAGGAAGGGCCACACCTCCGGGCGCAGCAGGGCGGCGGCGAAGCCGAGGTAGAGCGCGTGGTCGCGGCGGCCGTCGAGGTGGCGCTCGAACGCCCAGAGGGCGAACGCGGCCAGCAGGGGCTCGGAGTTGCCAAGTGCGGCGTCGCGCGCGTAGTTGTAGGTGGTGGCCAGGAACGCGGCCCCCACGAACCCGGCGACCGCGCCCTGGATGCCGCCGCCGGTGAGCCGGCGGCCCACGCGGTAGGCCATCACGAGCGACAGCAGGCCACCGGCCCGCGCGACCCACAGCCACAGCAGCGGCGCGAGGTCGTTGCCGAAGAGCGAGAAGGGGATCGTGAACAGCACCGGAAGCGGCTTCCACGACGGCCCGCCGTCGGTGACCAGGTCCAGGTCCACGATCTCGCGGCCCCACATGATCCAGGCCCACGGGTCATACGTGGGCGTGGCGGGCCAGAGCAGCGTGAGCGCGGAGAGGAACAGACAGGCCACGAGCGCCGGCCACAGCCGCTTGGAGCCCGGCCGGTCGGCGTGCTCAAAAGCACCGGGCGCGGGCGCCGGTCGGGAGGGCTCGGACTCGCGGGAGTTTCCGCGCAGTCTGAGCGCGAGCGCCTGTGGGGCCGACACTCTCATGGGCTGCTTACGCGCGGCTCGTCTGCAGGCGGGTGGCCTCGCGCATTCGCGCCCAGCCGCCGTAGCGGAGCAGCATGACCAGCAGGCCGACCACCGTGATCGGCACGTAGAGCACGAAGCGCAGGAGCAGCAGGTAGGAGGTGACTGCCGAGCCGGCGCCGCCCAGCGCCCGGGTGCCGAAGGCCACCGCGGCATCGAAGGTCCCAATCGATCCCGGCGCCGCCGGGATCGCGGCCACGAAGTTGGTGAGCGCCACGAGGTACATGGCGCCGGTGGTGCTTATGTCCAGCTCCACCGCCCGCGCCACGGCCAGGTAGACGGCGCCCTCGATCAGCCACAGGACCGCTGTGCCCGCGAGCAGCGGCAGGCCGGCCTTGCCCGCCATCGCGCGCGGCGCGCCGGCGAGGGGGCGGGCGAAGTCGCGCAGGCGCTCCATCCCACCGCGGCTGCGCAGGAAGCTGAACGCCCCCGCGGCCAGAGCCAGGATCGCGATCACGGCACCGGCGATCAGCAGCGGGCTGTCGGTGGGCAGCACGTCGCCGTCGAGCACGCCGTACACGGCGACCACGAGGATCAGGCTGAGCACGATCACATCGAGGATGCGCTCGGCCACGATGGTGCCGAGCAGCGTGCGCTTGCCGGCGCCGGTGCGCTGGTCCAGCAGCACCACGCGCAGCGCTTCGCCGGCGCGTGCGGGCAGGACGTTGTTGCCCATGTAGCCCACCGTGGTGAGGCCGTAACAATCGCGCCGGCGGGCGTCCACGCCGATCAGATGAAGGATCCGGTGCCAGCGCTCGGCGCGCACGAGTGTGGCGAGCGCGTAGAAGACCGCAGCGGCGATCATCCAGCTGATGGCCTCGGTGGATTGCGGCAGCTGGGGAGCCGCCTGATGGGAGGCCCACCAGATCACCGCGGCGAGGGCGATCAGCGAGAAGACTGCCTGGAGTACGGCGAAGCGTCGGTTCATGGTGGGTCGGCGCGCTGAGGATACTTCTGCCCGGGCGCTCTCGCACGAATTCTCTGAGAGCTGCGGGGCCTGGGACGGGAGGCGGTTCCTGCTGCGGGCGACGGCGAGACGCCACCCGGCCCTGAAGGTAGCAACCTAACCTGCGAAGCCCACGGCTCGGCCGGATGCGCACTACTCCTTCCCACTACTCTGGCCCCGCCATGGAGTTACGCCATCGCTTGTCCGTCGCCTCCTGCGCGCTCGCCCTCGCAATCGCAGGCTGCGGCGCCTCGAACGATCCCACCAAGCCGGGGTCCGACGGGCCCGACCCGAACGACACGCGCGCCGTGGCGCTTCAGTGCATCACCGAGGAGGAGGGCCTTGAGGCCCAGACCTCGGGCGAGAAGTCGATCCTGGTGGGGAACGATCCCGGCGGCCCGCGCGTGGAGTTCTTCCTCTCAACGGGCGAGGCGGAAAGCCAGCAGTTCAAGGGGGAGGCCCAGGAGGCCGAGCAGGTGGGCGCCGCGCTGGTGTTCGTGAACCAGGGCTCCGAGGAGGACCTCGAGTCGCTGGAGAAGTGCCTGCAGGACGTGCAGTAGCCGTCCGGGCGGTGCCGTCTAGGTGCCGCCCATGCTCCGCAGCTCGGAGCCGCCCGACACCTCGAAGACCTCCACCTCGTTGCCACCGTCGCGCATCGCGCTCTCGGGCACCATCCCGGCGATCAGCTCGTCGCCTCCCGTGGCCAGCCGGAAGCTCTTGCCCACCGCCTCGATGCGCCCGTTGACCGCCACGGCGATGTCTTTCCCCGGCCCCGATCCGCCCGACACGGTGCCCACCACCCATGTGGGCACGAATGGGCTTTCCAGGTCCACGTTGGCGTACTCGCCGTCCGCCACCAGGTCCACGCGGGCGTCGGAGTCGCCACCGGCGTCCAGCTCGGCGACGTCGCGGCCGACCAGGCGGGAGCCGCCCCCCACGTTGTAGATCCGCTCGGGCGGGTCCTCGCCGGACCCGTAGTTGCGGATCTTCTCCTGCACCTCGGCGTCGCGATCGCGCTCCAGTTCTGACTTGGTCACGCGCACGTAGCCCGACAGGTCGCGCTTGAGCATCTTGACCTCGGCGCGCGCCTTGACCTCGGCGCTGAAGGCGGACCTGCCGTCCACCTTCTCGGGCAGACGGATGCCCAGGATGTCGGCGATCGTGGGCACCACGTCGGTGGTCTCCACCACCCTGTCGTCCACCCTCCCCCTGCGCTGGTCGGGGCGCTTGACGAACAGCGGAATGGGCGAGATCTCGTCGATGTTCTGCCGGTCGACCCTGCGGCGGTCGAAGCGCCCCGCATCGAAGGACGTGCCGTGGTCGGCGGTGACCACGATCAGCGAGCGGTCGTACTGGCCGGTCTCCTTGAGGTGCTTCAGCAGGCGCTGCACCTCGAGGTCCGCGAAGCCCGCCTGCAACAGGTGCCGCAATTGGAGCTGGCGCATCTGCCCCTCGTCCTTGTAGGACTGGCGCGAGATCTGCGGCACAGGGTCGCTGGCAGTGCGGCGGTACTGCTTGC
>Ga0183260_10003220_pt1 | contig 13190 bp, 14 predicted proteins | sample AntDrymUQ4972206_2_FD_129768 | JGI IMG/M metagenome (GOLD analysis project Ga0183260, IMG submission 129768) | Polar desert sand microbial communities from Dry Valleys, Antarctica - metaG UQ497 (22.06) (version 2) (version 2) | ecosystem: Environmental > Terrestrial > Soil > Desert | place...
CCGGAGACCCAGTACAGGTAGATCATCAGGTCGGCGACCGCGGTGGGCGGCAGCAGAGTCTCGTAGCGATCGGCAGGAAGGTCGACCGAGCGGGCACCCCAGGCGAGTCTCCGCTCCAGCTGTTCGCTCAGCCGGAGCGCGTCGACGTCGGAGAAGTCGCGGGTGGCCTGGCCCACCCAGGCGGAGGTGGTGAGCGCAGCGTCCTTGCCGGTGATGCCGACGTGGCCCTGGGGTTGCACGTGCCGCAGCCGCAGCCCGGTGGTGGAGCCGAGGTACGTCGTGGTGACGTCGTGCTCGACGTACCCGTACAGGATGCGGTCACCGTCGCGGGCCCGGCCGAATGCCTCACCCAGCGCGGGGGCGAAGTCGCCGAACACCTCGATCGAGGTGGTCCCGGGCGGCTCCGCCCAGTCGGCGGCGGCCTCGCCCTGCGCCAACGGTCGCGCGTCATCGGCCGCAGACCCGACCCGCGCAGCCCGGTCGGCGGCCTCGACGATCACCGTGACCTGCTCGTGCGAGGTGGCGCTGCTGGAGACCACGCCCGACGCCGTCCCGGAGGCACCTTGATGGACCGCGATCACGGTGACGGTGCTGCCGGAGATGACGCCGTTGGTGGTCAGCGTGTTGTTGGCCCAGCGCAGGTTCGCGCTGGTCGAGGTGTGCACGAGCACGACACAGCCATCCGACGCTGTGGTGGCCAGGGCGTGCTCGACGAGTTCCTGGGGGGTGACGGTCACGTGGTTCGCCTTTCGAGGACCGGGTCAGCGGCCGGGGTCAGCGGCCGGACTCGGCTGCGGTGTTGAGGATGCGGATACCGCGGAACAGCGCGGCGGGGCAGCCGTGACTGACGGGGGCCACCTGACCGGGCTGGGCCTTGCCGCAGTTGAAGGCGCCCCCCAGCACCCACGTCTGCGGACCGCCGACGGCCTCCATCGCACCCCAGAACTCGGTGGTCGTCGCCTGGTAGGCGACGTCACGCAGCTGCCCGCCGAGGCGGCCGTTCTCGATCTCGAAGAAGCGCTGCCCGGTGAACTGGAAGTTGTAGCGCTGCATGTCGATCGACCAGGACTTGTCGCCGACGACATAGATGCCGCGCTCGATGTCGCCGATCAGCTCCGATGTCGACGGCCCGTCCGGCGCCGGCTGGATCGAGACGTTGGCCATCCGCTGGATCGGGATGTGGCTGGGGGAGTCGGCGTAGGCGCAGCCGTTGGAGCGTCCGAGGTCCATCATCCGGGCCATCCGGCGGTCCAGCTGGTAGCCGACCAGCACACCGTTGTCGACGATGTCCCAGCTCTGGGTCGCGGTGCCCTCGTCGTCGTACCCGATCGTGGAGAGCCCGTGCTCGACGGTGCGGTCGCCGGTGACGTGCAACGCCGGCGAGCCGTACTGCAGGGAGTGCAGCTTGTCGAAGGTCGCGAACGACGTACCGGCGTAGTTGGCCTCGTAGCCGAGTGCCCGGTCGAGCTCGGTGGCGTGCCCGATCGACTCGTGGATGGTCAGCCAGAGGTTCGAGGGGTCCACGACGAGGTCGTAGCTGCCGGCCTCGACCGACGGCGCGGCGAGCTTGTCCGCGAGGTGACCGGGCAAGGTGGCCAACTCAGCGTCCCAGTCCCAGCCGGTTCCGGTGAGGTACTCCCACCCCCGACCGACCGGGGGAGCAACCGTGCGCATCGAGTCGAAGCCGCCCGTCTCTGCGGACGAGCCGAAGGCCTCGACAACCGGGTGCAGCCGGACCCGCTGCTGCACGGTGAGGGTGCCGGCGGAGTCGGTGTAGAACTTGTTCTCGAAGACCTGCCGCAACGATGCGCTGACGTGCGCGACCGCATCGTGTGCGAGCAGCCGCTCGCTCCAGTCGCGCAGCAGTGCCACCTTGTCGGCGAGCGGGATCGCGAACGGGTCGACGTCGTAGGCCGACACCCAGGTCATGTCCTTGTGGACCGGCTCGTCGGCCAGCTCGATCCGTTCCGAGCTCATCGCCCGCGCCACCTGCGCCACGTGGACTGCTTCCTCAGCGGTGTGGACGGCAGACTCCGCGGTCAGCACCATCGTGGAGGCAAACCCCCAGGTCCCGTCGAGGATCACTCGGACGGCGAAGCCCAGCTGCTCGTTGTCGGTGGCGCCCTGCAACGCGGCGTCGCGAAGGGTGAGGTCTTGGGTGCGAATGCGTTCGAGCCGGAAGTCGACGTGCTCGACGCCGAAGTCCCGGGCTCGCTGCAGCGCGGCGTCGGCGAGCCGCCGCAGCGGCAGGTCGGTGAAGGTGGGATCTAACGGGTGCGTCGACGGCATGCAGGCGACTCTAACCACTGTGCTGAACTGCTGGGTCGGCCGGACCGAGCCTCGCGCTGGTCAGGCGCTCAGCCGGCCGAAGGCCTCGGGATGCACGTCGGTGGGCCGGTGCGGAGGGATCACCTGACCGTTGGGAAGCAGCTCGCCGGTGTCGTCGAACAGGACGACACCGTTGCACAGAAGACTCCAGCCCTGCTCGGGGTGCGCGGCGACCGTGTGCGCGGCTTCGCGGTCGAGTGCCTCGGGGGGCGGACACACCGGCAGGTGGGAGCACAGGCTGCGCACGGCTGTGCCGGGGGTAGTGAAGTTGCTCACGAGACCATTGTGCACGGCCGGACCGACATACCTGCCATTTCGTCCACAGCTCGCCTCAATAACAACGTCTGCATGAGTGCACCCTCCTCACGTCTGCTCGAGCACGGCCAACGGTTCCATCGACGGTTGCCGGGATCCCCCGACCGGCTCGCGGGTGATCGCCACCCGGTAGTCCGGATCCTCGGTCGGCACCAGGACGGCGCCTGGCGACTCGGAGCCGATCAGCACATCCGTCGCATGCACCTTGTCCTGCTCGTCGAGGAGCCACAGCTGGTAGACCTCGTCCTCGGGCAGCGGTGGCAGGTCCTCGGTGAGTACGACGGCCCGACCCAGTTCGACCGAGCTGATCAGCGTCATCGACCCGCCGCCGTTCACCGGTGCGGTGCGACGATGCAGGTCGTCGGCCGCCAGCACCTCGGCGACCGGATCTGGGTCGTCGTCGAGCACGACACCGGCGACGACGCCGCCGACTGCCACCAAGGTGACGGCAGCGGCGGCGGCGAGCAGCTGCGGCCAGGGTCGGCGGCGCAGCGTGCGCACGTTCTCGGCCCGCGGCACCAGCGGAGGAAGCTGGCGCGTGACCGCCACGGCGGCCAGCACCCGCTGCTTCAGGCTCGCCGATGGCGAGACGGCCACGCTGCGGCCGAGTGCGGCCGCGGTGACCGTGAAGCCGGCCACCTCTTCACGACAGAGCTCGCAGTCGTCGAGATGCGACCAGAACTGCTGGGCCTCGGCCGAGGGCAGAGCGTTCAGCGCATAGGCGCCCGCACTGATGTGTACGTCGGTGCTCATCTCGCTCCTCCCAAACAGTCACGCAGTCGGATCAAGCCATCCCGCATCCGGGTCTTGACGGTGGAAACGTTTGCCTGCAGCAAGGTGGCCACCTCGGGATAGGTGTAGCCCTCGAAGTACGCGAGCGTCACCGCCTCGCGCTGCAGCTCGGTCAGCGCGCCCAGGCACTGGCGCACCTGCTGACCTTCGATCCGGGCCGTGGCCTGCTCGGACACGGAGTCGTAGGGCACGTCTTCCGCGGCGGCCGCGGTGTCCCGCCGGGTCGAGGCCGCCGCCGAGCGCACCACGTCGACCGCTCGGCGGTGGGTCAGCGTCATCAGCCAGGTCCGGGCCGAGCCTTTGGCCGGCTCGAACCGGGTGGCCTGTCGCCAGACCGACAGGAACACCTCCTGGGCAATCTCCTCCGCTCGGGCAGGGTCGCGCACGACCCGCCGGGCCAACCCGACGACCGCGGGTGCCAACTGGTCGTAGACCTGCTCGAACGCCTTTTCGTCGCCCCTGCCGACGTCGACCAGCAACTCATCCAGCGACGGCTCCTGCTCGCCCGGGACCAGACCCAGACGTCGCGGTAGCGGCTCGCGGGACATGCGCCTACCTCTCATCGGATCAGGGTGGCACGCCCCCCGCTCCGGCGAACCGCAGACCCGTCGCGTGCATGTGCGGCGTTGTTGCTCACCTGATCTTCGGAGCGGCAGCCGCCGCGGATGGGTGTCAGGTCGCGCCGTCGCGCTCCTGCGCCTCGAACAGCGGCGCCTGCTCACTCATCCAGGTCGCGCGGAAGACGGGGAAGCCGGCCTGCTGCGCGGCGGCACAGACCGCGGGGTCGTCGTCGACCAGCACGCCGATCGTGTGCTCGCCGGACAGTTCCTGCAGTACGGCGATCTTGGTCAGCCTGGCCGGTCGGCGGTCCCGGTCGCCGCGCAGCAGCACCGGAGCCGCCGGCAGCCGGTGCTCATCGAGCCATTCTTCGGTGTCTCGTCGGCAACGCTCGGGGCGCCCGGAGAGGTACAGCAGGTCGTGGTCGACCGCCAGCCGGGTCACCACGGCGACACCCTCGGGCAGCAGCGGGTCGTCGGGGGCCGCCCGGAAGAAGGAGTCCCAGTCCTTCGGCGGGCTGCGCACGAACTCGAGCCGGTGGCGCACGTCGGCGAGGACGCCGTCGATGTCGACGACGGCCAAGGGGCGAGGCCGGTTCACGGTGCCACGCTCACACGCCGCGGACCCGCTGCGGTGCGGCGTACACCACGAAGCGGTGCTCGCGGGTGAAGCCGACCAGGGTGACGGCGTACTCCCGGGCGCAGGCGACCGCCAGACTTGACGGGGCACCTACCGCCACCACCACGGGGATCGATGCCATCACCGCCTTCTGGACGATCTCGAAGCCCGCGCGCCCGCTCGTGCACAGCAGCGCGGCCGTCGTGTCGGTGCCCGCCAGCGCAGCGGCACCGAGCACCTTGTCGACGGCGTTGTGCCGGCCGACGTCCTCACGGGCGACCACCAGCTCGCCGACGGCGTCGAACAGCCCGGCGGCGTGCAGGCCACCGGTTCGGGCGAAGACGGGCTGGCTGCGCCGCAGCAGCGCCGGCAGGGCGGACAGCACCCCCGGCTGCACCTGCAGCTCAGAGCTGACCGGTCGGCCTCCGAAGTCGCTGATAGCGTCGAGGCTGTCCTTGCCGCAGATCCCGCAGGCGGCGGCAACCGCACCGAAACGGGCGGGGAGCGGTCGCGGGGGAGGGGCGTCCAGCGTCACCGTGACCGTGTTGTACACCTGCTCGGGCGCGAGCTGTTCCTCGGTGCAGTAGGCGATGCCGTGCACGCCGGCAGGGTTGACGACAAGGCCCTCGGACAGCACGAACCCCGCGGCCAGCTCGAAGTCGTGGCCGGGCGTGCGCATCGTCACCGCCAGCGGCTGGGGTGGCGATCCGGGCCAGGTCAGCCGCAGCTCGAGCGGCTCCTCCGTCGCCACCCGGTCCTCGTGCCGGTGCGCCTGACCACCGGTCACCTCGACCACGTCGTAGCGCACCGTCGCACCAGGGCGTCGCATCACCCGCACGAGGCCACGCTAGTGCGGGGAGCATGATGGGACGTTCTCAGGGTCGCAGCGGGACAGACGGGCAGGACCGACCGAGTGCTCCATGAAGAACAGCGAAACGCACCCCGAACGACCCGGTTTCGACCCGGCCTGGTGGTCGCCGCCGTCCTGCTCCTCGGCTTCGTCGTGCTGACAGTGCTGGCCTGGGGCCCGCTACGTTCGCTCGACCTCGCCCTCGACAGCGAACGCGACCTCGGCACCCGAGGCCGACTGCTCCGCGACCTCAACCGGTACGGCCGGCCGGCGGTCTACCTGCCCCTGCTCGTACTGGTCTCCGGTCGGGCGGCCTACCGCGCCCACAGCTTCCGGCCGCTGCTGGTGGCCACGGTAGGCGTCTCGGCTCTGTGGCTCATGGTGGGTGGGCTCAAGCTCGGGCTGGGACGCGGCTCTCCGCTGCAGGCAGAGCCGGACTTCATGGTTGGCGGCATGGCCTACCCCTCCGGCCACTCCGCTGCCGTGGTGCTCGTCTATGGCCTGATCGCCTACCTGTGGTGCCGCTACACCGGTGCGCCGCGCAGAACCCGCATCGCTCTGCCGGTTCTCGTTGTCGTCCTCACGGTCGCGATGGTGGCGTCGTCGCTGCTGCTGCGCTGGCACTGGTTCACCGACCTGCTGGCGGGAGTGCTGATCGGGGCAGCGGTGCTCCAGGCCACCACGACGCTCGACCGTGCCGGAGTCTTCAGCCGGCAAACGCCGCACGCACCGTGACGGCTCGGCGCAGGTCGTCGGCGCCGTCGGCGATCGAGCGGGCCACGCCGCTGTCGATCGGCTCGGCCAGCGCTGCGTGCGCCAGGTGCAGCGTGGCGGGGGAGACGGCGTACGCCGGAAACGCCCGACGGGCCGACTCACCGACCACCCAGCCACTTCGGAACCGGGTCGTCACCGGTACTTCACTGAAGTAGCGCGGCACGAACGCTGTGGTCACGGCGTCGTGCTCGGGGTGCCAGAAGCCTTGACAGGTGGCGTAGAGCTCGTAGTTGCTCACCGCCGGATCCTCGCTGATCAGGCGCCAGGCGGTGGCCTTGGCATCCTCGTCCGGAAGTGAGGCGCGACACCGTGCGGCGTGCACCGAACCCTTGGTCGACCGGTCGGTCCGCAGCTGCTGTTCGATCGCGTCGGAGCCGGCGGCACCGAGCACACACAGCCGGGCCAGCAGCGCCCACTGCAGGTCGAGGTCGAGGACCAGGCCGTCCGGCGCCGCCGCACCCTCGAGCCAGCTGCGGAGCAGGTCCGCGTCGGTGCCCGAGCCGGCCACCGCTCGGGCTGCGGCCAGCTGGATGCTCGAGCCGGGACCGGCGCCCGCCAGGCAGGTCGTGGCCAGGTCGGCGACCCGTTGGCCGGCCTGGTGCAGCCCCAGGTAGCGGCCGCGCAGTGAGCGCACGGTCCAATCCAGCAGCGACGTCAACGCGACGTCCTCGGTCTCGTCGGGAAGGGCGGCCTCGAGGACGTCGAGCATGGTCAGTGGCGAGAGTTGCGCGTCGTCGACCGCGCTGCGTACGGCGTTCCACACCACGGCCCGAGTGACGACGTTGTCGATCCGGGGGAGTACCGCGGGCAGCGCGGCCATGCTGGAGGGGTCCAGACGCACCTTCGCCCAGGTGTCGTCGTACGCGTCTGGGACCAGCACCGGGAAGACTTCGTCGGCGTTCAGCCCGATCGTCATCCGGTCGTCGCTCAGCTGGACCGCACACTGCGGGCCGGCGCCGGTGACGCCGTACGCCGCGACCGTGAACGCGTGCAGGCGCTGGGCGGGGAAGGAGGCCGGCGGGGTGCGTCGCAGCTCGGTAGCGCCGTCGGTGCGCACGGCCTCGATCGTGTCGATGCCGGGTCGCCGCAGCCACTGCCCGGCCCACCCTTCCAGGTCGACTGCTCCGGCGGAGGCCCAGGCGGCCAGCAGGTCGGCCAGGGTGGCGTTGCCGAGCGAGTGCTCGTGCAGGTGGCGGCGCACGCCCTCGAGGAAGACGTCGTCGCCGAGGTAGGCGTTGAGCTGCTTGAGCGCCGCCGCACCCTTGGCGTAGGAGATGCCGTCGAAGTCGTTGAGTGCGGAAGCGGCGTCCGCCGCGCCGTTGCCGGCGACCGGGTGGGTCGAGGGTCGCTGGTCGGCGTCCATCCCCCACCGCTTGCGCACGAACGCGAAGTCCGCCCACGAGTCGGCCACATCGGTGGCTGCCTCGCAGACCCGGTAGGCCATGTACTCGGCGAACGACTCGTTCAGCCACAGGTCGTCCCACCACCGCATCGTCACCAGGTCGCCGAACCACTGGTGCGCCATCTCGTGCACGATCGTGCGGGCACGATTGCTGCGCTCACCGTCGGTGACCGGGCCGCGGAAGATCAGCTGATCGCGAAACGTCACGCAGCCGGGGTTCTCCATCGCGCCCGCGTTGAACTCGGGCACGAACGCCTGGTGGTACTCCCCGAACGCGTAGCGGATGCCGAACAGCCGGTGGTACTCGTCGAGGGCCTGTCCGGTCACTCGAAGGATCTCCTCGGCGTCGCGGTCGAGGTGCTGGGCAAGGGACTGGCTGACGTGCAGGCCGAGCGGGATGCCGTCGTGTTCGGCGCGGACGGAGTGGTAGGGCCCGGCGACCAGAGTGACGAAGTAGGTGGACAGTGGCTTGGTGGTGGCCAGCCGCCAACGGCCGGGCTCGGTCCGCGTGGCCGCGCCGTTGCCGAGCACGGTCCAGTCGGGCGGGGCGGTGACGGTGAAGGCGTACGGCGCCTTGAGGTCGGGCTGGTCGAAGCAGCCGAAGATCCGCGGTGCCGCGTCGAGGAACGACATCGCGTAGAGGTAGGTGTTGCCGTCGGCGGGGTCGACGCTGCGGTGCAGGCCCTCGCCGTCGTGGCTGTAGGCCATCTCGGCATCGACGACGATCTCGTTGTCCGCCGCGAGCCCGGTCAGGGGCAGCCTGCCGTCGACGAGCGATCCGGCGTCGAGGTGCTCGCCGTTCAGGGTCACGCTGAGCAGCCGATGTGGTTGCACGTCGAGGAAGGTGCCGGCCCCGGGTTCGGCGCAGCGGAGCGCGATCGTCGTACGGGAGGCGAAGACCTCGTCGCCGACGGTCAGGTCGAGGTCGACCGCATACCCCTCGACGGTGAGAAGTGCGGCGCGCTCCTGCGCCTCGGCCACGGTCAGGCTCGGCATGGCGCCAGACTAGGCGTCAGCATGCATTCGTCACGGGGTGGCCCTGTGCCGATAGGTTCGTCACGGAGCCACCCCGTGACGAACGCCAATCGCGTCGGTGGGCAGCCGCGGGCCCAACCAGCGCAGCCCGAGGATGCCGAGGCAGGCGGCAGCGGCGACCAGCACCCAAGGCACCCAGATCCCGAGGGTGAACAGCGCCACCACGGCCGGCGCCAGCACCCCGGCCACGGTGAAGGCGTACTGGAACGCGGCGAGGTAGCGACCTCTCGACGGCCGCGGGGCTGCTGCCTCGGCCAGCGCGTTCGCCCGGGCCGAGAACATCAGGGTGCCGGCGGCGAGGATCACGGTGCTGGCGAGCAGCCACGCCGGACGCCACGGGTCCGGCACGGCGACGGTGGCCAGGCTCACGGCGCACCACAGGGCGTACAGTGCCGCGCCGATCGCCATCGCCGTGGTCCGAGTCAGGTGTGACGTCGCCCGCAGTACGACGGTTGCGCCGAGGCTGGTCATGACCGTGAGCAGGGCCAGCATGGCGGCGGGCAGCCAGCTCGGCGCATCGAGCTCGTCGAGCATGTAGACCGGGATACCGATCAGGAAGAAGTCGGTGACGAGGGCGACCAGGCCGGTGATGCCGATCAGGGCGAGGTACGGCGGGTCGCGCAGCACGCGTCGCATCTCTACGTTCCGCTGGTCCTCAGCCGGTTCAGGGCCGTGGTGAGGGAGCCGGACCGCGAACAGCAGCAACAGCGCGGCGAACAGGAAGCTCAGAGCGTCGACGCCGACCGCGACCCGCAGCCCGAGATCGTCAGCCCCGATCAGGAAGACGCCGGCAACCAGGGCGCCGAGCCCGAACGTGGCGGAGCGGACCATCGCGACCACGGCGAAGGGCCGGTCCTTGGGGCCCTGCTCGGACACGTCCGCGATCAACGCGAAGAGGGAACTGTAGAAAAGCTGCTGCCCGGCGGCGAGCAGGAGCGCGGCCACCACGGTCAGCGGCAGGCCTCGGGCGAACAGATAGCCCAGCGCCCCGGCGGCCTGCAAAAGCTGCGCGGCGATAACGACCGTGCGGGGACCGATCCGGTCGACCAGCCGGCCGGCGAGCGGCGGCACCAGCAACCCGATGGCGGTGCCCAGAGCCACCGTGCTGCCGGCGACACCGAGCGGCAGTCCGACCACGCGGGTCACGTAGATCAGCGCGAGCGGCAGGAACAACCCCGAGCCGAAGTTGTCGATGCCGAGTGCGACCAGCAGCGCGCGGCGGCTCCCACGCAGTGCGGCGGCGTTGTCGCTGCGGTCCGACATCCCGGCCATCCTGCCGCACCGGTGCGGCTGTCTCGGGACGTACGCCGGAGACGGTTGCCGTTAGGGTGCACTGGTGACATTTCGCCAGCTTGGGGAGTCCGGTCTCACTGTCAGCACGGTCGGCCTGGGCTGCAACGCCTTCGGCGCCAGGATCGACGCCGACCAGACCAGCGCGGTCGTCTCGGCCGCGCTGGACGCCGGTGTGACCCTGTTCGACACCGCGGACATCTACGGCAACCGGGCCGGTGAGAGCGAGGAGCTGCTCGGGAAGGCGCTCGGCGACCGGCGCGAGGACGTCGTACTCGCCACCAAGTTCGGGATGGACATGCGCGGCGCCAACGGGCCCGACTGGGGCGTGCGCGGGTCGCGTCGCTACATCCGCAAGGCGGTGGAGGCCAGCCTGCGCCGACTCGGGACGGACTGGATCGACCTCTACCAGATGCACGAGCCTGATCCGGCCACCCCGATCGAGGAGACGCTGGCGGCGCTGGACGAGCTGGTCTCCGAGGGCAAGGTGCGCTACGTCGGCAGCTCCAACTTCGCCGGCTGGCAGGTGCTGGACGCCGACTGGACGGCACGCAGCAGTGGCCTGGAGCGCTTCGTCAGCGCCCAGAACAAGTACTCGCTCTACGACCGGTCGGCCGAGGCCGAGCTGGTGCCGGCGTGCGAGCAGGTCGGTGTCGGGATCCTGCCGTTCTTCCCGCTGGAGTACGGTCTGCTGACCGGGAAGTACCGCCGTGGTGCGGCGGCACCGGAGGGCAGCCGCCTGGAGAGCCAGTCACAGCGCCTCGAGGGGGCCGACTTCGACCGGATCGAGGCGCTGCAGCACTACGCGGAGAAGCGGGGGCTGTCGATGCTGCAGGTGGCCATCGGCGGTCTGGCCGCGCAGCCCGCGGTGGCGTCGGTCATCGCCGGTGCCACCAAGCCCGAGCAGGTCCGCGCAAACGTCGAGGCCGGCGCGTGGCAGCCGACCGACGACGACGTCGAGGTGCTGGCCGAGCTCAGTTGAACCGCTGTGCTGATCGGCTCAGGGCGCGGAGGACTCGACGTGGGAGTCCGGGCCGGGGAAGACGAGCGTCTCGGTCCCGGTGTCTGACCAGCGCACCAGGAACGGGGGAGCGCCGTCGTCGCCGTGGATCTCGACGATCTCGCCGTCACGGCGCCGGGCGCCGACCTTGCCACCTTCGATGAGCAGGTGGTCACCAACCTGTGCCTGCACGTCAACCTCCTTCGAACGGCCGAGCAGCGGGGTGGACCGGTGGCTCTCAGCCTACTGTCGGCAATCCGACGCTGTGGTCGCAGGGGCGACCCAGCGGTCGGATTGCCGACGACCCGGCTCGCTCTGGTCGGGCGACACCACCACCGACGGGTACGGACTGCGGCTCACGGCCACCAGGGTGTCCTGCATCCCGGCGCGGTGGAAGAAGCTGGTCTCGGTCGGCCCCGGCATCAGCGCGGTGACGCTCACCGGACTGTCGTCGAGCTCTCGGACCAGTGCCTCGGCGAAGCTGATTCCCGATCTCCCCGGCGCGACTCGCTCACAGCGCATCGGGAGGTGCACACGCCGGTGTCGTTCACGGTATCGACGCAGGCCCCGGACAGTCGTAGCGTCGGGACAGCAGCCGATCGGCCACCGGGCCGGTTCGTCGGTCAGAGGGAGGTTCACGATGTTCGTTCAGGTGGTCCAGGGACAGGTGTCCGACGCGGGACAGGTGCGTTCCGCGCTCGACCGGTGGGCTCAGGAGTTGGCGCCCGGTGCGTCGGGCTGGCTCGGCACGACCGCCGGGGTGACCGAGGACGGGCGGCTCCTCGCGCTGGCGCGCTTTGAGTCCGAGGAGGCGGCCCGGCGTAACAGCGACCGACCCGAGCAGGGGCAGTGGTGGACGGAGACCTCCAAGCTCTTCACAGACGAGGCCACGTTCCGTGACAGTCTCGGCGTAGTCGTTGATGTCAATGGCGACCCTGAGGACGCCGGTTTCGTCCAGATCATCCAGGGGCGCGGCAGCGACCCCGAGCGCGCACGCGAACTCATGGGGCAGGACTCAGCCGAGTGGGCCGCCTTCCGCCCCGACATCATCGGGAGCGTCGCAGCCGATCACGAAGGCGGGGCCTACACCATGGTGCTGTACTTCACCTCCGAGGAGGCGGCGCGCGAGGGCGAGACCAAAGAGCCGCCAGCGGAGCTCAAGGCACAGATGGAAGAGATGGATGCGCTCAGCATCGGAGTGCCGGACTTCTTCGATCTGAAGCAGCCCTGGTTCTACTCCCCGCGGTGAGGCGGCGTAGCGTTCGGCGTCTCGCACAGACATTTCCAGGCGTGGAATCACCTCAGGCGACACGTTTGCGGCGACCAGGGCCGCCGAGCACATTTGGTTGTTGGACACGGCGCTGAGCCCGGCCGATAGGCGTTCTACTCGGGACGCCGGGTCGCCAGCCGGTAAGCGTCCGCCCACTGCCCAGCTGTGAGGTCCTTGGGGAGCGTTTGGTACGTGACGCGCTGCTGCGCGCACCATGTGCGGACTGTCCGCGCTGACATGCCGCCGCTGCGCGCCAGGATCTCCGGTACGCCGCGGCCGCGGCCGGTGAAGACGCGTCGGACCCACTGTTGGTAGTCGCGGTGATCGCCGTCCAACAGGGGAGCTTGTCGGCGACGGATTACGAGCAGACCAGCATCCACGGAGGGCCGGGGCGAGAAGGCGTTCGAGGGTATGCGCTGCTCGAGGATGAAGTCGTACCAGGGCCACCACTGTGCGGTCAGCTGGGTGGCGCCCCCGACGCCGGCGCGCTTGCGGGCGACTTCCCACTGGGTGATGAGGATCGCGGTCTCCCACTCACGCATCGGGAGGATCCTTTGGAGCACGCGAGTGGTGATGTGGAATGGGATGCTGCTGACGAGGGTGTACGTCGTACTTGGCGGTGCGTGCCGCAGGATGTCACCCTCGGTGATGCACACGTGCGGGCCGACGTTGCGCTGCAGTCGAGCGGCCTTGCGGGGGTCGAGTTCGACAGCCTCCAGCGGCCGCCGGAGTTCGGCGAGGGGGAGGGTGAGCGCTCCATCCCCGGCTGCCCACTCGACGATCGGTCCGTCGGTCGCGGCGACAAGGTCGACCACCATGCGGATGGTTCGACGGTCCTTGAGGAAGTTCTGACCCAGCTCTTGGCGGCCGGGGAGGTGGCGCGAAGACATGCTGGTTGCTCCGTTCTGTGGAAGGGAGCCGGGCAGCACGAAGCGCCGCCCGGCAATGTGCCGAGAGG
>Ga0183260_10003221_pt1 | contig 13189 bp, 11 predicted proteins | sample AntDrymUQ4972206_2_FD_129768 | JGI IMG/M metagenome (GOLD analysis project Ga0183260, IMG submission 129768) | Polar desert sand microbial communities from Dry Valleys, Antarctica - metaG UQ497 (22.06) (version 2) (version 2) | ecosystem: Environmental > Terrestrial > Soil > Desert | place...
TCGAACGTCGACCCGTGGGGCGGCCGTCAGATCCGGGGCCGCTCGAAGTTGCCAACTATGCTCCGGACGCGCGCCTGTCGAATCGTGTTTCGAGCCTGGGTCAGGTTTGGCGAGCAGAAGTGGATCAATTCTCGGTAGCGGCGACGTAAAAAACAAAAAACGTAACGTCGGGCCCCGTGCGCGTGTGTTACGAAGCCGGGCCGTGCGGCTACGCGTTGCAACGGCAGATGACGACATCGCGGGTGAACTGTCAGGTGATCGCGCCGGCGCTCATCCCACGGAAACCTGGTGAACGGATCAAGACCAATCGCCGCGACGCGCGGAAATTGGCGGAGTTGCACCGGGCCGGGCTGCTGACCGAGGTGCGGCCACCGACCCCGGAAGAGGAAGCCGTCCGCGATCTGTGCCGCGCGCGCGATGACGCTCGCGAGGATCTGCAACGGTGTCGGCATCGCTTGGGCAAGCTGCTCCTGCGCCGCGGCTTGCACTTCAGCGGGCGCAATTGGACGCAGGCTCATCGGCGATGGATCGACAGCCTCGAGTGGACGCACCGAGCCGAGCGCGTCGTGGTCGATGACTATTTACTGGCGATCGATCATCTCGAGGCGCGGCTCATCGAGTTCGATGCGCGGCTGGCAGAGATCGCGGAGACCGTGCCCTATCGTGAGCCGGTCAGCTGGTTGCGGTGCTTCCGCGGGATCGACACGTTGACGGCCATCCTGATCCTTGCGGAGCTGCATGACTTTCGTCGATTCGCGTCGCCACGCGCGTTGATGGCGTACCTCGGTCTTGTGCCGGGTGAAGACTCGAGCGGCGAGAAGCATCGACGCGGCCGCATCACGCGAGCCGGCAACGCGCTGGTTCGTCGGCTGCTGGTGGAAACGGCGTGGCATTATCAACATCGACCGAGCACCGGCGTGGGTCTCGGCAAACGACGGAAAGGACAACCGAGCCGAGTGATTGCGATTGCGGACAAAGCTCAGCAGCGCCTCTGTCGCCGATTCCGACGCATGGCAGAACAACACAAGCCCGCGCCGAAGATCGCCGTGGCGATCGCACGGGAGCTCGCAGGTTTCCTGTGGGCCGCCCTGCAACCGGCGGTACCGGCGAACTAACCGCACGCAGTTGTGCGCGACAGCGACGAGAGGTAATGAGACCGATGCGGGCGTCAGTGAACGGACCGCGAAGTCGGCGGATGATCAGAGGCACGATTGCGAGGATCGGCGACCTAACTATGCGATACGGACCAACGTCCCAACTCGCGACCTTAGACTGCACGTCCTCCCGACGAAGTACTGTCATGTGTGCTCTGCCGCGAGCGATCGCGGTAACCACCGTATATCAGAGTGACTCGTCGTCGAAGCGCCCTCGATCGTCCGTCGTCTTCGCGGCCCGCGCGCTGGCGCGTGCGTCGCCAGGCGGATGTCAAAAGATGGGCACGGCCTCCAGGGCTTCGCGCCCTGCGGGCGGCGCCTGCGGCGCCCCTGGACCCCGCGCCCATCTTCTGACAAGAAGGCTTTTATGTCGGCAAGCTGACGCTTGCCGGCGAGTGTCACATCCCCATCGCAGGATGAGGGCTTGACAAAGGGTCATTCCATATCAGTTAGCGGTCTGGATCGACGGGCCGGCAAGTCAAACAGACCGTACTCGTAGCGACAGGCTGAACCCGAATCGCTCGGAGCATCTGACCTTCACCGGTCGCTTTCGGTTGCACACAAGAACCGATACCACCCTCTTCGCCCGCAGACGACCCGAAGGTCGGTTGCGGGGAACCCTCCAGCGTTCGCATACTCAGAACCAATGTGGCGAGCGTCACCACAATCTCGTGGTGCTCCGCGCGACAAAACGACGATCATGTGGGACAGATACGATCCTAGCTCGTCTGACGGCCGCGACCGCGACGACTTCGGCGACCGAAGCCGCGGAAGCCGTGGCGGAGCCAGCGACCGCGATCACGCTGGCGATCGCGATCCGCGCGACGTGTTCACCAAGGATCTCGACCTGCCGCGCGGACGTGAGCGCCGGCCGGTGCGAGAACGCGATCGCGTGTACGAGATCGACAGCACGGAAAGCCGAATGCTCGCCACCGTCGGTGCGTTTCGCGTCGTTTCCGAGAGCGATCTGCACGCCCTGCGCGACGATTCGAACAACCCGCGTCGGAGCGTTCGATATCTCGAAAACGAAGGACTGATTCGGACGAGCCTCCTCAGCTCCGACGACGCGCCGTCGTCCTGACGGATCGCGGGCGAGATCTCCTCGAAGTCAACCGATACGAACGCCATGAACGCGCGCACGAGCCCCGCCAGACGTACTACGCCGGTCTCAGGAAACCGCGCGAGCTGACGCACGACACGAGGGTCTATCGCGCCTACCAGCGCGCCGAAGAGCGCCTCCGCGGACAGGGCGGCCGAGTTCGGCGCGTCGTCCTCGACTACGAGCTGAAGCGCGACTATCAGCGATTCCTTCAGGAGCGCAATCGAGGAAAGAAGGACTGCGACGGCCGACCGGACCGGACGCCCGAAGAGATCGCGCGCTGGGCCCGGGAGCACGAGCTACCGTACGACGACGGGCATGTGCATTTCCCGGACGCTCGGATCGAGTACGAGGACCGCGATGGCTGGTCCCGGCGCGAGGATATCGAGGTCGTGACACCGCACTATCGCGGCGCCCATGCCGGGGCTGCCGCCAAGTCCGGGTTCCGGTGTTATGCGGTTGTCACCGGAATGGTCGGCGGACGCGGTGGCGGCGGCCGGCGTACCGCGCATCCACGAATCGCGGAGGAGCTGATCCGGTGACGCTGCCGCCCCCGCCCGACCGCTGGACGATCGAGTTGGCCAACACTCAGCGCCTGGAGGCGATCGCAGCGTTCGGCTTCACCGAGCGCCAGGCGCGGTTCCTCCTGAACGTCCTGCTGCACTCGGGCGTGTTCGTCGAACGCCAGTACTGCAGCTTCGCCGGAATCGTCCATGGGCAGAAGAGCACCGACTTCATCACCAGCCTGGTCGAGCGGCGGCTCGCGACGCCGATCGTGACCGGGAAGCTCCATCGCGGCCGGATGTTTCACGTCCACTACAAGCCGCTCTGGGCGGCCATCGGCGAGCCGGACAACCGCTTCCGGAAGCGGACCGCGCAGGGACGCATGATCGAGCGTGTGATGCTCCTTGGATTTCCGGATGTTCCTCCTGCGGCATTCGGCGCTGCTCCGAGTGCTGCTTCGCTGGACCATCCGGCTGCTCCTGCCTCGCCAGCTCTCGAAGGCGCGACTGGCGTACCCGCACGCCGCGCGGGAGCACTTGGCCACACCGCTGGAGCCCTCGAACGTCGAGACGCTGGAGTGGCTGTTCGCCGAGCGGAAGCGGCTCTCCGAGCCCGGAGCCGGACCTTCGAGCGAGCGCTATGCGACCCTACTGCGCGGCTATCGAGCGCCGCGGTTCCAGGCCCTCTATCGGCAGTGGCTAGACGACCCGACGAACACCCTTGAGCTGGCCGGATCGCGTCTCATCGCCGACAACATCGAGCGCGGTCACGGGCAGGTCGAGTGCGTCGAGCTGACACGGCAGTACCTCCATCTCTCTCCGCTGGTTGACGTCGCCTGATTCGAACAGCTGAGGACGACCTCGGGGACGACCCCTAGAAATGAGGTTGTCCCCCAATCCCCCTCTGGCAACACCTCCAAACAAGACCCCTACGAATATCCATCTGGCCGAGAGGCCTGACCAGCAATCGATTCAGCGGCCACAACTTCACGTGGAGCACACGAACGCTGCGCACGATGGGGCGGCGCTCTTTGCCGCCCCCAGCCGGCGCCAGTGCCGGGATCAGGGCAGGAGATCATGGCTGTCGGTGCCAGTGTCGCGGTCGCTGCGGGTGTCGATCGTGACCGGTGGGCGCCGCTGCATATGCAGGAGATGCTGGCCCAGATCGTAACCAAGTTGTGCCGCGAGTTCCACGATGGAGTGCGAGGAAGAACCAGCTGGGTAGACGGCCCGGTTCGGGGCTTAGTTCCAAGCCGCCGGCCATCACGCTGTCGATTCTCGATCTGTGTTCGGCGCCGTGCAAGGCTCGTCGCTGCGCTCCGCCCGCGCATACGCCCACCCCAACGCGGCTGCCGCGTTGGGGGCCCCGGGCTGAGCGGCCTGCGGGCCTTGACGGTACCTGCGCGCAGATCGCGTTCTGGCCATTACGTGATGGCCGGCGATGAATGCCGCCACAGGAGCTGCGGGCTCGCGATCTACGACGTGATCCCGGCGATGCGTAGCGCCCGTGCAATCACCGCGTCGGACAGCCACATACCCGCTGTCCGCAGTTCCAGCAACACTGCTCGCGGATCGTCGATTCGTCCCTGCCGGTGCGCCGCGATGATCACACCCAAGGTCCCGACGACATCGAGCTCGTGCGCCAGCGCACACTTCCTGCCGTTCAGATCGTCAATGACCACGCGAGCGCCTGGCTCCTGCAGAGCCGTCGCGATCACCGACGACTCGCCCTTCCCGATCTCCCACGCAACGACCGATTCCGGAATCGGAGGCGATGGCCGCTTCTCGAGCCATGTCGCGTCGGAAATCACTCTCGCGGCCTTGTCGGTGTAGCCGCCGGAAATCACCTCGTCAAACACCGGTTCCGGTACGATGATCCGGCTTGCACCCAGCGTGTGGAGGAGTTCGAGATGACCGGCATTTCCGAGGAAGATCAGCGGTGAGGCGTTGACGACGAGAGGAGCGTCAGACATCCCCCAGCTCTCGGGCGAGGTCCTGGTCGTCCACCACGAACACATCGACGCGCCGGCGCGCGAGTTCCGCGAGGAACTCCGCACGGGTCATGCCGGCGGTTTCCGCAGCCCGTTCCATCGACAGCAGACTCTGCTGGTACCAGTGGATGGCCGCCGCGAGACGGAGCTCCGCAGCCACCTCGTGCGGCGCCTTCTTCAGCGCTGCCAGCAGGCCGTCGGGGACGGTTACGTCTACGTGGGTCATCGCATTCCTCGAATCGGGCTGTCCACAGGTAGTTTAGCTGCCCTGACCGTCCGGCCCCAAACGGGTGCCCAGGTTGCGATCTTGCCTATTGACCTCGATTCGAAGCGGCGTTAGCCTGTCCTCATCGTCCGTGCTCACTGCACACCCTCCGCGAGCGGAACACTCCGCGCGGAGCGCTGAAGGCCGCCGCACAGGCCGCGACTGACAGCCTACTTCCTGACTCCAGCACGGTTCTGAAATCGAGATCGCACACAGTGCCGTTTCGAGATCAGAGACTCGCAACCGCACACCGCATCGCCCTCAGGTCATGCGGCTGCGGTGCTCCACCGAGGCGTGGCTGTATCGCCTGGCCATTCGAGAGAACAGCGCGGCCAGCGTGACCCACCGCTTTCGGGCCGCACGACTACGTGTCGTGCGACGACCGCGGCGCTCAGCGTCCCGGTCTTCGATGCCGGCAACATCAGCCCGCCTCTCGCGCCACTGTTCCCGGCGCCAGAGCGCGCCACTCGATGGACGTTCGGCAACAGTTGCGAGGACGCGGAGACGCGTCGAGCGAGGTGCACCATGAAGCCTTGGTTGAACGTGGGTGAAGGCGCCGAGTAAGCGAACGTGAGCCGGGACACGATCTACACCGCGTGTGAGCGGGGAGAGCTTCGAAGCGCACGCGTCAGCGGAAGACGAGCCATTCGGATACGCCCGGCATGGATCGATGCGTGGCTGGAACGGCACGCACCGGACGTTCAAGACAACCGCCGCATCGGCGACGGCCGGAACGGAGCGGCGTCATGAACCCGCGGGCAACGACAGTGAACGGCGCTCAAACGTCCGATACGACGCGCGCGTTGACCGAACGCGAGGTCGCCGATCTGCTGGGGCTATCAGTCGCGACGTTGCGTGCGTGGAGGCACAGAGGGAAGGGGCCGCGTTTCCTGCGCCTTGGTCGGTTGGTTCGTTACCTTCGGTCAGACCTGGCTGACTTCGTTCGCGCGAGCGCAGTTGACACGCGATCGGTTTCCTCGTCTGATGGTGAATCGGAGATCGAGGAGTTGCGACCATGAGCCTCTGGAAACGCGGTCGTCAGTACTGGACGGACTTCACCGTCGCCGGTCGGCGATACCGGAAGCGTCTCGGCACGACGAATCTGCGCGTGGCGACGCAGCGAGAGCGCGAGCTCGTCGAAGAGGCCGGGCACGGCCGGCTCACGGCCCATGAGCAGGGACCGAAGCGGCTCTCGGATGCGATCGGCGCCTATCTCGACGCCAAGCGGATGCGATGCTCTCCTCGCACGATCGAGCTCGAAGAAGAGCGACTGAGCCTCGTCAAGAAACACTTTGGCGACGTGCCGCTCTCGGCGATCACGGCGAAGTCGATCTCCGAGTTCCAGCGCACGCGGCACGAGGCCGGCATCGCGAACCGCACGATCAACATGGACGTGGGCGTGCTGTCGCGCGTGCTCAAGTCCTGCGGCCGGTGGCGGGCGCTGGCCGACCACGTCCACAATCTCCCTGAGCGTCAGCACCCGGTCGGCCGTGCCTTGACAGCCGAAGAACGGAAGCGGCTCTTCCAGGCAGCCGCGTCGAGTCCTGAGTGGGAGCACGTCTACTGCGCCGCGATCGTCGCCGCCAACACGTCGATGCGGCCGGTCGAGGTGAAGCACCTTCGCCGCTGCGACGTGGACCTCGTCAAGCGGCTCGTGCACGTTCGGCGGAGCAAGAACGAGACGAGCCACCGGGTCATCCCGCTCAACGCATCGGCCATCGAGGCAGCCGCACGGATGTTCGAGCGCGCGGACCTGCTCGGACACACCGAGCCGGAGCATTACCTCTGGCCGGCCTGCCAGTGGGGCCGCTACGACGGGACCAAGCCGACGCTGAAGTGGGACACGGCCTGGCGCGCGCTGCGGGACACGGCGGGCCTGCACGGGCTGCGCTTCCACGACCTGCGCCACACCATCATCACAGAGCTGGCCGAGATGGGCGTGGCCGATCACGTGCTCGAATCGATCAGCGGTCACCTGTCGCGCCGGATGCTGGAGCACTATTCGCACATCCGGATCGACGCGAAGCGACAGGCGCTCGACGCGCTGGACAACCTGCGCCGAGGCAGCGATGCCGGCAATGGCAACGGAAAGCCCGCCAATGACGCGGAAATCGAGACGATCGTGGAGGTCGCCAACGACCTCACGTCACAGTCACGTCACAGTTTGCTTTTGCAGGGCTCGCCGCCCTCCGGTAAACTGTTGATTCCACTTGCACGGAGAGATGTCCGAGTGGTTGAAGGAGCACGCTTGGAAATTGATTCCGGCCGCGCGTGCTGACGCACACCGACACGCACCAACGCACTCCTCATCAACGACTTCCCGCCAACAACGGTATGCATCAGCGTGTCCCTGTAAACCACGGTATCTGACCGGCGCTTCAGAGGTATCTGACACAGTTCTGACACAGAGTCTCGGTCGACTTTCCGGCCGACGTCGTATCCCGCCATCGCTCGCGGGCGTGACGGGCGCGACGTGCATGCGGCGTGTAGTCGGTCCGGGCGGCGGTTCTGTCATACTGACCGTACAGTTGGCCCTGACTCCCGGCACGCGCCTCGGCGCCTACGACATTACCGCGCCGATCGGGGAAGGCGGAATGGGGCAGGTGTACCGGGCGACCGACGCGAAACTCAAGCGCCAGGTCGCGATCAAGGTCCTGGCGCCCTCGCTCGCAGGCGATGCCGATCGGCTCGCGCGCTTTCAGCGCGAAGCGGAAGTGCTCGCGTCCCTCAATCATCCGAACATCGCCGCAATTTACGGCCTCGAGGAAAGCGGTGGCATCACCGCCCTCGTAATGGAACTCGTCGCCGGTGACGATCTGTCGCAGCGGATCGCGCGCGGCCCGGTGCCTCTCGAGGAAGCCTTGCCCGTCGCCCGGCAGATCGCGGACGCGCTCGAAGCCGCGCACGAGCAGGGGATCATCCATCGCGATCTGAAGCCCGCAAACATCAAGGTCCGCGCCGACGGCACGGTGAAGGTGCTCGACTTTGGTCTCGCGAAGGCAATGGAGCCAACCGCCCGCTCGACGCCGAACATGTCGATGTCGGCCACGATCGCGACGCCGGCGAGAACCCAGATGGGCATGATCCTCGGCACCGCTGCCTACATGGCCCCCGAGCAGGCGAAGGGCCGCGCGGTCGACAAGCGCGCGGACATCTGGGCGTTCGGCGTCGTCCTCTATGAGATGCTCGCGGGCCGCGCCGCGTTCACGGGCGAGACCGTCACCGACATCATCGCGGCCGTCGTCTCGCACGAACCTGAGTGGACTGCGTTGCCGGCCGCCACCCCCGCCTCGATCAGGCGGTTGCTGGCGCGCTGTCTCGAGAAAGATCCGAAGCGCCGAGCGCGCGACATCGGTGACGTGCGGTTCGAGATCGATGAGACGATGGCGCGGGGATCCAGCGACGCACGCTCTGCCGAATCAGCGTCCGGTCCGGCGCGCCTCGCCGGTGCGACGCGCGCACGGACAATCGCCTGGGCAGTGCTGTGGGCCGTGCTGAGCGCATCGCTTGCCGCCGGACTGGCATGGTCCGGCGTGTGGCCACCCGCGCGGCCGTTTGAGCCGCGCCCGCTCAGAGTCTCGATCGTTCACACCGAGGGCAGCGAAGTGGCCGCACCCGCGATCTCACCCGACGGCCGCCGCGTCGCGTACCGGGCACGCCGCGGCGACGGCATGCCGCTGCTCTGGGTGCGGGATCTGGCCAGCGGCGAATCGCAGTCGCTGACCGGGACCGAGGATGCCACCATGCCCTTCTGGTCGCCGGACTCGCGGGACCTCGGGTTTTTCGCCGGCGCGGCCTTGAAACGCGTGTCAGCCGCGGGCGGACCGGTTCGAGTCGTGACTGACAACGTCGGCCCCTGGGGCGGCTACGGCGCCACGTGGGCGGCCGACGGGACCATTGTCGTCTGCGGCCAGCTCGGACTGTTTCGCGTGCACGCCGACGGCGGCGCGACGACCGCTCTGGCGAAACCGCCCAGCCAGGATTGGGCACACTACTGGCCAAGCTTCCTGCCGGACGGTCGCCGGTTCCTGTTCACCGCGAAGCTCTGGACCCGTACCGCGGAAGCGAGCGAACAAGGTGTCTACCTTGGCTCGTTGGACAGCCCGACGATCGAACGACTCCTGCCCGACCTCTCGAGCGCTGTGTACGCGCCGCCTGGCTATCTGGTCTTCGTCCGCGATGGAATCCTCACGGCCGCGTCGTTCGACCTGGCTGCGGGACGAGTGACCGGTCCGCCGGTCGCAATCGGAGGGGCCGTGGCGACGGATGCGCAGTTCTACTTCGCGGCGCTGTCCGCGTCGGCCGACGGGACGCTGGCGGTGAGACCGCCGCCGGCGGCGATGCTGGTCTTCCCCGATTCGAACGCGTTCAATGCGGAACTGCATCTGGTCGATCGCAGCGGCACGGGCAGCCGCGTCGGCACGGCGCGGCTCTTCTCGCTCCAGATGGCGTTGAACCCGGTGGACAGCCGCGCCCTGGCCGCTGCCATTCTCGACCCACGCGCCGGCACACAGGATCTGTGGCTGATCGACCTCACGAAGGACACCCTTGCGCCGCTGACGACGACACGGGGATTTGCCGGCAACCCGGTCTGGTCGGCCGACGGCAAGCGGCTGGCCTATGCGTACCAGCCTCCCGGCGACGTGGACGACGTGTACATCAAGGAGATCGGCACCGGGCTGATTCAGCCGCTGATCGAGACGCCAGGGACTCTCGATCACCCCGTCGCCTGGTCTCACGACGACAAGTCCCTGCTCGTGTTTACGTTCGATGATCAGGGCACCTATCTGGCATCCTGGTCGTTCGCCTCACGCACACTCTCCCGCTTCGGTGGTCCCCGAGCGATGGAAAGCACTGCCTTCTCACCCCGCGACGATTTCGTCGCCTTCACCTCTCAGGAGTCGGGTCGTCCTGAAGTTTACGTGACGACCTTTCCCGAGCGCCGCCAGACCTGGCCGATCACGACCGAAGGTGGACGGGTTGTGAGCTGGCGAAACGATGGCCGTGAGTTGCTCGTCGCCACGCTTTCGGGACACATCGCGGCCTATCCGATCTCATTCGACGGCGGCTTCTCGCATGGCCAGCCCACGATGCTCATACGCGACGTCGGCAGCATCGCGTCGTACAGCTCGGCCACGCGCGATCATTCCCGCATCCTCCTCCGCGTGAGTCCGGACGCCGCGAAGGACAAGGGCGAGATTCGGCTCCTGGTCGGCTGGCAGGATGGGTTGCGCCAGAGCAAAGACTGAACATCACTGCGCGCGTACGGGGCACGCCTGCGCGCGCTGCAACGGCTGTGGGGCGGCCATCCCGGCTCACTCGTTGAGTACTGCTCTCGCCCACACGCTCCAGGCGTCGGTGATGGCGAGCTCACAGGCGGCAATATAGACGGCCACCATCACGGCGTACCCAGCCGCGAGCCATCGATCCGGGGCTCCGTTCAAGAACGAGCGGACCACCACGAACACAGCGCCGAGAACGAAGACGGGACCGAAGATTCCTGCCCATCCCGCTTCGCCAAACACAGGGAACAGGATCGGCATCCGGACGGTCGCGCCGGCCAGAATGCTCAGGCTTGCAAGCAACATCGCCGCTTTATGGATCTTCGGTCGCTTCCGGAAGAGCACTCCTGCAAGCACGAATAGCGTGAAGAGCGTTACTTCGATCAGCATGACCAACATGAACTGCCGGTACGCCATGCCCCAGAACGGAATGGCCGGTACCGGCCGAACCGATTCGACCGCGAGCATGAACCCGCTGCCGGCGGCCACGAGCGCGACCGCAACCCCGGCCCAGCCAAGCTTCATGTGAATTCGCAGCTTTCGGGCGGGCACGAGGAGCGACTGGATCAGGAAGAGCATCAACCACGCCGTCATCGCCGCGCCGTGAACGAACACCAGTGTCGCCACCTGCGGTGCAATCGTCCGTCCGGCCATGCCTTCACCCCGCAGGTAGTACGGGTGAAAGCCCGCGACCATGATCGCGAACATGGCGATCGCAGTGGCGGCGAAGAAATAGCGCGCCGGTGCCGTCGGGCGAGCGCGTCCACCCTTCCGACCCTGCGCGGCGTCCACTGAGGCTGAAGCGCTGAAACTCATTCCTGCTCCCTTGCGCCCCGCGGATCGCGTGTGATGTGCCGACCCCGGCCCGCACGTGGCGTACGGAACGTTGCGCCGCCGCGAATCGAGATCTTCGACTCGCAGTTTCCGACGGTCAGACCGCTGTCTGGTCGAACGCAAATCATACTCGTCCCCATGTGTTTCTGCGTGAGGTCCGGTTTCCCGCCCGAGAGATGCAATCCGAGGGCGGAAGTGCTGGCTGTTCGATCTCACGCAGCCCACGCGTCCGGAGGTGATCACGTCGTTCGGCGACCTGGCCGGCTTCAGCCATCCTCACACCTTCATCCGCCTGGCGAATGGCAACCTGCTGACGACGTTCCAGTACACTGCCAGGACCGGCGCACCCGCGGCGCAGCCAGCACACGCGCATGGCGCAGCGGCAGTTGCGGTCGCCACCGAGGCACAGGAGGCGCAAACGGGCGGTCTCGTCGAGATGGACGAACGCGGCACCGTCATTCGCAGCCGTTCGGCGCATGATCCCGCGATCGCCGACTCGCGACTATATCCCTACAGTCTCTTGCCAATCCCCGCGATCGATCGCGCGGTGCTGACCACCACCGACATGGACAGTGGGCACAAAGAGGCCACGTCGCAGTGGGTGCAGTTCTGGCGCCTTTCCGATCTCTCATTGTTGAAGAGCGTCGCGCTCCCGCCTGGTCCGCGGGGCGACGAGCATTCCTTCACCGGCGAGCCAAAGCTATTGCCGGATGGACAGAGCGTCTATGTTCACACCTTCAACTGCGGACTGTATCTGATCCGCAGCGTGGATCAGGCGGAACCCAAGTGCGACCTTTGTCAAAGGCTTTCCAGGAAAGGATTGCGGCGTGCCGGTCCTGACCAGCCACTACTGGCTGCAGACCGTTCCGCAAACGCATGCGCTCGTCGCGCTGGATATTTCCGATCCAGAGCATCCACGTGAAGTGTCGAGTGTGGTGTTCGGTGACGACGAGGAGCCACACTGGCTCGCGATCGATCCTTCGGGCCGGCGACTCGTGCTGAATTCCGCCGGCAACACGCAGAGCAACCGGCTGTTCGTCATCAATTTCGATCCCGCCAGCGGTGCTCTATCCATCGACCATCGCTTCCGCGATCCCGACAGCACACGTCCGGGGATCAATCTGACCGGCAAGACCTGGCCGCATGGTTTCTCGGGCACGCCGGTTCCGCACGGCACCGTGTTCTCGAGATGAGCAAGGCCGACGCCAACCACTAACACCCGGCCCGCTCACCCGATTTGCGGCATTCTCCAGTGAGCAAGAGAGGAACGAGTCGACGATGAGCGCTCCAACGCCCCAAGAGCAGATTCTCGGTATCGTCAACAACCATTGGCAGAGTTGCTGCGTCGGTGCTGCCGCACAACTCGAACTTGCCGATCTGCTGGCTGACGGCCCCCTGCACGTTGACATTCTTGCTCAGCGCACGAAATCACACGCGCCGAGCCTGTACCGGATGCTGCGGGCCCTGGAGAGCACCGGGATCTTCACGCAAACCTCGCCCCACGTATTCGCCAACACACCCGCGAGCGAATGTCTCCGCCGTAATCTGCCAGGCTCGAACTGGGCGTGGATTCGATTCACGCTCTGCGTGGGCGCTCCGGTGTTCGAAGGATGGCGAGGATTGATGCTGTCGTTGCAGAACGGGCGTCCCGGCTTCGATCAGGTGACGGGCCAGAACGCGTGGGAACACCTGCAATCGAACCCCCAAACGCAGACGATCTTCAACCAGGCCATGCGCGATCTGAGCGCGGCAATCAGTCCCGCCGTGGCGGGGGCGTTCGATTGGAGCCGTTTCCCGGTCATCGCCGACATCGGCGGTGGAATCGGCTCCCAATTGTCCTGCATCCTCGAGGCTCACCTCTCGTGCCGAGGCATTCTCTTCGATCAACCGGCGGTCGTCGCACAAGCACCGGACAACGCACGAATCGAGCGTGTCGGCGGCGACTTTTTCAAAGGTGTCGCGGTGCAGGCGGACGCTTACCTGATGCGTTGGGTTCTTCACGACTGGTCGGACGAAGAATCCATCTGCCTTCTGAGGAACGTGAAAAAGGTCGCGACACCA
>Ga0183260_10003222_pt1 | contig 13187 bp, 11 predicted proteins | sample AntDrymUQ4972206_2_FD_129768 | JGI IMG/M metagenome (GOLD analysis project Ga0183260, IMG submission 129768) | Polar desert sand microbial communities from Dry Valleys, Antarctica - metaG UQ497 (22.06) (version 2) (version 2) | ecosystem: Environmental > Terrestrial > Soil > Desert | place...
CGGCCGCAGGATCCAGGGCACCGCCCAGCTGCAGCCCGGCGACCGGATCGCGCTCGGCACGGCAGAGATCACGTTCGAGCTGGACTAGATGGCCGATCCCACGCCCGCCACCGTCACACTCGCAGCGCCATCAACCATCTAGGCTCAAGCCCGAATGCTCGAACCGGTTTCCGTCGGCCTGAAGTTCGCCTTCCTCGCCGTCCTCTACCTCTTCTTGCTGTGGGTGTCGCGCAGCGCGTTGAAGGACCTGCGCCGCGGTGCGTTCGGCGGTGCGCGCGCCCCGGTGGCCGCCGACGCGACGGGGATGCACCCGGCGTCGAGCCTCAACGTGCTCGACGGCGACGGCAGGTCGAGCCCGCGCCTCGTCGTCGAGTCGGTTCCGGGGCTGACGCGCGGGATGGCCTACGATGTCGGCGCCGGCGCGACGCTCGGCCGCGGCGACGTCGAGATCCAGCTGGAGGACCCGTTCGCCTCCTCACGCCACGCGCGGCTCTCACGCCAGGGCGCGATCCTCGTCATCGAGGACCTCGGCTCGACGAACGGCACCTACCTCAACGACGAGCTGCTGCGCGGCCCGCGGCCGCTGCACGCCGGCGACCGCCTCCGGATCGGCGACTCGACCTTCACCTACGACAGCTGATCTGACCGATGCTGCGCGTCGCCGCCGACCACTTCTCGTATTCCGACACCGGCCGCGCCCGGCGCGCCAACGAGGACTCCTACTACGCCCGCGCGCCGGTCTTCGTCGTCGCCGACGGGATGGGCGGCGCGCAGGCCGGCGAGGTCGCCTCGCGGCTCGCCGTGGAGGTCTTCGAGCGCGGCCTGGGCTCCGACGGCGGCGCCAGCGGCGAGGAGCTGCTCGCGGCGCGCGTGCAGGAGGCCAACGCGCGCATCCACGCGATGTCGCAGGCCGAGCAGGAGCGCGCGGGGATGGGCACGACGATCACCGCCGCGCACGTCGGCGCGTACGACGTCGCGATCGCCCACGTCGGCGACTCGCGCGCGTACCGGCTGCGCGGGGACGAGTTCGTGCGCCTGACCGAGGACCACTCGCTCGTCGAGGAGATGCGCCGCCGTGGCCAGCTCACCGCGCAGGAGGCCGACGAGCACCCGCAGCGCTCGATCATCACGCGCGCGCTTGGGCCCGAGCCCGACGTGCTCGTCGACACGTCGTCCTGGCGCGGCGCGGCCGGCGACGTCTACCTGCTGTGCAGCGACGGGCTGACGTCGATGGTCCCCGAGGGGCGTGTGGCGGACATCGTGCGCGCAGCGAGCTCGCTGCGCGACGGAGGCCGCGCGCTGATCGACGCCGCCAACGAGGCCGGCGGGCGCGACAACATCACCGTGATCCTCTTTCGCCTCGAGGAGGTCGGCGACGCGTCCGACGCCGCGCTCGAGCAGCCGACGTCGGCCGGCGGCACCGGCGCGCTGACGACCGCCGACGTGCGGGCGGCGACCGGCCAGGCGTCACCCGCCACCGCGGGCGGCGCGACGGCGACGGCGACGACGGCCAGCCCGACGGCCCGCGCGCACAGCCCGCGCGCCCCGGCCCCGTCGCCCCCGCCCGCGCGCCGCAAGCGCCGCCTCGCCAAGCTCTTCGCGATCCTCGCGCTGATCGCGCTGCCGCTCGGCTTCGGCGCCTACAGCGCCAACCAGGCCGTCTTCTTCATCGGCACCAACGACGACGGCTTCGTGACGCTCTACCGCGGCCTGCCGTACACGCTGCCCGCGGGGATCGACCTCTACAAGGTCAACTACGTCTCGAGCGTGCCGCTGCAGACGCTGCCCGCCGCCCGCCGCAAGCAGCTCGTCGACCACACCCTGCGCTCGCACGACGACGCGTCTGATCTCGTCCGCGAGCTCGAGCGCGGCCGCATCGCGTCGTAGCGAGGACGGCGATGCGATCTGCGACGAGCACCACGAGCACCGGCGCGCAGTCGTGAGCGCCCGCAATCGCGAGCTGTTCGCGCTGATCCCGGCGACGCTGCTGCTGACCGCCGGCTTCGCCGCGGTCTTCATCCAGCGCGAGAACCTGCTCAACGACCTGTCGCTGACCTACGGCGCGATCTTCCTGGCGCTGTGCCTCGCCGCGCACCTCGTGCTGCGGCTGACGCTGCCCGACGCCGACCCCTACCTCTTCCCGCTCGTGGCGGTGCTCGCCTGCTTCGGCCTCGTGATGCTCTACCGGCTCGACGAGGAGCTCGCGCGCGAGCAGGCGCAGTGGTTCGTCGTCGGGCTTGTGTTCTTCACCGCGACGATCGTCGCGCTGCGGCGTGATCACCGTGTGCTGGAGCGCTATCGCTACGTGATCGCGCTCGGCGGCATCCTGCTGCTGCTGCTGCCGCGCCTGGGCAACCCCGTCAACGGCGCCTACCTGTCCTTCGACATGGGCCCGATCTCGTTTCAGCCCGCCGAGCTCGCGAAGATCGCGATCGTCATCTTCCTGGCGTCCTACCTGCGCGACACTCGCCAGGTGCTCGTCATCGGCGCGCGCCGCTTCGCCGGGATCACGTTCCCGCCGCTCAAGCACCTCGGGCCGCTGCTCGCCGTCTGGGGCACGGCGATGCTGCTGCTGTTCGTCATCCAGGACCTCGGCTCGTCGCTGATGTTCTTCGGCGGCTTCCTCGCGCTCGTCTACGTCGCGACGAACCGGATCTCGTTCGTGCTGATCGGCCTGGGCCTGTTCGCGCTCGGCGCTCGGCTCCTGTACGCGATCCGCCCGACGATCGAGAGCCGCGTCGAGGCGTGGCTGGATCCGTTTGACCCCGACCTGTTCAACCGCGAGGTGGGCGGCAGCTACCAGATCGCGCAGTCGATCTTCTCGCAGGCCGACGGCGGCTTCTTCGGCCAGGGCTTCGGCCAGGCGATCATCCAGCTCGGCGACAACCCCGCGATCCTGCCGGCCGCGCACACGGACTTCATCTATGCCGTCATCACCGACGAGCTCGGCCTGCTGGGCGCCGTCGCGGTGCTGCTCGTCTACCTGCTGATCGTCGAGCGCGGCTTCAAGACGGCGATGCTCGCGACCGACTCGTTCTCCAAGCTGCTGGCGACGGGCCTGACGGCGGTCCTCGCGCTGCAGGTCTTCGTCATCGTCGGCGGCGTCACGAAGCTCATCCCGCTGACCGGCGTGACCCTGCCGTTCATCTCCTACGGCGGCTCCTCGATCGTCGCGAACTTCATCCTGCTGGCGCTGCTGCTGCTCGTGTCCGACCGCGCGCGGCGCGAGGCCGCGTAAACGCCCGTGAACGCGCCGATCCTCAAGCTCTTCGGCCTCGTCCTCGTGCTGTTCGCGGCGCTGGCCGGGATGACGAGCTACAACAGCGTCATCAACGCCGAGGAGTACCGCGACAACGCGCTCAACAAGCGCCCGCAGATCGAGCAGGCGCAGATCAAGCGGGGCGTCATCCGCGCACGCGACGGGTCGCTGCTGGCACGCTCGGTGAAGGACGAGGACGGGCTCTACGAGCGCCGCTACAGCGACCGCGCGCGGCGCTTCTCGCATGTGCTCGGCTACGACTACGCGCTCGGCATCGGGCGGGCGGGCCTCGAGCGCGAGCGCAACGACGCACTCGTCGGCGAGGAGAACGAGGTCACGTCGATCGTCGACGACCTGCGCGGGGAGCGCCGGGTCGGCGACAACGTCGTCACGAACCTCGACCCCCGCGCCCAGCAGGTCGCGCTGAACGCGCTCGCCGGCCGCCGCGGCTCGGTCGTGGCGATCGAGCCGGCCACGGGCAAGGTCCGGGTCATGGCGAGCACGCCCGGCTATGACCCCAACGCGCTGCGCCGACCCGCGAACTACAGCCGGTTGTCGCGGGCGCCGAACTCGCCGCTGTTCAACCGCGCGACGCAGGCGGGCTACGCTCCCGGCTCGACGATGAAGGTCGTGACCGCCGCCGCAGCGCTGGACTCGGGCAAGTTCACACCGCAGTCGACGGTGTCCGGCAGGTCACCGATCATCGTCTCCGGTGTACCGCTGAAGAACTTCTCCGACAGGCAGTTCGGTGCGATTCCGCTGACGACGGCGCTGACAAACTCGGTCAACACGGTCTGGGCCCAAGTGGCCGAGAGGCTTGGGCGTGATCGCATCGCCGAGTACATGGAGCGCTTCGGCTTCGGCACCGATCCACCGATGGACTATCCCGACCAGCAGATGTTCGCCAGCGGCGTCTACGACCTCAAGCGCAACAAGCTGATCCCGGCCAACTCGCGCCAGGTCGACATCGGCCGCGTCGCCATCGGCCAGGAGCGCCTGCGCGTGACGCCGCTGCAGATGGCGATGGTCGCCGCGACGGTCGCCAACGGCGGCGTCCGGATGGCGCCGCACATCACGAGCCGGATCGTCGACATCGACGGGCGCGTGGTCGAGCGCATCGAGCCCGACGACAGCGAGCGGGTCATGTCCGCCGAGTCGGCCGGGCAGCTCACGCAGATGATGAGCGACGTGGTGCGCGAGGGCACCGGCACCGCCGCGGCGCTGGAGGGCATCGAGGTCGCCGGCAAGACCGGCACCGCGGAGCTGAACATCGCCCGCCGCATCAACCAGCCGTGGTTCATCGGCTTCGCTCCGCGCTCGTCACCGAAGGTCGCGATCGCGGTGACGCTCGAGAACGTGATCGGCGGCCAGGGCGGCGTGGTCGCGGCGCCGATCGCCAAGCAGGTCATGCAGGAGCTGCTGCGATGACGGCACGACAGCGCGCCGTTGCTCGACGAGAAGTCGGCGGCAAGGGCCATCGCATGCCCTCGCGACGCCGTCACTCCACGACGGTCGCTGCCGGCGCCTGCGGGAAGCGCGCGCGATGAGAGGCGGTCTGGACACGGACACCGTCGTCGACGAGCGCTACCAGGTCGTCGCCCACGTCGGGTCCGGCGGCATGGCCGAGGTCTACTGCGCGACCGACCTGCAGCTCGGCCGCAAGGTCGCGCTGAAGATCCTGCACGAGCGCTTCGCCGCCGACGAGGAGTTCGTCGAGCGCTTCAAGCGCGAGGCGTCCTCCGCGGCGGGCCTGCAGCACCAGCACCTCGTGGCCGTCTACGACCGCGGCGAGTGGGAGGGCACGTCGTACATCGCGATGGAGTACGTCGCGGGCCAGACGCTCAAGCAGATCGTCACGGAGGAGGGCCCGCTGGCTCCGGCGCGCGCGGTCGACCTCACCGTGCAGATCCTGCGCGCGGCGCGCTTCGCCCACCGCCGCGGCGTCATCCACCGCGACTTCAAGCCCCAGAACGTCATCGTCGACGACGAGGGCCGCGCGAAGGTGACGGACTTCGGGATCGCCCGCGCCGGCGCGTCGGACATGACGCAGACGGGCTCGATCATGGGCACGGCGCAGTACCTGTCGCCCGAGCAGGCCCAGGGGCATGCGGTCAACGCGCGCTCGGACCTCTACTCGATCGGGATCATCCTCTACGAGCTGCTGACCGGGAAGGTCCCGTTCGAGGCTGACTCGGCCGTGACGATCGCGCTCAAGCAGGTCAACGAGGCGCCCGTCGCGCCGAGCCAGATCAACCCGGCGGTCACGCCCGAGCTCGAGGCGGTCATGCTGCGCGCGCTGATGAAGGACCCGCGCGAGCGCTTCGCCGACGCCGACGAGTTCATCGCCGCGCTGGAGGCCGCCGCCTTGCGGATCCCGTCGCCGGCGGCGATCGCCGCCGCCGAGGCGCTGCCCGACGCCGCCGCGATCGGCGCGGGCCTGATCGCGCCGCCGCCGCCCGTCAGCCCGTCGCGGCCGCTGACGGGCGTGTACCCGGCGCAGCCGGTCGCTCCCGAGCGCGAGCGCAAGCCGGCCGCGCCGCCGCCGCTGGCGCCGCGGCCCCCCGCGCCGCGCAAGCGCTGGCCGTGGCTGCTGCTTGGGGCGCTCGGCCTCGTCGGTCTCGTCCTGCTGCTCGTCTCGGTCCTCTCGCCGGAGCGCGTGCAGGTTCCCAACGTCGTCAGCAGCTCGATCTCGGTGGCGTCGCAGCGGCTGCGCAACGAGGGCTTCGAGGTCGTGCCCGTGCGCGACAACTCCGACCGGCCGCGCAACACGGTCATCGCCCAGGACCCCGAAGCGGGCACGACCGCCGACGATGGCGCGCGCGTGACGATCACGGTCTCCGACGGCCCGGCGATCACCGAGGTGCCCCATGTCGTCGGCGAGACGCGGGCCGAGGCGAACCGGGTGCTGCGCGAGGCCGGCTTCCGCGTCGACGAGAAGCGCGTCCCGTCGGACAGGGTGCGGATCGATCGCGTCGTCGCGCAGTCACCTGACGGCGGCCTGTCGGAGCGCGGCAAGACCGTGACGATCGAGATCTCCTCCGGACCCGAGCGCCTGGAGGTGCCCGACGTCACCGGCAAGAGCGAGGACGAGGCGCGGTCGGCGCTGGAGGCGTTCCGTGTCGTCGTGCTGGAGAAGGAGGACGGCAAGGCCGAGCCGGGCACGGTGCTCGCGCAGAAGCCCACGGGCGGAAAGCTGCCGCGCGGCTCGACCGTCACGCTGAGCGTCGCCATCGAGCCCAAGCGGATCACCGTGCCGGATGTCGTCGGGCGCTCGCAGGACTACGCGACGAACCAGTTGTCTGGCCGCGGCTTCGAGATCACCGTCGAGGAGGTCGCCGTCGATTCGCCCGACAAGGACGACGTCGTGCAGAAGCAGTCGCCCGGCCCCGACGACGACAAGGTCGAGCGCGGAGCGACGGTGACGATCACGGTCGGGCGCTTCGATCTGGCGCTGAACCCTGAGCCGGGCCCCCAGACGCCGACCACGCCGGGCGCGCCGCCGCCGCCCGCGCCGGCGCCCTAGATGGCGATGGACGCAACTACCTGATGCGCGTCGCCGTGCTCCGCGGCGGCCGCTCGTCGGAGCACGCCGTGTCGCTCGCCAGCGGCGAGGGCGTCGCCGTCGGCCTGCGCGCCGCCGGCCACGAGGTGGTGGCGGTGACGCTCGCCCGCGACGGGACCTGGCGGCTGGACGGCGAGGAGCTGACGCTGGCGCCGGGCCGCGGGCTGCTGGACGCCGACGTCGCGTTTCCGGTGCTGCACGGGCCGTTCGGCGAGGACGGGACGGTGCAGGGGCTGCTCGAGCTGCTCGACGTGCCGTACGTCGGCTCGGGCGTGCTCGCGTCGGCGGTCTGTCTGGACAAGGTCGTCGCCAAGGAGCTGATGGCGCAGGCGGGCATCGCGCAGGTCGACTACCTCGGCGTGCACGCGGCGCACTGGGAGCACGAGCGCGCGGCGGTGCTCGACGAGCTGGCCGCGCTCGGCCTGCCGGTGTTCGTCAAGCCCGCGCGGCTGGGCTCGTCCGTCGGGATCGCCAAGGTCACAGCCGCCGAGCAGTTGGGCGCGGCGCTGGACGCGGCCTTCGTCCACGACCCGAGCGTCATCGTCGAGGCGATGAGCAGCGGAGCGGAGGTCGAGTGCTCGGTGCTCGGGTCGGCGCGCGACGCGCAGGCCTCCGAGCCGGGCGAGATCGTGATCACCGCCGACTGGTACGACTACGCCGCCAAATACGAGCCGGGCGGGATGCAGCTGCGCGTGCCCGCGCAGATCTCCGCCGGTGCACGGACGCGGCTGCAGGCGACGGCCGTCGAGGCGTTCGGCCGCTTCGGCTGCGCGGGGCTGGCCCGGGCGGACTTCTTCGTCGAGGGCGAGCGGGTGCTGCTCAACGAGCTCAACACGATGCCTGGCTTCACCCCGACGAGCGTCTACGCCAAGCTCTGGGAGGCCAGCGGCCTGCCCTACGCGCAGCTCGTCGAGCGGCTCTGCGAGCTGGCGCTCGAGCGCTACGAGCTCGAGCGCAGCTACCGCTACTGAGCCCGCACGGCGATCGGCAGGCTGTACGATCGGCCGTGCCGCCGCCGATGTAGTTCGACCGCGCGACGCCGGCCGCGTCCAGCCGCGCGCGCAGCCGCCGCGCGAGGCGCAGGGACGGCGCCACGATCGCGGGGCGCACCGCGCGTCCACGCGACGGCGCGATGACGTGGTAGCCGCGCCCGCCGGCCGGGCCGCCGTCGGCGTGGATCGACAGCGCGAGGTCGGCGTGGGCGCGGTTGCCGATCGCCGCGCGCTCGTCGACGCACGGGCCGACGCCGTCGTTGGTGGCGCGCGTCATGACCACGCGCGCGCCGAGGCGCTGCAGCCGGCGCTGCAGGCGCCGCGCGACGTCGAGCGTGAAGGCGGCCTCGGTCAGGCGCCCGTCGTCGGTCTGCGCGCCGGCGGTGTCGCAGGCCTTGCGGTAGCCGCCGGTGCCGGCCGGCACCTGGCGGTTGATCTGCGCGGCGCGCGAGCCGTTGGCGCCGTTGTGGCCCGCGTCGAGGTGGATCGTGGCGCCGGCCAGCGGCAGCGCCCCGCGGCGAAGACCACCAGCGCGCCGGCGATCATCGGTACAGCAGCAGCTCGGAGATCCGCACGAACTTCTCCTCCGGGGGCAGCTTCGTGATCCAGACGAGGTAGCGGCGGTAGCGGTTGGAGGCCGTGTCGAGGTCGATCACCTCGCGGCTGTCGATCTTCGTCGCGGGCGAGCTGACGCGCGTCCAGCCCTCCGGCGGCGCGGTCGACGGCGGGTCATTGCGCGCGACCCAGATCGAGGCCTCGAAGCCGGGGGTCGGCGTGCGGATCGTGAGCTTGCGCGCGGCGACGCCCGGCGACGCGTCGATGACGACGCCGACGCCGTCCTTGCTCAGCACGCCGTCGTCGTAGCGCTCGCTCGCCCACGTCGTGGTGAGCAGGCCGTCGACGAGCGCGCTCGTCTGCTCCGGGTGCTCGCCGTCGCCGCCGAACGGGTCGAAGTCCGATACCGAGCGCTGGCCCAGGTTCACCGACTTCAGCCCGCTCGGCGTCGGCGCCACCCCGCTGCGCTCACCGGTCCCGCGCTCGGTGCGCTGTGCCGCCGCGTACACGAGCGCGATCGCCGCCGCGAGGACGAGCGCGAGCAGCCCGAGCAGCGCCTTCGTGGAGCTGCGCGCGCGCAGCGGCACGCGCCGGCGGGTCGTCTCGGGCAGGGAGCGCAGCACCGTCGTCGCCTCGCCCGTCACGTGACCGGTGCGCGCCGTCTCGATCGCTAGGACGTCCTCGAGGTCGGCGATCATCGCCCGCGCATCGGGATAGCGGCGGTCGAGCTCCTTGTCGGTCGCGCGGTCGAGCGCGGCGGCGAGGGTGGCGGAGACCTCGGGCCGCCGGATCTGCACGTCGGGCAGCTGCTCGCGGACGTGCTTCATCGCGACCGCCACCTGGTTCTCGCCCTTGAACGGGACCTCGCCGGTGAGCATCTCGAAGAGGACGATCCCCAGCGAGTAGAGGTCCGACTGGCCCGAGACCGGGTGGCCGAGCGCCTGCTCGGGCGAGACGTAGTCGGTCGTGCCCAGCACGCGCCCGTCGGCGGTCAACCCCTCCTGGTGCAGCGTCCGCGCGATCCCGAAGTCCGTGACCTTCGCGGCGCCCTCCTCGTCGATGAGCACGTTCTGGGGCTTGACGTCGCGGTGCACGATCTGACGCTCGTGGGCGGCGCCCAGCGCCCGCGCGATCTCGATCGAGTAGGCCAGCGACTCGGCGATCGGCAGGCGCCCGTTGCGGTTGATGCGCTGCTTGAGCGTCTCGCCCTCGACGTACTCGAAGACGATGTACGGGGTCGCGAAGCCGTCTTCCTGCTCGCTCTCCTCGCCGGCGTCGATGACCCCCACGATGTGCGGGTGGTTGAGCTGCGCGACGGCACGCGCCTCGCGCCGGAAGCGCTCGAGCTGATCGGAGTCGCCCGCGATCTCGCGGTGCATGAGCTTCATCGCGACCTGGCGCTCGAGGACCGTGTCGAACGCGCGGTAGACCGTCGACATGCCGCCCTTCCCGACCTGTGCGTCGAGACGGTAGCGCTTGGACAGCAGCGTGCCGACGGGCGATGCCATCGCTCTATTGTGCAGTCGGCCGGGCGTGGTGCACGTCGTGACCTATTCGCGGGTGGCGCGCGAGCATCCTCTCTGCGCCCGTACCCCACTCGGCGAGGTGCGGCAACTCGCATAAGCTGCGCCCTGCGATGAGCGCGCCGCAGCACAGGACGTTTGCCGAGCGCGTCGAGCAGCTCGAGCAGCGCGTCGCTGAGCTCGAGGCCGCGCTCGGCACACACGCCGATCCGCCGCCGCCCGTCCGCCCGCCCGCCGACGGCCACACGAGCGTCGTGCGCGCGGTCGCGTTCGCGCCCGACGGAGCGACCCTCGCCAGCGCCGGCAACGACGGCACGGTGCGCCTCTGGGATCCCGCCGCCGGTCGCCAGACGCGGCTGCTCGAGGGCTACGCGGGGCGGGTTCGCGCCGTCGCGTTCGCCCCCTCGGGCGCGCTGCTGGCCAGCGGTGGCGACGACGCGATGGTGCGCCTGTGGGATCCGGCGAGCGGCCGCCAGGCGGCCGTCCTCGAAGGGCACGCGGGGCGTGTTCGCGCCGTCGCGTTCGCGCCCGACGGGCGCACGCTCGCCAGCGCCGGAGGCGACGGCAAGGTGCGCCTGTGGGATCCGGCCGACCATGCGCAGACGCTGGTGATCGAAGGGCATGCGGGCCGCGTGCGCGCGCTCGCCTTCTCGCCCGACGGCGCGACGCTGGCCAGCGCCGGCGGCGACGGGACGGTGCGCCTGTGGGATCCCGCCACGGGCGCGGCCCAGGCGGTGCTCGAGGGCCACACGAGCTGGGTTCGCGCCGTGGCGTTCGCGCCCGGCGGCGGGCAGCTGGCCAGCGCCGGCGACGACGGCACGGTGCGCCTGTGGCAGGACGGCGCGCAGGCCGCCGTCCTGGAGGCCCACGCCGACTGGGTGTCGGCGGTCGCCTTCTCGCCAGACCGCCGCACGCTCGCCAGCGCGGGGGAGGACAAGACCGTGCGGCTGTGGGACGCCGGCAGCGGGGTGCAGCTCGCGACGCTCGCCGCGCACACCGACTCGGTGTGGGGCCTCGGGTTCTCGCCCGACGGCCACTGGCTGGCGAGCGCCGGCGAGGACTGCAACGTGTGCCTGTGGAACCCGGCGACGGGCCGCCTCGTGCGCACGCTCGGGCGCGGGATCGTGCCGGTCTAGACGCGCTACGCGCGCTCGATCTGCGCGCTGCGGTCGGTGACGGCGCCGATCCGCGCGCTGCCGGGATGGCGCGCCGACAGCAGTGCGGCCGCCTGCTCGGCGTGGGCCTCGGCGACGATCGCGACGAAGCCGCAGCCCATGTTGAAGACGTCCCACATCTCGGCGTCCGTCACGCTGCCGCAGCGGGCGATCAGGTCGAACACCGGCGGGACCGGCAGCGGCGCCTCGATCGCGAAGCCGACGCCGTCGTTGAGGCGCAGGAGGTTCGTCAGGCCGCCGCCGGTGATGTGGGCGAGGCCGTGCACGTCCAGGTGAGACGCGATCAGCTCGAGGATCGCGCGCACGTAGATGATCGTCGGCTCCAGCAGCGCGTCGGCGACCGAGGCGCCGCCGAGCTCGGGCGGCGTGTCGTCGAGCGTCAGCCGCCCCTGCTCGAGCAGGGCGTGGCGCGCGAGCGTGTAGCCGTTGGAGTGCAGGCCGCTGGACGGCAGGCCGATGAGCGCATGACCGGGGGTGATCGTCGCGCCGGTGACGATCGCGTCGGGCGCGACGGTGCCGAACGCCGCGCCGCAGAGGTCGAAGCCGTGGGGGCTCGGATGGCCGCGGATCAGCTCGGGCAGGACCGCCAGCTCGCCGCCCGGGATCTCGATGCCGGCGTCCTCGGCGCCGATCTTCAGACCCGTGGCGATCTGGGCGAGCGCGACGGGGTCGGGCTGCTCGACGGCGAGGTAGTCGAGCATCGCCAGCGGCTCGGCGCCGACGCAGACGAGGTCGTTGACGTTCATCGCGATGCAGTCGATCCCGACCGTGCCCAGGCGGCCGGTCTGCTCGGCGACCACGAGCTTGGAGCCGACGCCGTCGGTCGACAGCGCGATCGCCAGGTCGGGGCTGATCTGCAGGACGCTGGCGTAGTGGCCCGAGCGCAGCAGCGAACGGCTGGGCCGCCCGGTGTCGATCGTGCGCAGGACGTCGACGAGCGCCCGCACGCCCGCGTCGCTGGAGGTGAGCGAAACGCCGGCGGCTGCGTAGGCGTCGTCGGGGGCCACTGCGAGCGAACCTAGCGCAGCGCGCGGCGAGCGCGTCCGTGCCGCGACGCTCAGCGGCGGTCCAGCCACCCAAACGCGCCCGCGACCCCGGCGCCGTAGGCCAGGTGGTAGCCGACCTCCATGGCGATGTCCTTGGCGGGGTACTTCCAGGGCAGCTCGTAGAGGCCCATGGGTACGAGCTGGACGTAGGACAGGGCCCAGACCGCGGTGCCGAACAGCACGCCGTGGCGCAGCGGCGTGGCCGGGGCGCGGCCCCGGACGAGACCGTAGACGGCTCCCCAGCCGACGCCGTAGCTCCAGTGCATCCCATGCGTCAGCAGCGGGATGCGCTCCGGTGGGACCTCGTGGTGAAAGATCCCCTCGCTGATCCGCTTGGCGACCTTGGCCGGCGCGGACGCCTGCTCCCACGGGTCCTGCTGACCCTGCTGCTGGGTGGCCGCCTCGTCCGGTGAGCCTCCGTCGGAGGACTCGAGCTTTCCGGGCAGGTCTGCGCGAGCGTCATCACGCCGGTGCCCGCCACGCCCGCAGCGATGCCGCGCACGATCGTGCCCAATGGTGTCTGCGATCTGCTCATCTCATGCTCCAGTCAGGGGCCAATGCGCTGGACTCGGCCGACGGTCGACGATCGTGCCAGTACGGATCCTCCACTGCCCACCGGTCGCGCCCGCTGCCCCAGCAGTCAGCGGTCGCCGGTGACTCGCCCAGCGCTGTCCGGATCCGGCTTCCGCTCATGTGTCGCGCAGGCGCTCGGCGAAGCGCTCGGGCTCGGTCCACTCGCGCCACAGGCGCTCGCGCGGCGCGTCGAAGATCCGCGTGAGCTGCAGCCCGCGCTCCCCCGCTGTGTCTCCCGACTCAGGCACCGCGCGCGTCCCCCTCGTCTGCGTGCACGCGTTCCTCGAGACGGTCGAAGCTGCTCTCCCAGAAAGGCCGGTAGTCCTCGAGCCAGGTCACGGCAGCCTCGAGCGGCGCGGCCTGAAGGCGTGACGGCCGCAGCTGCGCCTTGCGGCCGCGGATGACCAGGCCGCTGCGCTCGAGCACCTTCAGATGCTGGGACACCGCTTGCATGCTGATCGGCAGCGGCTCGGCGAGCTCGGCGACCGTCGCATCGCCCTGC
>Ga0183260_10003223_pt1 | contig 13184 bp, 11 predicted proteins | sample AntDrymUQ4972206_2_FD_129768 | JGI IMG/M metagenome (GOLD analysis project Ga0183260, IMG submission 129768) | Polar desert sand microbial communities from Dry Valleys, Antarctica - metaG UQ497 (22.06) (version 2) (version 2) | ecosystem: Environmental > Terrestrial > Soil > Desert | place...
CCGCGCCATTGCAAAACTTGCGGCTAAGCCCGCGGCGAGCGCAGCTAGAAGCACCAGGAAAATCAGCGCGATTCGATTTGGGAATATCGGGTTGGGCGCAATCCGCGGTGGCTCAATGACGCGAAACTCGGCCAATTGTCCGGCGGAATCAACATCGCCTCCCATTGATGCCGACTCGCGCCGGCTGACTAGCTCCGCATAGTTTTTTTGTAGCACGGCGTAGTCTCGATTCAACTGCGCCAGATCAGCCTCAATCCCAGGCGCTTTGCCCCCTATGGCGCGCAGCTGCGCAAGGCGCCCTTCGGTTTCTGAAACACGCGCACGCAGTGACGCGACGTTTGCCTCAGCTTCCGCCAGAGCAATCTTGATGCGCTGAAAAACCGGATTGGTTGATGCCGACAAACGCGGCGGCAATTGCGAGGCCGCTTTGCGACGCGCTTCGATCTCCTGCTTCCTCTGCTCCTCCAGTTGGGTCAGCAATCGGCGCGTGGACGACACGTCAGGGTGCTGCTCGGTATAGCGACGTAACAGATCGTCCAGCTGTTTGCGCTGTGTATCGATGCGAGCGTCATACTCCGAAGCGAGCGCGCTCGCACCTGCGGTCGCACCAGCGTCCGGTAGCATGATTGGCTCTTCGCCAGTCAGTTCGCGCCGGTAAGCGTCGCGCGCCTCCTCGGCTGACCGAAGCTCCTGACGGCCCTTGGCAGCTTCCTCGGTCAACGTGCTCATTCTGGTGAAGTAATCGGCGCCCGTGCCGCTCGTAACTCCCATATTCTTCAGCTTGAAGTCCTTTAACCGGTTTTCGGAGTCGGCCAGCTTCTGCTCGTACCCCTTGATCTGCTCGTCTATAAAACGGCGCGCTGATTCGTTGTCACGCCGCTTATCGCCTAGGCCTGATTCAACAAAAAGGGCAAGCAGGTCCTGCACGACGCGCTTGGAGCGGTCCGGACTCGTGTCCTGGTACGCAATGGTGTAGATGTTTTCGCGGACGCTGCCAGTGAAGCGAATGCGCTTCGTCAAACTATCAACGAGCTGATCGCGCTGAATCTCCGACGAGGCGGCTGCGTCGGGATTTACGTTGTGCATGATCTTCTCAATGTTCGGGCGCGCAACGATCGTGCGAGAGAGCATGCCGATTTGCTCGTCGATATTTGGTTGCACGGTCAGGCCGGCCAGCAATGGCTTCAGCACGGTTTGCGTATCGACGTACACGCGCGCGCTAGCCTCATAGCGATCGGGCGTGCGCCACACGACCACAGAGCCAACAGCAGCCACTAGCCACGCAATTGCTAGTCCGACCCAGCGGCGGCGCCACATTGCTCCGCCAATCATCCAGAACTGCCGAATCAACTCGTCCATTGATTACACTAAAAAGATAATGAGAGACGCAACAGCACGAAACTCAATTTAGAACCAACTCTGCGGAATGATCAGAACATCGCCCGGCCGCACATCCACATTGGCTGAAATATCCCCTCGCCGCACCAGATCCGCCAGGCGCACGTTGTACTGCTTTCCCTTTTCCGAACCGCGCACCAGAACTGCGCGATTGCCGGCGGCAAAATCGGTAAGCCCACCCACCAAAATCATCACATCCAACACCGTCATGTTCTGCCGGTAGGGAATGGCTTGTGGCTTCGCGGCTTCGCCCACGATGCGAATCTGCTCGCTCGACGAACCGGCAAAGTTGGTGACCATCACCGTGACTTGTGGATCACGTATGTACTTGGCCAGCGCTTTTTCAAGATCGCGCGCGAGTTCGGCAGGGTTGCGGCCAAGTGCCTGTACATCTTCGACCAACGGTGTAGAAATGCGTCCATCCGGCCGCACGGATACCGTTCCAGACAGCTCTGGGTTGCGCCAAACCACAATATTGACCGTGTCGAGAGGGCCAATGACGTAACGGTAATCCGGACTCGCCGCGACTGTTGGCGCCGGCGGATAGCTGGCGGTGCTGCACGCTGCTAGTGAAGTCGCAAGCGCCAAGATAACAAATGCTTGCGACGATTCTTTTTTGTACGCCATGGCTTTTCCTTCGCTGAAACTTCAACTCACCATCAAAGACAATTGCTTCCCACACTCTGGCAATCTGAGCGGCCATACCTGCGTGAAATTCAGTCTATTACAACTGCTCAACATTAAAGAGCAGCGTATTCGCCTTACTGAGCCCCTTCACCCAACAAGACGACACGTACCGTTTCCATCAAGATCAACACATCAAGAGCGAGTGAATGATTCTTGACGTAGTACAGGTCGTATTGCAGCTTGCGCCGCGCATCTTCGACCGATGCTCCGTACGGGTAGCGAATCTGCGCCCACCCGGTCAGGCCAGGTTTTATCGAGTGGCGGAGATCGTAAAAACGAATTTGCTCCGTTAACCCGCTTACAAATGCGGGGCGCTCAGGACGTGGCCCGACCAGGCTCATCTCACCGCTTAAAACATTAAATAGCTGCGGCAACTCGTCAATGCGCAGCTTGCGCAGTACTCTGCCGAAGGGGGTTACGCGACTATCATTTTCAGTCGCCCAACGTGCGACCCCGTCGCCCTCGGCATCAGTCCGCATGCTGCGAAACTTGACGCACAGAAAAGGCCGCCCACCACGGCCAACGCGTTCCTGCAGGAAAAATACCGGCGCCCCGCTTTCCAAGAAAATCAAAAGGGCGGCCAGCAGCATCACGGGCAACGCGAGCACTAATAGAACAAGAGAAAGCGTGAGGTCAAATGTTCGCTTGGTGAAACTGCGGGTCGCATGTTGCGCAAAACCGTCGCCGTAGATTAGCCAACTAGCCTTCAGCGATTCGATTGGCACTTCGCCGCGCACCCGCTCGTAGAAAGCGGACAGATCGCGTACGCGCACGCCCCGTGCCCGGCACTCCAGCAGCCCACGGATTGGAAGCACGCCGCCTCGCTGCTCACGCACCGCGACAATCACTTCGTCAACTTTAAAGCGCTCCGCGATGGCGGGTAGATCCGCCGTGCGCGGGAAAGTGGAAGCGCCCCCTGGCACTCCGGTGATGGGGCGGTCATCGTCAGGGCCGACAGGATAAAACCCAACCACTACCGACCGGCGCGGCCCCTGATTGATCACCATCTCTACTGCGCGCGCCTCAGCGCCGGTGCCGACAATCAAAACCCGTTGCAACCCCACGCCTGAACTGAGCACCGCTGATATTCCAGTGCGTATGAATACAACACCAGCAAGCGCGTAGAGGCTCGCGGACCCAAGCACCTCGCGGGCCACCAAGCCCGCGCTGTCTAGCCCAAACCACAGGTGCGCAATCGGATACCCAACTACAAGCACGATTGCCGTGCGGGTAAAAACAACGGTTAGCGATTTGGGCTCGCCCACGCGGAATAGGCTGAACACAACGCCCAGGCCCGTCATTATTAACGCGAACTGAACAGCGGGTACGAGGATTGAGCCGCTGCTAACCCCGTAGGGCCCGAGATGCAGCAAACCGGCGAGCAACATCGTTGCTGTGCAGCACGCGGCAAAAACGGCCATTTCGGTCAACGCCCCGGCGGAGAATTGACGACGCGATAAGCTCAGCACTGCAACTCCCCCTTGTTCTCACTAACCGCCTTCCCCCTCCGTCTGTTACTCGACGGATTCCACACTTTAGCCAAGCAATCTTGCGACCATGTGACGAGCCAAACTCAACTCCCACCCAAGCCGTTTGGTTGACACGGCTCAGTGTTGGCGGAATATCCGCAAACCAATATCAAACTAACGGTTATTAAAACCCGGCTTATTGCACTTGACAGGGGCGCGCCCGTATGGGTGACTCTGCAGTTCCCTCTCGGAGGGTATACAGGCTCTCGACTGACCTCAATGGCCAGTCGTCGGTTTGAATGACCACACGGGGCCACACGGCGGTGTGTATTTCGGCGAATACACCCTTTGTTCGTGCCCTACAGCCGCCAAACTGTTATTCCCCGAGCCCTCAGCGCCGGGGCGTCTGCCTGGCATTTCACATCAACGTACAACGCGCCGGGAGCCAGTTTTTCGATCGTCTGATCAACGGATCTCTCGCGAAAAGCCTGATGTGCAACGGCCGCAACCAAGGCGTGTGCGCGTGGCAAATCATCCCATCCGACCAACGGCACCCCATAATGGTCCATCGCTTCGCCCGCATCGGCAACCGGGTCATGGACGGTGACGGACACCCCATAGGACTCGAGCTCGCGAATAACGTCAATGACCTTTGAATTGCGCAGATCGGGGCAATTTTCTTTGAACGTCAAACCAAGCACGACGACTTGCGCGCCCTTGACCGCCACGCCCGACTGAATCAAGTTCTTGACCGTCTGCTCGGCAATGAATTTACCCATGCCGTCGTTGATGCGCCGTCCCGCCAGTATTACTTGCGGGTGGTATCCGAGTTTGTCGGCCTTGTGGGTCAGGTAATAGGGGTCCACACCGATGCAGTGCCCGCCGACAAGGCCGGGACGAAACGGCAAAAAATTCCATTTCGTGCCGGCAGCCTCCAGAACTTCCGTCGTGTCGATATCCATCCGATGGAAAATCAGCGACAACTCATTCATCAGCGCAATGTTCAGATCGCGCTGAGTGTTTTCGATCACTTTCGCTGCTTCTGCAACTTTGATACTCGAAGCACGGTGAACGCCCGCGCTGATAATCGAGCCGTACATCGTCGCAACACGGTCCAGCGTTGCCGCGCAGTCACCCGCGACCACTTTGACGATCCGGGTCAGCGTGTGTTCGCGGTCGCCGGGGTTGATGCGTTCCGGCGAATAGCCTACGAAGAAATCCTGGTGCCAGCGTTTTCCTGATTCACGCTCGAGAATCGGGATACAAATTTCTTCCGTAGCGCCCGGATAGACGGTCGACTCGAACACCACGATGGCGCCACGCTTCAGGTTCTGACCCACCACCCGGCTCGCAGCGATTAACGGACCGAAATCAGGCTGATGCGCATCATCGATTGGCGTCGGTACCGCAACAACAACAAAATCTGCCTCACGTAGCTGCGCAGGGTCTGTTGTCGGTTCCAACCGTAGGGCCGCTGCAAGCTCGTCGGAACTGAGCTCGCCCGTGGGGTCCCGATGCTCTCGATAAGCCTCGATCTTCGAAGCGAGCACGTCAAAGCCAATCGTTCGATACTTCTTTCCAAACTCGACCGCGAGCGGCAAGCCGACATAGCCGAGACCGACGACGCCAACGACGCTGTCTTCAACCTTCATTGAATTGAGCACAGTCGCCTGCGCAGTGATCGCTGCTTTGATTTGCTTCTCCTTCGATAAATACCGAGGCTCGGATACGCGCACAGGGCGCTCCGCATGCTGACGAGTTCACGTGACGAGCATACGGCAGCAAGGTGGCTCTTAACGGTGCGACTTCGCCTGGGGTAGACAGCGTTCGGAAAACTCGCCGCAGTTCGGGTGATGGTTCCGCTGATGTAATATTCGCCCGCGGGGTGGAGCAGTCTGGCAGCTCGTCGGGCTCATAACCCGAAGGTCACAGGTTCAAATCCTGTCCCCGCAACCAACATTTCTTCATGATCTGCAGGACCACCGACAAGCCACGCGGCATGCGCTTCAGTAACTTCGTTCAGGTTCGAACGATCATTGACGAGGAGTCGGAACAGGTGTGGGCGGGCAAGAAAAGCGCGAAGGAAGCGCTACGTCAGGATCAGCGCCTGGCTCACCATCGGCAACAATGCAAAAGGGCTTCTATCGAAGCCCTTTTTTACCGCGGTAGTGTCCTAAGTCACGGGGTGGTAGGCAACTGTTCGCTGTTCCACTCCGGCATGCCGCCCCGCAGCCAGTACACAGCCGTGAACCCCGACTCCACTGCCACCTTGGACGCCTTGTAGGACTTCCAGCATTCGGCGCCATTGCAGAAGAACACGATGGGTTGCGCTTTGTCGAGCTTTGCAATGCCACCAAACGAATCGAGCTTCGAATCGAAGTCGAGCGCCTTCAGGCTCTTCTCGCCATAGGAAATCAAGATCGAGTTTCTTGCATGCTTGATGTTGTATTCGCGTTCCGTGCGCACATCAACGAGTCGCGCGCCTTTTTGGCTCATCTCAAAGGCCTGCCGGGCATTGACTCGTGTCACCCCCTTTAATTCAGGGGGCGTAAACAAGCCAAGGCCGGCAACGTACTCGTAGGGGGTCTGATTCGACGCTGCCACGACGCGACCGGCGTTGGGCACCAGGTTGTCGGGTGAGGCAAGCCACGCCAGGACTGCGCGGCGTACACCTTCGGGCGTGTCTTTCTTCACAACCACCGACACGCCGCTCGGCATTTCGCGCGAGGTTGCCAATACGATGCCGCTTTTAGGGTGTTGCTGGGACCACTCCTTCCATTCGCTTTCAAGTGCGATGGTTGCTTCGGCCGCACCACCGGCAACAGAGATCAATCCGGCACCACTCGTCTGGCCATAAGTGACCTGCTTCAACGAACGAGGAGTCATTTTTTCCTCTTGTAACAGGCCGCGCGCCACATAACTGCGCAACGAATCCTGCGCCGGGAAATAGGCGCGCTTGCCCTTAAGGTCTGCCAGCGACTTCACGCTTGGCGACCCGACCATCACGTACTTCGCCTGACCCGCTGTTGAGCCAATCAGTTCATAGCTGTGCACCAGTGCCGAGGCTGCAACGTGAGCCGGACCGACAATGACGTCGTATTCACCGGTGCGCGTGGCACGCATCGCGTCGAACATATCGCGCATGGGCACCACCACAACGCGGCCGCCCAGCGTCTTCTGCAGCGGTGTGCCAGCAACCGCTACGGTCAGTAGATCTGAGCTCTCGTCCGAGTTGTCGGCAACCACCATCACTCTTGTCATCGTGGCGGGCGCCGTCGGCGGCGCGGCCGTGGCGAACGCTGCAACCAAAGCCATGGGGGCAAACAGGCTGGCAGAAATAATGTTGCGCATGGGTCGTGTCCCTTGAAAGTGCAGGCCGAACTAAACCGACGTACGGCTGCGCAATTTTGACCGGTTCCGTCGGATTGCGTCTATCTTTTTTACCGCATTCGCGTGTTCCTTTTCGTTCGATCGGTCCTGGCGCGGAGGCTCGCCGCGGCAGGCGAAAAGAGCCAGTTTCGGGCGTCGTCGGCATCGATCGCCTGATCCCACGGCAACATGCACAGCGCGATGGCGAGCGTTTCAAACTCAGGTTGGAAGCGGTCAATGACCCGCTGCGGATCCGCGCACAGATTGCGGTCGGTAATCAATCCGAATTGGACTCCGCCGTCGTATGACAGGATTGATACACCTACGCCAATATCTCCGGACTGCGGGACCCAAAACATCAGCCGCTCGATCCGCGCACCGGCGAGATAGAGAGCCTTGGACGGCCCGGGCACGTTTGTCATCACCGCGCTGGCCTTGCGCGTCAAAAACCCAAGGGCAGGCGATTGCATTACGCCTGGCGCAAGACCCACCGCGCTCAATAACCCCATCGATAAAACGGCTGTGTATCCGCTCTTGAGCGCAAGCATCCGGCGCTGCACTTCGAACACCCGCGCGATTGGATTTGCCACCCCTACGGGAAGGAGCACCGGCACGAGACCAAATTTATTTCCAAGCTCCTTCCACTGTTGCGGCTCGCGCAGGTTCACTGGGACCATCGCACGAAATTCGCAACCGTCGACCCGCTCACCGCGGCTTTCCAGGTACGAGCGAATCGCACCGGTCACGCACGAAAGTAGAACATCGTTGACCGAACAACCGAGCGCTTTTGCCACTGCCTTGACGTCGTCCACCGGAATCGGTGCGTTCCACGCGACCACCTTGTCTCCCGATGGATGCCCCTTCAGACTGGTGGAACTGTCGTGCGACATCAACGCGATCGCGGCGGCATCTGACGCCACACGCGCAGCGACGGTTGCGTAGCGAAGCGCGGCTGCCGCCAGTGCTCCCCGGGTATCGATCATTGCAGCGTACCCGCGCAACACGTTGCTTGCGACATCGCCCGTGGACTCGATTGTTTTGATAGCCATCGCTGTCAGCGATGCAAGGCCCGCACTGAACGCGCCGCTGGAGCGCGATCTCGCGCGCGACTTATGCGCTTCGTCATCTTGATCTGTAGTCAACGCGAGCAATACGCCGATCAGTGCGATGCCATCGGCGATGCAATGATGAATCCGGACCACCAGGGCATGGCCGCCGTCATAGTGATTGATCAAGTGCATCTGCCACAGCGGCTTCGCTGCGTCGAGCCGCTGGGATGCAAGCGCGCCGACAAGCTTTTTCAGATCGGCCGCGGTTCCGCGACCGCCCAACCGGGTTTCGACAAGATGATCGTCCAAATTGAAATCATCGAGCTCTTCCCAGTAACAGCCGCCAAGTTCGCGCACCACGCGGCTGCGAAAGCGCCGGTGCGCCAGGAGCCGCGACTCGATCGATCGGCGCAGGCGTGCGATGTCGACGGTGCCATCGAATTCGTAAACGCCAACAATCATCATCAGATTCTTGTTGGAGTCCATGCGCAGCCACGCGGTATCAACAGCGGACATCCGTTCGCGCGCGCCCATCGTCCCTCCGCACCATCGTTGGCCCGCTGCATAATAGTCGGGCCAATCCAAAATCATTAACAGGGAGACCTATGAGCGATTTAAAAGCTCAGTTTGAAACGGCCGTTGCCGACTCAAAGAATTTGCCGGATCGACCCGACAATCAAACCATGTTGAAGATGTACGCCTTGTACAAGCAAGCAACCACCGGTGACGCAAGTGGTATGCGCCCCGGGTTCACCGACATGGTGGGCCGCGCTAAATGGGACGCCTGGAACGAGGTCAAAGGAACGACCGCCGATGACGCGATGAAGCAATATGTTTCGCTGATAGAAGACCTGAAAGACTGAGCGATCCGCAGCGCGCCTGGCGCTAACTCCCGCGCGCTGTTGTCTTCGGCGTTCTCTTTGCGGGCGCTCGCATCTGCTTGGCGGGCAGCAGCTGATCGAGTTCGCGCTCGATGTGCTGCAGCAGTTTTCCCTTGAACGCACGCAGCAGGAAGCCGAGCTTCACGTCGAGCTGAATTTCCGAGGCCGTGACGTGCATCTGGCCGTCGACGCCAGAGCGATGGAAGTGCAGCGAGTTGCCATGCCACTCGTGTGCGAGGTCATATTCGGCCGCCAGTGACGCCGCGGCCTTTTCGGCCAACGCCCTCGCTTTGGCAATCGGCATCGAGTGTGGTCGTACGAGTTTGATGTCGGACATTCGATTCTCCGCCTAGCGCCGTTGGGAGAGCGCGTCGGGATTCAGCAGTGATGGCGGGCGCTCGCCGGCCAACGCCGCCCGCACATTTGCGATCGCCAGCAAAGCCATCGCTGTGCGCGTCGCCCGAGTGCTTGAAGCAATATGTGGAGTGAGCACAACGTTGTCGAGTTTCATCAAGTCCGGATTCAGCTTTGGCTCGTTCTCGAAGACGTCAAGTCCAGCTGACGCGATCCGGCGCGTGCGCAAAGCTTCGACCAGCGCGCTGTCATCGACAACGCCACCCCGCGCAATGTTCACCAGGGTCGCACTGGATTTCATCTGCGACAACTGCGCAGCACCGATGATGTGATGCACCGCGGCCGAATACGGCAACACGAGCACCAAATGGTCCGATTCGCGCAGCAGCGTTTCGAAATCCACATAGCGCGCCCCTCCTTCATCGTGAGGTGCCAGGCGCGAACGATTGTGATAGATCACTTTCATTGCGAAGCCACTGGCCCGCCGCGCGATCGCCCGACCGATTCGTCCCAGGCCGAGGACGCCTAGGGTTGTGCCGCTGATCTCTGCTCCGGGGAACATTTCGAAAGCCCAGCGTTGCCATTGCCCTGTGCGAAGCCAACGCTCCGACTCGCCAACCCTGCGTGCCGCTGCCAGCAGCAGCGCCCAGGCATGGTCCGCTGTCGCCTCATTCAGAACATCTGGCGTGTTGGTCGCCAATACTCCGTGCCTCGTACAGGCGTCCACATCAATGTTGTTGTATCCAACGGCTACATTCGCGACGATTTTCAGGCGTTTGCACTGTTCGAGCAGCGTGTCATCGACGCGCTCTCCCGCCGTAATCAACGCACCGTCCGCGTCTTTCAACGCTGCCGCGAGTTCGCTCGCATTCCAACCAATATCTTTCTCGTTGTCGACCACGTCGAATTCCCGCTTCAAGTCAGCGACAAGTTCGGGAAAGATGCGTCGAGTGACGACGACGCGCTGGCTTGCAGCTGTCATAGGTTGTGCCTATTGTGAAAAGAGTGCCGTGGATACGGATGTGCGCGGCGGCGCGCGGCGAGGCTCATCGGCGTGCCTTCTGCATGAACGCGGCGATTCGACGAACGCCTTCCTCGATCGCGGCATCACTGGCTGCATAGGAGAACCGGATGTGCTGCCCGTCCTTTTCGACGCGCGGTCCAAAATGGATATCCGAAAGCACCGCGACGCCCGCCTCCTGCAGCAGGCGGACGCGAAGCTCCTCCGAATCCGCAGCACCGACGATTTCGCACGCTTCGGTGACGTTGGGCCATACATAAAATGCGCCGCCCGGCGCCGCGCAGCGGAACCCGGGCACTTCGTTCAACAAGCGCACGATCAGGTCGCGCCGCTGATGAAACCGCTGCTTCATCAATTCCGAGTCGCGCTGCGAGCCGGTTAGCGCCGCCAGTGCCGCCCACTGGCTGATCTGCGATGCGCACGACTCCGTGTTCGTGATCCAGCGCGTAAAAACAGGCGCCAGCAGTTTGTTCGCGACGAATCCGATGCGCCAACCGGTCATCGCGTAAGTCTTTGAGGCTCCATCCGAAATGATCGTGCGTTCGCGCATTCCCGCAATTGCCGCGATGGAGGCAAACGCACCGTCGTAAACCAATCTGCTGTAGATCTCGTCAGCATAAATCCAGACCTGAGGATGCTCACGCAGCACGCTCGCGATCGCTTCGAGATCCGAACGTGACAACAAACCACCCGTTGGGTTGTGCGGAGTATTAAGAATCAGCAGGCGCGTCTTGGCGGTGATGCGCGCCGCGAGTTCGGCCGGATCGAAAGCAAAGCCCCGCGACTCCGACAGGGGTAGCCCGACCGGGACTGCGCCGTTGGCAATAACCTGCGATTCGTAAATTGGAAATCCGGGAACAGGAAAAATGACCTCGTCGCCCGCCCCGAAATCGGTGACCGATGCAATCGTGTAGCCGATAAACGGCTTCGCGCCCGCACCAATGACGACCTCGTCTGCGGTGATGGAAAGTCCGCGCAAGCTGCCCATCGACTCCGCTGCGGCGGCTCGCAACGGGTCGATTCCAGCCGACGGCGTGTAACCGTGCTTGCCGCCTCGCACGGCCGCAATCGCGGCATCCTGCACGTGTGTAGGGGTGGGGAAGTCAGGTTGGCCAATGCAAAACGAAACGATGTCTCGTCCCTCGGCGATCAGCCGGTTGACCTCCGCCAGCACCACGAAGGCATTCTCAGTGCCGAGCGCGTCCGCGCGCTTAGACGTACGCAGTGCGTTCATGCAGACACTTCAGGTGCGGCTGCCGGAGACCGAATGTGGAACACCTGACGCAGGTAGGCCAGGTACGCGACGTCGTCGCACAGGTTCTTATCGGGCGAGTCCGATAGCTTGGCCACGGGCTGTCCGTTGCAGCGAACCATCTTGATCACGATCTGCAGCGGCGTGTGGCCTACATCGTTGGTCAGGTTGGTGCCAACTCCAAAAGCACTTCTCGCCCGATGGCGAAAGCGCTGATAAAGCTCGATCACTTTGGGAATCGTAAGCGAATCGGAAAACACCAGCGTCTTGGTCTTTGGGTCCACGCGGTTGCGTTCATAGTGAGCAATCAAACGCTCACCCCATGCGATCGGCTCGCCGGAATCGTGACGGGCGCCATCGAAAAGCTTGCAGAAGTACATGTCGAAATCACGCAAGAAGGCGTCCATGCCGTAGACATCCGACAGCGCAATGCCCAAGTCACCGCGATACTCGCGCGCCCACATTTCGAAACCAAATGTCTGTGAATCTCGCAGACGTGGACCCAGTGCCTGACATGCCTGCAAATACTCGTGCGCCATCGTTCCAAGCGGGGTCATGCCATGCATCGCGGCGTACATCACGTTGCTGGTGCCTGCGAGATTGTCGCCGAGATCGTTTTTCAACTGCAGCAAGACTTCTTCGTGCCACTCGCGCGAGAAGCGGCGCCTGGTTCCGTAGTCGGCAATCCGTACGCCGCTGAGGCTCGCGTCACCATTGAGCAATGCGATCTTGTTTCGCAGGCGCCGCCGGCCCTCGTCGAGATCGCCCTCTTTCCGGAGCGCGCGAAAGTACAGCTCGTTGACAATCGAAAGCACCGGAATTTCAAACAAGATGGTATGCAGCCATGGCCCGCGAATGACAATGTCAATCTCGCCGTTGCCATGGGCTGACGGCGAAACCGAGATGTACTTGGTGTTGAGCTGGAACAAGCCAAGGAAGTCGACGTAATCGCTCTTGATGAAGCGCAGCCCGCGCAAATAGGCAAGCTCGGCCTCGTGGAATCGCAATGCACACAGCGCCTCGATTTGCTCGTTGATTGCACCAATGTGCGGCACCAAATCGATGCCGGGGTTGCGGCACTTGAACCGGTACTCAACGTTTGCGCCCGGAAAATGGTGCAGCACCACCTGCATCATTGTGAACTTGTACAGGTCGGTGTCGAGCAGTGAGGTGATGATCATCGGTCGATTGTAGGTGCACCCTGTTGCGGATTGTTGGGCGGCCTAACCGAGCGCCAGCACTTTGCGCACAGTATCGCTTGGCGCCGCAAGTTCGCCGCGTGATGCCTCACCGACGATACGTCCCTGCTCAATCAACAGAGCGCGATCCGCGATCGCCGCGACGAAACGCACGTTTTGCTCGGAAACGAGCGCTGCTACGCCACGCGCCTTCATCGCCAGCACCGCCTCGCGCATCTTGGCGACGACCATGGGCGCGATGCCTTCTGAGGGCTCATCGAGCAACACTACGGCGGGGTTGGCCGCAAGCGTTCGCGCAACCGAAAGCATCTGTTGCTCGCCTCCACTCATTTCGCTCGCGCGCCGCTGGAGCATTTCAGCCAGGTTCGGAAACAGGTCGAGCAAATCACGCTCGGAAAAGCCGCCACTGGTTTGCCGTGCGACGACTCGCAAGTTCTCCGCAACTGTCAGGTCGGTGAATATTCGCCGGTCTTCCGGTACGTACCCGAGTCCCCGCCGGGCGCGC
>Ga0183260_10003224_pt1 | contig 13182 bp, 16 predicted proteins | sample AntDrymUQ4972206_2_FD_129768 | JGI IMG/M metagenome (GOLD analysis project Ga0183260, IMG submission 129768) | Polar desert sand microbial communities from Dry Valleys, Antarctica - metaG UQ497 (22.06) (version 2) (version 2) | ecosystem: Environmental > Terrestrial > Soil > Desert | place...
CGGCGTGAGCCGAGAGGGGCTCGTGTCGACATCGGGCATGCACCGCTCCTCGCATGGCGCGCTCCGGCCACGGCGCGAGGCGATACGCTCTTCCGACGTGAAACCAGGGGGGCTGGGGAGATCGCCCGGCTGAGATAGGTCCCGCGCTGGGCCTGACCCTTCGAACCTGTGGGGTAATGCCCGCGGAGGGAGCGATGTGGACTCGAGCGGCGACGTGACGCTCGCCGGGGTGGCCAAGGCCTTCGGTGACGTGGTGGCCCTCGACGGCGTCTCGCTGCGCGCGGATGTGCGGGAGACCGTCGCCGTGGTGGGCCCGAGCGGCTGCGGCAAGTCGACGCTGCTCGAGCTGGTGTGCGGGCTCGCGGCGCCCGACCGGGGGACGGTGCGCTCGCCGCGAGCGGCGCTGATGCCGCAGCGCGACGGGCTGCTGCCGTGGCTGAGCGCGCTCGACAACGCCGGGCTGGCGCTGCGGGTGGCGGGCAGGTCGCGCGCGGAGGCGCGGGCCGCCGCGCACGAGCACTTCGCGGCGTTCGGGCTGGTGGGCTTCGAGCGCTCGCGGCCGCGGGAGCTCTCGGGCGGGATGCGCCAGCGCGTCGCGTTCCTGCGCACCCTGCTGGCCGGCCGGCCGGTGCTCTGCCTAGACGAGCCGTTCGGTGCGCTGGACGCGCTGACCCGCGGGCAGATGCAGCGCTGGCTCGCGGGCGCGCTGGCGCGCGAGCCGCGGACGGTGCTGCTGGTGACCCACGACGTGGAGGAGGCCGTCCTGCTCGCCGACCGGATCGTGCTGCTCTCGCCCCGGCCCGGCCGGGTGGTCGAGACGCTCGAGGTCGGGCTGCCACGGCCACGGGCGCGCACGGACCTGGCGGTCGTCGAGCTGCGCGAGCGCGCGCTGGCCGCGCTCGGGGAGACGGTCGAGGCGCCGCGCGGCACGGCACCGGAGGGCCGCCGCTGATGGCCGCCGCCCTACTGGTCCTCGCGCTGCTCGGAGGCTGGGAGGCGCTGGTGCGCGGCGGCGCGGTCGACGCGCTGCTGCTGCCCGCGCCCACGCAGATCGCCGAAGCGCTGTGGACGGACCGGGCGATCTTGGCCGAGGACCTCGCGGTGACGGGCTGGGAGGTCGTGCTGGGGCTGGCGGCGGCGATCGCGCTGGGCGCCTCGCTGGGCTTCGGCATGCACCTCTTCTCCCCCGTCCGGCGTGCGCTGCGGCCGCTCGTGATCGGCTCGCAGGCCGTGCCGGTGCCGGTGATCGCCCCGCTGTTCATCCTCGTCCTCGGCTTCGGGCTGGCGCCGAAGGTGCTGATGGTCGCGCTGGTGTGCTTCTTCCCGGTGACGATCAACCTCTACGACGGGCTGCGCGACGTGGACCCCGACGCGCGCAAGCTGCTGCGCTCGCTGGACGCGTCGCGCTGGCAGCGGCTCAGGCTGCTCGAAGCGCCGAGCGCGCTGCCCACCACGTTCACCGGCATCAAGGTCGCCGCCGCCGTGGCCGTGATCGGCGCGGTGTTCGCGGAGTGGGCCGGCTCGGACCGCGGCCTCGGCCACACGCTGCTGATCGCCAACGGGCAGCTGGAGACCGCCCGCGCGTTCGCCGCCACCTTCCTGCTCTTCGCCCTCGCCGTGGCCCTCTACGGCTTCTTCGCGCTGCTCGAGCGGCGCGTCGTGGACTGGACGCCCCGAACCGCCTCGCAAGGAGGACCATGACCCGCCTCGCCCTCGCCCTCGCCCTCGCCGTCCCGCTCGCCCTCGTCCTCGCCCTGCTCACCACCGGTTGCGGCGAGAAGGAGGAGCCGGGCGCCGGCTCGCGGGCCGGCACCGAGGAGCTGCGGCTCGTGCTCGACTACTTCCCCAACGCCGACCACGCGGGCCTCTACGCGGCACAGGCCACGGGCGAGTTCGAGCGCGCGGGGCTCGACGTGGAGATCAAGGCCCCGCCGGACCCGAGCGCGCCGCTGAAGCTGCTGCGGGCCGGCCGCGCGGACGTCGTCCTCTCCTACGAGCCCGAGCTGCTGCTGGCGCGCGACAAGGGCGCCGACGACCTGGTCGCCGTCGGAGCGCTCGTGCAGAGGCCGCTCACGTCGCTCGTCGCCCTCCCCGAGAGCGGGATCCGCGGGGCGCGCGACCTGGCCGGCAAGCGCGTCGGCACGGCGGGGATCTCCTACCAGTCCGCCTACCTCAAGACGATCCTCGCCGAGTCGGGCGTCGACGCCGGCTCGGTCAAGGAGACCGGCGTGGGCTTCGACCTCATCCGCCCGCTCATCACCGGCCGCGTCGACGCCACGCTCGGCGCGTTCTGGAACTACGAGGGCGTCGACCTCCAGCGGCGCGGCAAGCGGCCGGTGATCCTGCGCATGGACCAGCTCGGCGTGCCGACCTACAACGAGCTCGTCTTCGTGGCCCGGCGGGAGGACTTCGACGAAGACGGCGCGTCGCGCCTCCGCCGCTTCCTGCAGGCGGTCGCGCGCGGGCACCGGGCTCTCCAGCGCGACCCCGACGCGGGCATCGACCCGCTGATGAAGGCCTCCTCCGGCCTCGACCGGGAGCTGCAGGCCGCCGTCGTGAAGGCCACCCTGCCGGTGTTCTTCCCCCGCGAGAAGGAGCGCACGTTCGGCTGGCAGGACCCGGCCAAGTGGGACGCGTACGGGCGCTGGATGCAGGAGAACGGGCTGGTCAGGCAGCCGCCGAACGCGGCGCGGGCGCTGACCAACGAGTTCCTCCCGGGCGAGGGGCTCGACCCGGGCGTGTCCGGGCTGGAGGGCTGATCAGCCCGCGCTGCCAGCCCCAGCGCATGTACTCGCCGGCCAGGCCCTTCCAGGCGCCGTAGGGCTCGAAGAAGGCCCGCACGTCCGCGATCTCGGCGCGCGCCTGAGGCCGGCCGCTGCGCAGGCGGCCGACCATCTTGATGTAGCCGAGGTCGCCCGCCGCGATCACGTCGTGCCGGCCGAGCCCGTGCAGGGCGAGCATCTCCACGGTCCACGACCCGATCTCCGGGATCGCGAGCAGGCGCCGGGCGGCGGCCTCGGCGAGCCCGGCGGCCGCCGGCGCGCCCACCGCCGCCTCGAGGTCGGCGCGGCCGGAGGCGACCTCGCGGGCCGCACGGCACAGTGCGAGCGCGCGCCGGGGAGCCAGGTCGAACGACGTCAACCGAGCCGGCGCCGCGCCGGCCACGGCCGCGGGCGGCGGCGCGTCGCGCAGGCCGCTGGCGGCGCAGCGGAGGCCCATCGCCGCGATCAGCCGCCGCTGGATCGCGACCGCGCGCTCGAACTCGATCAGCTGCTCGGTGATCGCCGCGACCAGCGCCTCCCACGGCACGGGGCGGCGGCGGACGCGCAGGTGCGGGTGCGAGCGCACGGCCCGGCCGATCACCGGGTCGCCGCGGAAGGCGTCGTGGAACGGCCGCAGGTCGTCGTCGACCCCCGTGGCGAAGCGCATCCGCGCGATGCCCTCGGCGGCCGCGGACTCCGAACCCGCCCGGGCGGCGAACAGCACGCGGTCACGCGCCGGCTGCACCACTCCCACGAGCACCCGCTCGCCGCGCAGGTGCAGCAGCCGCTGCAGCGCCGGCCCGCGCCGGCGCGCCAGCCCGTCGGCGGAGCCGCCGCCGAGCCGGAACGGCCACGGCGGCGCGACCTCGACGCGGAGCTCGATCAATCGCGGCGCAGCAGGTGGACGTCGACCAGGAACGAGTTCGACGAGACGATCTCGCCGATGCCGCCCTTGTTCTTGCGCCGCTTGCGCCGCGACACGCGGCCGCGGCGGTGGCTGACGACGGCCACCGTGGCGACACCCGCGACGAACCCGGTGGCGGCCAGCGCCGCCGCCTGGCGCGCGGGCACGCCGACCGGCAGCGGGCGCTCGACCACGGCGGGGGCAGCCGGGACGGGAAGCCCGTCGACCACCTCGGCGTCGTCGTGGTCTTGCGGTGTCTCGCTCACGGACCCGACAGCATGACGGATCGCGAGGACGCGGTCACGCCCCGGCCGGGGCCGGCCGGCTCAGCCTGGATCCACCGATCATCCGTGGATGGCTCGGCGCCGTGGGCCGAGTCAGAGTCGATCGGCCGCGTATCCATGTGGTGACCCACCTGGTTCGCGGCCGATCGACCCCTGGCGAATGGCCACGGTGTCGAGGCGCCGCGGGAATCGGTGGATTCAGGCTCAGGCCCGCGAGCGCGGGCCGGGCGCCGTCCCGAACACGCGGTCCCAGTACGGGGCGCTGACGCCGAAGCCGCGCTCGTCGTCCTGGAAGTGGTGGCGCATGTGCAGCTCGCGCAGGCGGCGGCCGACGCGGGTGCGCGGGCGGTGGTGGTGCACCGCGTAATGGACCATGTCGTAGGCCAGGTAGCCCGCCAGGAAGCCCGCGCCGAACGCCGTCGCGCTGTCGGCGCCCAGCACGGCCCAGAACAGCGCGTAGAACGCCAGCGCGAGCGGGACGCTGGCCGACGGTGGCATGACGAGGCGCATCGGGTCGTTCGGGTGGTCGTGGTGGACCCCGTGGATCATCCAGTGCAGCCGCGCGCCGAGGCCACGCTCCGGCTCGAAGTGGAAGACGACCCGGTGCATCCAGTACTCCGTGAGCGTCCACACCGCGTAGCCGCCGAGCGAGAGGCCGAGCGCGGTCAGCACGCCGAGCCGCGCCGCCCCCATGGCGAACAGGCCGGCGATCGCAGGCGCGTAGATCAGCACCGGCACGGCGGGAGGCACGCGGGTGAAGCGGTCCAGCAGCTCCGAGCGGAACATGGGCGGGGAGGCCTTCATGTACTCGCTACGGCGCATGAGACCCAACGCTATCCGGTGCGCAGAGCGGGGTCGAGGCGGGCAGCCGCACCAGGCGCTCAGGTTGCGGCCGGCGAGCGCTCGTAGACCCGGTAGCGCCGCACGATCCGGCCGCCCATGGCCTCCATGGCGCGGTTCATGTTCGTGTTGGTCTCCAGGATCCAGCCCATCTCGCCCCAGCTCTGCGGCGTCGTGGAGGCCATGTCGAAGTGCTCGACGTACATCTTCGCGGCGACGCCCGTGTGCTGGAACTCCGGCTTGACGCCGAGGAAGCCGACCCGCACGCGGTCCATCGTGCGCGCGCGGCGCAGGAAGTGCCACCAGCCGAACGGCAGCAGGCGGCCGTTCATCTTCGCGAGCACCTGGTTGATGTCGGGCACCGTGATCGCGACTGCCACGGTCTCCCCCTCCGCCGTCTCGGCGACCATGAACCAGTGGCGGTCGAACACCAGGTGCAGCTCCTGCGTGTAGGCGTCGAGGTCGCGCCGGGAGTAGGGCGAGAAGCCCCAGTTCTCGCTCCACGCGGAGTTGTAGACGTCGGCGAAGCGGTCCATGTCGCGCCGCAGCGAGCGGCGCGACATCTTGCGCAGCCGGATGCCGTGCCGCGGCTCGACCTCGTCGGCGAGCTGGAAGATGACCGGGAGCATCCGCTCGCGGTCGGAGATCTGCAGCTCCCACATGAGCAGGTCCATCGCCTTGACGAGGCCGGCCTCCTCCGCACGGGCCTGGTAGTAGGGCGGGTGCCAGGGCTGCTTGATCATCGGCGCGCGCTCGAAGCCCTCGATCATCACGCCGCTCTCGTCGTTCATCGTGAAGTCCATCGGGCCGACCATGTGGTCGCGCCCTCGCGAGCGCAGCCAGCCCTCGGCCGCCTCGAGCAGCGCCGGGAGGATCTCCGGGTCGTCCTCGAGCTCGAGAAACCCGAACATGCCCCAGCGGTTGCCGTGGAAGGCGTTGAACGCGTCGTCGTAATGGGCGCTGACGCGGCCGACCACGCGGCTGTCGCGGCGGGCCACGAACAGCTGCGCGTCGCCGTGCGAGAAGAAGGCGTTCAGGCGGCGGTTCAGGAACAGCCGCCGCTCCAGCTTCAGCGGTGGCACCCAAACGCCGGAAGTAGAGTGCAGCCGGTACGGGAGCTCGATGAACTCCTTCAGGTCCCGTCGCGCGGCGACGGGCTGGACGGCCACTGACACGGAGCGGGAACCTACATGCCCACTGCCATCGACGTCTTCGAGAAGGTCCGCGGCCACGAGCGCGCCGAGCAGCTGCGCGCCGCCCGCGAGGCGGACCTGCTGCCCTACTTCCGCCGGCTCGAGTCGCCGGCCGCGCCGGTGGTCGAGATGGAGGGCGCCGAGCGGATCATGCTCGGCTCCAACAACTACCTCGGCCTCACCGGCGACCCGCGCGTGCTGCAGGGCGCGCGCGACGCGCTGGAGCGCTACGGGACCGGCCTGACCGGCTCGCGGCTGCTCAACGGCACGATCGACCTCCACCTCGAGCTCGAGCGCGAGCTGGCCGAGTGGATGGGCACCGAGGACGCGATCGTCTTCACCACGGGCCACCAGGCCAACGTCGGCTGCCTGGGCACGCTGCTCGGCCCGGGCGACACGGTGATCGCCGACTCCGCCGACCACGCCTCGATCCTCGACGGCTGCCTGCTCTCGCGCGCGAAGCTGCGCCCGTTCCGCCACGGCCGCCTCGACAAGCTCGAGAAGATGCTCGAGCGCGCCGGAGGCGACGGCGGCGGCGTGCTGGTGGTCGTCGACGGCGTGTTCTCGATGGAGGGCGACGTCGCCGACCTGCCCGGGATCGTCGAGCTCTGCCGGGCCCACGGCGCCCGCCTGATGGTCGACGAGGCCCACGCCGCCGGCGTGCTGGGCGCGCGCGGCGCGGGAGCGAGCGAGCTGTTCGGCGTCGAGCGCTCGGTCGACCTCCGGATGGGGACCTTCTCCAAGAGCCTCGCCTCCTGCGGCGGGTTCATCGCCGGCCCGCACGAGGTCGTGGACTTCCTCCGCGTCGCCTCGCGTGCGTTCCTGTTCACGGCGGCGGCAGTGCCGGCCGCGGTCGGCGCGGCGCTCGCGGCGCTGCGCGTCGTGCGCTCGGAGGACGGGCCGCCGCTCTTCGCCCGCGTGCTCGAGAACGCGGCGTACCTGCGGCGCGGGCTGGCCGAGCTGGGCTTCGAGGTCGTCGACGACTCGCTCGGCATCACGACGCCGATCGTCCCGGTGGTGGTGGGCGACGACTGGAAGGCCGTGCTGCTCTGGCGGGCGCTCTACGACGCCGGCGTCTATGTCAACGTCGCCCTGCACCCGGCGGTGCCGCCGGCCGGAGCTCTGCTGCGCACCAGCGTGATGGCGACGCACGAGCGCGAGACGCTCGACCGCGCGCTCGGCGCCTTCGCCGACGTCAAGCGCACGTTCGAGGCCGAGCACGGCCCGCTGCCCGGACCCGGCGCCTGAGGGCCGGTCAGCGCTCCGTCAACGCGCCGTCAACCGGATCCCCTAGCAGGTTTCGGCTCTAACACGCGGTTTCCGGCCCATATACCTTGTCCGTTCCCGCACAAGGTGAACAGGCCGATAAATCACCCGCTTTTTGCGAACGCCGAGGGTGGTTGAGCGTTGTATACGGCGACCAGGGCTGTCTAGCCTGCCGTCCGGTCGAGCGCAGACGCGTTCGCTGGGGAAGAGACCCACGCAGTTGACAGGAGCATCGGACGCGCACGCCGCTGGGTGCGGGCGGGCGCCGGTGACGCTGCCGCATGCTTGGAGCCCTCGCGGGTGCGCCCGACACTGAAGCCGATAATCACAATGGCTCCCGCACGCCGGGAGCCAGGGGGAGGTCGTATGCAAGGAGTCGCGACAGCTCCAGCGCCGCAGCACATGCAGGCGCTGGCCCAGGCCAACAAGGTCCGCCTCGCGCGCGCTGAGCTCAAGCGCCAGGTGGCCGACGGCGAGCTGTCAGTGGCAGAGGTGGTGCTGGAGTGCCCGTGGGAGGCCGGGAGCATGGCCGTCGCGGATCTGCTGATGAGCCAGCACCGGTGGGGACGCACCCGCTGCCGCCGCTTCCTGGGGTCCATCCCGATGAACGAGACGAAGACGATCGGCTCGATGACCGACCGCCAGCGTCGCGCGCTCGCCGCGCGCCTGGGCGGCGAGACGAGCGCCGACATCGACCCGTTCGCGGTCACGAGCCTGGCCTGGGCGAGCCAGGGATAGCCGGGGCGAGGTGCCGGCGCTCCCCCTACGGGGCCGGAGGGCCGGCGCCGAAGCCGGGCCCGCGTGTGGCGATCTCGACGAGATGGTCGTCGGGATCGCGCACGTAGATCGAGCGGCACGCGCCGCGGTCGAAGACGTCCGAGCACTCCACCCCGCGCCCGCGCAGGTAGTCCCGCCACGCCTCCTGCTCCTCCTCGGTGTCCACGAGCAGCGCGAAGTGGTGCGTCGAGCCGACGCCGACCACGCCCGTCGGCAGCTCCGGGTACTGCATGAAGCTCACGAGCCTGCCCGGCGCGCCGTCCAGCGCGCCGAACCAGACGTGGCGGCTGCCGGGGTCGTCGTCGGACGGGCCGTCATGGACGACGGCGAGGCCGAGCATGTCGCGATAGAACGCGATCGTCCGCTCCAGGTCGCGGCAGATCGCCGTCACGTGGTGCAGCCCGCGCAGCTGCATGCGTTTCTCGTCGTGCACGGTCAAGCACCCTAGCCGTGCGCGCGATGTGCCCGCTGGGCACGGCGCACGAACGCCCGCCGCAGCAGCCAGAAGACGGCCGCGAAGACCACGACGGCCGTGGTCACGACCGCGGGCCACGGCGCCGCGGCGAGGTACACCGCGGCCGCGGAGACGACCGCCGGCAGCGCGGACAGCACCGTGGTGTGGGAGCGGAAGCCGGCGAGGTGCTCGCGCAGCGCGGTGTCCAGGCCCCCGAGGGAGCCGAGCGCCATGCCGGAGAGCAGCAGGAGCTTCCCGCGCTCGCTCTCGAGGTCCAGCACGCCCAGCACGAGCAGCACGAGCCCGACGAGCACGCACAGCTCGACGAGCGGGACGGGGTGCCAGGGCGGCTTGGGCCGCTCCTCGAGCGGCGGGCGCCCGCCGCGGCGCGAGGAAGTCCGCGCGGCGGCCGGCGCCGGCGGTGGCGCGGCGGCAGGAACGGCATCGCCGCGCCTGCGGCTGCGGCGGCCCATCTAGACGGCGGTCCGGGGCGGGGCCGTGACGGTGGTCACGACCCCCAGGCTAATGGGCAACCGGAGGAGATCTTGACCCGCCACCAGCCCATCAGCAGGCCGAGGGGCCCCAGCCTGGGACGCACGTGGAAGTGCTTGCAGCCGGGCTCGCCGAGCTGCGCGTTGCTGATGCGCATCCACTTGTAGGCGGGCGGATCGGCGAGCATGCGCTCGAGCAGGGTGCGCGACTCGGCCTGGCGCAGGAGCTGGGCGTCGACGGCGCCGTGCACGGTGGCCAGACGGCCGGCCATCTCGTCCCGGACGCGCTCGAGCTCGCCGAGCGAGAGCCTCCGCGGGCCGGCGAGGGACCGCAGCGGCGGGGTGGGTGGGGTTGGTGTCAGGCGCGGGCAGGCGTCCAGGCACACCGAGGTCAGCTCGCGCTCCAGCCGCGCGATCTGGTCGCGCAGCGTGTTCCGGGCCGCGCGCTCGTCGACCTCGGGGACGAGGACGGACGCGAGGTCCGGCGGGAACTGATCGATGACTGCCATGCGAGGTAGCCCCCCGGTCGACCTGTTCGCCAGCGTACCACCGGATTCCGTCCGGACAACACGGCTGCGCGCCACGCCGATCTATGCTCACTGGCGCCCCATGCCCCGCAACGACCCGACCGACACGGGCGGCCTGTTCATCGGCCGCCGGCCCGGAACCGCCCCGCTGCGCTATCCGACGGCGCCCGAGCGGGCCGGCGCGCGCCGGTGGCGGGCGGACGCGGCGCTGGCCGCGACGGTGCTGGGGCTGGAGACGCTCGTCTGCCTGACCCTCTGGGGCCCCCAGCCGGTGGCCTGGCTGTGGGTGGGCTCGCAGGTCGACTACCGCACGGGCTCGGTCTCGCTGGCCCTGCTGGTGACGTTCGCGGGCATGATGGCCACGCTGATGCTCACGCTCGGCCTGGCCAGCCGCATGGACCGGGCCTGGCGCATCGTGCGGCGCGCCGCCGGCCACGAGCAGCAGGAGGGGGTGCTGCCGCGGATCTTCGCCGTCACGGCCATCGTGGCCCTCGTGGCGTTCACCTTCTGGCTCGTGATCCTCGAGGGCCCGGGGCCCTCGCTCGCGCCGCGGTGAGGCGGTTCTTCGAGTACTACCGCCAGTTCGAGGAGCTGGCGCCCGCGGAGGTCTCGCGCGAGTTGCGCGAGCGCCGGGACGAGGACAAGGCCCGCGCGCTGACCGAGCAGCCGGCGCTGGACCTCGCCACGCCCGCCTGGCACGAGCCGCCGCACGCGGAGATCGTCAACGCGGCCACGTTCGCGCTGCGGCGCGCGGTCAACGCGTATCCGGACCCCGCGGCGGCCGCGCTCGTCGAGGCGCTCGCCGCCCGCCACGGCGTCGAGCCGGGGCAGGTGGTGGTCGGGCACGGCGCCGGCGAGCTGCTGCGCGCCGCCTGCCAGGCGCTGCTGGCCGGGGCGGGCGCGGGCGGCGAGGTCGCGATCGCGTGGCCGGGCTGGGGCCCGCTCCCCCGCCTGGTCCACGAGGCGGGCGGGCGTCCCGTGCCGGTCCCGCTGGGCCGCGACGGCGCGCCCGACCTCGGCGCGCTCGCGGCGGCCGCGGGGCCGCAGACCCGCGCGGTGGCGCTGGCCTCCCCGAACGACCCGACGGGCGGCACGGTCAGCGCCGCCGCGGTGCGCGCGCTCGCACGCGAGCTGCCGGCGAGCACGTGGATCCTGCTCGACGCCGCGCTGGCCGAGTTCGAGGAGTCCGCGGCCGACCACGCGGCCCTGACGCTCGAGCTGGATCGCCTGCTCGTGTTCCGCAGCTTCTCGAAGGCGCACGCGATGGCCGGCTTCCGCGCGGGCTACGCCGTCGGAGCGGAGGGCGAGCGGGAGCTGCTGGCGCGGCTGGCGCCGCCGCTCGGCGTCTCGGCCCCCGCTCAGGCCGGGATGGCGTGGGCGGTCGCCAACGAGGAGCGCCATCTCCCCCGCCGTCGCGTCCTCGCCGCCGCCCAGCGCGAGCGCCTCGCCGCCGCGCTGGCCGGCTCCGAGCTCGCGTTCGGACCGGGAGCCGGGCCGCTCGTCTGGCTCTCCTCGGGCGCCCACAGCGGAGCCGAGCTGGCCTCCCACCTCGCCGGCCGCCGGATCTTCGTCACTCCCGGGACCGCCTGGGGCGACGACCGCCACGTACGCATCGCGCTGCGCGGGCCGGAGGCCACCGACCGCCTGGCCGCCGCGCTGCACGAGCTGGCCTGACGGAAGGTCCGCGCGCGCATACACTCCGACGTCTTGCGACACCGCGCGCGGTATCCCGCCCGCTGTGCGGCCATCGCTGTGCTGGCCGCGGCGGGCTGCCTGGCCGGCGGCGCCCCGGCCGGTGCGGCGACGTGGGACGCGTCGGCGCTCGCAAGCCACGCGATGGTCTACCTGGACAGCCCGCCGCCGTTCAAGGAGGCGATGTTCCGCGAGGCGGCCGCGTCCGGCGCCACGTCGATCCGGGTCGACATCCCCGTCCCCGCCGTGGTGACGGGCCCGTCGGGGGAGCGCTCGTGGGAGCAGCTCGACGACGTCGCGCGCCTGGCGCGCCTCTACCGGCTGGAGGTGGTCGGCCTGCTCTACGGCACCCCGTGGTGGCTGGCCGACTGCGCCGGCGCACAGGAGGACGTCGAGTTCTACGAGTGTCCGCCGAGCGACGTGAAGGCGTTCGCGCGGCTCGCGGGCGAGATCGCGCGGAGGATGCGCGGGGAGATCCGCATCTGGCAGGTGCTCAACGAGCCGAACAACCGCTTCGTCTTCAGCGGAGACGTGCACGCGTACGCGCGCGTGCTGATCGCCGTCTCCGCTTCCATCCGGCGAGCCGTTCCGGCCGCGCGGATCGTCCTGGGCGGGCTCGGCGGCCCACAGATGCAGAGCTGGCCGGCGCAGCTGCTCGCCATCCCGGGCACGCGGCGAGCGTTCGACATCGCGAGCGTGCACCTCCGCGGCCGCCTCCGCGTCGTCGTCAGCGCGGTCGGCTTCTGGAGGCGCCGGCTCGGCCAGCTGGGCTTCCACGGCCCGATCTGGGCCACCGAGCACGGCTACCCGGCCGAGCGCCTCTACCAGTGGGACGGGGCCTTCAAGGACGGCGAGGCGGGCCAGGCGCGCTATCTCACCCGCTCGCTGCCCGCGCTCATCGGCGCGGGCGTGGACCGCGTCTTCGTCACGCTGCGCGACAACCGCGGCGGGCCGTGGGCGTCCGAAGGGCTGATCGGCGGCACGGTGGGCGATCCGCCGTCATGGGACCCGGTGATCCGGCGCAAGCCGGCGGCCGCGGCCGTCCGCAGGTTCGCCCTGACCCTGCTGGCCCGGACGCCGCCCGGGCCGAGCGTCGCCGCGCCGCCGCGGCTCGCGCAGGCGCCCGCCGCCAGCTTGCGATCCGACCGCCGCTCCTACGCGCCCGGCCGCGTCATGACCCTCGCCGGCACCGGCTTCGTCCCGGGCCAGCCGGTCCGGCTCACGTTCCGCGTCTCCACACGGCGCGCCACACGCACCCTGCGGGCGCAGGAGCCGGCGACGGCGGGCAGCGACGGGACGATCACCGCGCGCTACCGGGCGCCATGGCTCGCGGCGCGACGGTCCTGCCAGGAGGCGCTCACCGTGGACGCGGTCACGGCGGCGGGCGACGCCGCGCCCGCGCCGTTCGGCGCCGCGAGCCTCGCGCGCCTGGTCGTCGACCTGCGCCGGCCGGCGCGCTGCCACCGCGGGTAGCCGTTCCGGCCGTCAGCCGCGGGGCTGCTTCGCCACGCGGAACGCGCCGCGCATGAACGGGTGCACGCGGCAGAAGTACGTGTAGGTGCCGGCGCGCAGCTTCCGCGGCGTCTTCCAGGAGATCCGCTGCGCGGCGGCGGTCAGGCCCTCGGGGCCGTAGCCGAGGTTGCCCGAGTCGAAGCGCACCGGGCCGTCGGCGAGCGGGTACGCGATGCCCGTGGCGCGGTTGCAGGGCGCCCGGCAGCTCGTGATCGTGTGGAAGACGTTGCGGCGGGCGTCGCGGTTGACGAAGCGCAGCCGCCGGCCGGAGCGGAGTGTCGGCGGGCGCCCGGCGCGGCCGGTGATGCCGAGGTCGCCGCGCCCGTAGAGGAAGCCGCGGACCGGGACGGTGCGCCCGGGCGGCGGTGGTGCCGCGAGCAGGCGCCGGGCGTCCGGGAGGCCGCCGAAGGCGCCGCCGTGGTTGCGGTTCTCGTCGAGGTGACCGTGCGTGACCTGCCCGGGGACGTTCACGTCCACCTC
>Ga0183260_10003226_pt1 | contig 13177 bp, 10 predicted proteins | sample AntDrymUQ4972206_2_FD_129768 | JGI IMG/M metagenome (GOLD analysis project Ga0183260, IMG submission 129768) | Polar desert sand microbial communities from Dry Valleys, Antarctica - metaG UQ497 (22.06) (version 2) (version 2) | ecosystem: Environmental > Terrestrial > Soil > Desert | place...
GGACGCGCCGCCGCGTCCGGACTGGCGGATCACCTGCTTCTACGTCGACAAAAAGCATCGCGGCCAGGGCATCGCACGGGCGGCGCTGGAAGGCGCGCTCGACCAGATCGCCCATGCCGGCGGCGGCCTCGTCGAGGTCATCCCCGAGGTGACCACCGGCCGCGAGGCACCGGGCCGTTTCCTGTTCAGCGCGACCGTCGAACTCTTCGAGCAGTGCGGATTCACCCGGGGCCGGCAGGTTGGCAAGCACGCTTGGATCGTGAGCAGGGTGGTCGATCCGGCGTGAGCGTCCGCTGCCGGCCCTCTACCTAGTCCTTCCCGATCCCAGATTTGGCACGCTCATGCCGCGTTCCGCGCGCTCGTTCGCGCCCATGACGAAGCAAGTCATGGCTCTCGTCCTCGTCAAAAAGGCCGGTGAGGTGGATCAGACCGTCCAGGACTATGCCACCCGCTGCACCGTGATCCGGATATTGTCCATGCGGCCCTCGAACTGCTGATTGTAGCCGCCCACGTCCGGTGCCTTGACGCCGATGTACAGCGGCTCGGGAGACCGGATCGCGCCCAACCCGTCCGTCGGCTTGGTCGCCGTCGTCCCGTCGATCGTCAGCGAGATGGTCCCGCCGGCCCGGGCGCAGGTCAGAGTGTGCCAGGTGCCGTCGTTGAGCACCGTGCCGCCGCTGCCATTGTTCTGCAGCACCGCGTTGCCGCCGTTCCCGTCGTGCATCGAACACTGGACGGCGACGTTGCCGCTGTTCGGGTTGCGGTGCACCTCCATCTTGTATCCGCCGCCGGGGATCTCGACGGTGCTGCGCCGCATCACGTTCATCTCGTTCGCCTTCTGCCAGGTAGCGTTGGGCGGAATCATCACCTGCGCGGTGTAGGAGAACGGGCGTCGGCCCGGGTCGAGGGTGTCGTCGTCGTCGGTGGTGCGGATGAACGCGTGCGGGTCGCCCTCGTCCCACTGGAACACGTACTGGCCGCCGCTGCGGGAGACGTGGTGCAAGGTGCCGTCATTGCCGTACCCCGAACGATCCACCGCGGTCGACCCGGTTTCGGTCGCCCGGTAGTCCAAAGTGATCGCGGCGGTTGCCGCCCCGGCCGTCGCCACGGTCGCTACGGCTATCGCCGCTGCGACGATGGCCGCTCTCGTCTGTCGCATCCCTTGCCGCGCCCCCTCCATTGTCTGCGGTCGCCGCCGCTACCGTTCGTGTCGCGATCCTTCACGCTGCGTCAGCTACCGCGGATTCAGCCGCAACATCGGTGTCACCATCGGCAGACTACTAGGACGAAGGACGCGCGGAGAAGGAGTTGAGTCTAGGGTCCGGGTGCAGGCTAGACGCGCAGAGACCTGCGGCGAGCAGGCGGTGGCGAGCTCGGACCGGCGGGACTGGGCACTCGGATGAGAGCGTGGTGAGGTAGGACTTCTGCTCCGTCCGCCGGCTGTCCCATTCAGTGGGTTTGCGCTGGCCCGCTGAGCTGTGGTTGGCGCCGCGAATCGCCGAGGGTACACAGCACGACGACGCCGGCGAATGCCGTCAGGCTCGACGCGTGCAGCGGCGTCCGGGGCCGATCCGTGGAGTTCCAGTCGCGCAAGACTTACTGGAAGCCATCAGCTGCGCCGACCCCGCCCCCCTGGGGCGGCGGCCAGCTTGGGTCGCCTGCTGCGCCTCACGCTCGATCGGGTAGCGGGTGACGAGCGAAGGCTGGTGCGCAAGCGCCGCGTGGCGCAGTGCGCGTCTCAGGTTTCGTGGAACCTCCGGGGTGGCCGCAGAGCACCTGCTTGCCCGCCACCACTCACCCGCAACCTGTCGAGGCTGGCTTGCCGACAAGTCGCCGCGTGATAGTCGAGCCAACCTGTTGAATGGGCGGGGTCCGGGTCCAAGGCGTAAGGAAATCTCTAGATGACTAAACCGACGATCTTGGCGGTGGACGACGACCCCGTTGTCTTGAGGGCGATTGCTCGGGACCTGCGCACCCGGTACGGCGCCGACTACAGGATCATCCGGTCATCGTCTGGTGCCGAAGCCCTCACCGTGGTGGCCGAGCTGACCTTGCGCGACCGGTCACTGGCGTTGGTCGCATCCGATCAGCGGATGCCGCAGATGACGGGGATCGAGCTGCTCGAGGAAGTTCGTCGGCAGGCACCCGAGGCCAGGCTGCTGCTGCTCACGGCGTACGCCGACACCGACGTCGCGATCAAGGCGATCAACGACATCGGGCTCGACTACTACATGCTCAAACCGTGGGACCCCCCCGAAGAGCGCCTGTATCCGGTGATCGATGACCTGCTCAGCGACTGGACGCGGGAGCATCCCGACGACACCGCTGAGGTGCGGGTGGTCGGCCACCGGTGGTCGGACCGAAGCCATGAGGTCAAGACCTTCCTCGCGCGCAACCACGTGCCCTACCGCTGGCTCGACATCGAACGAGATGACGCGGCGCAGCAACTGGTCGACCTGACGCAGGCTCAGGCAGGTGATCTTCCGCTGGTGCTCGTTCCCGACGGCGAGCCGCTTCGTACTCCGTCGACACTCGAGCTGGCGGATGCGCTAGGTCTACGGACGCGAGCCGAGCAGCCGTTGTACGACCTGTGCATCGTCGGAGGTGGTCCGGCGGGACTAGCGGCGGCCGTGTACGCAGCCTCCGAGGGGCTGCGGACCGTCGTGGTGGAACGGGACGCCCCGGGGGGTCAGGCAGGTCAGAGCGCGTCGATCGAGAACTATCTCGGGTTCCCGAAGGGCCTGTCCGGGGAGGCTCTCACGCACCGGGCAGTAACCCAGGCAGCCCGCTTCGGTGCGGAGATGGTGCTCGCACGCGATGTCGTGGGATTCGAGACCCGGGGACCGGTCAGAGCGGTGCGCTTCGATGGCACGGGTGAGGTGGAGGCGCGCGCGCTGCTCATCGCGACGGGGGTGTCCTACCGGCGACTGGAGGCACCGGGTCTCGAGCAGCTCGGAACCCGCGGTGTGTACTACGGCGCGACTGCGAACGAGGCAAGCCAGTGCCAAGATGACGACGTCTACATCGTCGGTGCGGCCAACTCGGCCGGCCAGGCGGCGCTCAACTTCGCCCGCTACGCGAAGCGAGTGGTGATGGTGGTTCGGGCGCACAGGCTCGAGGACACCATGTCGCAGTACCTCGTGGAACGGATCCGCAGCGCGGGAAACATCGACGTGCGGCTTCGCAGCGACGTGGTAGCAGCTCGTGGTGATGGCCACCTCGAAGCCCTCACGCTGGCCGACCGAGCGGCGAACACCGAGGAGGAGGTGCCCACGAGCTGGCTCTTCGTGTTCATTGGCGCGACGCCGCGAACTGATTGGCTCGGCACCGACGTCGTGCGAGACGACAAAGGGTTCGTCATCACACGTCACGATCTTCTGCCCTCAGCGCAAGCGGCACGCTGGCCGTTGTCTCGCGCACCCTTCGCGCTCGAAACAAGTGTGCCTGGCGTATTCGCCGCGGGCGACGTACGGCTGGACTCCATGAAGCGGGTCGCGTCGGCCGTTGGTGAGGGCGCAATGTCGGTGTACCTGGCTCACCGTTACCTGGCAACGATCTGATGAGCTTCCAAGACCTGCGCGCCATTGCCCTGTTCGACGGACTCAGCGACAGTCAGCTGCTCGAGCTGATGACGGTCGGTGAAGAGCTGGACTTCAACCCGGGTGAGGAGCTGTTCGGCGAGGCTCGACCGGCCGACTACTGGTGGGTGCTCCTGGGGGGGACCATCAGTCTGGTGCGCCGGGCCGGTCACGAGGAGACAGTGCTCAGCGTGATGGATTCGCCCGGCCAGTGGGCCGGGGGTTTCCAAGCCTGGGACGCTCACGGCGTGTATTTGGCGACGGGTCGAGGGGCTTCGAGCGGCCGGGTACTGCGGGTGCCGGCCGAGATGCTGCGAGACCGTGCGGATGCCTGGTTTCCCTTCGGTGTCCACCTGATCCGGGGACTGGTCCATACCGTGCGGAACATTGAGTCCACGGCGCGCCAGCGAGAGGCACTGGTCGCACTGGGCAGGCTCGCGGCGGGGCTGGCGCACGAGATCAACAACCCGGCGTCGGCGGCGACGCGCGCGGTTGACGCGCTGGAGGACACCAGCGCGGCCTTGTTGTCCTCACTCGGACGGCTCGCAGCGGGCCCTATCTCGGCAGCCCAGTTCGTTGCGCTCGATGCGCTGCGTCGGGAGGCAAGGCCACAGTCCGCGAGCATGCGGCCGTTGGCCGTCGCCGATCGAGAGGATGCCTTGTCGGACTGGCTCGTGGGCCACGGCATCGAGCGGGACTGGCTCATCGCGCCGCCCCTTGCCGCTGCCGGCCTCGACATCGACTGGTGTGAGCGTGCAGCGGTGCTGCTCGATGGTGGCCCGCTCGAAGCGGGGCTGGAATGGGTCGCGAGCTCTCTGTCGATGGTGACCCTGCTGTCGGAGGTGAAGGAGTCGACCCGGCGTATCTCGGAGCTGGTCGCCGCGGTCAGGTCGTACTCACAGCTCGACCGTGCATCGATGCAGCAGACGGACCTCACCGAGGGCCTCGAAAGCACCCTGGTGATGCTTGCCCACAAACTCAAGGGCGGCGTCACCGTCGCACGCGACTACGGCAACGACGTACCGCGTATCGAGGCGATCGCAGGCGAGCTGAACCAGGTGTGGACGAACCTGATCGACAACGCCATCGATGCGATGGGGGGCACAGGCACGCTTCGGGTGTCCACCCGCGTCGAAGAGAACGGTGTGGTCGTGGAGATCGGTGACACCGGCCCGGGGATGCCCAAGGAAGTGCAAGCTCACGCTTTCGAGCCCTTCTACACCACCAAGGATGTAGGAAAGGGCACCGGGTTGGGCCTCGACATCTCGCGGCGGATCATCGTCGAGCGGCACGGTGGCGAGATCGTCATCGAGTCGCGGCCGGGTGAGACGGTGATCCGCGTACGGCTTCCGCTCCTTCCCGCGCGCCCGCCCTGACCTACGTCCGGTCGTCGGGGCAGCCGTCACCACGTTCGGCAGCGAGGTGACTGTGCGCAGGGTCAGATCGAGTAGATGGTGACAGCGCTGGCCTTGATCGAGAAGAAGACACGCGTCCCGGGTGTCAGGTCGAGTTCTGCGACGACGGGGGCCGTCACGTCGGCAGTGAGGTCGTCTGCCCGAATGCGTACTTGTTCGTCGCGCGGCTCCAGCTCGGTGATGGTGACCGGCAAGACGTTGCGTGGGCTCCCGTGGGGAGGCTGCTTGAAAACTGAGACCGCGCTCGGGCTGAAGACGGCGATCGCGGTCGTGCCGGGTGTGATGCCCGTAGCTCCGAGCCCTTCTATAAACAGGCCGCTCTGGTGCTCCACCCCCGTGCCGAAGGCCTCCCCCGTGACCATGTTCAGGCCCGCAATTCGGGCGGTGAACGGTGTGCGCGGGGATTTGAGTACGTCTCGGGTGGGTCCGGACTCGACGACGTGACCGTGGTCGACGACGATCACGCGTTGCGCGAGAACGAGCGCGTCGAGCACGTTGTGCGTCACGATGATGGCGGCCCGGTCAGCGAGGACGCGGTGAAGGACCTGACGCAGCATGGGGGCTGCGCCGACGTCGAGGGCGGCCATCGGCTCGTCGAGGAGCAGGAGCCGCGGCTGCGCAGCCAGGGCGCGCGCGATGGCGACCCGCTGCGCTTGGCCTCCCGACAGCTGCGCCGGTTTTCTTCCCGCGAGCGCGGTAGCGTCGACCTCTTCCAGCCAGTGGCGTGCGGTCGATCGTGCGTTGTCGGCTCGTGCGCCGGCGCTGCGCGGGCCAAAGGCGACGTTCTCCAGGGCGCTCATGTGCGGGAAGAGCAACGGCTCCTGTGCCATCAGGGCAACCCCCCGGGTATGAGGGGTCGTCCACACGTTTCCGGCGCTTGATCCGAGCTCGAAGAGTATGTCCCCGTCGAGCTCGGCGCGGCCGGCGTCGGGCCTCAAAAGGCCGGCGATCATAGCGAGCACCGTGGACTTTCCGGCACCGTTCGGTCCCAGAATGGCGATTCGCTCAGCGTCATCAACGTGCAGCGAGACATCGAGGTTTCGAGCAGTCAGCTGCGCCCTGAACTGAAGCGTCACAGGTGCTCCTTGGACCTGCGAGCAAGCCCCACAACCACGACCGCAACCCCGACCAGGACGAAAGACAGCGCCACTGCGGCATCGGGGTTCGCCTCCCGCTGGACGTAGATCTCCAGTGGCAGAGTTCTGGTGACCCCCTCGAGGCTCCCCGCGAACGTGAGGGTCGCCCCGAACTCGCCGAGTGACCGTGCAAACGACAAGACAGCGCCGGAAACCAGACCCGGCAGCACCAGAGGCACGGTGATTCTGCGCAGGACCGTGGTGGGTTTGGCGCCCAAGGTCGCGGCAACTGCCTCGTAACGGCGACCGGCAGTCCGCAGCGAACCTTCCAGACTGACGACAAGGAACGGCATGGCGACAAACGCCTGCGCTATCACGACGGCGGTGGTGGAGAACGCGACCTGGATCCCCAAGACGTCCATGGAGCGACCCAACAGACCTTGCCGACCGAACGTGTACAGCAACGCGATTCCTCCAACAACCGGCGGCAGGACCAGGGGCAGCAGGACCAGTGAGCGGACCAGCCCTTGGCCCGGGAAGGCACTACGCGCCAGTGTCAGCGCCAGCGGAACGCCGAGGACCAGGCAGACGACGGTGCTCGCTGTCGACGTCTTCACGCTGAGCTCCAGCGCCTGGAGCGAGGACTCCGAGGTAACGAGTGAGACGAACTGGGACCACTCGACTCGAGTCGCCATGGCCACGATCGGCAGCATGATGAACAGCGCGGCGGCCGCGGCAGGCGCAAAGAGCCAGAGTGGCAGTCCGGAGTACTGGGCAGTCCGCCGCATGACTACAGGTCGGCGAAGCCGGCGTCGTGCAACACACGCTGCCCCTCGGGTCCGGTCACCTCGTCGACGAACTCCTGTGCCAGCGAGCTGGCCCCGTCAGCGAGAACGGCGATCGGATACGTGTTGACTGCTTCCCTCGACTCCGGGAACGGAATGCCCTCGACGCTGTCTCCGGCCGCCAGCACGTCGGTCACGTACACCAAACCCGCATCGGCCTCACCACTCGCAACCTTCCCCAGTACGTCGGTCACGGACTGCTCCTCGCTCACGGGCGTCAGCGTTTCGCCGGCTGCCGCGGCAACCTGCTGGGCAGCTGCCCCGCAGGGCACCTCAGGAGCGCAGACGACGAGCTGTACATCGGGATCGGTGAGATCCGTGAAGGAGGAGATGGACGCGGGATTGCTGGGGGGAACGGCAATTTGCAAGGTGTTCGATGCGAAGTCGACGGGGGCTCCCTCCACCAGGTCACCCGCGGTGGCCTTCTCCATGTTTGCGGCGTCAGCCGACGCGAACACGTCCGCGGGAGCGCCCTGCTGCAGCTGCGCCACGAGATCGGACGACCCAGCGAAACTGAACTTGACCGTCACACCCGGATGCGAGTCCTCGAAGGTCTTGCCTATCTCGGTGAAAGCAACTATGAGGGATGACGCCGCGTACACGGTCAGCGTGCTCGAGGAGCCATCGTCAGCAGATCCGCAGGCGCTACCGGAACCGAGGGCGAACAGGGTCGCTGCGACAACAGCGCCCCTCACGATGCTCCTCGAGGGGTTTCTATGATTACGGTAGTCGACTTGACGACCGCGACGGCGACCGCGCCGAGTTCGAGCCCGAGCTCGCGAACGGCCTCGCTCGTCATCAGTGAGACGACGCGGTGGGGACCGCACTGAAGCTCGACCTGGGCCACCACCTTGTCCGTCACGATGTTCGTGACAAGCCCGACGAACCGATTGCGGGCCGAGCGGCGCACCAGGGATGGATCCGCTGCAGGTGCTGCCTGGGCTTGCGCGAACGTCGCCAGGTCGTACCCGTCGATAACCATGCGGTTGCTCGAGTCGGTCGCGGCGGTCAGGGAGCCCTGCTCGATCCACCGACGGATGGTGTCGTCGCTGACCCCGAGGTAGGAGGCGGCGTCTCTAATCCGTATCTGCGGCACGAGACACAGAATATCCCACGGTTTGCCTTCTCAGAGGCCAAACAGCGCCGCAGGCCAGGCTGAACGGTGTTGCCGGCCGGATCCCCGGTCGCTCGCTGCGGTAGGCGCTCGATGGGAACGACCCCACGCCGCCAACCGTTCCACAGTGCGTGCACCCGCGCCGTCGGCCTTGGACCGCTGCCGTTACGCTGACGGTGGCAGCGCTGTTGGCCGCCGGCTGCGGGAGCCAAGCAGCGGCACCTGAGGTCGCCCCTGACCTTGCCGACTCACCCCGGCCGGCCGCTCCCACCGAGGCCTCCACCCCCGACGCCTCGTCGGGACCTGATGGCACGACTGCCCCGACGCCCGACAGGGTGGCCGGTGAGCGCGGGCTGGTCGTCACAACCGCGGACAGCGACTTCGGCACGATGCTCTTCGACCGGACCGGTCAGGCGATCTACCTGTTCGACAAGGAAAGCGGGAACCGCGCTCGCTGCTACGGCGCGTGCGCGGCGGCCTGGCCACCGGTCGTCACCCGCGGCGAACCTCGAGCGGCTGGTCTCGTGCGGCCGGGTCTGCTTGGCACCACCGAGCGCGTGGACGGCTCCACCCAGGTCACCTATGCGAACCATCCGCTGTACTACTACGTGCGTGATAGCAAGAACGAGGTGCTCTGCCATAACGTGACGGAGTACGGCGGGCTCTGGCTGGTCGTCACCCCGAACGGAACTCCCGCCGCGTGACGCCAGCGGAGACCGTGCTCGTGAGGCACGGCTCAGTCTATTGGCCAGCGCCGGTCCGCCTGAATGAACAGTTGCAGGTTGCGCCATGACTCGCGCATGTCTTCGGTGTCTGCATGTGTGGCCCGAAACCCCGCCAGGTAGATGCCGATCTCGGTCAGATCCCACCAGAGCCGATACAGCCGGAGCAGCTCGACGTCAATGTGGTGCCCGGTGCTGGCGGCATAGTGCTCGGCGAGCGTGTCGCCCTCATATGGGTCGGGGAGAAGCATCCACAGTTCCCGCTCCGGTGGCGCGAGCAAGGCAGTGTCCCAATCGATGAGCCGCATGCCTGTGTCCGTGCGCAGGATGTTGGCGCTGTGCGGTTCTCCGTGCGTGATGGTCCAGTCGCTCTGATCCAGAAGAGCCTGACCGGCTAGGCGATCGTAGTCATCGAGCAGCCGCTCGACACCGCCGATGTGCCGGGTGAGCAGCAGGCGCGCCGGCTCGGCGTAGGGCCCTGCGACCCAGCGCCGGTCGATTGAAGCCAGCGCGGCCTCGAGGTCTGCCCGGTTCGGCAGCCGGAAATCTTCACGCCGCACGATGGATGCCACCGACTTCACCGACTGGTGAAGTTCAGCGAGGAGCTCCACGACGGTGCGCCGCTCCGCGTCAGAGCCGTACTCCTCGGTGACGGTGCCCTTGACGTACGGGAAGACCGCGATCGAGTACGTCGCATCGAGCCGGCGTACAACCCGACCGTCAGGGTCGGCCACGGGGGCTACTACCCAGTCCGAGCCGCACTGGTGGAGTCTGTAGGCGACTGAGAACGCCTTGCCCAGGCCGTCGAACGCCGCCACGGGGTCACGGCCCAGGAAGTCCCTGGCGGCGAGATCGTCCACCGTCACGAACCACTGCACCCCGGTGCTACCCGTGGTTACCCAGTGATGGCTTCCGAACCCCGCAGCCAGGTAGGTCGCGGCGACGGCGTCCAGCCCCCAGCCGTGACGCAGCGCCGCCAGGATGGCGGAATCCGCTATGGCAGTCGGCCGAGTGAACACTGTCGAACTAACGCACCGGTACCGGTGTCTGCTCCGGCACCGTGACCGCTGGGTCACCTTCGACATGCAGCTCCGGCATCCAACACAACCAGGTCGGCAGGTACCAGTTCCATCGGCCGAGCAGCGTCATGACGGCCGGCACGACGACCATCCTGATGAGCGTGGCATCGACCAGCAGCGCGACAGCCACACCGAAACCCATCTGCTGAAACATGACCAGGTCTCCGGTGGCGAAGCCTGCAAACACCACAACGATTATCAGGGCGGCGCCGGTGATGATCCGGCCGGTCGCCGCGATCCCGTGGACGACCGCGTCGAGCGTGTCCCCTCCGTGGGCGTATCGCTCTCTGATCCGGGTGAGCAGGAAGACGTGGTAGTCCATCGACAGGGCGAACAGCACCGAGAACAAGAACACCGGAACCCATGCCTCGACCCGCTCTACCTGCTGAAAACCCAGCAGGTCGGCTCCCCAGCCCTTCTGAAAGACCAGAACCAGCAGGCCGTACGCTGCACCGACCGACAGCAGGTTAAGAACGACCGCCGTTGCCGAGAGCACGACCGAACGGAACACGACGGTGAGAAGGACCAGGCTCAACCCGAGGACGAAGGCCAGCACGATCGGCAGCCAGAAGTTGATCAGGTCCGAGTAGTCAATGTTTTCTGCTGTCTGGCCACCCACGAAGACCTCGGCACCGGTCCCGCCGAAGGCCGCCGGCACGAGATCCGAGCGCAGCCGCTCCACCGCCTGCCGCGCCTGGTCGTTGTCAGGGTCGCCGACCAGCGGGATGCTCAGTTGCGCCACCTGCCCGTTCGATGACAGCTGACGTTGCGATGGACCGAACTCAGGGTCGTCGGCGATCGAGGCCTCGAGAGCGTCCATCGCCGCCGTTACCTCCGCAGACTCGATGTCACCGGCTACGACGACCTGCGCCGGGTCGGCACTGACGTTGCGCGGAAAGCTGCGCTCGACCGCCAAGAAGCCCGCCTTGGAGAAGGTCCCGTCCGGCAGCGAGCTGACTCCCGCGGTGCCTGTGCGCAGGTCCAGGACCGGGAGGGCGGCCGCAAGCAGGACAAGCACGCCTATCGCGAGCGCAGCACCCGGACGACGTACAACGGCGCCGACCGCACGCGTCCAGAAGCGGCTCTCAGCCGGGTGCTCGCGTCCGAAGATCGGCAGTCGCAGGGCGTTGACGCGGTCTCCGAGCAGTGAGAGCAGCGCAGGCAGCAGTGTCAGCGAGGCCACCATCGTGATCAGGCCGACGAGGATCGCGCCGAAACCCAGGCTGCGCAGGATGGTGTCGGGCACGAGGAGCAACCCCAGCAGCGCGACCACGAACGAGGTGCCGCTGAACAAGACGGCCTTGCTGGCCGTTCCACCGGTCGTCAGTATCGCCGCGACCTTTTCCTGACCGCCGAGGCGCTGTTCACGGTATCGGGACAGCACGAAAAGGCTGTAGTCGATACCGAGGGCCAGACCCATCGCGGCGATCATGTTGACGATGAAGAAGGAGAGGGTGACGGCCTGCCCGACCAAGGCGGAGGCCGCGACGGCCACGATGATGGAGACGATGGCGATGCTCATGGGGATCAGGGCAGCGACCAGAGCGCCGAAGACGAGTAGCAAAACGATCAGCGCTGCCGGGAGCCCGAACTGCAGCTCACCCTTCTCGAGATCGTGGGAGGCGAGCTCGTTGAAGTCATGGTCGAGGGTGAATTCGCCGGTGATGGCGACCTCGAAGGAAGGGTCCGCGTCAGCGGCACTCACCTCGTCGAGTACGGCCAGGATGCCGTCGTCCGGGTCTTCTCCGAGCATCAACGTCACCGCCACCGCGTGCCGGTCCTGGGAGATCGCCCGCCCCTCGGCCGAGTAGGGGTCACTGACGGTCTGCGTGGCGCCCGTGTCCTCGAGTGACCTGCGGGTCCCTGGGACGAAGTCACGAAACGCCTGGTCCTCAGTGGTGAGCTCCTCCGAGCGGATGACGACAGCCTCGTCGATGGTGTTGCGCTGTGTGAAGTTGTCGGCGAGCAACTCGCTCGCTCGGACAGATTCGGGCCGGGTCGTGATGTCGGCGTCCGTGCTGAGAGCCGACCCGAGCAACGTTCCGATGGCCACGACCGAGACGACCAGCACCAGCGCCCAGACAGCGAGGACCCGCCAGGGGTGCAGCGCCGAGACCCGAGCCAGACGCTGGGTGACAGACATCGCCGCGGTGTGCTTGGTAGGGGTCACGAACCTGAGGCTTGCATGCCCCGCCTCTTCCAACTCTGGCGGGTTCACTTGTGGAGCTGGCGTGGGGACAGGAACCCCCCGTCCTTAAGCAACTCCCGAACCACATCACGCACCGGCAGCCCATCGATGTCGACCGCGGCGTTCAGCTCACGCAAGCTTCGGTCGTCGAGCTGAGCGGCGATCGGTGCGAACAGCTCCTCGATCTCCAGATGCCGCAAACAGCTGCTCGAGCATCGTGAGCGACGGGCTGTAGACGGGAAAGAAGTCCCTGTTGTCCTCCAGGTCCACCGCGACAGCCAGCCGCATGAACGAGGCCGCCGCCCCTTAAACGCGAAGAGCCGCTGAGTGGTTGTAGATCCGGGTGAGGAATATGGCGGAACTGCCGGAGATACTGAGCGGCACAGAGAATTCTTGCCAACCTTAACCTCTTGCATCGGAGGTGTTGTCATTCTTTCGTTGGCGGATCTTTCGGGACATCACCCTGATCGGATGGAACGAGATATTTTCCGACGACCTGTCGGTTAACAAGATCAACGCGTGATATCACCGCGAACCGCTGCTCGCGCCGGCATCACATGCGACACGCGTCCGCGGGTGACAGCCTGGCCACTCGGCCCGGTCCCCGACGACGTCACTCCCGCCGCGGCCCAGTCCTCAGGGGAGCATGGCGTTCCAGGTTCCACACACCGTCCGCGTCACGCCATACACCGAGTGTTGTCGACCGACTACGTTGTGCAGTAGAGCGTCAGGCCGCGCAGATGTTTAATACGAATCGCGCCCACTTCAGACACGCAGTGTTACAGAGCCAGCGACGAGAGTCACACGGTTCGAGAATATCCACGAAAATCTTCCCGAAACAACCTCGCAGCGACTAGCCAAGCCCCCCGCAACGATGGCATATTGTGACTCACGCGAATCTCGGGTCGCACTTGTCACATCCATACCGACCGCACCTTCGGACTGCGGTCTCTCGACAAGAGGCAGCCGACATGTCGCAAAACACCGCTCGCTCGATCACTGTCAGCAATCCTGACCTCTTCACGTACGAGTGGGCGCTGGCCGGGGACGTCTCCCACTGGGACGTCTCCCACTGGGACGTCTCCCACTGGGACGTCTCCCACTGGGACGTCTCCCACTGGGACGTCTCCCACTGGGACGTCTCCCACTGGGACGTCTCC
>Ga0183260_10003228_pt1 | contig 13172 bp, 8 predicted proteins | sample AntDrymUQ4972206_2_FD_129768 | JGI IMG/M metagenome (GOLD analysis project Ga0183260, IMG submission 129768) | Polar desert sand microbial communities from Dry Valleys, Antarctica - metaG UQ497 (22.06) (version 2) (version 2) | ecosystem: Environmental > Terrestrial > Soil > Desert | place...
ACAGCCATGACCCACTTCTTGCCGATCGCCGACCGGTAGAACGCCACCGGCCAGGGGGCCCGGCCCTTGCGGGCGGGGTGCACAGGCCCGGGCCCAGGGCGTTCCATGGTCGTCGCCATCGCTGGATCAGCCTCCACGAGCCGTCTCGATCTGCCTGTCGTGGACGCTACCCGGCGCCTTCGCGGTCTCGGGAATCGCCAGCACGAGTCAGAGCCAAGCCCCGAAGACGGCGTTGAGGCCGTCAACCCCAAGCTTGCGGTAGGCGCGCGCCAAGAGTTTCCCCAAGGTGCGGCCGCCGCCCAGGCGTGGGCGCGAAGTCGCTCTGTCTGCTTGATGGGAAAGGGGCTCAGCGGTCCCCAGCGAAGGTCGGCGTCGTCGGGGCCGGGGGGGCGCATCATGGCCAACAGTTGGACCTGGGTGCCACGTGAGTAGTCGTCACTCATGACTGAAGGCCTCGGTCGGAGCAGACTCCTGGGATGCATGCCCTGCGGCTCCGAGCGTTGCTCATCGTCCCTGTCCTCGCCATGCTGGGGGTACCCGCAATCGCTGCGTCGCCGAACGTTGCGCCGGCCGCTCCGACCTCGGTGGCGTTCGAGTACACCGGCGAGGCTCAGACCTGGGTCGTGCCGGCCGGGGTCACCAGCGCCACGTTCGATGTCCTGGGCGCGGAGGGAGGCGACAACCAGGTCAATGAGTGCGGGGACTTTGCCGGCCTGGGCGGTCGATCGGTGGTCACGGTCGCCGTCAGTCCGGGTGAGACGATCACCCTGTTGGTCGGGGGCGAGGGAGGCCCGTCGGACGACAGGGAGACCGGTGGGGACACGCCGCCGTCCGAGGGCGGGTTCAACGGCGGCGGCAGCAGCGAAAGTGGCGGCGGTGGCGGAGGCGCATCTGACGTGCGCCAGGGAGGTGACGGTCTCGCCGATCGGGTGATCGTCGCGGCCGGTGGTGGCGGCGTGGGCGCCGCATGCAATGGTGCCGGTTCGGGTGGCGATGGTGCCGGCTCCGGCTCCGGCAACCCAGGCCTGATGGCTGACGACGAGAATCTTGCCGCAGGGACTCCCGGTCAGGGTGGCACGGCCGTCGCTGGTGGAGCGCCCGGCGCTCCCGGAGACGCCACTGCCGGATCCCTCGGCTCAGGTGGCGAGGGCTCGGCAGGGCAGGAGGAACGCGACTTGTCGGGCGGCGGTGGCGGGGGAGGTCTCTTCGGTGGTGGCGGCGGCGGCGCCGGCACCTCGGGTGAGGGTGGGGGCGGCAGCGGTGGCGGCGGCTCCGGCCTCTGTCCCGACGTGTGCGTCCTCGCGGAGATCGGGGTCCGGGAGGGGAGTGGCGCCATCACCGTGACCTACACCGTCGGTGAGTCCGCCCCCGCGCCGGCCCCAACCGTGCCAGCCCCCACCGCGCCAGCGGCAAAGAGCGTGGCCGCCTCCCCCGCCTTCACCGGCTGACCATGGGACTGCGGCACGGTGTTCCACGGTGATCCCGTGGAAGCGCTGACCGGTGGCCGGCTGAAGGTGGCGACTAGGTTCCGGTAGGGCTATCAAACCCGTCGGTTCCGGTAGGGCTATCAAACCCGTCTGAGGTCAGCGACGGGCACCGAAGATGTCGCCCAGGGCACCCCGTCCGTCGACGCCGAGCTTGTTGTAGGCGCGCGCCAAGAGGTTCCCCACGGTGCGGTGCGAGATGGCGAGCTGCACCGCGATCTGCTTGTCGGCCAGCCCGTTGGCGGCGAGGAGCGCGACCTGGTGCTCACGCTCGGACAGCTTGCTGACACTGGGATGCAGGACGAGCGCAGGGCTCTGCGCACCCTGGCAGTGCCGGGCGGCCGCCATCGACGCGTCGGCGGAGGCCCGACCGGCTCGCAGGTCCCCCTGCGAGCGCCACACGGCGGCCGCCTGGGCCGACACCTCTGCCGCCAACAGAAGCGCACCCATGTCGCTGAACGCGCAGGCCACCTGGTCGAGGGACCGGGCGTCGCCGGAGGCGAGGGCCGATGCGTGCGTCCTCCAAGCCTGAGCCATCGGGCCCTGTACGACGTCGGCCAGCTCCTGAATTCGGTCGAGCCCGGACAGGTCACCCATCCGAACGAGGTCGTGCAGGGCGATCATCTCCCAACCGATCTCCTCGTCGGCCCCATCGGCGGCGTCGCGCATCCACCCTCGGGCGGCCTCCAGGTCACCGCGGGCGGCGGCGGCCCAGCCGTGGGCCCGGTGGCGCTCGGTCTCCATCATGCGGAAGGGCTCCGACGCGACGAGCCGGAGGTCGGCCTCGGCGTCGTCGAGACCGGGCGCCCGCAGCAGGGCCAGCCCGCGCACGAGGCCGGCGTGCGACCACATCAGGTGCGGCCGGCTGGCCTGCGCCTCGGCCAGCGCCGCCGTGTCCCGGAAGACGTGGACCGCATCTCGGAGCCGGCCCCGATCGAGCAGCACCCGCCCCCGCGTGACGCCGGCCCAAAGTTGGGCATCGGTGTCTTCGGAGGCGGCCACGCGGTCGAACACGACGCGGCTGAGGGCGTCCGCCTCGTCGAGGTGCCCGGCCAGGGTGAGGGCCATGGCCCGGACGAGGAGGTGGGTCCCCTCGTCGGCGAGCAGCGGGGCGTCGCCCAGACCACGACGGATGGCAGCGCCGCTCGCCGCCATGTCGGCGGCGTCCTCGAACCGGCCCCGCTGCCACAGCGCGGGCGCGGCGGCCAGCCGAGCCTGGGCGGCGGCCCGTCCGTCGGTCGCCGCGAGCTGTTGATCGACCATGGCGAGGGCCTCGGTGGGCCGCCCGAGAAAGGTGAGGAGGGTGCCATGCAGCCCGATGAGCTCACCGGCCCACTCGGGGAGCAACGCGGCGGCCTCGGTCAGCACTTCCAAGGCGTCGTCGGCCCGACCGAGGTTGTAGAACAGGTTGACGATCCGCGCCATGGTCCAGATCGCCAGCAGATCGCGGTCGGCTGGAGGGCCGAGCGACATCAGGACGAGATCGGCCTCGTGCTCGCGCCCGGTGGCCATGAGGGCTTCGGCCAGAACGATGGTGGCCGAGTCGTGCAGCGCTGGATCCGTGGCGGCATGGCGGGCAAGGGCCCTGGCCGCGCCGGGCCCCCCGAGCGAGATGGCCCGCCGCGCCAGGGCCAGCGCCTCGTCCCTGGCGACCGGTTCGCCCAGGCGCAGGCTCAGCACGGCGTGGTGCACCTCGTCGCTGGGCCGGAGCACGGAGCGGTCGTCCACCACGGCTGAGAGGACGGTTCGCTGGTGACGGATCGTGCGGAGGGGTGGACAGGTGGACTGGAGGCGCTCGCGGAGCGGAACGCTGGCCAGGCAGACGTCCGATTCCGCCTCGTCCGACACGCCGAGGAGCCCGAGCGAGTCGAGCTCGTCCAGCACGTCCCGCTCGATGAGCGCCTCTAGGATGCGAAGGGGCAACGGCTCACACACGGCGAGGAGCTCCGCCGCGTTCCGCACCGCCGCTGCGCCATCGAGGCGGTGGTCGGCGTAGGCCGCCACCTCCGGGGGCTGGCGTAGCGGGCCGGCCAGCGCCCAGCTACCGGCTTGGAGGCGCATCGCCTCGTCGACGGTGGCGGCGTCGAGGACCGAGGGGAGCAGCCCGGGCAGTCCGTCGCACATCTGGTGCACGGCGTCGACCAGCCGGGCGTTCACGGGACTGCCCAGGGCGCTGGTCATCAGTCGGGCAAAGGTGTGGGGATCGACCGGGCCGAGGTCGACCACCTCGTAGTCGACCGGCAGCAGGTCGAGCAGTGGCGCCAGGGCCGGGCCGGTCACCACGAGCGCGGTCGCCGAGCGGAGCTGGACGACGAGCGCCTGGGACAGGGGATCCAGCAGGTGGGCGTCGACGATCGCGACCAGCAGGCCGGCGTCGGTGGTTGCGGCACGGAGCTCGGTGACGGCGGACGACGGATCCGTCCGGGATCCGATCGTGGCCAGGGCGGCGGCGAAGGCGCCGAGCGGGCTGTCGCGGACGGCGACGTGCCCGACGGCGTGGACAATCCCGAGGCCGCGCGCCTCGGCCGCTCGCACCAACGTGGCCAAAGCGGGCTGAGGCCCTGCGCCGGCGGGTCCGATGATGGCGGTCGCGGTCCGCTCGCCCGCGGCCAAGCGGGCTGCGGCCCGATCGATCCCCTCGTGTCGAGGCGCCGGAGGCGAGACTGACGTGCGCGCCGTCGTCATGGTTCGAGCAGTCTGGCCCGTGGACAGCGCCGGATCAGACGTGAGTGATCCTCACTCACGACAACGCCCCGACGGCCGTCGTAGAAGGGGCCTCATGCGTGCCTTGCGACTCCGTGCTGTCATCGTCCTCCCCGCCATCGCCGCTGGCGTTCACAGGATGACGCGTCGCTCTCGCCGTCCTCAGCCGGTGAGGGTTGCGGTGTAGCGGTTCTCGGCTGTGCCGGCGACGGACGTGCAGGTCAGCTCGACGATCAGCATCCCGGCACCGTCCGGGGCGACGATCTGCATCGTGCCCACCCGCTGGCAGCTGTCGGCGGGGAGGTCGCCGCCCCAGCGCCAGGTGCGCACCCCGTCCGGCCACGTGAGCGTGGCCGTCACCTCGACGCCGTCCAGGGGTGTGCGGAGGTCGCTGATGACGTGGACGTCGAGGGCGAGGGCGTCGCCGACCGCGACCACCTCCGGGAGGCGGTCGGCCACGACGATCACCGGAGCGCACGCCGCCTGGAGAGCTGCGTAGGCGAGCTTCGGCTGGCGGTCGTGGCCGAGCACAGACCACGTCACCGCCGGATGCCCGTCGGCGAAGGAGAACTGGGCGAACCCGCCCGTCGGTCGGTACTTGATGCGGCGCAACGCCTCGATCTGCCGACGCACGACGACCGCCTGGTACTCCTGCGTGGCCTGCCGCCAGCTGTCGAAGGTGGCGTGGGCGGCCGGCGGCACGTGCTTGTCGAACAGGGCCTTCTGCAGGGCGTGGATGTGGCCGAGCCGCTCCCAGTCGAGATCGGGCCAGCGCTCGGGCTCCATGAAGTCGGCGGTGACGGGAACGGCTTGGGCGCCGAACTCGGTGACGAAGCGACCCATCCGGGGCAGGGCGCGCAGGAAGCCCGGGAGGTCACGCTCGTGGCCGTGGTACCAACCGAAGTAGAGGTGGCTGTCGGTCCCGTCGAGCTGCGGCGGGTGGGGCAGCACACCGGAGTGGGCGATCACCGGTCGGGTGCCGTCCGCCTTCTCGAAGGCCCGCTTGACGGAACGGTCGAGCAGGGTCTTGTTCCAGGTGGGCAGCTCCTGGGCGGCAAAGGCCTTGGCCGCCATCTTCCGCAGCTGCTTCGGGTCGGCCCACATCGACGGGTCGTTCTCGATGGCCATCGGCTCGTTGTGGCCGCACCAGAGGGCGATCGATGGGTGGTGGCCGAGGAGGTCGACGGCAGCCGCCGCCTGACGCACCGCCTGCTTGCGGATGCCACGGGCGTAGCCCCACTGGAGCGGGAAGTCCTGCCAGAGGAGCAGACCGGCGGCGTCAGCGGCATCGTAGAGCTCCGGGCGGGTGATGTGGGCATGGATCCGCAGCAGGTCGAGGCCGGCCTCGCAGGCCAGGGCGACGTCGCCCGCCAGCTCGGCCGGCGTCGCCTCGGTCAGCGCCATGCGGGTGGGACCGTGGTTCGACCCCTTGAGGAAGAGCCGCTCCCCGTTGATGCTGGCCACCCACGACCGCAGCCGCACCTGTCGCAGGCCGGTGAGGAGGTGGCGCTCATCGGAGGTGCCGCCACCCTCGTTGGCGTCGAGCACGACGCGCACGAGCAGGTCGTGCAGGGTCGCGTCGCCGAGGGCGCGGGGCCACCAGAGGGCCGGTCGGTCGACGGTGAGGGTCCACTCCACCTCGTTGGCACCCGTTGCCAGTGGTCGATCGGCGGCGTGGTCGAGATCGCCGAGGCGGCTTTGCAGGCAAACGGTGCGGGCGGCATCGCTGTCGAGGGTCGCCCGGAGCACGAGCACGGCCCGCTCCGAGGTCGCCTCACGACACAGCGCCCGCAGGCGGGAGATGCGCACCGGCCCGGTCTCGGTGACCCGCACGGGCCGCCAGATGCCGCCGGGGTTCCAGTCCGGATCGAGGCAGTCCCAGTGCTGGAACACGCCGGTGATGTTGCGCTTGGCCGTCGGGTCGGTCTGCGGGGCGCAGGTGACCTCCACGGCGAGGTGGTGCTCGCCGCGTGTGCGCAGCGCGTCGGTGACCTCAAAGGTGTGGGGAGCGAAGTAGCCCTCGGTGTCGCCGAGGTACCCACCGTCCAACCACACGTCGCCCTGGTAGAAGAGCCCGTCGAAGCTCAGCCAGGCCCGACGACCCTCGGCGGGGCCCATGGTGTCGAACGACCGCCGGTACAGCAAGGGTCCGTCCGCATCGCTGAACGCGGCAGCAGAGCGCCAGTGGCCCGGCACGGAGACGCTTTCCCATGAGCGGTCGTCGAAGCCGTCCTCGTGCCAGGTTCGGCGCAGGTCGTCGTCGGCGATCGCAGCCCGCCAGGTCCCGCACAGCTCGGTCGCCATCAGGCCGTGACGCTACCGGTCAGGTCGCAGTGGTCTCCCCCTGCAGGATGGCCGTGATCGACCATCCCCCGCCCGGGGTCGGGGAGAGGGTGAGGTCGAAGGCCCCGCCAGCCGCGTCGAGGGTGGTGGCACTGCGGCTACCAGCGGCATCGGTGAGCTCCAACGTGCCCTCGAGGTGCAGAACGCCCGGACCCAACAGATGGCGGGCTGCCACCGGCGGCAGGACGACGGAGGCATCGCCTCGAGCCGAGAACGAGGAGCTGTCGTCGGCGTCGAAGGTCACCGAGTCACGGGCGCCGGCCACGCCGCTGGTGCCGACGGCCACCGGCGTGTCCAGCTGGTAGGTGCCGGGGGTGAAGCCCTGGACGGCGTCCCCGAGGGCGAGCCGGAGCCCCTCAGGCACCAGGTCCACCGTCACCGGATCGAGCACCATCGCGCCGCCGGAGGAGAGCACGAACGGCCGCCCGCCGTCCCACACCACCGAGGCGGGGGTGCCCTCCACCTTCACCCCGTTGAGCTCGCCACCGTTGCCGAAGCCGCGCTCGGACACCACGGTGAAGGGGGTGGCCAGCTCGCGGGGGTCGACGACGGCGCCCTCGATGTGGACGGCCGTGACGGTGCCGCTGACCTGCAGCTGGCCGGCGGGCGGTACCGCCGTTCCGGCGACGGTGGTGCTCGTGGCGCCGAGATCCGGGGTCCCGTCGGGACCCATGACGATCTGGGCGCCGCCGGCGCCGCCATCGCCCTCGACTCGCTGGCTGACGAGCACCGTGAGCCCCACCACCGTCGCCAAGATGGTCGTCATCGTCAGGAACCAGCGCAGCCGCACGGCGCCAGGCTGCCCGCTGGCGGACCCCCGTTCCAGCCATGGTCGGTCGCGGGGACGAGGGTGCAAGCCCGGCGATAGGTTGGCGCCATGACGCCGACGGCCGCCCACCCCGCCCCCGCGACGGTCGGCCAGCTCCGCCAGTCGGGCTGGACATCGGTGCCCGTCAAGGAGGAGCTGCGGCGCAACGCCATCGCCAAGATCCAGGCCGGGGAGGCCCTCTTCCCCGTCGTGAAGGGCTACGAGGACACCGTCCTCCCGCAGCTCGAGAACGCCCTGCTGGCCGGCCACGACGTCATCTTCCTGGGTGAGCGGGGCCAGGCGAAGACCCGGATGATCCGGGCCCTCACCGGCCTGCTCGACGAGTGGATGCCGATCATCGCCGGATCGGAGATCAACGACGATCCCTACGGTCCGGTCTCCCGGCACGGCCGGGAGCTGATCGCCGAGCAGGGCGACGACACCCCGGTCGAATGGGTCCACCGCTCCCGGCGCTACGGCGAGAAGCTGGCCACCCCGGACACCTCCATCGCCGACCTGATCGGTGAGGTCGATCCGATCAAGGTGGCCGAGGGCCGGTACCTCTCCGACGAGCTCACCCTGCACTACGGACTCGTGCCCCGCACCAACCGCGGCATCTTCGCCATCAACGAGCTGCCCGACCTCGCCGAGCGCATCCAGGTCGGCCTCCTCAACGTGCTCGAGGAGCGCGACATCCAGGTGCGCGGCTACAAGATCCACCTGCCGCTGGACCTCATCCTCTTCGCCTCCGCCAACCCCGAGGACTACACCAACCGGGGCCGCATCATCACGCCGCTCAAGGACCGCTTCGGCTCCCAGATCCGCACCCACTACCCCCTCGAGGTGGCCACGGAGGTGGCCATCGCGTTGGAGGAGGCGCCGCCGTTCGAGGCCGAGGGCGTGCGGGTGACGGTGCCCGACTACATGACCGAGATCGTGGCGACCCTCTCCCACCTGGCCCGCTCGAGCCCGCACATCAACCAGCGCTCCGGTGTCTCCGTCCGCTTCACCATCACCAACCACGAGGTGATGGTGGCCAACGCCGCCCGCCGGGCCCTGCGCCACGGTGAGAAGGACGTCGCCCCGCGCGTGAGCGACCTCGAGGCGCTGCCGGCGTCGATGATGGGCAAGATCGAGATCGAGTCCCTGGAGGAGGGCCGCGACGGGCTGATCGCCGAGAACCTCGTCAAGGCGGCCGTCCTCACCGTCTTCAAGGACCGCTTCACGCCCGACCGCTTCCGGCCGATCGTCACCGCCTTCGAGGAGGGCGCCGTGATCCACGCCGGTGAGGACGTCACCTCGGCCGAGTACGTGGCCCTGCTCGAGCAGCAGCCCGCCCTGCGCGCGGCGGTCAACGACCTCACCGGTGGCGACGAGTCCGCCGCCTCCGTCGCCGCCGCCGTCGAGCTCCTCCTCGAGGGCATGCACCTCTCCAAGCGCCTCAACAAGGACTCCGTCGGCGCCAGGGCCACCTACCGAGCCAGGGCCTGAGACAAGGAGGGCGCATCAGGCGAAGTGCTCGTCGACCACGTCGACGAGGCGACGGCCCGATTCGAGGGGACCGAGATCGTGGCGCTCCATCGCGATGCCAGCGGCCAAGAGGGCGCTCCCGCCCACCGCCAGCCAGGTCCAGGTGGGCAGTTCCGCCGTGATGGCCAAGGTCTCGTAACCGACCAGGGCCACGAGCAGTCCCGTGCCGAGGAGGAGGGGAGCGGCCAGCCGGCGGTGGCCGCCAGCTGCCACCGATGCGACGCCGACGGCCCCGGCCAGGACGGCGTGCCAACCCGCACCGCCGGCCAGGCGCTCGGCCAGGGCGACACCGCCGGTCAGCACGACGACCGGGCCGTAGGCGATCCAGCTGCCGGTGCCGATGGAACGGGCCCGGAGGCCGGCGCCGAGGAGCAGCACGGCCACCGGGAGGAGGTACGGTTCGCTGGCCACCACGTCGGCATCCGCCAGCCTCAGCCAGATCCCGCCGGTGATGGCGAGGCCGGAGAGGAGCACGCCGTCGAGGCGACCGCGCTCGACGGAGGCGGCCAGCACGATGCCGCTGGTGACCATGACGGCGTCGGCGAACGAGCTCGGCTGGGTGGAGGCCAGCGCCAGGCCACCCAGGGCCGCCACGCCGACAGCCGCCACCAGGGGGACGGCCCAGCGCCGACCCAGTAGGCCCCCGAGGCCGGCCAGCACGGCGGCACCGACGGTCAGGGCCACGCCCGAGGCCGGGACCGACAGCTCGGCGGCCCGGCTCAGGGCGCCGATGGCGACTGGCAGGGCGATCGACGCGCCGAGGGCCACGCGGGGATCACGCAGGCGCACGGCGTCGGCGATCGACAGCCCGGCCACGGTCATGGCCACCAGGCCGAGCTGGATCGGCTGCAGTCCGGCGGCGGCGGCCAGGACCGCCAAGGCGCCGATGCGCGGAATGGTGCCGAGCGGGATGTCGCCGGTCACCCGGCCTCGGTCGACCACCGCCGCGATCATCGTGGCCAGGACGGCGCCGCCGACGAGACCGGCGGCCCCGTGATCGGTCTGGCCGATGTACCCAGCCATGGCCAGGCCGCCGGGGAGGAGGGCCACCGCGGCGAGGAGCCAGGCCCACGCCTCGGTGGTGTCCGAGCCGGCGGAGTCGGTGGTCGTCATCCGGGAACGCCGCACGGCCGCCTCGGCCAGGATGGCGCTGCCGACCACACCGACGGCTACCAGAGCTGCCATGGACTCGACGGCCACCACCGGCGCCCAGCTGGCCGCCGCGATCGCGATCAGCGCGCCACCGCGATGTCCGCTCCACGTGGCCGCCGCCGCCATGACGGTGAGGGTGACGGCGAGGAGCACATCGTCGGCCGTTCCCAACATCACCGCTGATGCCGCACAAGTGGCCGCGGCCACCGCGGCCAGCACGAGGCCTGTCTGACCGCGCCGCCGGTCGGCGGCGACCCAACCGATGCCCAGCGTGAGCGCCGCAACGGCAGCCCGGGCGTGGGTGCCGTCGACGGCCGGGGCCGCGAGGACCGGCACGGCTGCGATGAGCGTCGCCAGCGCGGCGCCCCACTCGGCGACCTGGGCCACGATGTCCGCGGGGGTCTGCCAGAAGAGGTCGTGTCGGGTGGCGTAGGCGGCCAGCTCGACCACGAGGAAGCCGGCGGCTAGGGCCACCAGGGTGGTGCCGCTGTCGGCACCGGTGCCGGTCCAGGAGGCGGCGACGCCGACGGCCGCCGCGGCGGCGCCGATCAGGGCCAGGCCGACGTCATCCCGGCGCCGACCGATGGCGCCCAGCACGAACGCCACCGTCACCGCCGAGAGCACCGCTGCCGAGCGAGGCTGCTCGCCGGTGAGGCCGAGGCGCTCGACGGTGCCTGCGCCGGTGAAGGTCGCCCGCTCGATGAAGGTGAGCAGCGGTGCCAGGCCGGCCAGGGCTGCCCACGTCAACGCCAACCCGTCCCGGCGCGAGCCGAGCGCCACGACGGCGAAGCCCGCCAGCACCAGCGGCGAGGGGAGTGACGTGATGGCGCCGATGCCGCCGGCCAGGGCGACCGCGGCCACGCCGAAGGCCGCGCGCAGCACCACGGAGCGCTCGGTGGTGGCGGCCCATGCGAACGTGACCGTGGCGACGAGGCCCTGGACGAGGAGCATGACGGACCAGTCGAGATCGGCCCGGACGCCGACGGCGGCCACGTCGAGGGGCACGAGGAAGGTGCCGAGGTGGATGAGGGCTCCTGCGGTGGCCGGCAGGGTCGCCTTGAGGCCTCGGCCGACGACCAGGCAGGCGCCCGTGGCCAGGCCGAGCGCACCGAGCTTGGCGGCATCCGGGATCTGGTCCCACCGCATGGCCGTGAAGACGGCGGCGGCGGCGAGGAGCAGGAAGGCACCCGTGCCGGTCACCCAGACGGCGCCGGTGCGGGTGGGATCGGGGCGGGACGGTGGGCTGGTGGCGGTCATAGCGTCACCGTCCGCCGATCGGCCGCTGGGCACCACCCGGCCGATCCCCCAGCCGGCCCTGGGGACCCCCTACTCGATCCCGTGATCGAGGGCGTAGCGCACGAGCTCCTGGCGGCGGTTGAGGTGGAGCTTGCCGAGGATGTTGCGCACGTGGTTCTCCACGGTCTTCTCGGCGATGAAGAGCTGCTCGCCGATCTCCCGGTAGCTGTGGCCGCGAGCCACGTACTGCAGGACCTCGCGCTCGCGGTCCGACAGCGGTTGCACCGGGCCGCTGGCCTTGGCCAGTCGCCGGAACTCGCCCAGCACCAGCGACGCCAGCGACGGGGAGAACACCGGGTCGCCGTGGGCGGCCCGCCACAGCCCCTGGCGCAGCTCCTCCGGTGGCGTCGACTTCACCAGGTAGCCGACCGCCCCCGCCGCCACTGCGTCGAGCAGGTCGCGCTCGGCCTCCGACACCGTGAGCATCACGATGCGGGTCTGCTCGCCGCACGTCTTGGCCACCTTGAGGCCTCCGCCGTTCGGCATGTGCAGGTCGCACACGACGAGGTCGGGCGTGGTGGCCGCGATCACCTCGATGGCCTCGTCGGCGTCGCCCGCCTCGCCGACCACATGGAAGTTGCTGCCCAGATCCGTCCGCACCCCTGAGCGCCAGATCGGATGGTCGTCGGCCAGCACCACCCGCACCATCTGCAGCTCAGCCACACCGCATCCTTGCGCGTCCCCGGATCACACCCACAGGCGGACCTCGGTACCCCGGCCCGGGTTGCCGTCGATCTCCACCCGGCCACCGACCTCGGCGAGACGGCCACGGATGGAGCCGGCGATGCCGATGCCTTCGGTGGCGCCGTCGAAGCCACGACCGTCGTCCTTCACCGAGCAGAACAAGCTTCCGTCACCGGACGGCTCGACGTACACGGTGACCAGCTTGGCCTCGCCGTGCTTGCCAGCGTTGGCCAGTGCCTCGGCGACGGCGCCGACCAGCGCGTCGACGACGGCATCGCTCTGTCGGGGCAGGTCGTCGGCCACGATCACCCTGGACTGCCCGCCGTGGTGGTCCTCGAAGCGGGCGGCGGCCTGGCGCAGGCGTGCGCCGAGCTCGCCGCTCGCAGGTTCGTCGCCGAAGAGGTACTCCCGCAGCTCGCGCTCCTGGTCCCGGGCCAGCCGGGCCAGGTCAGGATCGTTGGCACGGTGTTGGACGACGGCGAGGGTCTGCAGCACGCCGTCGTGGAGCGTTCGAGCCACCTCCTCGCGCGCTTGGGCCGTGGAGATGCGCCGCTCGGCCTCGCGCAGCTTGACGGTGGCGTAGCCGGCCACTCCGCCGGCCAGTGCGTAGAGGACGAAGGTGGAGCTGGCCGTCACCGTCATGTCACCGAGCGGCTCGGTGGAGCGCTCCTGGAACAGGTCGCCGACGAGGCGACCCAGGCCCACGACCGCTCCAGCCGCCGCCCCACCGCGCCCTGCCCAAGCCACCCCGGCCGTCAGCACCCCGGCCAGCGGCCAGACCGAGCCGAGCGATTGGGCATGGTCGCCGGCGAACACCCAGCCGTCGCCGGCTCCGAGCGAGAAGCCCACCGCCAGCTCAGCGCCGATCACCGGCAGGGTGAGCAGGCGCTCCGGGTCGGTGCGGGCTAGCAGCCCGGTGCCGGCCGTGACGAGCAGGGCGGCGCCCACCAACACCACGGCCAGCCACGGCTGGGCTCCGTCCGCCTCCAGGTCACCCCGGCTGACCACCAGCACGATCGCCATCCAGGCCCACGCCAGCCAGCGGAACGCCGCGATCCCGGTGAGCAGCCCCCGGACCAGCGCGTCCTCGGGAGCCGCGGTCATGGCAAGACGATGCCGCGATCTGTGTGCGCCCACAACCGCCATCCGGTGCTCAGCGCACACAGATCCCG
>Ga0183260_10003229_pt1 | contig 13171 bp, 12 predicted proteins | sample AntDrymUQ4972206_2_FD_129768 | JGI IMG/M metagenome (GOLD analysis project Ga0183260, IMG submission 129768) | Polar desert sand microbial communities from Dry Valleys, Antarctica - metaG UQ497 (22.06) (version 2) (version 2) | ecosystem: Environmental > Terrestrial > Soil > Desert | place...
GATCATCACCGGGCGGAAATCGCCAAACTCGCTCTATTGCGAACGGGTCGTAACTTTTGAAGACGACGCCGGCGCCTACGACCAGCACGATGCGGAAGGTTTTATTAAATTGCAGGCCCTTAGGTTGAGGCTGCGCAAGATGGATCAATAATCTTGTTTTTTCATTTATTTTCATTATAATTCATGAATATGAGTGAAACCGCGACATTGTCCACGATTATCGACGCCCGGGTAAAAGAAGCGATCACCAGTTTTTGCAAGCGGCGCGGTATTAAGCTTCGCTATATGGTCGAGCAAGCGTTGATAGAACAATTGGAAGACGAGATCGATCTGGAGGCTTATCGTGAACGGCGGGACAAGGAGACGTTCTCGCTTGAGGAGATATTGGAAGGGCTTAACAAAAAGAAGTAATGGCGATCTATACGATCGAGTTCGTCAAAAGCGCCCGGAAAGAATTCGAACGACTCCCCATAAAGGTGCGTGCAAAGACCGCAGAAGCGCTGCATCTGCTGGCTCAAAATCCTTATTCTGAGCTGTTAAAGATCAAAAAGATGAAAGGCACTTCCGACCTTTACAGAATCAGACTCGGGGATTACCGAGTGTTATACGAGCTTCGCACCGACCGATTGATTGTCATAGTTATCAAGATCGGACATCGGAGCGAAGTTTATAGACGATAAAGGAAACGTGATTTTTTTTGATATCCGCCCAGCAAGTCATAGCCGTGAGGGCGACCTTTATATGAACGTGCCTTGTTAAATTTATAGGTGCATGCAATCAGTTTCTGTCCTATGCCAACTCCGCCGTTTTTTCCCGCACATCACAACTCTAAACGGCATTTTCCGTTCGACTTTACTGATCTCCATACCGAATAAACCTGAAAGACTTCGCAGTTCGCTCGGTTTAAATCCACGCAGAATCGAAAGTGAACCGTCTTCGCGGACAAGCGGCGAGATCCCAAATCCTAAACAGAACAGTTTGTAAAATGCGTATGCGGCCGGATGTCGGTGGAGGTCTATGACGTGGATTCCGCGGCGGGAAACGCGTGACATTTCTCGAAGCGCGGCGACGATCTGTTCGTCGTTCAGATGGTGCATGAACAATGAACACATCGCGTAGTCGAACGCTCCATCACAAAACGGTAATCGAAGCGCGTCGCCGCGAATGGCGAAGATCGAATTGAAAGCGGCTGAATCTGCCGCGACCGTCTTCGTCGAAGTTTCGTTAAGATCGAGTCCGACCGAAAAAACGCTGCGACCTGTGTTTTCCGCGAACTCCGAGACGCTCCGGAGCAATTCCCCTGAACCCGCGCCCACATCCAACACTGAAAAGCATTGGAGGTCAGCTGCCGCAATGTCCGCTAGCAGGGTTTTTCTTAGCGCACGCCGGTCACCGAGATAGCGGTTGATAAAAGCGATCTCGCGTAAGTAAGTTTCGTATTCGGCTAACGTGTAATCGCCGGTGTCGATACGTTCAAGTTCGTGGCTTCTACTTTTGAACCGTTTGAATATCAAGATTCGCTGCGGCCTCCGTCGAACTCAAATTGCTAGTTTATGCTTCGAACGGCACTTCGGCATTCTGCATTATTCCGAGCTCGTTGCGCGTGACGCGTTCAAGAAGTTTGGGATCGTCGAACATCTTGACCAGGCCGTTGACGGTGGCGTAACGGGGTTCTTCCGAGATTGAAACGGCGAGGTTGATGTATGAGCGCATGTACTGATCGATGCCCTCAAGCAGCGCACCGCCGCCGGTGAGAATGACACCGCGGTCGTAGATGTCAGCTGCAACCTCCGGACGAAGCTCGGTGAGCGTTTCTTTGACGGTCTGCGCAATGCGGCGAACGATGCTTTCGACGATCGGATAAACCTCGCCGGTCGTGATCTCGACCGCCGAAGGGCTGCCGGTCTGCACGTCGCGTCCGCGAATCTCGGTCGTGCGTCCAAGCTCGTCCGGCAGGAAAGCGGTCGCAAATTTTGTCTTGAGCTGCTCGGTCGTCTCTTCGCCTACCTGCAATCCGCGATGACGGCGAAGATGTGTCGCGAGCACTGAATTTATCTCGTTACTGCCGTAACGCTCTGACGTCGAATGCACGATGGCGCCTTTGGCTACGACCGCGATGTTGGTCGTGCCGGCTCCGATATCGACTATAGCCGATGCGCGTTTGTCGGTCGGTACAACACCCGCCCCAAACGCCGCAGCAAGGCCTTCCTCCATCATAAACACACGGCCGATACCGGCCTCGTCCGCAGCATGTATAAGTGCGCGCTGCTCAACGTGAGTGACATCGGAAACCATGCTCATTACAGCCTGGATCGAGATATTCGAACCGCCGGTTTTCGCTTTTTTTACAAAATGCGCCAGCATTCGTTTCGTGCGCTCGAAATCGCCGACGACTCCGCCACTCAGCGGCGCTCTTACAACGACATCTCGGCCCTCGCGGCCGGTCATGTCGGCGGCTTCCTGCCCGAACGCCACGATCTCTTCGGTGATCTCGTTTATGGCGACAAGCGATGGTTCATCAAGCACGATCCCACGGCCCTTGACGGCAATGATCGTGCTTGCGGTTCCGAGATCGATCGCCATCGAATCGGTCACAAGTTTTTTGAGAGAAGAGATCTTCAGCATAGATAGTGGTGTGAGAAGGTAATTATATTCTTATTCAATGCCGGCTGCCAACAACTTTTATCAACCCGCGACGGCCGTTTCTATGGACAAGTGCGACTGACGCCCGATGATCTCGTTAGCCGAGATCTGCACCTGCGTCTGACCCAACGGCTTGTCATCATAACTGACACCAGCCGCCTCGTCGGTCCCGGTTTCTACGACTGCAAGGGCGGGCTCGCCCGGGGCCGTGTGTTTTTTATCGGCAAATTCCAGGCGGCTTTCACCGATCAAAATTACATCACCGCCGATAAGTGGTTTTTCCAATGCGGCCGCGCCGTTAACAAAGACGCGATTAACACTTCGCACAAGTGTGCCATTCTCATAATAGCCATCGATAAGGCGAAACCCGTCCGCGGTTGCGCCGATCTGCGCGTGCTTTCTAGAGACACGACGGTCGTTGAGAACGATGTCGTTCTCCTTTGCACGGCCGATAGAGTATGACGTGCCGGGAATGAGATCGGTCTCCCAAATCCGTCCATTCGGCTCTGTGATCTTTAAAGTTGCGCTCACTGTTCTGTTATTGTAAACACGTTAAATACTGATATTGATCAGCGGGACGCCATTATCCGTTAACGTCAACTAATTATCAATTGCATTACGCAAACGCCCCGTTCATTAATCGATGATCTATCTCGACAACAATGCTACGACACGCCCGTCGCCCGAGGTTTTAGATGCAGTGGCCGTTGCGCTGGACGGCGCCTATGGTAATCCGTCGTCATCGCATGCTGCCGGCCGCGCGGCAAAATCTATAGTTGCCGAAGCCCGCGAATCGGTTGCCGGTTTGTTGGGCGCCGCCTATGTCAGTGAAATTGTGTTCACATCCGGCGGAACCGAGAGCGATAATTGGGCGATCCTTGGCGCCCTCAGAGCGTCACCCGAAAAACAGCACCTTGTCACAACGCGGGTCGAGCACGAGGCCGTTCGAATACTAGCCCGGCGTCTCGAAGCGGAAGGTTACCAAGTTACATGGGTCGATGTAGACAACAACGGATCGTTGGACATCGAAGCGTTTACGTCGGCCATACTACCCGACACAGCAGTCGTTTCCGCGATGCTCGCGAACAACGAGACAGGAGTTTTGTTTCCGGTCGACCGGCTTGCAGAGATCGTCAAAGAGAGATCGGATGCGCTTTTTCACGTCGACGGCGTGAACGCAGTCGGTAAAATCCCGATCAACCTCGGCGAGACAGCGATCGATCTTTTTTCTATCTCCGCTCACAAATTTCACGGGCCGAAAGGTGTCGGAGCGCTATACGTGCGTTCCGGGGTTACCCTGTCAAACATATTTTCCGGCGGCGGCCAGGAGACCGGTCGCCGCGCGGGAACTGAGCCCGTGCATCAGATCGCCGGAATGGGCACCGCTGCAAAAATGGTCAGCGAAATGGGTCCAATTAAGCGAGTGAGCGCGCTTCGCGACCGTCTGGAAAACGGAATTTTGAATAAAATTCCAAATTCTCGTTTGAACGGGACGAGTGACAGTCCAAAGAGGCTGCCGAATACATCAAACGTTTCGTTCGAAAACACTAACGGCGAAATGATAATGGCGCGGCTCGACGACCACGGGGTCTGTGTTTCGACCGGCTCGGCATGTAACTCAGGAAGCCACGCTGCGTCGGCCGTGCTACAGGCGATGAACATTCCGTATTCGTGGGCGATGGGTTCGATCCGATTCTCACTCGGCCGGTACAACACCGCCGAAGAGGTCGACCGCGTATTGGCGATCCTGCCCGCGATAGTTGCCGATCTACGCGCCCTGTCTTAGGCGCTTGAACAATGGTCACTGGAGTGACTAAACCACTGAGCCGAAAATTATACCCACGGCGTATGTAATAACCATAGCCAAAGCTCCCCAAAGCGTGACGCGCAGGGCGCCCGCGAGCTTCGGCGCGCCACCGGTTCGGGCGGCGAGCCAGCCTAGCATGGCTAGAAATAACAGAGATGACCCGGCTACGGTCGTCACGAATATTCCCGGCGGCACGGCAAACGTTATCAGCAGGGGCATCGATGCTCCGACAGCGAACGCCGTCGCGGAAGTCACAGCAGCCTGGAGCGGATTGGCCCGCTGCGTATCCCAGATTCCAAGCTCGTCCCGGGCGTGAGCGCCTAAAGCGTCGTGCTCCATCAATTGGTCGGCAACCTCTTTTGCAAGTGCCGGCTGCAGGCCGCGTCCGATGTAGATATTGGCAAGCTCGATGCGCTCGCTGTGATCCTGATGCTCCAGCTCCCAACGCTCGCGTGCGAGATCGGCTTCCTCGGTGTCCGATTGCGAGCTGACCGAAACGTACTCGCCGGCGGCCATCGACATCGCGCCGGCGACCAATCCCGCGACACCCGCAATCAGTACACCGTCTTTCGCGACGCCGGCGGCGGCCACACCCAAGATCAGGCTGGTGGTGGAGACGATGCCGTCATTAGCGCCCAGAACGCCAGCACGCAGCCAGCCGATCCGCTCTATACGATGAGATTCGGAGTGTCGCATCGGTATAGATTGTAACTTATGCTGCCTTTGATATACCGTAGCGGGAAATTTTTAGGTACAGACCGCGTCGCGTGAGGCCGAGTTCGGCCGCGACGCGTGAGATGTTCCAATTGTGGCGGGCGAGTGCGCCTTTGATCATCTGCATTTCGAGGTCTGAGACGGCGTCTTCGAGTGTGCCGCCTTTGGAAATATTTGCAAAGGGCGCGAATGGGCTGTCGTAGGACGCGATCGGTTTTACGTTACCGGCCTCGAGGAACGGCGTCATCGGTCGCACGCTTCGCTTTAGCTCGGGCGACAAGTGTTCGGGTGTGATCACCTCGTTATCTACCGCGCGGGCAATCAGCCGCTGAACCTCATTACAGAGTTGACGCACATTGCCTTCCCATTCGCACACCATCAACAGGTCGACCGTTTGCGGTGTAAAAATAATGTCATGCTTTCCGAACCGCGCGGAATAATGATTGATGTAGTAGTTGATGATCGGCGGTATCTCGGAACGGCGCTCGCGCAACGGCGGAACGCGTAATCGGATAACGTTGAGCCGGTAATAAAGATCCTCGCGAAACGTGCCATCGGCGACCTTGCCCTCAAGCGGCATGTTGGTCGCGGCTATTATCCGAACATCGACCTTGATCGGTTTTTTTTCACCGATCGGCTGCACCTCGCCTTCCTGCAAAAACCGCAGAAGCTTTGGCTGGACGTCGAGAGGCAGGTCGCCGATCTCATCCAAAAACAAAGTCCCGCCGTCGGCCGCGCGTATCATTCCCGGCGAGTCGGTCACCGCACCGGTAAACGAACCCTTACGATAGCCGAATAAGTGTCCCTCAGCCAATTCCTTAGGAACGGCTGTGCAGTTAAAGGGTACAAAAACCTTGTCCTTACGGTTCGATAGTGTATGGATCGCGCGCGAAACCAACTCTTTGCCCGTGCCCGATTCGCCGGTAACCAGCACCGTAACGTCCGACGATCTTATCTTGTAAACCTCTTCGACAAGCGCGGTCATCGCCGGTGATGAATGGATAAAACCAGGCATCAGGCTGTTAGAAGTATATGGACTGGCCTCGTGTTCCACTGGCTGTATGCGGTCTCTTTCGCGCAGCGATATGACATCAAGGCCAAGCTCGACCACACGGAGCAACGGACTTAGCGGGCTGTTATCGTTCAGCACCGCGCCTGATTGAGGCTGAATAATGAGCATCGCGTGCGGTGCGTTTGTCGGTCTGATCGGAAAGATTGCGAGATTTTTTGTCCGCACAAAATTCTTTTCATCACTGTTTCGCTGGGCGGCAGAAAACCTTCGGACCAACTCATTGCTCTCTTGGGGTGAATAACCGTGCGTGATGAACGGAATGAGTTCTCGCTTTTCGTTGAACTGGGCAATTATCAGCTTTTTCACCTGGCTCTCTTGCTGCAAAACGGCGACCAGCTCGCGGAAAAGAAGCTCTCGCGAGGCGGTTGCTTCGGCGAGGCGGACCATCAGGAGCTGTGAGACGACCGAGTTTGGACGCCGCGTTTCACCTCCTGCAATCGCGGCCGGATTTCGTATTACCGCGAGACTCTCGTTGACTGATTCGATTAGCGGATCGATCTCGAGTTTGCGAAAAATATCACCGGCTTTAGTAAGATGTTTTATCGCCCTTGCGGACTGCGACGGCGCAAGATTACCACCAACCAATAGATGAGCGAGGCCGGTGTGATACAAATCTTCGGCCGCTTCAAAGATGGTAAGGCTGCGGTTAAAGTGATGGACAGCAAGTTCCGAATCGTCTTCATGCAAGGCGGCGAGCCCGCGAATGCGCTGAATGTTACCCAATACGAAGAAATCGGATGTCGGATCGCTTTCTTCGATTATCTGCAGATAATTTTTACAGTCGCCATAACTGCTCTGGCAAAGAAAGCTCTCAGCAAGAACCAATCCAGCCATATTCGCGTAGTGTTTATCGCCGATCCGGCGGGATAGCTCAATGGTTGCGCGCGCCTTTTCTTCGGCTTCCTTTATTTTTCCCTGCGCCAGGTAGCATCGTGCAAGATTGCGCATCGCCTGTGCCTCGTACCACTCGCGTTTGCCTTCTTGGGCGAGCTTTACAGCCTGCTCGAGATAATTTTCTGCTTCGGTGAGTTCGCCGCGAAGAATCTTGAGCTCGCCAAGCGAGTCCAGAATGCCGGCCCTGTGAACATGATTCGTTTCGACCGCTAGCTCGAGGGCGCGCTCGATCATCTGTTCGGCTCTGGTCCATTCACCGATCAGCATTAGATTTATACCCAGGTTGTTGTATGCGATGACTTTGTTGAGTACGTGCTCGGTCTGGTCAAAAAATGAGATCGACTTTTCAAGGCACTCAACGCCATCCTGCGGCCGGCGGAGAAACCAGTATGCCCCGGACATATCAGAATAGAGTTTCCCGAGCATGAACGGAGCCGACCGGTCGCCGATGATCTGAATGCCCAGCTCGAAATACTCGACCGATTTTTCGCTGTTGCCTTCCTGGTGATAGCTGAGCGCGATCTCGCGATATGCCTCAGCCATTCCCAGCCAATCGCCATATTCGCGAAAATAGTTGAGCGAGCGTTCGGCAAAATCACGGCAAATAGCGCATTCGTTAAGTTTTCGATAAACACGTGCTAGGCCAATATCTATGTTGCCCGTTAACTGGACCAGCTCGTTTTCACGGGCCTTTTCGAGGGTCTCTTTTAATAGTGTGACAGCTCTGTGGTGATCGTTTAAGTTGTTGTATGCGATTGCGAGCTGCGTGGCGACGCGGACCTGCGTTTCCTTACTTAGATGGGCGAGAACCTCTTCGCTTTCAAAAGGCTTGAGAGCTTCGAGAGATTCTTTATACCGGCCAAGCGTTTCAAGCGTAAACGATAAAAGCCGCTTTAAGTTTGCGAGATCGTCAGGCAAATGGTCGTAATCCAAAATTGCGGAGTTCAAAAGCTGTTCTGCTTCGCTGGAATGGCCTTCGCGAAGTTTTTGGCCGATCTCGGCAAAGATCGGATCAAGATTTTCTCTCGTTATGCGTCCGGCCCGCGGATGCGAATCGACGCCGGTGACCGGACAAGGAACGATGCCGATCGTTTCTTTGGTGGAAGCTCCTTTTCGTTTCATTTCGCCGTTGCCCTATAAAGGACGAATCGTCGCGGATTTTTACAGCCGTTGGATCGAAATTGAATACTAGGTAATCAGTGCATCTGAAATCTAACAGAAAATCTCAGGTGCGTCCAATAAAATTGTGACCTGCATTAATGTTCGACTCAAATAGAATGTTCCATTAAATTCTCGGAATACACGCAACCTACCTATTTGTGGTTAAATCGTTTCATGGCGGAGTTTCCCGACAGCGGGCACGAGAGCGAGGTTACGACCAAGCTCCGGCCCAAGCTCGAAAAGCCAAAGCTTTTCAAGGTGGTCCTGCACAACGATGATTTTACAACAATGGATTTCGTCGTCTTCGTGCTTGAATACGTCTTTAACCGCACTGACGCCGAGGCATTTACGATAATGTTGAAAGTACATAACGAGGGCAGCGGCGTAGCCGGCATTTACCCCTACGAGGTCGCGAATATGAAATCGCAAAAGGCGATGAACCTCGCAACAGCCAGGGAATTTCCGTTTCTGTGTACGGTAGAAAAGGAGTAAGAAGCGCTTTAAGACCGGCCGAGAAAGTGGTATTGTAAATACAGGATGAAGCAATTTTCGAAAATAATTATCATTCCGATCGGGACTTTGCTCCGAGAGAGCTGAGCAAGAAGGTTTTTACGCTTTCAAAAGTCCCAAGCCTAAACAAAAGGCTTGGGACTTTTTTCGTTTATCAATTCGGATGGTGACAATCGGACTTTGTCCGCGATAGATGCTAAAATTTTCACTTTTATAACCGTTTTATGACCGAAACTTTGGATCTAAAAAAGACAGTTAACCTGCCGCGGACCGATTTTTCGCAAAAGGCCAACCTCGGACAAAGCGAACCGGCGCGCCTTAAAAAATGGAACGAGATCGGGCTGTACGAGCTGATTCAAGGTGTACGCAGCGGACGCGAAAAGTTCATACTTCATGACGGGCCACCGTATGCTAACGCCGACATCCACATCGGCACCGCTTTAAACAAGATTCTTAAGGATTTCGTAGTCAAGACGCGTTCGATGATGGGCTTCGACGCTCCGTACGTGCCCGGCTATGACTGCCATGGACTGCCGATCGAAACGATCGTCGAGAAAAAGCTCGCCGAAAAGGGCAAGAACAAAAACGATCTTCCGGTTGCGACGTTTCGCCGCATCTGCCGCGAGCACGCGTCAACGGCAATGAACAATCAGACACGCGATTTTCAACGTTTGGGAATTCTCGGCGAATGGGCAAACCCGTACCTGACGATGTCGCCCGAGTATGAATCATCGACAGCGCGCCTGTTCGGAAAGTTTCTTGAACGCGGCTATGTATATAAAGGCCTACGACCGGTTTACTGGTGTATCCACGACCAGACTGCGCTGGCCGAAGCCGAGGTCGAATACAGAGACCACATTTCGCAGTCGGTCTACGTCAAGTTTCCTCTTAAGTCCGACCCGGCAAAGATCGACGCTACTCTGGCCGATAAGAATGTGTTCGTCGTTATATGGACGACCACGCCGTGGACGCTGCCCGCGAATCTCGGCATCACTGTCCATCCCGATTTCCACTATTCGGCGATCGAGGTCTCCGATGGCGAAGTGTTCATCGTCGCAAGCGAGCTCAAAAAAGCGTTCGCTGAAACCGCGGGCTTTGTCGAATACGAAGAGATAGCGCGCTTTCAGGGGTCGAGAATGGACCGACTCGAGGCGAAACACGCGTGGCTGGACCGCACATCGCTGATAATGAACGGAGAACACGTCACGCTTGGCGAAGCGGACGCGGAGGTAGAGCTCGACGTGCGTTTCGAAAATAAATCGGCCGGTAAATCGGGCACCGGTTGTGTTCATACGGCGCCCGGCCACGGCGCCGACGATTTTCATATCGGCAAAGAATACGGTCTCGATATCTATTGTCCCGTCGATAATGCCGGGCGTTTCACGTCCGAGGTCGAACACTGGGCCGGCGAAAATATCTTCGACGCGAATCCAAAGATCGTCGAATTCTTACGCGATTCCAGTGCTCTTCTTTACTCGGAAAAATATCAGCATCGCTATCCGCATTGCTGGCGTTGCAAAAATCCGGTCGTCTTTCGCGCGACGCCGCAATGGTTCATATCGATGGACGAAATTACGATTGGAACGCCGGCTTTCAGCCGGCAAGATGCCGACGTTCCACTGCGCGGAAAAGCTCTTGCCGAGATCGAAAAGGTTTTGTGGTATCCGGCTTGGGGCGAGGATCGGATGCGCAACATGTTCAAAGGACGGCCGGACTGGTGCGTCTCGCGGCAGCGTTTCTGGGGCGTACCGATCCCGGTCTTTTACTGTAAAGGCTGTGACGAGGCGGTTGCCGATCCAAAAATCGTCGATCACGTCGCCGACATATTTGCCAAGGAAACATCGGACGCATGGTATGCGCGTCCCGAATCGGAATTGCTGCCCGCCGGCTACAAATGCGCCGAATGCGGCGATACCGACTTCCGAAAAGAGACGGACATTCTAGATGTCTGGTTCGATTCGGGCTCGAGCTGTGTGGCAGTTTTGGAGACGCGTGGCGATACGCTGCGTTTTCCCGCGGACGTTTATCTCGAAGGGGGCGATCAGTATCGCGGCTGGTTCAATTCGAGTTTGATGTGCGGCTTAGCGGCTCACGACTCGGCACCGTACAAAAAAGTTATCACGCACGGCTGGGTGGTGGACGGCGAAGGCAAGAAGCAGAGTAAGTCGATCGGAAACGTCACGGCCCCGCAAGAGATCATCGATAAGTCAGGTGCCGAGATACTACGGCTTTGGGCTGCCGCGGTCGATTATACGGAAGACGTTCGGTGCTCGGACGAGATACTTTCGCGTGTTGTCGACGCTTACCGAAAGTTTAGAAATACGCTGCGTTATGCTTTGGGAAATCTCGACAAATTCGACCCGGCTGCCGACGCCGTTTCCGAAAACGAGCTGCTCGAGATCGACCGTTGGGCGCTCGCCGGGCTAAGCGATGTCACGCAAAAAGTAGTAAAGAGTTACGAGGCATACGACTTTCAGGCTGCATATAACGCGATCTATAATTTTTGTACGGTAACGCTTTCGGCCCGATATTTTGACATTATTAAAGACCGGCTTTATATACTTTCTCCGAAGTCGCTGGAACGCCGTTCGGCACAGACCGCGCTGTACCAAATAGTTGATTCGCTATGTCGGCTGATGGCCCCGATTTTGGTTTTCACATCCGACGAAGCTTGGGAAAATCTGCCCTGCCGGACGGTTCCGTCGGTGCACATTGCGGAGTTCCCAAGATCGGCAGCGGTCGCGGATCAGGCGCTTGCCGATAGCTGGGAGCGCGTGTTTACTATCCGCGACGAGGTCCTCAAATCGCTTGAAACGGCACGCGGTGAAAAAGCGATCGGATCCTCGCTCGAAGCAAACGTCGTGATCGAGGCCGACAAAGAAACGACGATGTTTCTGATGGACTATTTTGATCAGCTTCGCTACATCTTTATTGTTTCGCAGGTCGAGGTGCACGAGGGCGATAAGTTCGCCGTGCGAATCGAAAAAGCGGCCGGGCAGAAGTGCGAAAGGTGCTGGAATTACTCGACACAAGTAGGCGAGTTCGAACACTATCCGACCGTCTGCGAGCGTTGCGCCGACGCGCTCAACGATTGGAAAAAGTCTGCCGCAGGATGAGATCCGCGATGTTAAAAAATTACTTAGGAACGGTCGGACTTGTCATTTTACTCGCCGCCGTCAGCGCGGCACAGGCCGCACGCGAACCGCAAAAAGGCTCGGCGGAACGCAAGGCAATTCTCGATGCGCTTCGCGTGCCGGTCGAGCACGACCTGAAACAAAAGATCGTTTTTACTGCCGACCATTTGAAGGTTACGGGCACGTGGGCTTTTATCAGCGGCAGCCCGCAAACGCCCGCAGGCACACGCCCAAATTACACAAATACTAAATATAAAGACGCCGTCGATTCCGGTGCGTTCGACAACAACGTCTTTGCGCTGCTCAAACGCAGTGGTCGAAAGTGGAGGGTCGTAAAATACGCGCTCGGATGCACCGACGTTTGTTTTCTCGATTGGCCGACCATACACCGCGCTCCAAAGTCGATCTTTCCTTTCGGGGAATAACGCAGCCGAAACTATCGTAATACCGAAAACGTAATCTCCTTATCGAAACAGATCGCACGTGAAAGGCAAATGACATGAGATCCTTTTTACCCATTGGAAACAAAAAAGCCAGAGACGCGAAGAAAGCAAAGTGAACAGAAAAGACTTTATTTGGAAATTAGCGTATCTCGCAGCGGCGGGTGCGGTCTTTATGATCGATCAGGCGAGCAAGGCGTGGGCCGTCAGCCGTCTGCGTCACGGCGATGACATACCACTGGTTTCGGGATTTCTCAATTTTGCATACGCCGAGAACCGCGGCGTGGCTTTCAGCATGCTCGCCGATTATGGTGACAACGGACGTTGGGGATTATCGATCGTCGCATTTATTGCCGCCGCGCTCGTCGTGTATTTTTTCTGGCGCACGCCTCGAAGCGACGACCGCATTCTCGGTGCGCTCTCGTTGCTGCTCGCCGGCATTGCCGGAAACGTCATCGACCGCTTGCGGCTGGGCTATGTCGTCGATTTTATCGATATGCAATTCGGCAACTGGCATTACCCGACGTTCAACGTCGCCGACACTGCGATCTGCGTGGGTGCGGCGTTGATGATAATTGATATGTTCCTGAGCAAGAAAAAACAGGCGGAAATACGACCGGTAGGGAGCGTGCCCAAATAGCCTGCTCGCAGGGACACTCACCTCCGGTCGTGTCTCTGCCTAACTATATATGTATCCTGAATTATTCCGCATCGGCGATTTCCCGGTCACAACGTACGGCATTTTTCTCGCCGTCGGGATGATGCTGGCGCTGTTTGTAGCGTCACGCCTTGCTGC
>Ga0183260_10003231_pt1 | contig 13168 bp, 12 predicted proteins | sample AntDrymUQ4972206_2_FD_129768 | JGI IMG/M metagenome (GOLD analysis project Ga0183260, IMG submission 129768) | Polar desert sand microbial communities from Dry Valleys, Antarctica - metaG UQ497 (22.06) (version 2) (version 2) | ecosystem: Environmental > Terrestrial > Soil > Desert | place...
ATATCTCGACGATGAGAAAGCAAGGCCATAATCTGTTAGAAGCACTCAGAAGTGTCTTCGCAGGAAACCCGATTGTTCCTGACACCGGCTGAGTAGTTACTTTCAGATTTGAAATTATGAGATTAGTGATTTGAGATTCGAGATGTGAGATTTGGGTGATTTCAAATTTGCGATTTCAAATCTGAAATCTTCTTCACACTGACCACTGACCACCGGCCACTGACCACTGCTATTTTGAGAAGTCGTCGAAGGAGAGTTGAGGGCTTTCGTCAGGTGAATCGTTGGCCGGGGCGCGGCGAGGGCGAGTGCCGTCGAGCGCGACGCGCACAGATCGTAGGTGAAAGCGCGTGATGCGGGAGGTGATGCGGACGGCGGGGATTTTTCCTTGTCGGGCGAGGCGGCGCACGGTTGATTCGCTCACCTGAAGAATCGCCGCGAGTTGGCGTGCGGTCAAAAATTCGTCGCGCGCTTTGGCGTTAATTGAAGCGGCTTCGTCGTTCACAAGAATCAGGCTTGCACCGTGTTATTTCGCGGCAGGTTGGAGGGTGAGCGCAACATTCGTCCGCGCCGCGCCTTCGATTGTGACTTCCTTCGTTGCTGTTTCCATTCCGTCGGCTTTGACGGTGACTTTGTAAACCGCACGCTCGGGCGACAGCCTGAAAACGAACAGACCACTCTCGGTGCTGAGACGCCCGTCCAGTTTCTTCTCCGTGCCGTCAGGCCGCACAAGCGAAATCTCGACGCGCGCGCCGGGAACGACCCGCCCGTTCGCGTCAAAGACGCTGCCGCGAATAAAAGCAATGCTCCCATCGTCAACGGGCAGAAAGAGGTTTTTACCGGACAGCGAACTAGTCTTCCCGGAACGTACCTCGATGTTCTCCAGCCTCCCGACGCTCAGCCCCGGCTTGCGAAAGGTGATGCCGTAGCGGCCCGGCTCAAGCCCTTTGATTTCAAACTCGCCTTTGCTGTTCGTCTCCACCTGCTTAACCTCTTGCTCTCCCTGCCGCACGATAACCGTCACCCCGGCAGGCGTCGAAGCGCTACTATCAACCCGCACCCGGCCTTTAACGCCGCCACCGGCGCGACTTTGTCCGCCGACATCAGCAAGGAGCAGAACGCTCAGCAATGTGCCGCCGATCATTTTCCGTATAGCCATTTCGCCCATCTCCGAATTTCAGATTTGATTGAAGGAGACAATCACTTTGAAGTAGTGCCCGACATTATACACCCGGAAACTCCACTGCCGGGCATCGCCGACGCCGCAGCGATCAATAACACAATTGATGTTTCAAACGACGACATCTGTTGTCCCGGCACGAATCGAAAGGCTGAAAGAAAACAATCATCTCCTCGGTTCTGATAGACGCCGCGCCGGCGCAATGTTGTGATGAAGTCTACGACTATGATGCCGAACAATCGGGCCGTCGGGGAAGTTCGTGAAGCAACAATCTGCTAAACTTCGTCGTATCATTACCAACGCGGGAATCACGCGGATCATCGAATGGCCTCTGAGCAATCAATCAGGCACAATCGTTTTATGTCACCCTCCGGCAATCCTTCAATTCGCCTCAGTACTCGACGGCGGTCAATCGTCTTGATCGTAGTGTGTGTGGCTTTTCTCTTCGGTCTGTCCGTACCCGTGCCGCCGAGCATCACGCACGGCCAGCAACCGAGTCATTCATCGCCGGCGGCGAAGACGCGCCCGCGCCGGGTGGAGACTCCTGCCGCGCAGGACGACGCGGAAGAAGTGTTGCGGATTGACACCGATCTCGTGCTCGTAGATGTGACGGTGACGGACGTGCGCGGACGCCCGGTGCGCAATCTGCGCCCGGAAGACTTTAAGCTCTACGAAGACGGCGAAGCGCGCCCGGTTTCTTTCTTCAACGTCGAGCGGCGTGGCGGCGTCGCGCGCCCGTTGGCGGTGGTATTTGCGGTTGACGTGTCGGGCAGCATGACCGCCGAAGAGATACTGCGGCTCGGCGGCGCGATGCAGGTTTTCACCCGGCATCTCGCCGAGCGCGAAGCCGTTTTCGCGGTGATGAGTTTCGGGATGAATGCGAAAGTCGTGCAGAAGTTTACCGCCGACGCGCAAAAGCTCGAGCGCTCATTCCAACTCATCGCCCGCGACCTGAACGGTCTTTCGACTCACACTTACGACGCGGTTGACGACGCGATCCGGCTCATCGTGCGTGCCGCGCCGCGCACGCGCGAGCGTCGCTTGATGAAGCGCGCGGTGGTCGTCATCACCGATGGATTCCCGGTCGGCGACACGGTATCACCAAAGACGGTGATTGAGCGCGCGAACAATTCGGAAGTGAGCGTCTACACGGTGATACTTCCTTCTTATTCGCGCCTGCTCGCCTCAACCACTGACAAGCACGCTCCGCTCCCGACGCCGCTCGATGTCAGCGGACTGGTGGAGAAGACCGGCGGCACAAACGTCTATGCCTCCGACAAGAATTACGAATCGCTCTTCAAGGCGCTCGCCGAGGAAGTCACCTCGACTTATGTCCTCGCTTTCTATCCGCCGGAGGCGAACCGCCGCGACGGGCGCTATCACTCGATCCGCGTCGAAGCGCCGCGCGGGCTTAACATCCGGCAGAACCGCGCGGGCTACAAGGCGGAAGGCGGCGGGCAGTAGGCAGCGAGCAGCCGGCAGTAAATAGAAGGCAGAAAGCAGAAGGCAGTTATCACCGCATTTGTTTATCAAATCTTGCGACCGTCTTTGAATCTCAGATTTGAAATCGTTTACTTCTTCTCTCTGCCTACTGCCTACTGCATTCTATTCTTCCTCCTCCTCGTCCACGTCCTCATCATCGTCGCCTTCAACAATGTCTAGTTCGACGGGGTCGAGGCCGACGACTTCAAGCTCGGTTCCGCACTCGTCGCACGTGATGGTGTCGCCCTTGTCAACATCCGTGTCAACATGAACTTCGGCTTCGCAATCTGGGCATGTTCCGGTCGGCACTTTGTCTTTACCTCCAGCGTTACAAATAACGTAGAGGCACACCCGTTCTTATGGGGAGACCTCCACCTTGAAAGATTTTGATTAAGTCGCCGACAATCTAACCGTGCCCGCCATATTTTGCAACACTCATTTTCGCGTCTCCGTAGAGCAATAACGCGCCGCCAAATTTTTCCGCACAAAGGCGCTGCCAACGCACCACGCATTGAAGCCCACAAAAAAAATCGCCGCAACTTTCGACACTCCGACAACCGGGCGTTTCATCCGCTACGGCGACGCGGCGAGCGCGGCCAGTCTGACGCGGGCGGCCTCGGCTTCGGGGCTTCGTGGATGGCGGCGGAGGAGTTCGCGCCAACTCGCGCCGTCGTAGCGGAAGCGCTTCGCGGCGCGGTCAAAGATAAACATCACGCCGGCACGGTTATACCGGTCGAGGCCGGCGTAATTCAGGAAGTAGCTGTGGACGGGAGCGCCATTCGCCGCCATTTCGCCCTCGTCAAGCCGGCGCGCGGCTTCGCGGGTAAGTTTATCCGCGCCCTCTTCGGCGGCTTCGCCGTAGAGCATCAGCGCCGCCGGGCGGAGCGGCGATTTGGGGAAGGCGTCGAGAAAGACGCGCGCCCGCGCGATGCGGTCGAAATCTTCTGAGGCGCGAATTAGTTTGAGCAGCCGCGCGTCGTCGCCGGCGCGCGACGGCACGGCGACGCTCTCGGTTTGTAACCACCCGCCGGTGCGGCGCGTCACGACGACGCGGTAAAAGGTTACGCCGTCGGCGGCACGGCGCGTCCCTGTAATTCTCACGACGCTGCCCCGGCTGAGCCGCCGCACAAGAGGCGAGGTGAGGTCTGGCTCCCGGCGCACGGTTGCCAACCGCTCATCAACCACAACGGCGACGCCCCGCCCCGCGAGCGACCTGCGCTTCGTCGCCTGTGCCTGTGTGGAAGAAGGTACAAGCGCGATGCTCAGTAGCACGAAGGGCGCGTAAGTGCAAAGCAAATGGAAAACTGCGAACCTGATTTCTGATTTTGTTGGACGAATGATGTAGGACATGAGGCATCCTCCTTTGAGAGAGTGAGGTTGAAGGGAACGACCGCAACTCCGCGCGACGAGGGGCGCGAAACGAGGAGACGATTTCTTTTAACGAGAAACGGGGCGACGGCGGCGCGGATTCGCGGCCAACAGTTCGGCGAGTTTCGCGGCAGCACCACCGCCGCCGCGCTGTTGAGCGCGGGTCTGCAAGCCGGCGTGATGAAAATGGCAGATGGCGAGGGCGAGGGCGTCGGCGGCGTCATACGGCTGCGGGCCGTCGGAGAGTTTCAGCAGCACGCGCACCATCTCCTGCACCTGATGTTTCTCGGCGGCCCCGTAGCCAACAACGGTCTGCTTGACGAGACGCGGCGAATACTCGGCGATCTCCACTCCGGCGCGCTCGGCGGCGACGAGCGCGACGCCGCGCACATGGCCGAGCTTCAAAGCCGTCTTCGCATTCGCCGCGAAGAAGGTTTCCTCAATCGCGCACACGTCCGGCGCGAACTTCGTAATCAAAGCCTCCAGCCCGTCACTGATTTTCAATAAACGCGCCGCGAAGCGCACGCGCGGCGAAGACTTGATCGCACCGAACCCGACGAGACGATAGCGCCGGTTGTCACCTTCGACAATGCCCCAGCCCGTCGTCTCACTTCCCGGATCAATTCCTAATACTCTCATGCAATAGAGGTCAGAGGTCAGAGGCTAGAGGTTGGTTTTTGTCTTTCACTGACATCTGACCTCTAACCTCTGACCTCTGCTTTTAAGTCATGTCCGCTTCATCAATGTCGAAGTTGGCGGAAACTTTCTGCACGTCGTCGTGGTCTTCGAGCGATTCCATCAGCTTGAGCATCTGCTTGGCCTCGACGCCCGCGAGCTTGATGTAGTTCTGCGGCACCATCTCGATCTCGGCGAGTTGCGGCTCGACGCCAGCTTTCTTAACTGCGTCGAGCACGGCATCGAAACTCTCCGGCGCGGTGATAATCTCGAAATTGTCCTCGTCGTCCCGCAGGTCTTCAGCGCCTGCGTCCGTGACGACCTCGAAAAGTTCGTCTTCAGGTTTCGCGGATTTCTCGACGACGATGTAGCCCTTCTTATCGAAGAGGTAGCCGACCGAACCCGAAGCGCCGAGGTTGCCACCGTTTTTTGAAAAGATGTGGCGGATTTCCGCGACGGTGCGGTTGCGGTTGTCGGTCATCGAATCAACCATCACCGCGACGCCGCCGGGTCCGTAACCTTCGTAAGTGATTTCGTCGTAGCTGACGCCTTCGAGTTCGCCCGTTCCGCGTTTGATCGCGCGGTCAATCGTGTCGTTCGGCATGTTCGCCGCCTTCGCGTCGGAGACAGCCTTACGCAGCCGCGCGTTCGCCCCGGCGTCGCCGCCGCCGAAGCGCGCCGCGACTGTAATTTCTTTAATCAGCTTCGTGAAAGTCTTGCCGCGCTTGGCATCGAGCGCGCCCTTCTTATGCTTAATAGTGTGCCATTTAGAATGTCCAGACATGTCTGATGAGTTCCTCGAATGAGCATTGATAGATTGAAGCGGGACGCGAATATACCACAAAGTTCCGTCTCTGCGTCCAGTGCCGCCGAAGCTTCCACCGACCCTCCCCGCACGTTCAGACAAATCCGTCGGCGACTCCTCCCGGCAGTCGCGCCCGTCTGCGCTTTGCGGTATAAAAGCGTCGGCACGCACGACCTTCGTTTTCAGTATCTGTGTAAATTTTTATTACGGGGTGTGGAGAAAAGATGAGAGTACGTTTCGCCAACCGCGCCGTTCTGATGACGCTCATTTTTGTGTTGAGTCAGACGACTGCCGCCGTCAACTTTCAAGAGCGAAGAGAGGCCGCGAAAGTAAGGGCTTCACCCTTTAACCTTGACCAAGTGCGACTGCTCGACGGCGAGTTCAAGCGGGCGACCGAGTTGAATAAGACTTATCTGCTGCGGCTCGAACCGGATCGGCTGCTCGCTTGGTTTCGTAAAGAAGCCAGCCTTGAACCGAAAGCCTCGGTATATGGCGGCTGGGAATCGCGCGGCGTCGCGGGCCACACGCTCGGACATTACCTCTCGGCGTGCGCGTTGATGTATCGCACGACAGGCGATGAGCGTCTGCGCGGGCGTGTTGATTACATCGTCGCCGAACTCGATGCGTGCCAACGGGCGAACGGGAACGGTTACGTCGCGGCGATACCGGAAGGCAAACGCATCTTCGCGGAAGTGGCGCGGGGTGATATTCGTTCGAGCGGCTTCGATCTGAACGGCGGTTGGGTTCCGCTCTACACGCTGCACAAACTGTTCGCCGGCTTGCGCGACGGCTACCACTTGGGCGGCAACGCGCAGGCTCTCGCCGTCGAAAGGAGTTTGGCGGATTGGCTCGACAAAACTCTCTCCGGTCTCAATCACGATCAGATGCAGATGATTCTGCGCGCCGAGCACGGCGGGATGAATGAGGTGCTCGCCGACCTCTACGCCGATACGAAGGACGCGCGCTACCTTGCCCTCTCGCGCCGCTTCCACCACGAAGCGGTGTTGAATCCGCTGGAAGAAGGGCGCGACGCGCTGAGCGGTTTACATGCCAACACGCAGATTCCGAAACTGATCGGACTCGCGCGCCGCTACGAACTGACGGATGATACGAAAGACCGTCGCGCCGCCGAGTTTTTCTGGGATCGAGTCGTCAACCATCACTCGTATGTCACCGGCGGCAACGGACTCAACGAGCACTTCGGCCCGCCCGACAAACTCAACAATCGTCTCGGTAATCACACCACCGAGACGTGCAACGTCTACAACATGCTGAAACTGACTCGGCATCTCTTCGCGTGGGGCGCGCAGGCGGGCGTCGCCGACTTTTACGAACGCGCGCTGTTCAATCACATCCGCTCGTCGCAGCACCCGGCGGACGGGCGCGTGATCTATGACCTGACGCTTGCGATGGGCGGGCGCAAAGAATACCAGACGCAATTCGACAGCTTCACCTGCTGCGTCGGTTCGGGGATGGAGACCCACGCACGATATGGAAGCGACATCTACTTTCATACCGGCGATGCGCTGTTCGTCAATCAGTTCATCGCGTCGGAGTTGAATTGGCGCGACAAGGGAGTGGTGTTGCGTCAGGAGACAAACTTCCCCGATGAAGCGGCGACGAAGTTGACCTTCATGAATCCGAAACCCGTGAAGCTGAAGCTGCGCATTCGCCGCCCGTTCTGGGCGACGGAAGGCTTTCAGGTATCCGTCAACGGCAAGCCACTTGCCAATTCTTCCGCGCCTTCGTCATACGTTGAAATGGCGCGCACGTGGAAGCGGGGCGACCGAGTGGAAGTCGTGATGCCGATGAAACTGCGGATCGAGGCGATGCCCGACAATCCGAACCGCGTCGCCGTGCTCTATGTCCCCGTCGTTCTCGCCGGCGACTTAGGCGCGGTTGATGACCCCGCCGCGAAGCGACCCGACTTTGTTCCGGCGCTCATCAACGCCGGGCGCGAGGCGTCCGCGTGGGTGGAGCCAATCGCGGGTCAAGCGCTGACGTTCAAAACCGTCGGCGTCGGCGACCCGCGCGACGTGACGCTGAAGCCTTTCTACCGGATGCACGACCGCCGATATTCCGTCTATTGGGACGTCTTCACGCCCGAAGCGTGGCGATTGAAACAAGCCGAATACAAATCCATCATCGAGCGCGCGCGGCTCCTCGAAGCGCGCACGGTGGATTTCTTCCAACCCGGCGAGATGCAGCCCGAACGCGACCACAATTTTCAGGGCGAGAAGACGGAAACCGGCGAGCACAACGACCGCAAGTGGCGTCACGCTTCGGACGGCGGCTGGTTCTCATTCACGATGAAGACGCTCGCGGACGCCGCGCAGGAACTCCACATCACCTACTGGGGCGGCGACCGCGGCAACCGCGTCTTCGATATTCTCGTTGACGGCCAGCACATCGCCACCGGGAGACTTGAAGGCAAGCGCCCGAATGAATTTTACGACGAAGTGTATCCGCTTCCGCCTGAACTGATGCGCGGCAAGGGGAGCGTCGTCGTTCGCTTTCAGGCACAGCCGGGCAACCTCGCGGGCGGCATCTATGGTGCGCGTCTCGTCAGGAAATAAACGGGCGCCGTGTGTACCAATACCAGCGAAGCGACAACCAGTGAGGTAATCAATCTGTTGTTCATTGCCTGGCAGACCCGTTGTGCGACGCGGCGGCAGATGACGCTCAATCTAATTTCTCCGCCGCGACTCCTTGAAGTCGCGCGGCGCTCACGCCTTCAACGCGCACCCGTTTGTTTTTCGACGTGAGGCCACTGATGATTTTGAAATTGCGCGCGGGCACGCCGAGCGCGTGCGAGAGGAAACGGATTAACTCTTTGTTTGCGGCTCCCTCAATTGGCGGCGCGGCGAGACGCACGCGCAGGGCGTTTTCGTGTACGCCCGCGAACTCGGTGCGCGATGCACGCGGCACGACTTTAACGGCGAACGTGATCGCGCCGTTTGCTTCCGTGTAGTTCAACATGGCAGCAGAGAGCGGTTCGACTCTAAAATCGTAGCAGCGTGCCGGCAATCGCGGCTTGGAACAACCAGATGAGCAAGAAGGCGACAAGCGCCGAAATGTCGAACGGGCCGAGCGGCGGAATCATCCGGCGAAGCGGCCCCAGCAGCGGCTCCGTCGCGTTCACGAGGAAGCGCATCACGCGGTTGGAGTAACTGACCTGTCCCCACGAGAAGACGATGCGGGCGAAGATCAGCGTCGCGTAGATGCCGAGCGCGCCGTACAGCAGCCTCCCGACGAACGCGACGGGTCGTCCTTGCCGCACGCTGATCGAGGCGTTGACGAGCGTGCTGATTAAATCGTCCGACAGGCTGACGGCCAGATAGCCGAGAAGAATCGCAATCAGGATTGCCACGAGCGGGGCGACGTTCGGCGCGAAGCCGAAATTCAAGAGGCCGCGCCTGACCGGATTGATAAACGGATCGCTCCAGCGTCGGACGAGCAGGACGGGCGCGCTGAACGGATTTGTATCCGCATAATTCAACGCGAGGCGCACCAGCATCAAGACGATCATCGCCACGATTACGGCGACAATCACCGCCCTGAAAAACCAGCCGGCGTTCACAAGAAAGATTTCCAAGCCTGATAAGTCCATAAATGTTTGCCGCAACTCTCCAGACATACGCCCCTCCCTCAGACATTGTTCCGCTCGCCGAAGATCGCCGTCCCGACGCGCACCATTGTAGCCCCTTCCTCAATCGCCACTTCGTAATCATGGCTCATCCCCATTGATAACTCGCCGTCGCCAGTCTTGAACACTCCCCGCGCGCCCAATTCGTCGCGTATCTCGCGCAGACGACGGAAATAAGGGCGCACCCCCTCCGGGTTTTCAAAGAACGGCGGAACGGTCATCAGGCCGACGAGCTTTAGATGCCGGTATGCACGAATCGTTTCCACAATCGTCGGCACCTCATCTTCCGGTGCGCCCGACTTAGTCGTTTCGCCGCCGAGATCAATTTGAACAAGGACGCGCAATTCATCGCGCCCCTCTTCGTCGCAGCCCCGCTCGAGACGCTCGGCGAGCGCCACAGTGTCGAGCGTGTGAATACAATCGAAGAGCTTCGCCGCGCGCCGCGCTTTGTTCGATTGCAGATGTCCGATGAGATGCCAGTTCGCCCGCGCGCCCTTCAGTTCTTCGATCTTCAACTCGGCTTCCTGCACACGGTTCTCGCCGAAATCGCTTACCCCAGCACTGAGCGCGCGCCGGAGTGCTTCCGCCGGATGCGTCTTACTCACCGCGATCAGCGTCACGTCTGCGGGCGAACGCCCACTGCGTCGCGCGCTCAACTCGATTCGCCCACGCACTTCGTCAAGGCGTGTTTGTAATGCATCGGCACTGTGCGTAATTTCCAAGATGAATTTCTCGACGGGCAATGTTAACGATCAAAACTATAACAAGCCGCCCGCCCGCCCGCAACCGCCCTCTGATTTTCATGCAAAGTGTCTAAAGTAACTCAGGAGTGATACATGACAAGATAATTGCGGATTGTGGATTGCGGAATGCGGAATGGAAGAAGCAAACCAAAGAATCGCGCGCTGGTTTTCTAATCCGCAATCCGAAATCCGCATTCCGCATTCGCCAAGTTTCTATACGATACGGAGAAATGACGAGTACCGTATCGTATAAGAATAACCTTCCTTTTTCGCCCCCGCATGTGCTTTCAACAACTTAGCGCCGTCCGCTCTCTGGCATAAAGCTTGTTTATAAACTGCTCGCCCTGAGGAGCTACCCGCAACCCCACATTAGACGTTTTCAAAATCTGAGGAGGGATTAACCTATGAATACCAGAATTAAGAATTTGATTTTGCGCGTGACGCTCGGCGCTTTTGTCGCCGCACTGTTACTGCCCGCTTCAACGCTCGCCAATTCACAGGGGCGCGGACGCGGCAAAAAGAGCGATGTCTTTGTCAACGGCCACGACGCGCGTGACGGTCGCTATGACAAGCGCGACAAAAAGAATAAGAACAAAGTCCGCCGCGACCGCAATGACGATTATTACGATGATGACGACGACCGCGACCGTCGCCGCAACCGCCGCCGCGATCAGGATCGTGACAACGACGGCATCAACGACCGCTCCGAAGTCAGCCGTCAGGCTGTGAGCGTCGGCTACGATGAAGGCTACCGCGCAGGACGCGACGACCGCGACCGTGGAGACAACCACGACTACCGCGACGAGAGGGCCTACCGTGATGCGACGACTGGCTACCGCGACAACTACGGCGACGTTAATACTTATCGCCGCGGCTTTCGTCAGGGCTTCCAGCAGGGCTACGAGGACGGCTACCGGAACCGCAACTCACGTACCGGCTCCAGCGGCATCGGCGACATCCTCGGCGGCATCCTTGGTCGCCCGTAAGCGGCCAAAGAATGAAACGGAGTGTGACCGGAAACAGTTAGTAGTAAAAAAAATCAGGCAGTTTCCCGCCGCTTGAGGCTTTTACCGACTGTTTCCGGTCACACTCAATGAAACGCGCTTCCTTGACCCGTCTCGTTCGTCGTGGCATGCTTGAAAAAACTTTAGAGCGGTGGCCTTTAGTAGATGAAATGTCCGTATTGCGGAAGACCTCTGCGCATGGCCGGCATGAGATGTCGCGCTTGTCGCCGCTACGTGTTTAGCTGGATACACATCACACTCGGCCTCATCACCGGGTTCGTCGTGATAGTCGGCCTGCTGGGAATTCTTTTCTGGTTGTTTTGAGTTCCTTTCAAGCCTTTATTACCGACCATTGCATCAACCAACAGCGTCTCACAGCTTTGGTCTTGCAATCTATTTTCCGGGTGCTATAATCCGCCTCGCTTTCAGAGGTCAATAAATTTTAATTCTTCATTGAAGCCCTCCGCGCATGCGTGCAGTACCCTCGCGCGCGGGTTGCTCCGGTAAGTTTCTAAGCCGTAAAAATTTCTGTCGTTGATGTCGTCCGACAACGTAAAAAAGATTCCGCCGCTTTTCGCCGTGCCCGACCCCGATCCAATCGAGGAGACAATCGAGCCGCGCAAAAAAGTGGGTGGTAAAGCGCGTGACGCGGAGGTGCCCGCCGCATGCCCGCGTTGTTTCGGCAGCGGGATGGAAGTCGTGCCGGACAAGGGCGCGCGGCGTTGCGGTTGCCGCACGGACGAGCATCGGAACAAGTTTCTCGGCGCCGCGCGCATCCCGCGCCGTTATGACGGCTGCTCTCTGCAAAATTATTACCCGACGCAGGGCAACGGCTCGCAACTCAAGTCTTTCAACTACGCTTTTCGCCTCGTGCGCGAATACCCGGCGGTCGAGCGCGGGTTGTTGTTTATGGGGACGGTCGGCGTCGGCAAAACGCACCTCTCGGTGGCGATCCTGCGCGGACTCCTCGATAAAGGCGTGCCGTGTTTGTTCTGCGAATTCGGCTCGCTCTTAAAAGAGATTCAGGATTCGTACAATCCCGTGTCGAAGACCTCGGAGTTGCGCGTGCTCGCGCCGGTGTATCAAGCGGAAGTTCTGGTGCTCGACGAACTCGGCGCGTCGAAGCCGACCGATTGGGTGAAAGACACGATGATGCAGATCATCGGCACGCGCTACAACGACAAGAAGCTAACCATCTTCACCACCAACTACCTCGACGCACGCCGCGCGCCGGCGGACGAGACGCTCGAAGACCGCGTCGGCGTCCGCCTCAGAAGCCGTCTCTTCGAGATGTGCAAGACCGTCCACATCGAAGGCGATGACTATCGCCGCAAACTCGACACGCAGCAACTATAGAATCCTCGCGCCTCTTTAATCCCACATCGTCCGAACATCTCAATACACTTCCGGCAAACTGACGAACGGTTCAGTCGGACTCTTCGCGCTGATAAAGAGCATCGTCTCCGGCTGCTGCCGCAGCGAGACCTTTCCGCTCGCAACGCGCACCATGTTGTCGAAGTGCGTGACGTTGGTGAACGTCTCGGAGTCCGGGTCTAAATCCTGCACCTGCTCGCGCGTCGCCTTCAGCCATTTCATAAAATTCGGGAGCGTATCTTTAGTCTTAGCGAAGTAATCCGCCAACCGGCGGAACAACTTCGGGAAGGTGACGCCGCGTAGTTCGAGCGACTCTTGATCCTGAGCAACGATGCCGGTCATCGAGCCGTCGTGCGCCCACAAACCAAGGTTGCCGGCGCGCGCCTTCCGTGTCGCGTCCGCCAGCGTGGTGCGCAGATCGGCGAACAGCGTGTCGTAGAACAGAGGGTAAGCGTGGCCGTTAAGAAGCAGTTTGTAGTTAGAGCTGCGCTTCAGTGTCGCAATTGTGAGGTTGACGGCGCTGCCATCCTTCTTCGTTGTCGTGCCGGCGAAGGCGAATGCGACGGGACGACCGTTCACTTCAAGGCTGCGCGAAAGAATGTAGCCGGGCGTCGCGTCGCGCGGCACGGGCGGCCGGACGCGCACGCCTCGCGGCAAAACGTACGGAACCGGGTTCATGCCCAGCGCGCCCGTTAAGAAGTCGCGCGACTGGTCGGCGAGCGGTCGCGGCTGGTGGGACGTGACGCCGTTGTCGGCCTGGTAATGCAGTTCGAGCGCGTCAATGCTCTCAAAGCGCAGCATGACCGAGCCGATGTTCGTGGGAGCGAGCGGCCGGCCGACGACGCGCAGCCGTTGCAGCAGGGCGGCATCGGCCGGCCGGAAGTGGATCGAGTC
>Ga0183260_10003232_pt1 | contig 13167 bp, 14 predicted proteins | sample AntDrymUQ4972206_2_FD_129768 | JGI IMG/M metagenome (GOLD analysis project Ga0183260, IMG submission 129768) | Polar desert sand microbial communities from Dry Valleys, Antarctica - metaG UQ497 (22.06) (version 2) (version 2) | ecosystem: Environmental > Terrestrial > Soil > Desert | place...
AGATAACAAAAAATACCGATCTGGGTAATTTATCCTTAAAATTGAGCATGTCAGGCAACTATATAGTTTTGCAGATCTTGCATATATGCCTTGATTAACTTTGGTTACTGATAACGATAAGACCCATTTTCACAGTATGCTATTGTCATTGGTTTTTATCTTCAGTGGCTAAGGCATATGGAGGGGGATCGCAGTTTCCCAACCAACATAAAATCATAATTACAGCGATCCACTATCTGTAGGAGATGGCAACTGTAAGCCACAATCCATGATAATGATAATGCAAATTGATCATAATAGAACCCCATGTGAAAGATAAGTATTCAAGTCTTACTTACTCACTTACTCGCTTTAATTATTGGTCTGTTTTGACATCTTACCATCTAAGACAGCAAGAACACAGATTGATAAAATAGTTTTCTCTTTTTCCGTTGTCTGGATTTGTTTATTGTTGGTGATGATGATAAATTTTTATTTCATCCCTAGCAAAATCCCCAAACTTTCTTTGTATTTCCTCCCTCATTCCCTCAGGAACCTCATAGTATACAATTAATTTTATGGAATCATTTGCGAGAATATGGGACTGAGAGCCATGAGTTTTGCCATTGTACTCTTTTATCAAATCAGCTAATACCTCATATTGTTCTCTTATTGTGTCAGTTGATGAGCCCTGCAGTATTTCCAATGAATTGTCCATCGGTTGTTTGTTGTTAACCTTTGGAGCCCATGGTTTTCTGTAATTGTAGTTGTTGTTATAGTTACTTCCAGGGTTGTTATTGTAATGTTTTGTCTTTGGTCCGGTGTTATCATTGTTATTATTATTATTGTTGGTTTGTGCTGCTACAGGTTTGTTATTATTATTTCTTGACCTGTTGGGACAAATGTGTTTCTTCTTTGTTGATACTTCCCAATACTCACTAGCTAAGGCATTCCAGTATATCTTGGTGTTACAGGCATAAACACAATCTTTGGGATTAATGTTAGTGGCATTAGGAGAACTCATCACGTGTTATAGATTCACTTTTGACAATATAAATTATTTTTACTAACATTCAGTTATCTAGAGATGGACCAAGGCATGTGGAGAAAATGCAATTGTGCAAGTATTGATGACTAAAAATCAAATTGGGTTAAGACAGGACGTGGCTTAATCACCATCACCATCACCAACACCAACACCAACACCATCACCAACACCAACACCATCACCAACACCATCACCAACACCAACACCAACACCAACACCACCATCAGAACCGGCCAATATCGGATACTATGTTATATGTTTTAACGCACCAAATACCTCTTACATGCTTTATTTTACGTATAGTACAAACACCCGATGTTAGGGTCCAAAGCACATTATCTACTTTTCAATTAAATGCAAGTTTTACAACTAACTGTCATTCCAATCTCACAATGGTTTTATGAGTTATGTCATTGTTTATAGAACAGGTTATACAATACAACCACATATGAAATGTCCATGTTGTGGTGGTGGGATGCGTGTAGAAAAAGAGACAGAAAAGATAATGACCCTCAAATGCGAGGAGTGCGGGTTAAGCGACAGTAAACTAAAACCATAGGTATTGGAAGAGGAGTTCATTATGCAAATCATCCCACATCAAATAACCAAGTGGCTATAGGCAACTAGGGAAAGTGAGGGTGAAGGAGGGACAATATCCATTAGGAGTATATATATATGGATAACAATGATAATGACTAGTCCGTTATCCAAATCCCATGGTTTTTATTTAGCAAAGCATATTGCTGAGGGGTCATCTTTTTTATATCTTCCATTTTATACGCATATACAGATGAAAATGGAAAAGGGAATTGTTTTTCCAGTATTTCATCATATGCAATCAATTCATTTTCAAGCCCCTCTATAAAAAATGCAGTGACATCAATAAATGAGCGAAGCCCCTTTTTACCCCTTTTTGAAGCATTTGAAAAGGTCAACTCCCATTATTTTAAAATTCTATAAGTATTAAAATCATCATCAGGGTAATACCATTCTTTTGGTGTTGTAATTAAAATGTCATCTTTTATGCCCTCCAATTCTTCTGTATCGCCAATATTCCATTCTTTGGCAATTCTATTAAAAATTTCATCTTTAGATAAAGACTCCATCATTATAAACAGAAATTCATTATTATCAAAACCGGCTTTAAGAAAAGAAAAGCAATCACGCAATTTAGCTTCTTGGTTAGAATATACCACAAACACATGATTCCCCATTTCCAAAGATCTAAGAAAATTCATTTTTCTAATTCATCAGTCTGTTGAGTATTATAGAAAATGTGGTATTAAAATATTAGAAATCACACCAAGAGGATGACGGTGATACCTAGGGTAATAATAGCGGAAGCGATAATGAAAATATTCCCGACAGGGCAGGCCAACTACCCATGGCTCGAAATATGGGGTTTTGATTTGACATCACCAACTATTGCAAAAGATATTGGTCTGCCTGAAGGCTTTGAAGGTGTAGTAAACCATTTCTTTTTAGTTTTCACATTATTGGGCGACTTTCTCTAACTGCGTTAGAACAGGGACATGCGCAATTTTCAACCAATTGCAGGTCATGATGGATACCTCTTTGACAGTTTTCGCATATCGGAGGTTGTGACAATAGATAATAGTGTGAATTTTAAGATATTAAAGTTTCCTATGCCATAGAAAACAATTGCAGTTGCACAATATTGCCTTATTACACTTTAATTCGGTGGTGGTCGCGACAGGGATAGTTTAAGTCGGCCCATTACCGAAATGGCAACATTGCCTGTGACAGGCATCCTTTAGTGTAGAGTCTTCAAACAAGTATCCAAAATCAATAAAGTGTTATCATCCCAGCACCCATTGGGCTAACGAATCATATTCTTGACTGCTGAAGCAACATCTTTCATATTTGCAATTATGCCAATCATTTTGAAAAAGACCTTCCTTCTGACATTTCCAATGCACAAAACCCCTTATTTTGCCAACCAATAGATACACGAATAAAACAAAGATCAACATCAATACAGAATACAAAATCCCTTTTACTGGCTTGCCATTTCTTCGTTGTTTTAAGATTTACCATCCAGGTTGTGGCGGTTCTTTGGTTTTCGAAGAATGATATTAGGGTATTGCAGAATACGAATGATGAAAACATTGCCTATTTATCGTATTGCAGCATCAACTAACACCCGTTTTAACAATCATGAACTGAATGATTTGTCAAAAAGATTATTTGAAATAGGTAACTATTCTCTGCAGGAGATCAATGGACGTAGGTTGCTCAAATCTTCAAACCACATAATAGATGTTGATAACAAAAATGGAGCAATATGGGCAGCAGATCAAACGGATCTGTGGAATCCAAAATTATACCCACACCTTCCGAATAAACAAAACACAAGTAAAATAGCAGACGAGTTTATAATAAAAAACAACCTTCTTCCCCATGTAGAGGAAGATGACGACAACAACCTTTTTGCGATAGAGATGCTAGAGCCTGCGCCTAGTTATATATCCACCATGAGCAGAATTAATGGCGAAAGAGAAGATCGCCATCTTGATTACAGAGTACAATACTCCTTTCAAATTATATTAGATAATGACCCAGAAAGCGAAAACGGCACGGTCACAGATATAGCCGTTCCCATCATTGGTGAAGGCGCAAAGCTGGGTGTAACAATAGGGGACGGAGGGAAAATAATAGCATTCAATAGATCTTGGCAACCGTTGGAATCCCTAGAGACCAATGCAGGGTATGTTCCACGGAAAATAGCTGACAGCTATTTCAGAAAACTTACAGAAAAATTAAACATAGAGACGTTTGATGCAACATTGGCATACACTTTTACCCAATCCCCCCCAAACAAACAGCAACAACAGTATCTTTATCCGGTATGGACTTATCGCAGTATTTGTAATATCGAAAACCACAAATTTCCATTAAGGATTATAACCATTCCTGCAACAGGGTTTGGTCCAACTCCTCGAAACTATGAGCCTCAATTCACAAGATCAAAGCAACACACACAACCGAATTGGAATTGGAAAACCGGAAAAAGAAGGGGATTAATTTCAATTAACCCTTACGAAGCTAGCACATCCTGGATAGGCCAAATTGGTGGTCTTGATGGAAGCAGAAACAACGCTCAGGGATTTATAGATGGCTTGAAAAATGCAGGATGGAACATAAACTTCAACTGGGGAGATTGTAATGCATGGGAAACCGATTGGGCTGGAATTGACGATAATTATATTGATGCATCAGACTTTGTGTTTTACACTGGCCATGGCGGTGTTGATGGGTGGCAACTTTTCAATGCAAATGATTGCAGTCCAAGATATTTGACACCAGGGACAACTGGGAACTCCCCTGGCATGCGTAATGATAGATGGGGGCAACAAGATTTGGAATGGATTGTTATAGCTGCCAGCGGTCCGTTGGAAGACGATATCTTGTCAAATAATGGAGGAAATGCGCTAAACCGATGGGATGGAATATTTGACGGTTTGCATACATTGATGGGATATGGTGCGGCTACTTTTGACACGGAATATGAAGGACAAAGGATTGTTCAGTATGCGCGTGAGGGTCAAACTCTAATTAATGCATGGTTTCGTGCGGCGCAGGAGATCCAGCCGTCCAATAATGGATGCGAGGCTCCTTATGGTCCTACCGTTTATGCTGGGGCACTGTGGGTGGGAAATGAGGGGCAACCAGATCCTTTTAATGATCATCTATGGGGGTATGGGTCAGTGGCAGCAGATCCCATCGATCCGAATTATATTAGTTGCATGTGGGTTCCATGCTGATATCTTCCCCTTATCTTTTTTCTGTACATCAGTGCCCTTTAGCGCATTATGCGGGGCAGGATGATTAAGGAGCATAACGATTTCAAACACAATTGGGCTCCTCATTAATAAAATAAAGCCAATCTTGGGCCCATAAGGCATTGCAAGCTTTCTGTATATACACCATCACCTTTAGCATCATCAATCTACAAATCCATAGGAAATTTTTCAGAAATATGGGGATGCATCAACCCATTACGTATATGGATGTTTATGCCCTGATAAGCAAATGTGATCTCTTGTAACCCCATTTTATCAAAATATCCTAACAAGATGGAAAAATGACTAGCGAGTTAATTTTGCAATACAATATTTAGGATTAAATGTGTTTTTCATTTATTTCGGTATAGATTTTGACCTCCATTGGTCTGACCAATAAATTACCAACTCTTTGCCTGGTCTCATACGATTGAGGGCTTTCATAATGTTTATCAAATGTGTCTTTACTGGACCATACTTCATCAAACATGATTTCATTTGGATTTTCAGCAGAGGAGTTAAGTACATATGCAATATTACCCTCTTCCTTTCTAGAAGGTTCAACAATGGGAATAAGAATTTCTATTAATTCTTGTCTCTTTCCTTCTTTTGCTTCAAGAAATGCTAAGACACGCACAGGAGAGTTTTCTTGAAAAGAAGTACTGGATTTGGCATCATTGTTTTTCATTTCTCAATAAGACTATAAAAGTAAAATAAACCTTATGGTAGTTCTGTGGCACAACTTATTGCCCATTAACATACTGATCCCTAGGAAGCAAAAAAAAACGGGATTTTTTGCGGGGTCAAACACAATCATAGCTGCAGCATCGCTGTTAGGCGACTCAGAAAAATGATTCAGAATCTGTAACAGTTACAACTTAATTTTACCATTATGATAGGCATATTCAACACAGCCTCATAGTTTTTTAAAAAAAAGAACTTGTTTCAAAGGTCCAATGGTCTAATGTCCAAAACATAATTCTGTCTCCAGCACAGGGATTTTGAATCGGTGCCTCTGGATTAATGTATGGTGGTTTGGTGTGAACCATAGTTAAAGCAGTGCTATCACACTGTGTCATTATTGCAAATTATTCAGAATAACAAGTCCATCAATAATTCTGGTATGCTACTATTCAAACAAGTTCACAATGTAAAAAGGAGAGGAACATGCAGAAAAGAATGAGTTTACGAATTTACAAATTCACCATCAAGAACCATAAAGGATTGTCAAGCCATCAAACAGCCCCGAGACAAAAGAAGATGGGTCAAGACAGTTGAATCGTCATCTCACCTGTATTGGTATCCCTTTTATCAGAATTTCATTATCCAAATCAACAGCAGAGCAGCAGCAAAAAAAGATACAGTATAGACTCTGATCACAATGACAGATCTTTCTTTTTTATTGGCCTTTTTGCAAATATTCCGTATACCTTGGGGGCAGGTAGAATACCTTTTCTGGCTTTATCTTAAGAATAATTCTCTTTTTATCTGGTGAATGAGAAGGATACCTTTCAGCGTTAAGGTATCTCCTCGCAAGCTTATCTATATGTTCATCAGCGCCCTCGGTCGTCTGTTCAATTACCACCCCCTTAACGGTCAGCATGCTATAGGGATTATCTTCATCAACCAAAGAGATTGATACCCGCGGGTCTCTGGATACATTCTTTTGCTTTATGCGGTCCTTAGCGGTATTCACCAAAATTATCCCCTCATTATCCCCTTCATTTGCTACTATATCCACCCATGTAGGAGTTACCTGTGGTGAGCCATCTTTGTTTACTGTGCCTAAAAAACCAAAATTTCTGCCCCTAAAGAATTTGATAATCGGTTCTGCTGTTATGTCATTTCTTTTATAACTATTGTTATCGGCGGTTTTCTCATTCTTCTCATTATCCATTATCTTAATACCAAATATCAATATTAATGGTGCAAAAATAAACGTTATAGATAAAAAAGGCAGTAAACCACAATAACACTCCAAAAAATTCAAACGTCTTCCATAACGTATGGCCCAATCCAAGGGTCATCAGCAGCAGCATAATATCACCATTATCCCATCTCAAATAAAAGATTAGCATTGATTGGGAACTCGTTTCCAACACCAATTTCTATTTCTCTATTTTATGATAGTAGTAGCGATAAAAAGAAAAATGGCAGTTACAATGGTGGTTCCGAAACATTTGCAGATTGTTTACACGACATGCCTACAATGGAAGAATCCGATGCCTTTGGAAATAATCAGAAGTGTTTGGTGTTTGCATTAACAATCATATGCAGGTGAGTGCCATATTTCCACAATCAACAAACAAAGATAGAGATAACAATAGTAAATTGTTTTATTTGCTAAAACCATTATGGCTAACTATTTTTTGTCCCATATCTTTACCAAATAAAATAAATCTATTCTCCTAATCGTCTTGTCCAATTTACAAGGTTTTCAAGCAACTGTCTCAAGAACTTTTGGGTATTTTCGTCAGCCAACCTGCCGCTTTCATCGAATTTATCCTGTGCGAACGTAACCATAACTTCAGGTCTGTTGACTGGATACATATTTAGAAATACAAATATCTGTCGAAGATGATATTGGGCCCTCGCACCACCCAACATACCAACTGATGCACTCATTATGGCAACGGGCTTTCCATCAAATGGATTATCCCCATAAGGCCTTGAAGCCCAGTCGATTGCATTTTTTAAAACCCCAGGTACGGAAAAGTTGTATTCCGGAGTTGCAACTAGAATTGCGTCTGCATCCCTTATTTTGGATTTGAGGTCTTTTACCTTCTCGGGCATCATATCACTTTCTATGTCCTGGTTGAATGCTGGAATTCCATCAATATCAAAAATTTCCAGGTTTGCATCCTCTGGCATAAAATCTGCAGCAGCACGTAACAGGGACTTGTTATAAGAGCCCGCCCTGAGGCTTCCTGCAAAACCAAGAACTTTTAACTTGCCACTCATATACCTTAGGAGTTGCCTACTTGTTCTTTAGGTTTTTTGCACTCTAACTCAGCCATGCAATAATAAACAATTTTCTGCCGCGAATGAAGGTATTCCCTCTTCAGTCAAGGAAAAGGGGAAAACACAACGCAATTCAAACATAACAAAAACACTCACATAAAAAGTCGGTAAAAGTAGGCCTAAAATGGCTAAGGCTGACGATGATAAGATATAACGTTTCATGGTCACGGAGTTGATCTTTTTTTATAAAGTACTCTACTTTTAGTTTCTATTGTAAACAGTATTGAACATCTATCTTGTTGTGCAAACCGAAATGGCATATGCATATATGAACAAGAGCAACAACTGGATCAAAGAAAAAAAAACAACATTCAATAAAAATTGAGTTGGGTTGTGGCAATTGGAGATTACAGGTCTGGTGATTTAAAAGTGTCCGTATTAACCAGGCCCATGGCTCTCAACAAAATTTTTCCACACATAATGAAATATAGCTGCTGCGTCAATTACTCTTATTGTTGAGCGGATAAATCTATCGCGTGAAAAAGCGTCAAAATAAATCATATGCAGTATATCGACTTTATGGAGTTCATCTACATTAGGAATGGCCATTATACCAACATCCAAAAGTAAGAGTTTAACCTTAAGATCATACCAAAAGTCATGCTTATGCTCCTTTGGAGATAACTTGTAGCTATTTTGTAGTTCCGGATGCATTGTACTTAAATAATGTATTGTAATACGGTCAATTCCTTTTTCTACACCAACAAAAACCGCATTTTGACCATCTATTACAACTTTAAAGAGAAAGTGAAACTTAGAATCATCAATTGTGTCATACGACCATTTCTCATCCGATACCCACCGAATGATTTTTTCTTGAATCCCAGAAAGGTCTAACAATGTTGTTGTTTAAAATAAGTAACAAGTTATTTTTACTTAGCTATAACACAGGCCATTAATTTACGGTTATTGTTAAGGCGTGCCAAATCTAACCCGCATGTTATTGGAGTTGCCCATCACAACAATAGAGACAAACTTTCAGAGATATTATTTGTGTTTGATCCATAGGCAACTAATGGAAAGAATTTGTGAATATTAATATCCCCTTGTGCTAGCAGTGCAATGGCTGCCAAGTTTATCAATTGGATTTTTATATATACATGTGGGTTTACAATCAAAAAACATTAAGCGCAATTTAGCATATGACCCACATGATGACAGGTGGTCATAAAAAACACCCATGCCAGACTCCAAATGCGTATTGACAGCAGCAGCAGCAGCAGCAGCAGCATTCTCTTTGCATATCTAATTCAAATTGGACAAATTGGATATTAAAATAGCGTTAATACATATAATATAATGCTACACAACAACACAACAACATAAGGTCAGGCTCTACAAATGACCATTATTACAATTTGGATGATGATCCTATTTTTATGATAATATTTGTAAATCTTTTTTTATTCTATATAACAAATTCATATACGCCATGTGCACAAATAGGACATCTAGTATACTGTATGTCGTTTCTATAGACCGAATCAGGCAGTGTAGATACCATCCAGAAACAATTTTCACATATTAGAAAATGCTTTTTTTTATTAAAGGTTAGTCTATTATATTTAAACTTTTTAGTATTTTTTTCTATAATCTTTTTATATAAAAATAAGAATGACATATAACAATAATTTAGGTAAATAATGTATATAAGATTTGTTTTAGAATAAATCTTTTTTTATTTTTCAAACAACATGTGTAATAATTATAATATATCATCGACTTTAACTAATATTATAACAGGTTTTGCTGAAACGAACTCCAAAATGGACTAAACCAAAACTCCATTTTATTTATTCATGATATAATCATCATACCCTAATTCCGCCCATTTCTAACCATCCATAGTTTTCAAATTGTATTTTAGTATACAAATTGTGGCATCATATTTGAACAGCGAAAACACAACAATATCTTTAGATCATTGTTAGAATTTTGCATTTATTGATATCATTTTCCCCAAATCATTAACTTTGACCAATTGCTTATATTATTCGCACAAAAAGAATTTTGTCTATGCAATTATTTCTGTCAGTTGTCTGTTTTGATCCATAACTGTCATTGTATTATTATATTACTTTTTATATATCTGAGGGCTTTTCAATTTTGAATTCCTATGGAGGTATTTCCCACAGTCTTGAGAATACCTTATGGCCATCTATAGAGAGTTTGTATTAAGCATGACAAGTTTCCATATGTTTTGTTAGTCATAAGGCAACAAGTAACTTCTTATTTCAAAGCGCTTATACTCTTTAATTTTTATTCTGATACAATGACTACAAAAATCTTTTTGAATTTACCAGTAAAAGATCTCAGTAAAACAATAGAGTTCTTTACTAAACTTGGTTTTAGTTTTGATCCCCAATTCACCGATGAGAATGCTACATGCATGATTGTTGGTGAGGATATATTCATAATGCTCTTGGTTGAAAAATTTTTTAAAACTTTTACCAAAAAAGAAATTTGCGACACTGCACAAAATACCGAAATGATAGTGGCGTTATCAGCCGAAAGCAGAGAAAAAGTAGATCAGATGATAAACAAGGTTGTTGAGGCCGGAGGCACAGAATACAGAGAGCCGCAAGACCACGGGTGGATGTATGAACGTAGTTTTGAGGACATTAATGGGCATATTTGGGAAATACTATACATGGATGAAATGAGATAAAAAAAGGCGATGGTGGCCATCCATAAAACTAACAGGCCCAACAGTGAGTATAAGAAACAGTGAACAGTCAGTAAAACTATACTTTTATTTCCATACATATCTTTAAACCATATTTGTCAAATGCGGATAAAGGTATCCCACAAGTCGTTTTAAGCATGCAAGAATCACATCGAAGTCTAAAATCACCAGCGATACTCCTAGTTTATGCTTATCGGTCAGGAAATCAATATCTATGGTTAGGATTAAATATAATTGAATTTAATTTAATTTAATTATCCCATAATCGTATTAAGCAATTAGTATAATGCGTCTGTGGTACAGCAAAAAAGCTCCAGAATTTGACAGCAAAATTAGCAAATCAGTGCTTCATCCCTTTGCTGTAAGGGACTATAAAGGCCATACCTTGAATTTGTATCAAGGGTGTCAGCACAGGTGTGGCTATTGTTACGCAACTTATGTATGGTCACCAGAATTTTATAATAAAATATACGCCAAAAGCAATGCACCCGAAGTGCTTGAAAATCAACTGAAAGCCTGGAAATCAAAGGCCATGGAACCAGTCATGATATCATCAGCCACGGATGCGTACCAACCAGCAGAATTAAAGTTTGAGTTAACAAGAAGATGTGTTAAAGTTTTGCAGAAATACAATGTTCCTTACTATGTGTTTACAAAATCAACACTGATATCAAGAGACTTGGAACTTCATAAACAATACAAAGATAACTGCTTTCTAGTTTGGTCAATTACAACTTGCAATGAACTTATCAGGCGAACAATAGAACCAGGAACCCCACCAGCATCTGTAATGTTTGAGGTGATAAAGAAATTTAGCGACTCCGGTATTCGATGTGCTGTAAATATAGACCCGATTATTCCACTTGTTACAGATTCGCCAATGGATTTTGAATCCATACTTGATAATTGTCTTAGGGCAGGCGTAAAATTCGTTTTTGGTGCAACTTTAAGGCTAAGAGCAGACATATGGGAAAGGATGAAAACTATTTTTAAACTACTTCACAAGGGAAACAACACAATTGAAGAATATACCAGGCTTTACCATTTTATTGAGCCCCTCAAACAAGGCTACAATCTAACGGTAGACAAGTTTTACTCAGACACCATAATTGAAAATTTAAAGCAAGCGGTAATGAGCAGGGGGATGTTCTTTGATTTTCCGCATCTTATTGGAAGCAGATACATTGAAACAAAAAATAATCAACTTACATTGATGGATTTTATATAGCCAACACTTTAGTTGAATTCATGATTAATTTTGGCAATTTTCTATTTTTCCTTGGTTAAATCGTCAAAGTCGAAGGCAGTTTCAGTCAGGCAAATCAAATTTTACTCAAACGTTTCAAACTCCAAATCACCCAGTTTCCGAAAAGATTGGTTAATAACAGCTATAAATGACATGATATCTTTGGGAAGGACATTAAGCACATTAATCTACCGAGGAACCCCATAATTGTTTATTCATTGTTTGTGGAATAATTACAACTTTGAATGTCATTTGCGGTTTCATGGTATTCTGGTTCACAAACGATCTATACTAATCTTCACATTCTCAGGTTGTTGCAACCATTGTTGAAAGTAATAATCCAATATCAAAAAAACTTATTCAGGCATATGAAAAAGAATATCAATTTATCAATAACACATCCAATTCTTTTTATTCAAGTTTTCTGCATGACTTAAAGCAAGAGATTACAAATGTCATATGGATTTGTGAAGGTTTGTAGGAAAAAAATATTGACAGGTTTTACATTTTTAACACTATTTTTTTATATCCTGTTCTCATTACAATATGATATGTCTGAAATAAAAGAATCCATTGAAGATGCCGTAGATAAAATAAAAAGAGTTCCAAAAAAGCCCGAAAATGGAACTAAAGTAAAAGGAGAAGGAGAAGAGTCAAAAGCCGCAGCAGACTATACTTAGTCGGGTTTTTAAACTAACTTTATAAATTTTTTGGTTATACAGGTTCTTTAAACGTTAACACATTTTATGCAGATGAGATGTTTCCTCATATTCCTGTCAATCCAACATGGGTATGCAAGTTATCAAAACCATTAACATCATCACCCATAAAGTATTTGGAACAGGTACCTGACTGTATTCCTTGTGAGTGAAGGGACATTGCATTTTTTTACAGTCCGTCTTTTTCAAGCACAACTATTAAGAATAAAACGTTATTTTTGGCTTCAATCCCAAGTCCAAGCCCAGGCCACCATAGTTATTTACGCAGTTACAAAATATATCTTCTTTTGGTTCCACTTTTATTAATACAAATTCATGTTGTTACTATCTGAGGTAAGTATATCCCAAGTGATACACATACAGAGATATTAGTATCAGTTTAATAACGCATTATGATTGTTTTAAGATTAGCAACGGCAACATCAGTGAATCTTTAGATGTTGATAAAAAATGGGGTGTAATGGTGATGGAATTTATAATGGTCCCTCAAATAAACAAAATGGAATAAATATTGGCCCAATTCTTTTTTAAGCCCGATACGATTGACGGAGTAGAGTTTAAGCCTGCTTTGTTGCATAACTAGTAATCCAAAGGTTATTTCCATTTGTTTATGCCATTCGCCTAAACAGGTTGTACAAATATACCTTCATTGTCATCTCTTTCAC
>Ga0183260_10003234_pt1 | contig 13164 bp, 17 predicted proteins | sample AntDrymUQ4972206_2_FD_129768 | JGI IMG/M metagenome (GOLD analysis project Ga0183260, IMG submission 129768) | Polar desert sand microbial communities from Dry Valleys, Antarctica - metaG UQ497 (22.06) (version 2) (version 2) | ecosystem: Environmental > Terrestrial > Soil > Desert | place...
CGGCCTCAGCTTCGTCGTCTTCCAGCTGATGTTCGCGATCATCACACCGGCGCTGGTGAGTGGAGCAATCGCGGGGCGGGCCAAGTTCCTCGGCTGGTGCGCGTTCGTCGTGCTGTGGACCAGTCTCGTCTACTTTCCGGTGGCCAACTGGGTGTTCGACTTCGGTGCCGGCGCAGCGCGGGGCGACGACGCCGGCTGGATCGTTGAGTGGGGGGTGCAGGACTTCGCCGGCGGTACCGCGGTCCACGTCAACGCCGGCGCCGCCGGGCTTGCTCTCGCGCTGGTACTCGGCAAGCGTCTGGGTTGGAAGAGGGACCCGATGCGGCCGCATAATCTGCCGCTGGTCCTGCTCGGAGCCGGCCTGCTGTGGTTCGGTTGGTTCGGCTTCAACGCCGGCTCCGCCCTGGCGGCCAACGCCCTAGCCGCCACCGCGTTCGTCAACACGCAGGCGGCGGCTGCGGCGGCGATCATCGGCTGGTTGGTCGTGGAGCAGGTTCGTGACGGTCGTCCGACCAGCCTCGGCGCCGGATCCGGCGCCGTGGCGGGCCTGGTGGCTATCACGCCGGCCTGTGCCTTCGTGTCCCCGCTGGGCGCCTTGCTGCTCGGCGTGCTCGCCGGCGGCGTTTGCGCACTGGCGGTCGGACTCAAGTGGAGGCTCGGCTACGACGACTCACTGGACGTGGTCGGCGTTCACTTCGTCGGGGGTGCCTTCGGCTCGGTGGCACTCGGATTCCTCTCCCTCGACGGCGGGCTTTTCTACGGCGGCGACGCCAGACTGCTGGGCAAGCAGAGCGTGGCCGTGCTGGCCGTCGGGGCGTTCTCGTTCGTCGGAGCGCTGATCTTCGGCGTGCTGATCGAAAAGACCATCGGCTTCCGGATGGATGCCGACAAGGAGTCGGCGGGCATCGACCTGGCCGAGCACGCTGAGACCGGGTACGACCTCAGCACGTCATCGCTCGGCAGCCACTCACTCAGCACCGACGGCACCGCCGCCCACGACCCGCATGACGAGGGGCACGTCGCTACACCGGTCCCACAGGACGCCCGGCATGAGGGGAGCGTGCACGCGTGAAGCTCGTCACCGCGGTCGTGAAACCGCATAAGTGTGAGGAGGTTCGCGAAGCCCTGGAAGCCTTTCGGAGTCACCGGCATGACCGTCACCGAGGCGTCCGGTTTCGGCCGGCAGAAGGGTCACACCGAGGTCTACCGCGGCGCGGAGTACGACGTGAGCCTGGTCCCCAAGCTCCGGGTCGAGGTGGTGGTCGACAGTGCCGACGTAGACGACGTGGTGAGCGTCATCACGAAGGCGGCTCGGACCGGAAAGATCGGCGACGGCAAGGTGTGGGTCGTCCCGGTCGACTCGGTGGTCCGCGTCCGTACCGGTGAGCAGGGCCCGGCGGCTCTGTGAGGATGCCACTCAGCCCACATGGCCCGAGCGTGCAATCCGGTGTGACGGCCGCCGACCCAGGGATCGCGGCTGTGCGTGATCCGGCAGGCTCGCGTCGGGAGCGCAGCGACCTGATGGACGCGGCTGTCGACCCTGTACGCCGCGGCGCTGGAGCAAGTGCCATCCACTGCTGGGAGCACCTCGCTCGTCGCCGTTGGCGGCTTCGGCCGCCGCGAGCTGTCGCCTTACAGCGACGTCGATGTGGTGCTGCTGCACGCACATGACGTGCCGACCTCGGTGGTCGAGCCCCTGGCGCGGGCACCGGACCGCACACTTGCTCGACCTCACCTGGTGCCGCCTCGTTCAGACCTCGAGCCAGTCGAGTCGACCGGGCCGGCAACCTGGCCGCCGCGAGCGCACACCCGTACTGCAGCCCCTCGGTGGCGGAATCGCCCGGTTCCGAGACGAGGCTTCGCTGGAGGACCAGCACAGCTCACGGTCTGCGCGTGTGCTTTGACACGGGCCGCTCGACCATCCAGGCGGCGCGGGCCATCGGCCACGGCGATGTCGCGGGTGCTCGACGGCTGCACCGACCTGAGCGAGGTCCTGGGCCGTGGGCGCGCCCGTTGCGAGGAACCCGGCTGGGCCGGGCCGGTCGCGCCACCCCGCGTGGGCGTCCTGGCTGAGGTGTCGGGAACCGCGACCGACTTCGAGGAGCGGCCCGCCGACCGGGCCACTGGTGTTGCGAATCTTCCGGGCCCAGGCCGACGAGCAGGTCGACGTAGGCTCCGCCCACCTCGACACGCTCGGCCGCAGGCCGAGGAGGTGTTCTACGTCACGCTGGGCCGGGCCAGCCACTGCCCGACGACCGTGCCGCGCAGCTGTACCGGACACTGGAGCGGGCGCTCGACGTTTAGGCTGGGCAGGTCCCTGACCGAACCAGCTGAGGAAGCCTGAGGGAGGCCCGGTGTTCGACACCCTTCAGGACCGCCTCGCCGCGACCTTCAAGACCCTGCGGGGCAAGGGCAGGCTCACCGAGGCCGACATCGACGCGACGGCTCGCGACATCCGGATCGCGCTGCTAGAGGCGGACGTGGCTCTGCCTGTGGTGCGGGAGTTCATCGCTGCGGTAAAAGAGCGGGCACGGGGCGCGGACGTCAGCTCGGCCCTGAACCCGGCGCAGCAGGTCGTCAAGATCGTGGACGAGGAGCTCGTCACGATCCTCGGCGGTCAGACCCGCCGGCTGCGGTTCGCCAAGAAGCCACCGACCGTGATCATGCTGGCCGGCCTGCAGGGCTCCGGAAAGACCACGCTCGCGGGCAAGCTCGGTCGCTGGCTCGCGGAGCAGGGCCATACGCCGCTGCTGGTGGCAGCGGACCTGCAGCGTCCCAACGCAGTCACCCAGCTACAGGTGGTGGGCGGCCGGGCGGGCGTTGACGTCTACGCGCCTGAGCCAGGCAACGGCACCGGTGACCCGGTGGCCGTCGCGCGCAGCTCCGTCGAGCACGCCCGCCGTACGTTGCACGACGTCGTGGTGGTCGACACAGCGGGCCGGCTCGGCATCGACACCGACCTGATGCGCCAGGCCGCCGACATCCGGGACGCGGTGCAGCCCGACGAGATCCTCTTCGTCATCGACGCGATGGTCGGTCAGGACGCGGTGAACACCGCGCAGGCCTTCCTCGACGGGGTCGGTTTCGACGGCGTGGTGCTGTCCAAGCTCGACGGCGACGCGCGCGGTGGTGCCGCGCTGTCGGTCGCGAAAGTCACCGGCCGACCGGTGATGTTTGCGTCCAACGGGGAAGCGTTGACCGAGTTCGACGTCTTCCACCCCGACCGGATGGCTTCCCGCATCCTCGGCATGGGCGACATGCTCACCCTGATCGAGCAGGCCGAGAAGACCTTCGACGCCGACCAGGCGCAGCAGGCCGCCGAGAAGCTCCGCGGGACCGGCAGCGGGTTCACCCTGCACGACTTCCTGCAGCAGATGCAGGCGGTGCGCAAGATGGGGTCACTGTCCAAGATCTTCGGGATGCTGCCCGGGATGGGCGACATCAAGCAGCAGGTCGCCGATATCGACGAGCGCGACATTGACCGGCTGCAGGCGATCATCTTGTCGATGACGCCAGTCGAACGCGACGACCCCAAGATGATCGACGGCTCGCGGCGGCAGCGGATCTCCCGCGGCGCCGGCACCACCGTCCAGCAGGTCAACCAGCTGGTCGACCGCTTCTTCGAGGCGCGCACCATGATGAGCCAGCTCGCCAACGGCGCGATGCCCGGGATGCCAGGACTCCCCGGCGCTCCAGGCGTGCCCGGTGTCGGCCGGCGGGCCAAGGCCAGGCAGGGGTCCAAGCAGCAACCGCGCAAGGGACGGACCAAGCGCGCGTCGGGCAACCCGGCCAAGCGCGCCGAGCAGCAGGCCGCGACCGAGGCGGCGGCGGTCACCCCCGCTGCAGTCTCACCGTTCGGGGACCCGGACGCTGCCCCTCGCCGTCGGTAGCGTGCGTTCGTGACCGAGGCCCTGCGAGTCAGCGGCGTCGTGCTGCCCGAAGGGCGGCACCGCGACCTCCACGTCGTCGACGGGCGAGTGACCTACGAAAGCGTTGCCGAGGCGACTGACATCGGCGCCGCCGACCGGTCGTGGATCGTGCCCGGACTTGTCGACGCGCACTGCCACGTCGGGCTCGACGCCGACGGCGCCGTCGACGAGGCGACCCAGCGTGAACAGGCCGAGGCCGACCGCGACGCGGGGGCGCTGCTGCTGCGCGACTGCGGCTCGCCCGCCGCCACCCGCTGGATCGACGACTCCGCCGACCTGCCCGAGCTCATCCGCGCCGGCCGGCACATCGCCCGCACCCGCCGGTACGTACGCAACTACGCCCACGAGATCGAACCGGACGACCTGCCCGCCTACGTCGCGAAGGAGAGCTCCCGCGGCGACGGATGGGTCAAGATCGTCGGGGACTGGATCGACCGCGAGTCCGGCGACCTGACGCCATCGTGGCCCGGCAGCGCGGTGCGCGCCGCGGTTCTGGCCGCGCACGACCACGGCGTGCGGATGACCGCACACGTGTTCGGCGAGGCGGCCCTGCCCGACCTGATCGAGGCCGGCATCGACTGCATCGAGCACGGAACCGGCCTGTCGACCGCGCTGGTCGACGCGATGGTCGAGCGAGGCACGGCGCTGGTCCCAACGGTCCGCCAGCTGCAGAACTTCCCGTCGTACGCCGACCGGGGCGAGCGGCGCTTCCCGCGCTACGCCGCCCACATGCGGGATCTGTTCTCCCGCCGACGCGAGACGATCGGCGCCGCGTACGAGGCGGGCGTGCCGATCTACGCCGGCACCGACGCCGGCGGGGTGCTGCCGCACGGGCTCATCGCCGAGGAGATCATCGAGCTGGCCAGCTACGGGATGACCACGTTCGACGCCCTCGGCGCCGGCTCGTGGCGGGCCCGCGAGTGGCTCGGCCGCCCCGCCGCCCTGGACGAGGGTGACCCGGCCAGCTTTTGCGTGTACGCCGCTGACCCGCTGGCCGACCTGCGGGTGGTCGGGGCACCGGTGCGGGTTGTCCTGCGCGGCCGCGTCGTCTCCTGAGCCGGCCTCTGGCATGATGGCCTGTCGGGTCGGAACCCCCTCGCCATCCACCCACACCCTCGAACCAGCCCTCGACAAGCAGGGAGGACGTCCACCCGTGGCCGTCAAGATCCGCCTAAAGCGCATGGGCAAGATTCGTACGCCCTTCTATCGCATCGTCGTGGCCGACGCACGCACCAAACGCGACGGTCGGGTGATCGAGGAGATCGGTACCTACAACCCGAAGACCGACCCATCGATCATCAAGGTGGACTCCGAGCGCGCTCAGCACTGGCTGTCCGTCGGCGCCCAGCCGAGTGAGCCGGTGCTCGCCCTGCTGCGCAAGACCGGTGACTGGCAGGCGTTCCGAGGCGAACCGGCGCCGCCGCCGCTGCTGGTCGCCGAGGAGCGCAAGGACAAGACCGACGCCTTCAACGACGCGCTGAAGCAGGCGCACGGAGACTCGGCCAGCGAGGCAGTGACGGCGAAGAAGGCGGCGGCCAGACCGGCCGCTGACGAGCCCGCGGAGAGCTGACCGCCGTGCTCGTCGAGGCGCTCGAGCACGTCGTGCGAGCCATCGTCGCCCACCCCGACGATGTCGAGGTGCGGGCCAAGCAGCTGCGCCGCGGCCAGCTGCTGGAGGTTCGAGTCCATCCCGAGGACCTCGGTCGCGTCATCGGACGATCCGGGCGCACTGCCACGGCGATCCGGACGGTGGTCGGCGCGGTGGCTGGCTCAGCCGGCGCACGCATCGACTTCGTCGACGTGGACCGGCGTCGCTGAGACTCAGCGCCCGGCCGGCCCACCCCTGGAGGTCGTCAGTTGGACGTCGTCGTCGGCGTGGTCGGCCGCCCGCACGCGCTTCGCGGTGAGGTGGGTGTCGAGTTGCGCACAGACGAGCCCGAGACCCGCTTCGCGGTCGGTGCGGTGCTGCGGGTGCGGCCTAGGGGTCCTCGGGCGACCACGACCCGACGGTTGACGATCCGATCGGCCCGCCGCCACGGTGCTCTGCTGCTCGTCGGCTTCGACGAGGTGACCGACCGGACCGCGGCCGAAGGGTTGATCGGAGCGCGGCTCGTCGTTGACGTCGGTGTCGGTGAGCGCCCCTCAGACCCGGAGGAGTTCTACGACCACCAGCTGGTCGGTCTGGCGGCCCGGACCAGCGACGGTGCCGAGGTGGGCACGGTGGCCGAGGTGCGTCACTTGCCGGCGCAGGACCTTCTCGTGATCGCCGGTGACGGTGGTACCCACCTGGTGCCGTTCGTGACCGCGTTGGTGCCCACGGTCGACCTGGGTGCCGGGACCCTCACCGTCGACCCAGTGCCCGGGCTGCTGGATGCGGACGTCGTTGCACCTGACCGAGGCTGAAGTGCGCATCGACGTCGTCACCATCTTCCCCGACTACCTGGCACCGCTCGCGCTGTCGCTGCCCGGACGTGCCCGTGCATCCGGGTTGCTCGAGCTGAACGTGCACGACCTGCGGCAGTGGACGCACGACCGCCACCGCACCGTCGACGACAGCCCGTACGGCGGGGGCGCCGGCATGGTCATGACGCCGGCGCCGTGGGGAGACGCCCTCGACGCCCTCGCGCCGGTGGACGGGGCGACGCAACCGCGGCTGGTGGTGCCGACACCTGCGGGCCGGCGCCTCACCCAGGCAGACGCGGTACGGCTGGCCGCCGACCCGTGGTTGCTCATCGCCTGCGGACGGTACGAGGGCATCGACCAGCGGGTGGTGGAGCACGCCGAGACCCGGATGGCCGTGGACGAGATCTCGCTCGGCGACTACGTGGTGGGGGGCGGGGAGGTGGCCGCCTTGGTCATCGTCGAGGCCGTGGCCCGGCTGTTGCCGGGCTTCCTCGGCAACGCGGCCTCGCTGGTCGAGGAGTCGCACTCGCTCGGTGCCGAGGGCGGGTTGCTGGAGTACCCGGTCTATACCAAGCCGCTGGTCTGGCGCGGGCTGGAGGTGCCGGCCGTGCTGAGCAGCGGTGACCACACGCGGATTGCGCGCTGGCGGCGCGAGCAGGCGCTGCGGCGTACGGCGGCCCGCCGGCCCGACCTGCTGGACAAGCACGGCGGGCCCGGGCCTCCCGCGGCCTCCTAGCGCCTGATTGCCTCAGGTCTGCGGCGCTGTGGCAGACTGTTCGGTCGGTACGCGTCGGTCTGCCACCGGGGACCACCACTCGCCCAAACTAGGCGCAGCGTGCCGAACACTCGCCTCACTGGCCGTGGGTGACCTGTGGCACCGACAGGAAGTGACACCAGCTGATGACCAACGCCATCGACGTCGTCGACGCCGCCTCGCTACGTTCCGACCTACCGGCCTTTCGCGCCGGTGACACCCTCAAGGTGCACGTCCGCGTGGTCGAGGGCAACCGCTCCCGGATCCAGCTCTTCCAAGGCGTCTGCATCAGGTTGCAGGGGTCCGGCGTCCGCCGCTCGTTCACCGTGCGAAAGATCAGCTTCGGGGTGGGGGTCGAGCGGACCTTCCCGCTGCACACGCCCATCATCGAGCGGATCGAGGTCGCGACCCGTGGCGACGTGCGGCGCGCCAAGCTGTACTACCTGCGCAACCTGCGAGGCAAGGCGGCCAAGATCAAGGAGCGCCGCGAGCCGGTTGGTGTTTGATTCGTCCCGGTCTCCGGCTGTGACCGCCTACCCTGGCCCGGTGACCACCCGTGATGACACCGACGCCGAGGTCGGCGACCGACACGGACCCACCCCCCCGCACACCCACAAGCTTGCGAAGAAGAGCCTCCCGCTGTGGCAGGAGGTCATCGTCTTGCTGGTGCTGGCGCTGGCGCTTGCGGTGCTGGTCAAGTCGTTCTTCGTGCAGGCGTTCTTCGTGCCGTCGGTGTCGATGGAGCCGGAGTTCCTCAAGGGTGACCGCATCCTGGTCGAGAAGGTGTCGTACTGGAATGACGACATCCATCGTGGCGACGTGATCGTCTTCGACGACCCTGGAGGCTGGCTCGGCGCGGTCGAGAGCCAGCGGGCCAGTGGAGTCCTGCAGCGCGGTCTGGAAGCGGTCGGTCTGTACCCGACCGGGGGGCACCTGGTGAAGCGGGTCATCGGCATCGGCGGCGACCGGGTGGTCTGCTGCGACAAGCAGGGCCGGATGAGCGTGAACGGGGTTCCGCTCGACGAGCGCGAGTACCTCCCCGCGGGCGTCCGGCCGTCCGACGTGGAGTTCGACCAGCGGGTTCCCAGGGGCGAGCTGTGGATGATGGGCGACAACCGGAACAACTCCGGCGACTCGCGCCTGCACATGGGCGACCCCAACGGCGGTTCCGTCGACACCGAGATGGTGGTCGGCAAGGTGGGGGCGATCGTCTGGCCACTGGGTCGGGTGGAAAAGCTCGCCCGGCCCGAGATCTTCGACAACCCGGCCCTCGACGGCTCGTAGCGTGTGAGCACCCTGCCCAGAGGCTCGACGGTGCGCCGGGACGCCGGCCTGCACGGCTACGAGCGCGCGCTTCGCCGGGTCGGGCTCGCCCCGGTCGCCGGGGTCGACGAGGCAGGCCGCGGCGCGTGCGCGGGGCCACTCGTGGCAGCCGCGGTGGTGCTGCCCGAGGGCAGGCGCGGGGTGGTGCCCGGGCTCGCCGACTCGAAGCTACTCACCCCGCCACGGCGGGAGCGCTGCTACCGAGAGGTGGTGGACCGCGCCGATGCCTGGTCTGTGGTGCAGCTGTCGGCCGGCACCTGTGACGAGCTGGGCATGCACGTCGCCAATGTCGAGGCGCTGCGGCGAGCGCTGGCGCGGCTGAGCGTACGACCGGCCTACGTGCTGACCGACGGGTTCGGCGTCGACGGACTCGGCGTACCTGGCCTGTCGGTCTGGAAGGGCGACCGGGTAGCGGCCTGCATCGCTGCCGCCTCGGTGATCGCCAAGGTGACCAGGGACCGGGTCATGGCCGAGATGCACCGGCTGTTCCCGAGCTACGGCTTCGACCTGCACAAGGGCTATTGCACAACTGAGCACGAGGCCACCCTCGTCGAGCACGGCCCCTGCCCCGAGCATCGCCGCCGGTTCGTGAACGTGCGCACCGCCGAACAGCTGAAGCTGACCCGGTGAGCCACCCATGAGTACCGAGGACCTGGAGCAGTACGAGGCCGAGATGGAACTCGCGCTGTATCGCGAGTACCGCGATGTGGTGGGCATCTTCACCTACGTGGTGGAGACAGACCGGCGGTTCTACCTCTGCAACTCCGTCGACGTGACGGTGCGGGCCGAGGCCGGGGACTCCTACTTCGAGGTGACGATGGCCGACGCCTGGGTGTGGGACGTCTACCGACCGGCCCGGTTCGCCAAGAAGGTCAAGGTGCTGACGTTCAAGGACGTCAACGTGGAGGAGCTCTCCGCCAGCGACCTGAAGGTTCCCGGCGTGCCCGACGTACCCGGTCCCTGACCCGGGCAGCCGCACCGGACCGCCTTCCACAGGCCGGCCTGCCGGACCCGCCAGCGGCCGCGCCGACCGGCCAGGGTGTCGGCGGAGGTGGGGTATGGGTACGACGAGGAACCCGGCGAGCACGGTCCGGGGCGCGGTCGGCGCGTTCGGTGAGGACCTGGCCGCCCGATACCTGGCGGTACGGGGGATGGCGATCCTGGACCGCAACTGGCAGTGCGACCTCGGCGAGATCGACCTGGTTGCGCGGGACGGGGATGCGCTGGTGGTGTGCGAGGTCAAGACCCGGCGTGGCGCGGGTTTCGGCACGCCCGCCGAGGCGGTGACCTGGCGCAAGGCCGCCAGGCTGCGCAAGCTGGCGGCTCGCTGGCTCACCGAGCATCCGGTGACCCCGGCAGAGATCCGTATCGACGTGGTTTGCGTCGTGGTGCCGCGCTCAGGCTCCCCGGTGGTCGAGCACCTGATCGGGGTCTGCTGATGGTGCTGGCGCGGACCCGGTCGGTGAGCATCGACGGGGTTCGAGGTCACGTGGTGGAGGTCGAGGCCGACATCACCGCCGGCCTGCCGGGCACCTGCCTGGTGGGATCGTTGGACGCGTCGTTGGGCGAGGCGCGGGACCGCTGCCGGGCCGCAGTGGTCAACAGCGGCTGCGCCTGGCCGGCCCGCAAGGTCACCATCGGCCTATCGCCCGCCGCGCTGCCCAAGGCCGGGGCGCACTACGACCTGGCGATCGTCGCTCTATGACATACTAAGATTGTGCGTGCGACCATCTATGCCCGGATCTCATCAGACCGCACCGGGGCAGGCCTCGGAGTCAAGGCCCAGGAGGCGGACTGCCGCGCCCTCGCCACCACCCTCGGCGCCACCGTCGTGTCCGTCCACGCCGACAACGACATTTCGGCATACTCCAAAAAGCCGCGGCCCGGGTACCGGGCGCTATTGGCGGATGTGAGGGCCGGCGCGGTGAACGCGGTACTGGTCTGGCACACCGACAGGCTGCACCGGTCGCCGCGTGAGCTGGAGGACTACATCACCGCATGCGAGCCGGGCAGCGTCGCCACCCACACTGTGAAGGCCGGACCGCTCGACCTGTCCACCCCGTCAGGGCGTCTGGTCGCCCGCCAGTTGGGGTCGGTCGCCAGGTACGAGGTCGAGCATGCGGTCGAGCGGATGCAGCGGGCGAAGCAACGGTCCGCCGACGCCGGGACGTGGAAAGGCGGACGGCGTCCGTTCGGATACGAGCCCGACGGGGTCACGATCCGAGAGGCTGAGGCGCAGCTGCTCCGGTCCGGGGTCGACGCGATCCTGGCGGGCGCGTCGGTGCGCTCAGTCGCCCGCGACTGGAACGCAGCGGGGTCGACCACCGCGACCGGGCGCCCGTGGTCGCTTCACGGTCCCCGACGGGTGATCCTGCGGCCAAGGAACGCTGGCCTGATGGAACACCGCGGCCAGGTCGTCGGGCCGGCGTGCTGGCCGCCAATCCTCGAGGTCGAGAAGTGGCGGACCGTGGTCCGGCTACTCACCGAACCGTCGCGCCGCACCAACCCTGGCCAGTCGGCGCGGAAGTGGCTGGGCAGCGGTCTCTACCGGTGCGGGGTCTGTGCAGGTCCAGTGCGGGCCACCAGGTCCAAGGGGATGCGGTCCTATCGGTGCTTGGTGGGTCACGTTGTGCGGGGCCAGGCCGATGTCGACGCGTATGTGGAGGCGGTGATCGTCGCCCGGCTACGCCGCGCCGATGCTGCCAACCTGCTCCGCCCCCCAACGTCTGCGTTCGACGTACAGGCGGCCGAGGTCCGAGCCGTGGAACTGCGGCACCGGCTGAACCAGCTGGCGAACCTCTTCGCTCAGGGCGGCATTGACGCCGAACAGCTTGCGGCCGGCACCAGGTCGCTGAACGCGGACCTCGACCGCGTCCGCGCGGACATCGACGCCGCCTACCACGGAAGCGTGCTCGACGGGCTAGGGAACAGCCCCGACCCCGGCGCCGCCTGGCTCGACGCCCCGCTGGACCGGAAGCGGGCGGCCCTCGACGCGCTGGTCGAGGTGACCGTGGACAAAGCCCCGGCCGGCCGGCCGGCCGGCTGGCAACCGGGCGAGTCCTATTTTCGCCCCGGGACCGTGCGGGTCCAGTGGCGGGGGATGGCGTGAGCGCCGACACGCTGGTCAAGGTGCTCTGCGATTCGTGCGGTCGCTTCATGTGCCGCGTCGTCGATCACGGCGACCATCTGGCCTACCGCACCACCGTGGGTGGAGGTGGCCTCCATCTCGACGCCGCGGCCGTGTTCTGTCCTGACCACGGCTGGCCCAACCTCGCCGACGAGAAGCTCCTGGCGCAGGTCAAGCGGGCGCGTGACTCCGGAAAAGTAGCGACACACCGGGCCCGTTGTGCTCCCCACCTGCCGACAATGCCGTCCCCTTGACCCTGCTACGCTTGCCTTGCTCGGGTAAGCAGCTGAGAGGCCCTCGCGGTCCGGATGCCCAACCACCAGTAGCGCAGGTGAGCACCTGCGGCCACTCCGCTCAACGGAGGCCGTACGGTGCTCTCTCCATCTACAGACACAGCTTCTACCGACGAAGCACGCTCATGGACCGTCCCCCGGGCCCGGATTGCCGGGTACAAGCGTCGCGGACGGCCCGACTCCGACCCTGATCTCATCAACGCGCGCCGCGAGCTCAAGGCCGCACGGATCGAAGAGTACGTGCGGCGGGTGGTCGACACCGCGCCGGCGCTGAGCGACGAGCAGCGCGACCGGCTGGCCCTGCTGCTCCGGGCGGGTGGCCGCGATGGCTGACACAGGGGAACGCCGCCCCCGGCAGGAAGCGGCGCTCGAGTCGGCGGCTACGACGACCACCCACAGTCTAGCGGCCCTAGACGCGCCCGGCGCCGACCTCATCGCCCGCCGTCGCCGCTGGGCGTACGCGCTCATCAAGCGATCTTCGTCGCCACCGCCGACGTACGGATCGGTCGAATGGTTGGCGCTGGTCGAGGGCAGCGCGGAGAAGGTCGCCGGCGTCGTCGTCGCAGCCGAGTGCTGGGCTCAGGCCGGCGACGACTTGGAACCCGACCTGCGTCGCCTGGTTGAGCAGTCTCGGCACGAGCACAGGGCTCGCGAGGACGAGAACTACGCCGCGCGTGCCCACGCGCACCGCGAGCGGTACGGCCACCTGCGGCCGGTGCCGCCGCTGCCCGACCAGCGCAGCCGCATCGCCGAGGCTCGCCAGCCGCGCCCCGGCGACTATCCGGGCGGGCCGGTGGCCTGGCGCTGGCCGAACGGCGCGGGGCAGCCGGCCGAGATGTGCGACGGCTGCGGCGAACTCGTCGCCCTGTCCGACCGCGACCACGGCTGTCGAGCCGGCAACCCAGGGCGGGACGCGTCGTGAGCGCCGTGGAGCCTGCGTGGATGACGGACCCGCTGGACGGTGCCGCGGTTCTGGCCGACGTCGAGTGCTTCCTGGCCAGGTTCGTCGCGTTCCCGTCCGAGGCGGCACGAGTGGCGGTCACGTTGTGGGCCGCACACGCCCACGCCGTCGAGGTGTTCGAATCCTCGCCGCGGCTGGCGCTGCTGTCCCCGGAACCCGGCTCGGGCAAGACGCGGACGCTGGAGGTGCTGGAACTGCTCGCACCCCGGCCGCTGCTCGTGCTGAACGCGTCAACGGCGGTCACGTTCAGAGCCGTCGACGCGACACAACCGACGCTGCTGCTCGACGAGGTCGACACCATCTTCGGCCGCCGGACGAAAGACGAGAACGAGGACCTGCGCTCGCTGCTGAACAGCGGACACCGCAAGGGCGCC